>OBZG01000044.1_pt1 | contig 165951 bp, 166 predicted proteins | sample 1550701 | NCBI WGS metagenome assembly OBZG01 (sample SAMEA2580229, study PRJEB22360) | human gut metagenome | biome: human gut; feature: human-associated habitat; material: faeces | place: Denmark | collected 2008/2010
CTCGCCGCAATCGCTGGATGGTGGTATCTGTTTTACGTTCCTGAAAACTGTTTTTGACATATCTTTCCCGCATTGCATCCACCTGTTCTTTGGATAGCCCAAGGGCAGATGTACCAAGATCCCGGTAGATTTCTGGCGGCTTACAGTAAGCGTACTTTTTGATACGGCTGTCAAATAGTGTTGCTTTCGACAAAAATAGATTCCTCCCTTCGCAGTATAAATAAGAATATTTTAACATAGAGTTGTGAAAATGACAGATTTATATTCTTGCTTTTTTCTTGCGATTCGTCGGAGGGATATATTTTAAACGCTACGACCTTTTCAGAACAGGTAAAGTATGGCAGAATAAAATTTTTTTAGGAGAAGCATTATGGCAAAACAAAAAACGGGAAATACATTTTTGGAAGAGCAGATTGGATATAAAGAAGTTTTACGTCTATAATATAAAATTGATTTGAAACTATGCGCTTTCCTAAATCTTATTATTCCGAAATTCCGATGGAGGAAGTCCCGTCTGTTTTTTGAACAGTCTGCTGAAATACAGCGGATTATTATACCCAACGATGGATGCCACCTCGGATACAGAATATGTAGTAGTCCGGAGCAATGTCTTTGCATTTGTGATCCGGAGATTTAGTATATACTGCATGGGAGTTACGCTATTGTAACGTTTAAAGCTTCGGATAAACCAGCTGATACTGAGGTGTTTGTCCATGGCGTACTGCTCAATCGATATTTCTTCTGCAAAATGTTCATTAAAATACTGTGTGGCTTCTTCCATTTCTTTTTGCAGCATCCGGTTCTGGGAAGAGATGCCGATAGGAGCCGACCGGCTGATGAGAAGGAACATTTCCCTGAGCAGAAGAGATAAGTATTCTTCATAATGAGGACGAGTAAGTTGGAGTTCTTGAATCATTTTTCGGAAAATCTGATGATATTCCGTAGAGTTTCCAGTCTGGATAATCTGCCCAGATTCAAACAAATGGTATTCTCTTAAAATATTCTTTACATTATTACCGGTAAAATGAACCCAGTAAACTTCTGTCTGGTCTGTCCCATAATAAACATATCTTTGCATTTCACGTGGCTTGTACAAAATCATATGTCCGGCCTCTATAATCTCTTCCTTGCCATTTAAAAAGAAATGACCTTTCCCTGCAGCAATATAAAGCAATTGATAGTCAATCCTTCCTCGGGGGCGATACGTGGGAAGCTTGGGCTGGTGGATCAGCCGGTATGTCCCACAGCTTCCCACTACTAGTGGTTTGCTCTTATCTTTGAAATCCAATAATGAATTATGCAGATAACCAGAGTTGATATACATGATGCGTCTCGCACCTCCTTTAAACAAGTAGGCTTCTGTTAAAGATAGTGTATCATTTTGTGCATGTTTTGTCCAATAGAGTTTATGGACGAATAGTGTAAAAATAGCGTAAAATAATGATAAACCAAAGGAAAAATCATAAAAATAAAGGGGGAAAATATTATGATCGTGCCAAGACATTACGAGGACTTAAAAATAATGCATGAAAACACCATGCCCAGCAGAGCATATTATATGCCAGCTTCCCATGATATGGGACCACTGGTAGAGGATCGTTTTTCTTCAGATCGGGTTATCTGTATGAATGGAACATGGGAGTTTCAGTATTTTAACAGTATCTACGATTTGCAGGAAAAATTTTACGAACAAGGATATGACTGCAGCAGATTTACACAGGTAGAGGTGCCGGGGGTGTGGCAGAATTACGGGTATGACAGCCACCAGTATACTAACGTGAGGTATCCGATTCCACTGGATCCGCCTTATGTTCCACAGGAGAATCCATGCGGAGCCTATGTCAGGAAATTTTACTATGAAATACCAGAGGAGGCGCCCAGAGCATATCTGAATTTTGAAGGGGTGGATTCCTGCTTTTATGTCTGGGTAAATGGAAAGTATGTAGGTTACAGTCAGGTTTCCCATGCCACAAGTGAATTTGATGTGACGGAAGTTCTGAAAAATGGGGAGAATACGCTGGCGGTACTGGTTCTGAAATGGTGTGATGGAACTTATCTGGAAGATCAGGATAAATTTCGAATGAGTGGAATCTTCCGGGATGTGTATTTTGTGAACCGCCCGGAAAATGTGGTCTATGACTATTTTACAACTACCGAAATCCAGGAGGAACAGGCAGTAATTACAGTACAGGCTAGTTATCAGGGAAAGGCAGTGCCAACAAAACTTACTTTGTATGATGCAGAACATAAGGAGATTGCTTCTCAGGTATTTCAGGAAAATATAGGTACTGTTTATACACATAAAGCAGTAATTCTTGTAAAAGAGCCAAATCTGTGGAATCCGGAACAGCCGTATTTATATACTCTGGTTCTGGAAACGGAAGGGGAAGTGATTACAGACCGGATTGGCCTCCGGGAAATCTGTGTCAAAGATGCAGTCCTTTATGTAAATGGAACCGCCATCAAATTCAAAGGGGTGAACCGTCATGACTCCGATCCAGTAACAGGGTTTGTGATTGGACTGGAGCAGATGAAGAAGGATCTGCAGATGATGAAAGAAAGCAACTTCAATGCAGTCCGCAGCAGCCATTATCCGAATGTGCCTTATTTTTACCAGCTCTGTGATGAATATGGATTCTTTGTGATTGCAGAAGCAGACAATGAAAGTCATGGAACCCAGTCCCAGTATTTAAAAGATTCCAATTGGGAAAATGTAAGCGGGAAATGGAATGAACGGATCTCGGACAACCCGGAATTTATTCCGGCAACTCTGGATCGTACACAACTTTGTGTACATAGGGAAAAGAACCGCCCTTGTATTATTATCTGGTCTATGGGAAATGAATGTGGTTATGGCTGTACTTTTGAGGAAGCTTTAAAATGGACAAAAGGGTTTGATTCTACAAGGCTCACCTGTTATGAAAGTTCTTTTTATCGCAGCGACAGAAGGAAATATGATTACAGTAACATTGATATTTTCAGCCGGATGTATCCTTCCCTGGAAGAAATTCAGGAATATATGGACAAAAAACCGGACAAACCTCTCCTGTTGATTGAATACTGTCATGCCATGGGAAATGGACCGGGAGATTTAGAAGACTATTTTCAAATAATTTATGAGTATGATGTCCTCTGCGGCGGCTTTGTGTGGGAATGGTGCGACCATGCCATTTATCAGGGACAGGCTGCTAATGGAAAAGAAAAGTACCTTTATGGAGGTGACTTTGGAGAAGAAGTCCATGATGGGAATTTCTGTATGGACGGCCTGGTATATCCGGACAGAACACCCCATACAGGGCTTTTGGAATACCAGAATGTGTATCGTCCGGCAAGAGTGGTGTCTTTCTGTCAGAAAACAGGGGAGCTGTGTCTGGAAAACTATATGAACTATGTGGATTTAAAGGATTATATCTATTTGGTATACGAAGTAAACTGTGACGGAAAGCTGCTGGAGAAAAAACAGTTCATTTTGCAGGAGTCTGTACTGCCTCACAAGAAAGGAACTATTTTGTTGGATATTACCGTTCCAGACAGCGGAAAATGTTATTTGAAAGTATCTTATCATTTAAAGCACGGTACCAGTGTTATGGCGCAGGGCAGTAGGATGGGATTCGATGAAATCCTTTTGAAAAATCAGGATGGAAGAAACCAGCAGGCAACAGCTTTGTTGGAAACTCAGGAACAGAAAGAAGCAGAGGTACAGGTTTCTGAAACAGATCGTTTTCTTTCCGTCCGGTCAGATACATTCTTCTATGTTTACAATAAACTTTCGGGTTTATTTGAACAATTAAGTGTAGATGGAGAGGAACTTCTGGAAACCCCTATGGAACTGAATATCTGGAGAGCACCTACGGATAATGACCGGAAGATCAAACAAGAATGGATAGATGCCGGATATGACCGGAGCAAAGCCAGGGCTTATGATACTCATTGGGAAATGAATGGGGAAGGAATTCGGATTTACAGTACGGTGTCCGTGGCTGCAGTAGCAATTCAGAAGGTTTTGGATATAGAGGCCGTATGGAAGATTTACAGGACAGGAGAAATATCTGTCAAAATGCACGTCAAAAAGGATAGGGAATTTCCGCAGCTTCCTAGATTTGGCATCCGCCTGTTTTTGAGGGGAGAATATGAAAATCTGAAATTTTATGGATTGGGACCGCACGAAAGTTATCGAGATAAATGCCGTTCCTGCAGCCATGGATTGTATGATACAACGGTAGAGGAACAGCATGAAGATTATATCTGCCCGCAGGAGAATGGAAGCCATACAGATTGTGATTATCTGATGTTGGAAAAGGAGAATCAGACCGTTACAGCAGTATCTTCCAGGCCGTTTTCCTTCAATGTGTCTTATTACTCACAGGAAGAATTGACGAGAAAGGCACACAATTTTGAATTGGAAAAATCGGGAAGTACCATTGTCTGTCTGGATTATGCACAGAACGGCATTGGTTCCAACAGCTGTGGTCCGGAACTACGGAAAGAGTACCAGTTTACAGAAGAAACCTTTACGTTTGATATGAAGTTTTTATTTGGGAAGGAATGGTAGGAACACATGAAAGAGAAAACGTATTTAAAATGGTATAACAAAGTTGGGTATGGCTTTGGGGATATTGCAGGAAATGTCGTGTATGCGTTCCTGTCCTCTTTTGTCATGATTTATCTTACCAATACAGTAGGATTAAATCCGGGAATTATTGGAACCTTGATTGCCGTATCTAAGTTATTCGATGGAATTACGGATGTTTTTTTTGGAACCCTGATTGATAAAACAAAGAGTAAAATGGGAAAAGCAAGACCTTGGATGCTCTATGGCTATATTGGCTGTGCCGTAACCTTAGTCGCTATTTTTGCAATACCTGCAAATATGGGAGAATTTGCACAGTATGCCTGGTTTTTTATTGCGTATACACTGTTAAATGCAGTATTTTATACAGCGAATAATATTGCGTATTCTGCTCTGACAGCCCTGGTAACAAAGAATAGTAAAGAACGTGTACAGATGGGTTCTTATCGCTTCATTTTTGCTTTTTCCACAAGTCTGTTGATTCAGTCTCTGACCATTGGCTTTGTAGAATGGATGGGTGGCGGAGCTGCCGGCTGGAGAACGGTTGCGATTATCTATGCAGTAATTGGATTGATTGTCAATACGATTTCTGTACTTTCTGTAAAGGAATTAGCGGAAGAAGAATTAAATGATGGGAAACAATCCGGAAATGATGAAAAATATTCCCTTCTGGATGCTGCAAAACTGTTGTTTACCAATAAATACTATGTTATGATCTGTGCTACCTATATCCTTCAGCAGATTTATACTGCTATGCTGAATATGGGTATTTACTATATGACGTATATCCTGTTCAATGAAAATCTGTATGGTGTATTTTCCTGGGCCATTAATATTCCACTGATTATTGCATTGCTCATTACACCGATGCTGGTGGAAAAGTGGAGAGGAATGTATAAACTGAACCTTACAGGATACGTGATTGGAACGATTGGAAGAGCCCTGGTCGTAGTAGCCGGTTATCTGGGAAGTGTGCCACTGATGCTTTTATTTACTGGCATTGCAGCTTTTGGTATGGGACCATGGCAGGGGGATATGAATGCTGTGATTGCCTCCTGCTCAGAATATACATATCTCACAAAGCATAAAAGAGTAGACGGAACCATGTATTCCTGTACTTCTCTTGGTATTAAGCTGGGCGGTGGAATTGGAATTGCCATTACCGGCTGGCTTCTGGATTTCAGTGGCTTTGACGGCACACTGGCTGTACAGTCTGATTCCTGTATCCAGATGCTGCAGATCATGTATTTATGGATTCCAGTAGTAATCACGCTTATCATTACCGTTATTATGGCAAAGATGAATGTAGAGAAGGCAAATGAGAAACTTTTACAGGAAAAGTCTATGAAAGACGGTATGCATGATTGAAGTAAACCGCATAAAAATTCATGACTTTCTGTAAGTAATTCATCAGTTTTTTCATTCTGGTTTTCCTCCTTTCCTAATTACTGAGTTTATTATATCGGATGGGCAGAAAACCTGCGTGCCATATCAAAAAGAAATGTAGCCAATTCTTGAGAGGGGAAAGAAATATCATGCAGCCGTCTTATGAAGAGAAAAAAGAAAAGTTCAGTATGATAAGGAAAAAACCACATCATGTTCCCCCTCACCTTCACAATGCCATAGAACTGGTATATGTAACAAAAGGGGAGGTGGAGCTTGGCATTGGATATGAGTTGTATCATATGGAAAAGGGGGATTTTGCTATTGTTTTTCCAGATTTGATTCATCATTATCAGGTGTTTTCAAAGGGGGAAAATGAGGTGTACCAGTTTTATGCTTCTTTGGAACTAAGTGGTCCGTTTATGGCGCTTCTTCAGAAGAAATGTCCGGAAAACCCGGTGATTGCCAGCGCAGATTTACATAGAGAAGTTAAAAACGCCCTGAGTTGTCTGATAAAAGATCAGAAAGTCAGTGAGGTTGTGGGGCAGGCTTATTTGCAGATTATATTATACCGGTGCAGGGAAACATTCCGATTCATAGAAAAAGACAGTGTGGGGAGTAATGATCTGATATATGCAGCGATGACCTATCTGTTGTCACATTTTCAAGAGGAACTTACACTTGGGAAAGTGGCATCAGCTCTGGGAACTAATAAGTTTGCCCTATCAAAAATTTTTTCAGGTATTTTTCATACAAATTTCAACCAATACTTAAATGAAATTCGTTTAAATTATGCGACCTCTTTGTTGGAAAATACGGATAGAAGGATTACAGATATTTATCTGGAAGCTGGATTTGAAAGCCAGAGGACATTTAATAGAGTTTTTCGACAAAAGTATGGGCGGACGCCTAGTGAATATCGAAAAACATGGTGGGAAAAATAGAACATGTCTCATTATTACTTATAGAAAAGAAACATATCGACAAGTAAATTTAAAGGATATATTCAAAGAGAAGTATTATATTTCCATCAAAGATTAAATGGAAAAATTTTAGAGGTAGGAAAAATACGATTATAATGAATGGTCGATAGATTCCTAAATTTAGATGTAAAATAGGATTTATTAAATGATTTGGCACAAATTTCGTCATATGATGAAGAAGTGTTTAGACGAATAAAAATTCTGAACGCTTTGTGTTATAAATATAAGATTAAATTATTTCGAAAAGTTTTTCTCTTTTAAGGAAAGATGATTTTAAATAGAACTATATTGTATGTAACCGTTATGTTCAAAAAATGATATTACGATGCTATTGTTTGAATTAGTACATACTTTATAACAATTACAAGGACAAAGATAGTTTGATTGGGAGAATAGTTTAGAAGTAATATCTCTATTTCTAAATCGTGGAGTGACAAGCCGATACGTTCTGTTTCAAAAAAATTTCAAAGATGTTGACGACAAGATTTTTCGGGAGTATCAAAAACTAGAAAATAAAATGGAAAGAAAAAAACAGATTCGGATACTCCTTTTTTACTGTTGACTGGAGAGGAGGGAAGATTGTGCAATGAAAGGGGGAAGGGAGGATCCATTATCCACAGGAAATGGTAGAATTTGTTTGCTTAAGATAATAGCAACACAGGCAGAGGGATTAGAATATTCTTCTGCCTTTTCTTATTAACATTTATGATGGGTGGTTGGAAAGATTTTTTAGGTTTTAATAAATTCAATTCAGATTAACCATTCAAAGTTATAAAAATTGGAAATATTTATCGTATTCCCAAGTCTTTCTTCGCCCATTGGTTAGATGAAGGAAACTAAACCATGTTTACAAACATAGATGCAGGTATTGACACACACAAATCAATTATGTTACGGTGCTTTATGGCGAAAGAAAGCATATAAGCACCTACCAAATAGGTACTTTATTCTAAAAAGCAGATACGGACATTGCTTCAAGCGGCGTAAGAATACCATTCTGTTTATTTAGAGATTTTACTGGCTTTGTTTGTAGGTTTACGCAAGGGTGAAATTTTAGGGTTAAAATATTCAGAATTTTTCAAGAATTAGAAATTCGAAAAAAGGAAAATATGCAGTTGTTTGAAAAACTTGGAGAAGATAAACCAAAATTTGCTTGAACTCCTTCTGCAAAAAGCATATAATATGATGGGTTAGCATGCTGTCTCAGAATGTTGTCTGCTGCTTTATATCAAATAATATCATATTCTCATATAGGGTGTTAAATGATAGAAAAAGCAGGACAAAATTTTTAAGAATTTAATTGCAAAATAAGTGATTTATAGTATTGAATTATGTTATGCAGTGCTATGTATTTTATGCAAGACTATGAAAATGGTGTATAATTATGCATAGTGTTGCACAGTAGAAAAAAAGTAAATTTGTTACGCAAGGGCAAAAATCAGGTGAAAAACAGCATTTTTCATACTGAAAAGCGTCCCTGAAAATCAAAAAAACAGCTATTTTTCGTGAAAATCGAAAAAGAAGATTACTGTTTGGTATATATTAGACAAAAACGAAAGGAGAAATATGAGAAAACTAGCTTTAAGTGATGAAATATTACTAAAAATCGAGAAGCCGGCCCGCTATATCGGAAACGAAGTGAACTCGGTGATGAAAGATAAGAACGAGGTGGATATCCGTTTCGCTATGTGCTTTCCGGATGTCTATGAAATCGGTATGTCCCATCTTGGAATTCAGATATTATACGATATGTTCAACCGCAGAGCGGATGTATGGTGTGAACGTGTCTATTCTCCATGGACGGATTTGGACGAGATTATGAGAAAACAGAATATCCCATTGTTTGCATTAGAGTCTCAGGATCCTATCAAAGAATTTGATTTTCTTGGGATTACAATTCAATATGAGATGTGTTACACGAACATTTTACAGGTGCTTGACTTAAGCCAGATTCCACTGTTTGCAAAAGATCGTGGAAATGATGATCCGATTGTCATTGGCGGTGGTCCGTGTACATACAATCCGGAGCCTTTAGCAGACTTTTTTGATATTTTCTATATCGGGGAAGGCGAGACCGTTTACAATGAACTGTTGGACGCTTATAAGGAGTGGAAAGCTTCCGGCGCACCTAGAAAAGAGTTTTTGGAGCGTGCAGCAGAGATTCCGGGACTTTATGTGCCGGCTTTTTATGATGTGACTTACAATGAAGATGGAACAATTGCATCTTTTGAGCCGAACAACGTACATGCAAAACGTACGATTGAAAAACAGATGGTGCTGGATATCACAAATACTTACTATCCGGAGAAACCGGTCGTGCCATTTATCAAAGTGACACAGGACCGTGTTGTACTGGAGATTCAAAGAGGTTGTATTCGCGGATGTCGTTTCTGTCAGGCGGGTATGCTTTATCGCCCGACGCGTGAACGAGATTTGGAGAGACTAAAAAAATATGCGTATCAGATGCTAAAAAGCACTGGACATGAGGAGATTTCTTTGAGTTCATTAAGCTCCAGTGATTATTCACAGCTCCAGGGAATTGTAAATTTTCTGATTGATGAATTTAAGGGAAAAGGGATTAACGTATCACTTCCATCGCTTCGTATCGATGCCTTTTCGCTGGATGTTATGAGTAAAGTACAGGATGTTCGAAAGAGCAGTCTGACATTTGCACCGGAAGCAGGATCTCAAAGATTACGCGATGTTATCAATAAAGGGCTCACCGAGGAGATTATCTTAGAAGGTGCCGGACAGGCATTTGAGGGCGGATGGACTCGTGTAAAATTATACTTTATGCTCGGACTGCCAACCGAGACGGAAGAAGATATGAAGGAAATTGCTCATCTCGCAGAAAAAGTAGCAAGACGCTATTACGAAATTCCGAAAGATCAAAGAAATGGAAAATGTCAGATTGTGGCAAGTACTTCATTCTTTATTCCGAAGCCATTCACTCCATTTCAGTGGGCAAAAATGTGCAACAAGGAAGATTACATTCAAAAAGCACATATCGTAAATAACGAGATGAAAGCACAACTCAATAAAAAAAGCTTGAAATATAACTGGCATGAAGCGGATGTCACAGTTCTGGAAGGAGTATTTGCCCGTGGAGACAGGCGTGTCGGCAAAGCACTTTTGGAGGCGTACCGACTTGGTTGTCTATATGATTCCTGGAGTGAACATTTCCGGAATGACCTTTGGCTTCAGGCATTTGAAAATACGGGAGTAGATATCGCTTTCTATAATTTGAGAGAGCGTGATCTGGATGAAATCCTGCCGTGGGATTTTATCAATATCGGAGTGACAAAGAAATTCCTGCAACGTGAATGGAAAAATGCATTGGAAGGAAAGGTTACACCAAACTGCCGGATGCAGTGTTCCGGATGTGGCGCGGCAATCTATGGAGGAGGTGTTTGTTTTGAAGGCAAGAATTAAATTTCGTAAATATGGGGTGATGAAATTCATCGGACATTTGGATATTATGCGTTTCTTTCAAAAAGTAATGCGCCGTGCGGATATTCCGATTGCGTTTACAGGTGGATACAGCCCACATATGATCATGTCCTTTGCCAATCCGCTCGGGGTTGGTTTGACAAGCGACGGAGAATATTTTGATATTGAACTTACAGAGCCGATTGACTTTGATGCGGCTGTTGAACGGATGAATGCAACGATGGTAGAAGGCATTGAGGTGGTCAATATGGTAGAGATTTCTGATGATAAAAAGCGTACAGGAATGTCCATTGTGGCGGCAGCAGATTATTTGTCCTTTGCAAAAAATCATGCTTTTCCGGATGACTGGAAGGAAAAAGCAGACATCTTTTTGGATCAACCGCAGATTATGATTGTGAAAAAGACGAAGAAGAGTGAAAAGGAAGTGGATATCAAACCGATGATCTATCAGTTTGAAGCGAGAGATGAAGAAATCTACATGCAGGTTGCCACAGGAAGTGTGGAAAATCTGAAACCGGAACTTGTTATGCAGGCATTTTCGCAATTTTTAGGATTGAATGCGGAAGAAATCACATTTGTACATCACCGTCTTGAAGTGTACGCAAATATCGGAACAGAGGATAACCGAGAACTAGTGAGTCTCGATCAGGTGTCATAATGGAGCGGAAATTAATCATTACAAGATGGAAAGAACAGGTCCTGACTTCGCTTCTGGAAAATGGAGAAATTGTAGAGTTCCATTGTTCTCCGAATGAGACGAAAGAACAGGCAGTGCTTGGAAATATTTATGTTGGAAAAGTAAAAAATATTGTTCCGAATATCGGTGCGGCTTTCGTGGAAGTTGCCAAAGGTGTAGAATGCTATTATGCCCTTGATGAGAATGAAACGCCGATCTTCACTCAGAAAATTGGGAAAAAACCACTTTGCATCGGTGATGAATTGCTTGTTCAAGTCTCAAAGGAGGCGGTCAAGACAAAAGTACCTACCGTCAGCGGGAAACTTAGTTTTACAGGGAAATATGCAGTTTTGACAACCGGAGATACCAGAATCGGAATTTCGTCAAAGCTTCCAAAAGAATCGAGAGAACATTTTCAGAAACTGGCAGCTTCTTATCAATCAGATGCATATGGCTTTATCATTCGTACAAATGCAAAAGATGTAGCGGAAGAAGTGCTGAAAGCTGAACTTGAACAATTAATTCAAGAGTATAAAGAACTCGTAAAAATTGCAGGGACGCGTGTATGCTATTCCTGTTTAAAAAAGGCGCCGAAGCAATATTTGAGCGAGCTGAAAAATATTTACCAGGACGGTTTGAAAGAAATTGTGATAGAAGATCCAATACTTTACGAAGAGACCATCGCTTATCTGAAAATGTATCAACCGGAAGATCTGGGAAAAGTACATCGTTATGAAGATACTCTGCTTCCTTTAGATAAGCTGCATAATATTGAACGGAAGCTGGAAGACGCACTAAAAGAACGCGTGTGGTTAAAGTCGGGAGCTTATCTTGTCATACAGCCGACGGAGGCATTGACTGTGATCGATGTAAACACCGGGAAATGTATCAGCAAGAAAAGAGATGAACGGACCTACTTAAAAATTAACATAGAAGCGGCGAAAGAAGTGGCAAAACAAATACGTCTTCGCAATCTTTCGGGAATCATTTTGGTGGACTTTATTAATCTTTCCGGAAAAGAGCTGATGGCTGAGCTGGTCGATGTATTTCAAAAGGAACTTCGGAAAGATCCGATTTCTACTACACTTGTGGATATCACGAAGCTGCAGCTTGTGGAAGTGACACGGAAAAAGGTAAGAAAACCGTTAAAAGAGGCGATAAGATGAAAAAGAGATTAAAAGATGTTTGGAAACCGATGTTGATTGTTGCTTTTTTATTTATTCTGGGCAGTTTCCTTCCAAATGGGAAACAGATTTTATTTTATATGGCAGCAGTCTGCCTGATACTGCTGATATGTTTTCTTGCGGCAATGTTTTTGCTCGACCGCTATCAGAAGTCGAAAACTCCGTACATGTCAGACTATCTGAAGACCTGCGATGCGAAAAAATTTTTAGAGCAGTGTGAACAGTTGGAAAGAAAGAAAAAAGCAGATACAGACAGCTATTATGCTCTCGTGCAAGATCTAATCAGCGCATATCTTGTCAATGGAGATTTTGCTTCTGCGAGGAAATGGCTTGCTTACATGGAGAGCAAACAAAAGCTTGCAGGCAAATATAAAGAGAATGTAAAAAATCTTGGAGTTCTGTGTGCAGTGATGGAAAATGATTATCCAAGAGCAGCACGATTGATAGAAGATATGCGTGATATGGTTCGAAAAAAACCGAAAAATAAGCATCTCAGACAAAAACTTGCCAATGCTGTTCTTGTATTAGACGCAAGGACAGGCGAACAGAAAGTTGCAAAAGAATATTATGAGAAGCTTTTTACAAAAGGAACCAGAAATCTTTCTGAAAAAATATGGTGCAAATATCATTTACTTGCAGCTTATGAGCTTGAACAAAATGAGGACAAAATAAAAGAATGTCTGGTGTATTTGGATCAGCATGGAAATAACACTTATATGGCGAAGATTGCAAGAGAGAAACGTAAGAGCATGGATATTTAAGGAGGGGATAACCTTGTCTAAAAAGGAAACAAAAACAAATGCAATGCGGATTTTGGAAAGAATGAAAATTCCATATGAAATGCGGACTTATGAATGTGACGAATTTACAGACGGTATTCATGTCGCGGATCTTCTTGGAATTTCATATGAAACAATGTATAAAACACTTGTGACAGTTGGAAAAAGTAAAGCATATTATGTTTTTGTCATTCCAATTGCCGAAGAAATTGACTTTAAAAAGGCTGCAAAATCTGTTGGAGAGAAATCGCTTGAGATGCTGCCTTTAAAAGAACTCACTGCTGTGACAGGATATGTGCGAGGTGGATGTACCTCCATTGGGATGAAGAAAAAATTTAAGACAATCATTCAGGAGGACGCACAGAAGTTAGACAAGATCATTGTAAGCGGTGGGAAAATCGGCCTGCAACTCGTACTGCTTCCGGAAGATTTAAAACGAGCTGCCGATGCAGAATATGCAGATATTATCCACAGATGATCTCAAAAAATGTAAAAGAATATAAAAAAGCATTGTTTTTTGTAAAGATAGATTGTAATATACAAACAGCAGAATAATTATGCAAGATAAGACAGATGGAGGAGTGCGAAGATGAAAAAAGTAGTAAAATTTGGCGGAAGCTCACTTGCGAGTGCAGAGCAGTTTAAAAAAGTGGGAAATATTATCCGTGCAGAAGAAAGTAGAAGGTATGTCATTCCATCAGCGCCAGGAAAACGATTTTCAGACGATGTAAAAGTGACAGATATGTTATATAAATGTTACGGAGCAGCTGTGAAAGGGAAAAAATTCACAGATTTACTGAAAGATATTCAGGAGCGATACAATGAGATCATTGAAGGATTAGGGTTGACGCTTTCACTTGAAGAAGAGTTTGAGATAATCCGTGATAACTTTGCAAAAAAAGCAGGCAGAGATTACGCTGCTTCACGTGGAGAATATTTGAATGGGATTATCATGGCAAACTATCTTGGATATGAATTCATTGATGCGGCAGAAGTTATTTTCTTTGATGAAGAAGGAAAATTTGATGCAGATAAGACAGATGAAATCCTGTCAGAACGTTTAAATAAAGCCGAACGCGCAGTAATTCCAGGATTTTATGGTTCTTTACCGGACGGGACAATCAAAACATTCTCAAGGGGTGGTTCGGACGTGACCGGTTCGATTGTTGCGAAAGCGGCAAAAGTAGATCTTTACGAGAACTGGACAGATGTGTCCGGCTTTCTGATTGCAGATCCGAGAATTATCTCGAATCCGAAGTCTATCGAAGCAATTACATATAAAGAATTAAGAGAGCTATCTTATATGGGAGCTACCGTTCTTCATGAGGATGCTATTTTCCCTGTTCGAAAAGAAGGAATTCCAATCAACATCCGCAACACAAATGCACCGGAGGATAAGGGTACGTTGATTGTTGAAGCTACTTGCAGACATCCAAAATACACGATTACCGGAATTGCCGGAAAGCAAGGATTTGCTTCTATCACAATCGAGAAGGCAATGATGAACTCAGAAGTTGGATTTGGAAGAAAAGTGCTTCAGGTATTTGAAGATAATCATATTTCATTCGAGCACATGCCATCCGGCATTGATACGATGACAGTTTTTGTACATCAGTCGGAATTTGAAGAGACAGAACAGAAAGTACTTGCCGGAATTCATCATGCAGTACAGCCAGACTCCATCGAATTGGAATCAGATCTTGCATTGATTGCTGTTGTTGGTCGGGGAATGCGTGCTACAAGAGGTACAGCAGGTCGTATTTTCTCTGCACTTGCGCATGCAAATGTAAATGTAAAGATGATTGATCAGGGTTCCAGCGAATTGAATATTGTAATTGGTGTGCGCAATCATGATTTCGAAAATGCGATTAAAGCAATTTACGATATTTTTGTGACAGCAAAACTCTAGTTGGAAAGGTGAATGATATGAATATCATGTTTTTCTTAAAACCTAAAAGTGAGGTTGCCCATATCTATGATGACGATACGGTCAGACAAGTTTTGGAACGTATGGAATATCACAGATATTCGTGTATCCCAATGCTCAACAGACAGGGAAAATATGTTGGGAGCATTACGGAAGGCGATTTACTTTGGTGGCTCAAAGGAAATCACAATCTAAATTTAAAACTTGCAGAGATGGTTTCCATACAGGAAGTTGGAAGACGCCTTGACTACAAACCGGTTCGAGCAGAAGCAAAAATGGAAGACCTAATGGAAAAAGCAATGGAACAGAATTTTGTTCCTGTAGTTGATGATCAGGGAAATTTTTCCGGAATTATCACGCGAAAAGATATTATCGGTTATTTCTATGACAAATTAGTAGTTTCCGATAAAGAAAAATAAAATTTTCAAAACAATATTTTGAAGGATTAGGAGAAAAAATGACAAGTATTCTGATTTTAGCAGTTATATGTATACTTATAGGTTTGTATGCAATCATAAAGGGAGATATGCCTTTGATTCGGAAAAAGGATATTAGAGATGTAAAAATGTACGCCAGAATCAATGGCGCTGCCGGCATTGCATTAGGAATCTTTTTCATCAGTTACTATTTTTTACAGTTCAGTCCTGTAAAGTTGTTTATCGGTTTATTTGTAATCTATGGAATTACGGTACTGGCTGAACTTTTTACAAAATCTGTCTAAAATAGTATAAAAAATAGTTGACGCCTATAAAGTCACATGTTATAATACAACGGTATGCCGCACAATGAGGTTTGCAAGTTCTGCAATGCAGACACCGTAATTGGCGAGTAATGATAATAGGAGGTGCCATATGTACGCAATTATAGCAACAGGTGGTAAACAGTACAAAGTAGCCGAAGGCGATATCATTAAAGTAGAAAAACTTGGTGTAGAAGCTGGAGAAACTTTTACATTTGACCAGGTACTTGCAGTTAGCGATTCTGAATTAAAAGTTGGAAATCCAACAGTAGAAGGTGCTACAGTTACAGCTTCTGTAATTGGAGACGGAAAAGCAAAAAAAGTAATCGTTTACAAGTATAAAAGAAAAACTGGATACCATAAGAAAAACGGTCACAGACAGCAGTACACAGCTGTTAAGATTGAAAAAATCAATGCTTAATCTGGTGTCGGAATGATTAGGGTAACCATTTATAAAAACGAAAAACATGAATGTGTTGGTTTTAAGGCGTTGGGTCATGCAGGTTACAGTGAGAATGGTCAGGATGTTGTCTGTGCAGCTGTTTCTGTGCTGACAATCAATACTGTGAATGCAATTGAGATTTTTACTCAGAATGAAGCCTCACTTGTATCTGATGATGAGCAGGGCTTAATCGATTATAGAATATCGGGAAGACCTACTAAAGAGACGACGCTGTTGTTGAAAGCTATGATTCTTGGTTTAGAGGAGATGGCTGACGACGAGAATTACGAGAAATATATCGATTTAACATTTGAGGAGGTGTAAGACCATGATGAAATTAAACCTTCAATTTTTCGCTCATAAAAAAGGAGTTGGTTCTACAAAGAACGGTAGAGACTCTGAATCTAAGAGATTAGGTGCGAAAAGAGCTGACGGACAATTTGTAAAAGCTGGAAATATCCTTTACAGACAACGTGGAACTAAGATTCACCCAGGTACTAACGTAGGACGTGGTGGAGACGATACTTTATTCGCTTTAGTTGACGGTGTTGTAAGATTCGAAAGAAAAGGAAGAGATAAGAAACAAGTTTCTATCTATCCAGTAGCTGAATAAGAATTTTACGAATTATAAAAGATTAGGCTTCAAATCTTATTGGTTTGAAGCCTTGTTTTTTTCCATCGGTTTATATTATAATAAAAACAATGTATAGAAAAGTAGGTGAGAAAGATGTTTGCAGACAGAGCAAAAATATATATCCGCTCAGGAAAAGGCGGAGATGGTCATGTCAGTTTTCGACGTGAACTATATGTACCAAACGGCGGTCCGGATGGTGGCGACGGCGGACGCGGCGGAGATGTTATCTTTGAAGTGGATGAAGGATTGAATACCCTTGCTGATTACCGACATAAAAGGAAATTTGCGGCAAAGGACGGCGAGCAGGGCGGAAAAAGACGCTGCCACGGGAAAGATGCAGAAGATATCATTTTGAAAGTGCCTGAAGGAACTGTGGTGAAAGAAGCGGAATCCGGGAAAGTTATCGCAGATATGTCAGGTGAGAACCGCAGACAGGTCATCTTAAAGGGTGGAAAAGGAGGTCTTGGTAACCAACATTTTGCAACTTCTACCATGCAGATTCCAAAGTATGCGCAGCCAGGACAGCCAGCTCAGGAATTGAACGTACAATTAGAGTTGAAAGTGATTGCAGATGTTGGGCTTGTCGGCTTCCCGAATGTTGGGAAATCAACCCTTTTGTCCCGTGTTACAAATGCAAATCCAAAGATTGCCAATTACCATTTTACAACATTAAATCCAAATCTCGGAGTTGTAGATTTAGGAGATGGGGAAAGTTTTGTTATAGCTGATATTCCCGGACTGATTGAAGGGGCTTCAGAAGGTGTTGGACTTGGACATGAATTTTTACGTCATATCGAGCGTACAAAGATGATGATTCACGTAGTGGATGCTGCATCGTCAGAGGGACGTGATCCGGTTGATGACATTTATAAGATTAATGAAGAATTAGAAGCATATAATCCTGAGATTGCAAAACGGCCTCAAGTCATTGCAGCAAATAAGACAGATTTGATATACTCAGAGGACGAAGATCCAGTTGAGCGTATCCGGGCAGAATTTGAACCAAAGGGAGTAAAGGTATTCGCAATTTCCGGGGTATCCGGCGCAGGAATCAAAGAGCTTTTGTATTATGTAAATGATCAGTTGAAACAATTAGAACAGGCTCCGATTACTTTCGAACAGGAATACTTCCCAGAAGAGGAACTCATTCATATTGATCTGCCATATACGGTTGAAAAAGAAGATGGCATGTATGTAGTGGAAGGGCCTAAGATTGAAAAGATGCTTGGATACACAAATTTAGACTCAGAAAAAGGATTTGCATTCTTCCAAAAATTCCTAAAAGATACAGGAATACTAGATGAATTGGAAGCTGCAGGAATTGAAGAAGGCGATACAGTGCGCATGTACGGGTTGCAATTCGATTATTATAAATAAGATAGGAGGAAAATTATGACATCAAAACAGAGAGCGTATTTGAAAAGTCTTGCAATGGTTATGGATCCGATTTTTCAGGTTGGAAAATCAAGCATGACGCCAGAACTTACCAATGCAATTGCAGAAGCGTTGACAGCCAGAGAATTAATTAAAATCAATGTACTTCAAAACTGTGCCGATGATCCGAAAGAAATTGCACAGATCTTGGCAGAACGTACCCGCTCCCAGGTTGTTCAGGTAATAGGCAAAAAGATTGTGTTATACAAAGAAGGAAAAGATGATAAGAAGAAAATCGTACTTCCTTAGTGAATCATGAAAGAGGAAATAATATGAAGATTGGAATTATGGGGGGGACATTCGATCCCATTCATAATGGACACTTGATGCTTGGAAATTATGCATATAAACTTTTTCGACTCGATCAGGTATGGTTCCTGCCAAACGGAAATCCACCGCATAAGTCGAGTGCTGCCATTGAGTCCATGACTGTGAATCGGGTAGAGATGGTGCAAAAAGCAATTCAGCCATATGCGTATTTTCGTCTGGAAAAATATGAAGTAGAAAGAAAAGAGATTTCCTATTCCTATCAGACGATGCAGTACTTTCAAGACCGATATCCGGAACATGAATTCTATTTTATTATTGGTGCAGATTCTTTATTTTCTATTGAAAAATGGGTACATCCGGAGAAATTGCTGAGAACCTGTATCCTTTTAGCGGCATATCGCAATGGCAAAGGAACACAGGAGATGCTAAGTCAGATTCATTATTTAGCAAGAAAATATGAATGTGATATCCGTCTTATGAATACTCCGGATTTGGAGGTTTCTTCCAGTGATATTCGAAAAAGAATCAAAGAAGGACTTCCAATCAGCGAATTTGTACCAGAGGCAGTTGAAAAGTATATTGCAGAAAAACATTTATTTGAGGAAGAACAAAATGAAGCAGTTGACAATACGTAAAATAAAGGAAGAAGTAAAGATGCATTTGGATCAGAATCGGTATGAGCATACGCTTGGTGTTATGTATACTGCAGGCGCACTTGCGATGCGGTATGGGGCTGATTTGGAAGATACTATGATCGCGGGGCTTTTACATGATTGTGCGAAATGTATTCCATCTGCTCAAAAAATAGAATTGTGTAAAAAATATAATTTAAACATTTCTGAGGCAGAGCAGAAAAACCCTGGACTTTTACATGCAAAATTAGGAGCATATTTGGCAAAAGAGATATATCAGATAGAGAATACAGAAATTCTTGATGCGATTTCCTGCCATACAACCGGTCGCCCACATATGACACTGCTGGACAAGATTATTTATATTGCGGATTATATTGAGCCAGGAAGATGCGAGGCGCCTGATTTGCAGGAGATTCGACGTTTGGCATTTACAGATATCGATGAGTGTCTTTATACGATTCTTCATGCCTCATTAGAGTATTTGAAGAGCAAAAGTGAAGTGATTGATCCACTGACAGAACAGACTTATCTGTACTACAATGAAAGGAGAATTTAAAGATGGAAGAGTCAAGAAAAATGGCAAAAATAGCCTGTGCAGCATTAGCTGATAAAAAAGGAGAAGATATCAAAGTCATTGATATCTCAAATGTATCAGTTTTGGCAGATTATTTTATTATCGCAAACGGAACCAATGACAGCCAAGTACATGCTATGGTAGATAGTGTAGAAGAAGAGCTTGAAAAAGCCGGATTCACATTAAAACAAAGAGAAGGCTATGGACTTGGAAGCTGGGTGTTATTGGACTTCGGCGAAGTGATTGTTCATGTCTTTGACAAAGAAAATCGTCTTTTCTATGATTTGGAAAGAATCTGGAGTGACGGAAAGATGATAAATATTGAGGAATTATAATTTATAAACGGCATCTGCTCAGATGCCGTTTACTTTTTAATTAATATTGATTACAGTCACTTTTTCACGTGTCATAGATTCAATGCTGCGACGAACACCTTGTGTTCCCATACCAGAGCCCTTTGTTCCGATAAATGGGAAGTGGTCTGGACCGCGTTCTGTTCGACCGTTAATCTGTACAGAACCTGCTTGTATTTTTTCTGCAATTGTGAATGCCTGATCAATATCCTGAGAAAAGATACTTGCCTGTAATCCATATTCCGATTGATTGCTCATCTCAATGGCTTCATCGACTGTTTTTACACGAATAATCGGCAATACTGGACCAAATGGTTCCTCCCAAGCTAAACGCATATTTGGTGTCACATGGTCAAGCAGCGTAGGATAGATCAAATTTCCTTTTCGCTGATTTCCAGTAATTAATGTTGCATTTTTCTCAAGTGCATCATCAATCAGACTCTGTACAAAATCAGCTGATTTCTGATCAATCAGTGGTACAATCATTTTATTTTCTTCTGGAGAACCAATTGTTACATTTTTTAATTCTTCAGATAATTTCTCAATTAATTCATCAGCGATCATCTCGTCAACGAAAACACGTTTAATAGCAGTGCAGCGTTGACCGGAGTAAGAAAATGCACCGGATACAATTTGTTTTGCTGCCAAATCTAAATTTGCATCTTTTACAACAATGGCAGGGTCTTTTCCTCCCAATTCCATGACAAGTGGAATCATGTTTGCCAATTTTGCGATACGTTTTCCTGTACCGCTTCCACCCGTGAAAGAAATCATGTCAATCCCTTGATGTTCGATCAGATAATTTCCTATCACAGAACCATGACCTGTCACCACATTTAGAACACCTTTTGGAAGACCAGCCCGATCTAGCGCTTCAATCATTTTGATTCCGCTGATCGCACCTTGTGTTGCCGGCTTGAAGACAACGGCATTTCCACTTATCAGAGCCGGAGCAATTTTTGCTGCTGATAGATTAACAGGGTAGTTAAACGGAGAAATAGCAAGCACAACACCTAGAGGAACACGGTGACTAATGGCAATTTTAGAACGATTTCCCCCAGGAAAATTTTCTCCGAGCATACTTTCACCATATAAATGAATTGCTTCTTCAATTGTAAAACGAATCAAATCAATTGTGCGCTCCACTTCTTTGACGGCATCCTGAAATCCTTTACCGACTTCTTGCATAATAGTCGTTGCAATATCTTCCTTTGATTTTTCAAGCTCTTCAATCCAATGATATAAATAGTTACCGCGATCTCTGATAGAAAGTTTCTCCCATTCCTTTTGTGCAATTTTTGCACTTTGGATAGCTTTATCTGCCTCGTCTTTTGAAATCGCCTGTACCGTACCGACAAGTTCATCTTTATAAGGTGACATGATTTTAATAACTTCTTTGCTTTTGCTTTCTTCCCACATACCATCAATATAAAATCTATAGTTTTTGTTCAAATTCAAATAAATCCCTTCTTTCATTTAATTTTATTCTTTTCTTTAACTATATTTTAATAATAGTAATCATTATTAGTCAAGAGGTAAATTTTAGAGTGAAAAAATGAGACAGAAACAACTTATGAAAAAAATATATATTATTTAGAAAATTGAGAAAGAATTTTTGACTGTTTACAATGAAAAACAAGATACAATCTAAAAATATATTATATTTTTATAATTTTTATGAGAATTATGAAATAATTTTGGAAATATGATGAATAAAACTCAGGGAACAGAAGAGGAGAGAAATAAAAATTAAAAGAAACATGTGATAGCAGACTGACAGATGATTAATCTGCCAGTCTGCAAAAATATCTTATTGAAAGAAACGAAATACACCAATCACTTTTCCTAAAATCTCTACTTCTGATACAATAATAGGCTCCATTGTATCATTCTCAGGCTGCAGACGGTATATACCTTCTTCTTTATAAAAAGTCTTCACCGTTGCGCTGTCATCTACAAGCGCAACAACCATCTCTCCGTTAGAAGCGACAGAAGTAGATTCTACCAATACCATATCACCATCTAAAATACCAGCATTAATCATGCTTTCTCCTTTTACAGTCAGTAAGAATGTTTCATTATTCGGCATAAATTCTATCGGAATAGGAAAGTAGTTGGTAATGTTTTGTTCAGCAAGAATTGGTTCTCCTGCAGCTACTTGACCTACAATTGGCACGTTTACCATCTCTCGCCTTGTGAGATTAAATGTATCATCTATAATCTCAATTGCACGTGGCTTCGTAGGATCTCGTCTGATATATCCATTTTTTTCTAAAGTTTCAAGATGAGAGTGGACAGATGATGTCGATTTTAAATTTACGGCTTCACAAATCTCACGTACGGCAGGAGGGTAACCGATTCTTAATATTTCAGATTTTATGTATTCTAATATTTCTAATTGTTTTTTACTTATTTTTCCATATGCCATTTAGACGACCTCCTAGAATGAAGTTATTTTAATTAAAAATATTTTACCATAAATACACAAAAAAGGCAAACAAATGTTTAGAAAATATGTTCGTATTTTTCTTCAAATCTATTGACAAACATTTGTTCTTGTTTTATAATTCGATACAAGAACAGTTGTTCGGAAAATACGTTCGCATATAGTGGAAGAGAGGTATATGAGATAATGACAAAAGAGAAAAGATATTATGAGAAACAACGATTTGCACAACGGAGAATGTGGATGCTTTTGGCAACTATTTTATTTATAACCATTGGAAGTGCCGTATTTGGAAGTTCCTTTTCCGATGCACATGGGAATGCACAGGAAAGCCCAAATACTTATAAGTACTATAAAAGTATAGTAATTCAACCAGGAGACACTCTTTGGGATATCGCTCTTGAATATAAAACAGATGATTACGGAAGTACTCAGGAATATGTAGATGAGCTGAAAGAAATTAATTCCTTAGAATCTGATTCTATACAGGAAAGCCAATATTTAATGATTGCATATTACGATGAAGAGTTTCGATAAAAGATACCATGCCGATATAGCAGCGAGTCTTATTAGTGAAAATAGATGCTATATCGGTCTTTTATAGTAGAAATACATCTATACGACAAATGCTGATTTTTCCAAAAGATATAGACATTTACTGCCGTATAGTGTAAAATATACTTAAAATCCAGTATTTACGAAAGGAATCTTGTTTCATGGCTAAAGACATAAAAACATATTATGAACAATCTTATATTGACAATACACTTCGATTACGTGAAGTTTTACAGACATTACCATCATTTACAAAAGATTATTTTCGTGCTGTAGAACCGACTACATCGGCTAAGACAAGAATTTCTTATGCTTATGACATCCGTGTATTTTTTAATTTCTTAATTGAGAACAATCCAATTTATCACGATTATACAACAACCCAGTTTACCCTTCAGGATTTAGAACGTGTTGAACCAATCGATATCGAGGAATATTTAGAGTATTTAAAGGTATATAAAGCGGATGATAATCAGGTGATCACAAATGGAGAAAAAGGACTGGCACGAAAATTTTCTTCTCTTAGGAGCTTTTACCGGTATTTTTACCGTCATCAGATGATTGAAAAAAATCCGACTATTTTTGTGGATATGCCAAAGTTACATGATAAAGCAATTATACGTTTAGATATTGATGAGGTTGCTTTGCTGCTTGATTATGTAGAAAATTGCGGGAAAGAATTGACGGGGCAAAAAAAAGTTTATTATGAAAAAACAAAAACTCGCGATTTGGCTATTTTGACATTATTGCTTGGAACGGGGATTCGTGTTTCAGAGTGTGTAGGTCTTGATATCAATGATATTGATTTTAAGAATAATGGCATTAAGGTGACTAGAAAAGGTGGAAGTGAGATGGTTATCTATTTCGGTGAGGAAGTACGTAATGCTTTGGAGAATTATCTTGAGACAACAAGAGCCAGCGCTACTCCCCTACCCGACCATGAAAATGCTCTTTTTTTATCGACCCAAAGAAAAAGAATGGGAGTTCAGGCAATTGAGAATATGGTGAAAAAATATGCCAAACAAGTGACTCCAAACAAAAAAATAACACCTCATAAGCTTCGGAGTACCTATGGGACGTCCTTATACAAGGAAACAGGCGATATTTACCTTGTAGCCGACGTATTGGGGCATAAGGATGTAAATACGACAAAAAAACACTATGCGGCTATTGATGATATGCGGCGAAGACAGGCAGCCAGTGCTGTAAAATTAAGAGAAGAGCGAAATTAACTCTGCTCTTCTCTCCTGAATTTCCCAATGCTCAATGTCTATTTTTGCTTTTGGTTACATACAATCAGAATCTAATACAATTGTGAATGGTCCATCATTAATCAGGCTTACTTTCATGTCCGCCCCAAAACTTCCTTTTTCAACAACTGGTACATTTTCCTTGCATTTGGAAATAATATATTCATAAAGTTCTTCCGCTAATGCAGGATCTCCAGATTCAATAAAGCTTGGACGATTTCCTCTTTTACAATTTGCATATAGTGTAAACTGTGAAATCAATAAAAGCTCTCCATTCACATCAGCAAGTGAAAGATTTGTTTTTCCGTTTTCATCTTCAAAAATGCGAAGTCCGATCATTTTTTTTATCAGTTTGTCCGCAATTTCTTTTGTATCCTCCTGCCCGACTCCAATTAGTACCATAAATCCTTTTCCGATTTGTCCGATTATTTTATCATCTACTTTTACAGATGATTCTGTAACACGTTGTATCACAAATTTCATGTTCTTCCATCCTCCTAAATCTCATCTAAAACTATTCTACATGATTCTGATAGATTTGTGAAGTTGTTTATTTTCCTATTGTAAAAATAAGAAAAATATAATAGTATTAAGCAGGTAGAAACAGTAAAATAGAATGTAAGAAAGGATTTTATAGATGAAATTACAACAGTTATTGAGTTTTACGAGAAAAGCAGTGGATGAATACCAGATGATCCAGGAAGGAGATCATATTGCAGTTGGAATCTCTGGCGGAAAAGACAGCTTGACACTGCTCTATGCACTTCATGGATTAAAACGGTTCTATCCCAACAAATTTGAATTGAGTGCCATTACAGTTGATTTAGGATACGAAGAATTCGATTTAAATCCAGTACATGAATTATGTCAAGAACTCGGAGTGCCGTATAAGGTAGTGAAAACGGATATTGCTCACATTTTATTCGAAGAGAGAAAAGAAAGCAATCCTTGTTCTCTTTGTGCAAAGATGCGAAAAGGTGCATTGAATGATGCTGTAAAAGAAATGGGCTGCAATAAAGTTGCTTATGCGCATCACAAAGATGATATTATTGAAACAATGCTTCTCTCTCTGATTTTTGAAGGAAGATTTCATTCATTTTCGCCGAAAACATATTTGGATCGTATGGATTTGACAGTTATTCGTCCAATTATGTTTGTAGATGAAGCAGATGTTATTGGATTTAAGAATAAATACAACCTGCCGGTTGTAAAAAGTAAGTGCCCAGTTGACGGCTACACCAAACGCCAGTATGCAAAAGAACTTGTAAGACAATTAAATACTGAGCACCCAGGGGCAAAAAATAGAATGTTCACTGCAATTTTGAACGGTGATATCGAAGGATGGCCAGAAAGAATCTTACATAAAAGATAATTTTACAAAACAGGGACATGAGAAAAATTCCCATGTCCCTACCGTTTATAATTTTGCATCTGTAATATTATTTCTAAGTGAAACATAATCTTTGATGGTTTTTGCAGTTCCTTCTACACCAAGCTTTCCGCTGTTTAGACATAAATCATAACTCTTCGCTTCTGCCCATTCTTTATTCGTGTAATAATTGTAATAACTTGCTCTTTTTTTATCCGTTTTTAAGATCATATCTTTTGCTTTTGCATCAGTCAAGTTATAGAGTCTTGCAATTCTTCTGACACGAATGTCCAAATCAGCATAAATAAATACATTTACAACATTGTCATAGTTTTCCAAAGCATAGTCGGCACATCTTCCTACAAGAACACAAGGTCCTTCGTCAGCAATCTTCTTTATAGCATCAAATTGAGCCAAAAAGATCTTATGATTAATCGGCATATCTGAATAACTTCCAGAAGAATATCCAAGAGAGTAAGTATCCATCACTAATGAATAGAGAAAACTATTCGTAGGTTTTTCATCATGTGTCTCAAATAATTCTTCACAGATACCGCTTTCTTTTGCCGCTCTCTTTAACATCTCTTTGTCATATAATTTGATACCATAATCTTTAGCAATGACATTCCCGATTTCACGCCCAGCACTTCCAAATTGTCTTCCGATTGTAATAATTGTATTAAATTCACTCATATCTGTCACTCTCCTTTAAGTCTGAATACGAATTGTTTTAACATATAATTATTATACAACAATTTGTGAGAAAAGTATATATTTTTATATGAATTTTACAGTTTAAGACGTTTGTTTTAGTTTGTTTAGCAGAGAGATAAAATAATCCGGAAGTGGAGCATCCACCTCAATATACTCATGCGTACGTGGATGAACAATACCCAATGTTTTTGCATGTAATGTCTGTCCCTGTAATTTGAAAGGACATTTTGCCGGTCCATAGACAGCATCTCCTAACAGAGGATGGCGTATATGAGCCATATGTACTCGTATCTGGTGTGTTCTACCTGTCTCCAATTGACATTTTATGTATGTATAATTTTTAAATCGTTCGATTACTTTATAATGAGTGACTGCATGCTTGCCGTTTTTATAGTTGACACTCATTTTTTTTCGCTCAATCGGATGTCTTCCAATTGGAGCGTCAATTGTCCCTTCATCTTCTTTTATAACCCCATGTACGATTGCGTGATATATTCGTTGTATGGAGTGTTCCTTTAGCTGTTCTGCTAAATCCTGGTGGACAAAATCATTTTTACAGACAAGCAGTGATCCGGTTGTATCCATATCTATTCGATGTACAATTCCAGGTCGCATTATTCCATTGATTCCAGATAATTGATCTTTGCAGTGATACATCAGGGCATTTACAAGAGTGCCAGAATAATGTCCTGCCGATGGGTGTACCACCATTCCTTTTGGTTTGTTAACAATCAAAATATCTTCATCCTCATATAAAATATCAATTGGGATATTCTCTGGCACAATATCCGGCTCTTGAAGCTCTGGTTTATCCAGAGCCAATGTATCAAGTGCGTTAAGTTTGTAGTTTGCCTTGACTATTTTCCCGTTTGCAGTCACATGTCCATCTTTAATTAATTTTTGAATATAAGAACGAGAAAGAGCTGGAAATTGTTCTGAAAGAAATTTATCTACTCGGTTTCCAGAAAATTCTTTTTCTACAGTAACGGTCTGTATCATAATTAACTCTCCTGTTCCTTGTTCTTTTTACGCGAGAATAGCTTAAACAGCATTTCAAGATCATCTTCTTTGTAATAGAATAAAATTAATACGATAAGAAGTCCAGCTGACAATGTTACATAAATATCTGCCACATTGAAAATTGGGAAATCGATCAATTCGAAATAAAAGAAATCAATTACATAATTCAAACGTATCCGGTCTATCATATTTCCAATTGCCCCGGATGCAATCAGAAGCAGACAGATCCGCAATGGAATAAAATGTCTCTCGTGCGGCATTTTTAAATAGAAAAAAAGTGCTACAATCAGAATTATAATACCGATAATAACAAAGAAAATTTTTTGGTTTTGGAGTATCCCAAAAGCCGCTCCACGATTTTCCAGATAGTGAAGCTGGAAAACATTTTCTATGATATCAATTGGAGCTTGATTTTTCAAATTTTCCACTGCAAGTAGTTTTGTGTATTGATCTAAAAAAATTGCAAAAATCATACTTAAAGTAGCTAATAAATAGCTGAGGTAATGATTTGTTTTCTTTTTCATAAGATTCTCCCTTCCTGTTTCATTATATGTATAGATGTATCGTCACTAAATAACGTCCCTTTTTTGTCTGAGAAAGCATTTCTTTATATTGAAAACGTCCAAGTCCTCGAACAGAAATAATATCGTCTTCTTTAATTTGGTATCCATTGGATGTAATTAATTTTCCATTTACAAATACTTTTCCATTTTCAATGTATGGTACCAGTTTTGTTCTGGAAGAAGAAAATGCAAGAGCTAAAAGACTGTCTAGCCGCAAAGACGACACGGTGCCTTTTTTTTCTTCTATGTGAGGAGTATAAGAAAACTTCTCAAAATTTTCCGGCTCTGCCATAACAGAAGTATGACGTATTCTTTTTAATTCATCTTGGATGAATTGTTCCAGAGACTGATGAACAAACAGAATTGCAGAATCTTCCTGTACAAGGATATCACCGATTTTGCTACGTTCAATACCAAGATTTAAAACAGCGCCTAAATAGTCTCTGTGAGAAAGTGCCTCAGAAAATTTTTTCTGCAACGGTCTGATTTTCAAAACAGAAATTGGATAAAAATACTCATAACAAAGAGCATCAGGTAGAAATGCAACCATCTGACGCTCTGAGAAATCATAACCGCCAAAAACTTTGTATGTTGTATATAATTCTGTCTTTGGCATTGTATGAAGAATATTTAATTCATTCAAATTTAAAAAATCAGAATATGTAACAATTCCGCGTTGATAGGATAGCCTTGAAAGCTCAATCAATCTCTTTTGTAACATAAGTTCTTCTTTTTGCATAATACTTGTCCTAATATCTTGTCTTAATAGATGGAACATCAAAAGATGTATTCAATAGATCCTGTAAATCACCGGAGATATCTACGTTAGCCGGTGTAATCAGAAAAATATAATTTGAAATCTTTTGCAGATTTCCATCAATAGCAAATGTCGCACCGGAAGTGAAATCTATCAAGCGCTGTGCTACTTCTAAATCTAATCCTTCCAAATTCAGGATAACAGTGCGTCCACTAAGCAGAGTCTCTGTAACTTCTCTGGAATCGTCAACATTTGTCGGTTTAATCACACAGACTTCCATTCCGGTTGTCTTTCTTGCAGGCTGACGCATAGGTGTTACTTTGCTGCTTGCTGGTTTTGCATGCTGGCTATGCTTCTCTTCTGGAACATTGTATTGTTCTTCATTTTCTTCCATCTGCTTTTCTTTCTTGAAAAAATTTCTTTTTGGCTTCTCTTCTATATCATCGTATTCTTCATCATCAAAGAACTCTTCATCGTAATCCTCGTCCTCATCACTCAACTTCAAAATATCTAAGAATTTGTCTAGTACGCCCATAATTATTTTAATCTCCTATCTTACTTCTATACTGTGGTATAATTTCGTTCACCAAAAATCCCGGTTCCCACACGAACCATAGTTGCACCCTCTTCAATAGCAACTTCATAATCATTGGTCATTCCCATCGAAAGAATACTCACATTAACATTATCAATGTTTTTGGCGTTGATGTCAACAGATAATTTGCGTAAACGTCTAAAAATAGGTCTGTTTTCTTCTGGATTTTTCACATATGGGGCAATTGTCATAAGACCTTTGATTTGAATATTTGGAAATAATGCAATTTTCTCAATCAAAGGAAGTACTTCCTCTACTTTTACTCCAAATTTACTCTCTTCTTCCGCCACATTTACTTCGATTAAAATGTTGGAAACCACGTCTTTTTTAGCTGCTTCCTGATTGATTGTCTCTGCCAATCGCAGAGAATCCACAGAATGAATCAATTCTGTTTTATCGACGATATATTTTACTTTGTTTCTTTGCAAATGACCAATCATATGCCATTTGATGTCTGATGGAAGCTGCTCATATTTTTCAGTCAGCTCCTGTACTTTATTTTCACCAAAACATCGTATTCCTTCGTTATAAATTTCTTGCAGCATAGAAATTGGTTTTGTCTTGCTCACGGCAATCAAAGTGACTTCACTTCGTTCTCTTTTTGCTCGTTTACAAGCATCTGCAATTCTTTCTTCTACTTGTTGTAAATTCTCTGATAACATGATTAAAAACTCCTTTTAAAAAACAATATCATTTTCTTTGATTCCGGTACTGTCTAATGCAATCCGATCATAATTGGAAAGCCCATAGCTGTTTCCCTCTTCGACAATGTAATATTCTTCACTTTCACTTAAGATATTAATCTGCTTAAACATTGCATATCCTTTGTTGATATTATAAACGCCTTTTAATGATTTTTTCTCTTTTAGCTGATAAGTTTCTGTAGACTCCGGTTTAATGATCACATCATTTTCTTGAAATACATTCGGATCTAAATATACCGTTTCGTTTTCTTCATAATAAATATTAACCGGTAAAAATTCGGTAATACTTTCCCCATTTTTATCTGTAGTCTGCCGGAGTACCCCCTGCTCAGAGCTATTGCCGCCCTGTGTAATATAAGATTTAGGAACTACGTAAAAATCTTTTTTTGTCTCAGCAGATTTTGGAATCTTAAGCCCGGATTGGTCTTCCAAAATCAATTCAATATCCAAATAACGTTCGTTTGCATATCGAATCATGGAGTTGTCAAATCCGAGATAAGCCAAAATATGTCCGTCAAGCTCTTTAATTTCTAAATTTCCCCATAATGTCTGATTATCTTTTGAAAAACGGACTTTTACCGATTTTTTTTCTTTTAGTACATCATAGGTTTCTTTTGAAATCTCTGTTACTAATGTCCATGATTCATCCGTAACCAGCTTATAAACAGGATCGCCGGCATTCACTTTCGTATTGTTGGCAAATTCTGTTTTTTGGTAATTACTCTTATCAAGAGATTCCAAAGTTACCGTGTCTTTTGTCAACCCTTCCATCCCATCTACAGAATATACTACAATCCCATCCTCGGCAGTTGAATACAGATTCATGTCTGAAAGAGTTCCATTGCTCAAAGCGCTATTCAGTTGATCCATCTTACTTTGACTGGAAATACTCTGCAGAGAACTTTCCATTTCATTCTTAAATAAATACATGTCTGAAAAAGAAGCATCTTTAAAGCTTTCACTAAATGTCTGTATTTTTAAAGACAAGGCATTTTTTTGTTCTTCACTTAATGTGACATTATCCTCAGAAGATCCATTGGAAAATGTTAGTTTTTCGTTGGACAGTGTATAAATATTAGTTCCTGCACGTACTTTACTATTATCCGTCGTATAATAATTGATATATCCGCTATTATCAGCATAGGTTACGTTTTCCGTACGAATAGCGATTCCAGTGTATGCATTATCCTTTAGAATTGAACCTTCCCGCACCTCATAGGGAGTAATGCGAGGGGCTGTCAGGTACAGAATAATAGTCACGATCAGATACAAAAAAATGATTCCAAAAATAATCAATCCGATATTTATATATTTCTTTTTTCGATAAGTTCTGATATTTGATGTATATGATGACAAAACCAATCCTCCTAAGATAATTTTTTCATTGCACTACCATTAAGGTAACAGAAGCATTTTCCTTGATAAGACTCCTGCTCGTTCATTTTAGCAATCACTTCATCCTGCAGTTTCCACCAGCTGGTATTCCAATTAGAAAAAAGAGAGTCTTTTTCCGGAACACGACTGAATAAACGTTCTACAACAATTTCCGGTGATAAATGTTCTAAAAAAGCAATCAGTCTTTGGATATACTCTTCTTTGCTGCATATTTTGATTGTACCACTTTCATACTCATAGGACAACTTTGTATTTTTTGCAATATATAAAGAATGAATTTTTACAATATCTATTTTTAAAGCAGATAATATTTTTGCACTTTCAATTGCATCTCGCATCGAATCTCCCGGAAGATTCAAAATAATATGTGTGCAGATTGGAAAGGCATATGACTGTATCATAAGTACTGCATCAATATATTCGGCTAATCCATGACCGCGGTTAATAGTATCCAATGTATGGTAATTAACTGTCTGCAAACCTAGTTCAATGCTGATAGCAACTTGATATTTTTCACTTATAGATTTTAAGACATCTAAATATTCTTTTTGAATGCAGTCAGGTCGTGTGGAGATTGAAATTTCCACAATATCCGGACAGGATGCAGCCTCGCAAATATATGCCTGAAAGACATCTAATTTCATAAATGTATTTGTATAATTCTGAAAGTATGCAATATATTTTTTTGCCTTATATTTTTTTTCAATAAGTATTTTGGTACGTTCAAGCTGTTCTGTCACAGAAACCTGAGAAGCTAGTGCTTCAAATCCAGTTCCTACTTCAGAACAAAAGCTGCACCCGTTGCCGTCTAAACGGTTAGGACAGGTGATTGGAAGATTGATAGGCAATTTATAAACTTTTTCGCCATATTTTTCTTTTAAGTAATCTGAATATTTATAATATAATCTTTGTTCTTTCATCTCTAAATAGTTCCTTTCCGTCTGTATATTTTTTTATCAAAAGTGAATACTACTGTATAGATGATAAATAAGGAGGAAATATACATGAAATGGTTTGATAACACAAGTCTGACACTTGTCATTATCGGTGCAGTCAACTGGCTTCTAATCGGTATTTTTCGATTTGATTTAGTTACATTTCTTTTTGGAAATTTAAGCTGGATTTCAAGAATCATCTATACTGTCATTGGTCTGTGTGGTCTGTATCTGATCAGTCTTTATGGCAGAATTGGCAATATGGGAGATTCTTAACTATATAAATAGGGCTCTCATTGTGAGAGCCCTGGTATGGTAGATAGTAATGAATCCATTGTAGTATAAAGTGCATTTTTCGATTCGGCTCCCATGACAACAGAAATATACGGACGCGACTGACTATCCTGTTCATATAAAACAAGACATGCTCCGGCCTCATCTGTAGTTCCGGTTTTCCCACCGACCACTGTCACATTCTCCGGTGTCGTTCGGGTTCCGTTCACAAATAAATTGGATTGTCTCCAAGTCACGCTTCTTACAGAACCGTCTGGTTCCTTGATGTCTGTAGTGTAACTTGGCGAAGATATAATATCAACGAATTTCTCATTTTGAATTCCCTGATTAAAAATTAAATATAAATCATATGCAGTTGTATAATGATCTTTATCATGATAGCCATGCGGATTCACAAAATGTGAATTTGTAGCTCCCAATGCATTTGCTTCCTGATTCATCAACTGTACAAACGCATCGACGCTGCCAGAAATATGTTCCGCAATTGCAACAGCACTGTCATTCCCAGATGGAAGCATTAGTCCATACAATAAATCTTCTAACGTAAGCTGTTCGCCCTCTCGAAGACCTGCTACAGAAGAATCAGATGGTACAGATACTGCATTTTTACTTACCGTAACCTCATCTGAAAGTGTGCCGTATTTCAATGCTAAATACAAAGTAAGAATCTTCGTTGTACTTGCCGGAAACAAACGGTCATGCATGTGTTCCGACAAAAATACTTTCTTCTGATCTACACCGAATAATGCAGCTGCATGCAAAGAAGAAGCTACTTCGAAGTCATTCAGCGAAACATTTTCATTGGAAACACATAATTGATTCGCAAACAATTCCCCTTCATACAAATATCGATCATAGTTTGTAGTTTCATATTCTGTTACAATTTTTTCTTTTTTTGAAATACACCCAGCTGACAATATCGCAATGATAAGAATGATGGACAGCAGGCGTCTTTTTTTATCTATACATCTCACGCCAGTCCAAATCTCCTCTGTCAAGTGCAAGTACAATCAATTCAGCTGTTGCCAAATTAGTCGCCATAGGAATATTGTGCATATCACACAAACGCACTACATCATTTACATTCGGTTCATGCGGTTTTGGCGCCAATGGATCTCTCAAGAAAATCAGCGCATCAATATCATTCTGTCCTACCTGACTTCCAAGTTGCTGCATTCCACCTAAAGGTCCTGCTAAATACTTGTGAATAGACAGGTTCGTCACCTCTTCAATCAATCGTCCTGTTGTGCCTGTTGCAAACAAATTGTGTTTACTTAGAATTCCTCTGTATGCGATACAAAAATTCTGCATTAAAGTTTTTTTAGAATCATGTGCAATTAATCCTATATTCATATTTCCCACTCCTTACTGGTATTTTTTCGGTTGTAATCCTACATTTAAAACAAATCCAATTCCCATATAAAAACATACAATAGATGTCAAACCTGCACTGACAAACGGAAGAGAGAGTCCGGTATTGGGCAATACTCCTGTAGCCACACCGATATTGATAAAACTTTGAATCGCTATCAGTGCGGCAACTCCCCCGCAAATAATCCGCCCCGCAAGGTTCTGGGCTCGGAGCCCTATTAAAATGCATTGTATTACAATTAATAATAACAAAATTATGACGATACAACAACCCACAAATCCTAATTCTTCACCAATAATTGCAAAAATAAAGTCTGTATCAGCCTCCAAAAGGAAATTTCCGTTCTTTACAGAGGTTGTCGTATTGTTATTTAGTCCCTTTCCTTTCAGCTGTCCGGAACCGATTGCCATAATAGAATTCTGTTGCTGATAAGCAGTATCATCCGCATATTTTTCCGGTTCCAGCCAGGCAAGAATACGTTTTTGCTGGTATTCTTTCAAAAATGGCTGGTTTGGCATAACAGCGATGCTGACAACAATGATTGCTGCCGGAATTGCAATTGCAAGTGCAGTGCCAATGAACTTGTAACTCAATCCACCGATGTACATCAAAATACAAAACAGCGCCGCAATACAAAGTGTATTTGAAAGGTTTGGCTGTTTATAAATTAAAAGCAGAGAAGGTGCAATCAGTAAAACAGACTTTACAATTGTAAGTGGTTCCTTCATACGCGCTTCATGATTCATCAAAAATTTTGCGAAAAACAAAATCATAAAAATTTTAGTAAAATCAGAAGGCTGCAATGTTGTAAAACCTAAATTGATCCACCTCTTTGCACCATTTAATTCCATTCCCAAAAAGTGTACATATAACAATAAAAGCAGATTAAAACCATAAATCAGCCAATATAGATTTAATAGCCATTCATAATCAATCATAGAGATTATCACCATAACAATAATTCCCATTATGATACCAATAATCTGTTTCATCTGCGATGATGGCTCGGCACTTCCGACAGCTAAAACGCCAATTATGGAAAGTGCAAGCACCGACAACACTAATAAAAATTTAAAATCTTTTATATGATAGGGTTTCGATAGTTTCACGATTCTTCTCCTGTAAGTTTAATAAATATTGTTGAACGTGTAAATTGAACGTCAAACGTCTCCGGAGTTACTTCCATGTATTTTGAAATTGTCTTATACAATTCCAATTGTACTTTTTCTAATGCATCGGGTGTACAGTTTACGCGGTCTGAAACAAGTAATACTTTCAGCCTGTCTTTTGCAATTAAAACAGAAGGTTTTCTTTTGATTGTTTCAAATACGCCCATCTTTGCAGCACCTCCTAATGTTTCTGAAAAATACGAGTCAGTTTGGTGAAGAAACCGGTATTGGAATCTAAATTCAGGAACGGAACTTCTTCACCTAAAAGCCGCTTACAAATATTAAAATATGCTTTTCCTGCCATGGAGTCAAGTCCGATAACAGGCTCTCCCTGATTTGTTCCAATCACAATCTGTTCGTCATCCGGAATTGCTCCCAAAAGATTGACTGCTAAAATCTCAGTAACATCCTCTACTGACATCATATCTCCTCTTTTTACCATATCCATTCGGATACGATTGATGATCAGGTCAATTTTTTTTATCTGATTTTTTTCCAGCAATCCGATAATGCGGTCTGCATCACGGATTGCTGATACTTCCGGAGTTGTTACAATGACTGCGTGATCTGCTCCTGCAATTGCATTTTGAAATCCTTGTTCAATTCCGGCAGGACAATCCAAAAGTATGTAATCATATTCTTCTTTTAATTCTTCCGTCAGTTTTTTCATCTGCTGTGGAGAGATTGCAGACTTATCTTTTGTCTGCGCTGATGGCAGAAGATAGAGATTGTCATATCGCTTGTCCCTGATCAACGCCTGTTTCATACGGCAATTTCCCTCAATGACATCTACCAGATTATATACGATACGATTTTCAAGTCCCATGACAACATCTAAGTTTCGAAGTCCTAAATCCGTATCAATCACCACCACTTTTTTGTCTAATTTTGCAAGCCCTGCTCCTAGATTGGCAGTCGTTGTTGTCTTTCCAACGCCACCCTTCCCTGATGTAACTACAATAACTTCACCCATTTTAAATTCCTCCTACATGCTTTTTTATATCTGCGGGTCTGTTTGACATTTTTCTTTTGTGCTTTAAAAAGGGTTCTGAACGTATTTTCCGGTTAATCTCCTCGTATCTCTGAACCAAGTGAAGAAGCAGTTCCGGTTACAAGATCGGCATCATCTGCCAGATTAAAATATTTTCTAACCATATCTCTTCCGATCTCAGCAGGATAACCAGAATTATATCCATATGCAATACGTGCACTGACTGCAATCTGCGGTTCATCAGCTGGTGCGTATCCCACAAACAATACGTGGTCCGCATGCGCTTTGCTATGCTGTGCAGTACCGGTCTTTCCTGCCATTTGGATTCCGCCATCCCGCACGCTTTTAAAGCGGCTGTCGCGTTCTACCATCTGTTCCATACCTTCTTCAATCAAATCAAAGCTACTACTGCTAATTTCACTTTCCTCAATCTGTTTATATAATGTAGGCTCAAACTCTTTGACAAGATTACCGTCAACATCTTCAATTTTACTCAAAAGTGTAAGATCATACACGGTACCTCGATTTGCAATAGCTGTCACATATTTTGCAAGCTGGCTTGTTGTAAAGAGGTTTGTACCCTGTCCGATTGCAGAACGGACAGCATCCTCATCACTGATACGAGGTTCAGATTCTGGAATTTCAAGACCGGAAGTCTCTCCAAGACCAAACATCTCCGCGTATTTCGCAAGTTTGTCAGTTCCGACATCCGAAGAGTAATTTCCTTCAGATGATAAACCAAGACGATATCCGACATCAAAGAAAAAGTTGTTACATGAATGTGCCAGCGCACCGGTTACGGTTAAGTTGCCGTGCCCTCCAGGATAAATCCAACATTTCGGACTAGGGGTAATATTTTTATATGGTCCATAACATCCAATCGTAGTACTTCCGGTAATAATACCTTCTGAAAGCCCCGCCGCTGAGGATACCATCTTATAGGTAGATCCAGGTGCGGTTGTCTCTTGAGTAGCTTTATTGTAAAACGGCTGTGAAAGATCTACATACAATTTATTGTAGTAGTCTGAATCCATTGTATTGGCAAGTCGATTGTTGTCATATCCCGGATAAGAGACAAGTGCAAGTGTTTTTCCTGTCGCAACTTCAGTCATAACAAATGATCCGGTGGACGGTTCAACACCTAACTGCCCTGGGGTAATTTCCAGACTTTCAATCTTGCTGCGAATGAAATCATACGCCGATATTGATCCTGATGCAAGTCTGTTATATTGATCCTGTTGTTCATCAAGCGGAAGTACATTTTGTTCATATAACAGCATACATACCTGACTTCCACGAAGCGTTCCATCTTTGATCATGTACTGGTAAATAAGTTTTTCAAAATTGCTGTCTGTTTTCAGATAGTCATTGATAAACGTTAATATTCCCTGGTACAGTTCTCCGGCATTTGAATATTTTTCGTCGGAAGATACGTAATCCTGAATGACAGAAGTATCAATCCAGTTCTTTGAAATGGCATAATTCAAGTACTCTTTCAAACTGATTGATTCATCTGTTTTCCAAGCTTTATAGGTCTCATCGTTCGTATCAATTTTATCTTTCATAATAATTTCCGTCTTGGAAGTAAGTAGATCCGCCTCAATATAATTCATATATGCCTGCATCTCTTTCGACAGATCTTCATATGGTTCTGCTGATGAAGATTGCAGCTCTGTTATAATCTCATTAATGGCAGTATCCAGTCTTTGACTGTATGCAGCATAGACCTCCTGCTCAGTCGCCTGTGCCTCACTCGTCGCAAAGTGATCAATATCTAAAATCTCATTTGCAAAAAATGCATTATAGATATCACCGACCGGAATAATAATATCGGAATTTCCCTCTGGATCTCTGGTATAATCAAGAGCCGTCGTCATTTTTTTCAAAATAATACCTGCAAGCTTTTCCTCTATTAAATTGTACGCCGTAATCTGCAGATTCTTATCGATAGAAAGATAAAGGTTATTGCCTGCCTTCGGCTCCTTATCTTTCTTGCTTTCAATAACTTTTCCCACACTGTCGACATATACCGTTTCTTTTCCTTTTTCACCTTGCAGATATTCATCCATTGTCTGCTCGATACCTGATTTTCCTACAATATCTGTCAGAGAATACGATTTCTGCTGTTCTTCGCTCAGATCGTCGTACTCTTCCTGAGAGATCTTTCCGGTGTATCCAAGAATGGATGAAAAATATTTACTGTCCGGATATTCTCTCAGAGATTCCTCTCCGATACTGATTCCTTGAAGATCAGATAGATTTTCCATGATAACCGCCACTGTCTGGTCACTGACATCAGAAGCAATGGTTGTTGGAATATACTTCTGGAAACTGTTTAAATGCATTCCATATCGGATTGTCACAAGCTGAAGGACACGGGATTTTCCATATTTTTCTTCGTATTTTTCCTGATCAATACCAAATCCCCAAGATTTTCCACGCTTATTCGCACAGAGAAAATCCATGACTTCCTGCGGCGTAGAATTTTTTTCATCTTCCGATAACTTATCAATTGTTGTATATCCATAAATATCGGCAAGAAAACGCAGTCTTCTGGTACCTTCCGAGTAAAGAAATTCATATTCATTATTAGAGTTTAGAATAATTCCAAAATCATTTACAATCGAATCTCCATTTTTTTCTACCATATCAATGACGCTATTGATTGTTTTATTAATAAGTTTATTTTTCTGTTTGGTATCTTCATAAGAACCATTATCTTCAATCTGTACGGAATAAGCGAGCTTGTTTGTAGCAAGCACCTCCCCGTTGCGGTCATATATAACTCCTCTAGTTCCTTGGATGGTTTTTGTCTTTTGAATCTTCAATTTGTAGTTGTTCAGGTAATCTTCCCCTTTTACAATCTGTAAATAGAATACACGCTGAATCAAAATTGCAGATAAAATACAAAAAACAACAATCAAAACAAATAATCTTGACTTTAATACTTCTAGAATAGAATCTTTTAGACGATTAAACAAATTTACTTGCACTCCTTTTTTCTTTTGCTTCTAATTTTTGGTTAATATGCAAAATAAGCTGGTATAAAATTAATGTTACTAAAATAGTATATATTAATTCCGGCATAATGATATGGTTCAAATAATATAGATAATTGAACCGACTTCGAATAATGAACATGAAAATACACACAATATGTCCATAAATAAAGTCACTTGCCGCAATCAAAATCAATGGAAGTTTAATATCCTCAGCGTAAAAAATCCGCTTGAAGAAACCATTTACATAGCCAATCAGCATAAAAACTAAAGCGTAAAATCCAATCAGCTCACTAAAGAATATATCGACAAGCAGACCGGAAAGAAAGCCGACAAACATACCTTCCTTTTTACCGCGCATGAATCCAAATGCTGATGTGATTACAATCAAAAGATTCGGTGTGATGGATGCAAATGCAATTTTTTGAAAAACGGTACACTCTAATAAAAAGCATACAACAATAATTAAAACAGTGATGACTCTTCTTTTCAAAACAGTACTCCTTTCTACTATTCTTCTTTCTCCAGCATCTCCTCTTTTGTAGTTGTAATGACAAGTACTTCCTGTAAATGTTGAAAGTCAACAGCAGGTGTAATATATCCCGATCTTGTAAGGTTGTTTGCATCCGTTGTGATTTCACTGACATACCCGATCAAAATTCCCTGCAGATATTTGCTGCTGATATGTGAAGTAACAACCTGTTCTCCTTCTTTTATTTCGGAACCATTATTTGCAAGCTGTTCAAAACGAATTTTCCCATCGTTCATCAGCGTTAAATCCCCTTTTACAATACATTTATCCGAAGTCGACAAAATCAGCGCGCTGACATTGCTGGAATCATCTATGATCGAGCGTACACGTGCCCAATTCGGTCCGACTTCTGTCACAATTCCCACAAGACCGGTTCCAGCCATGACATTCATATCCTTTTTGATACCATCTTTTTCTCCTTTATCAATGGTAAAAGAACTGAACCAGTTACCGGAATCATTCGCGGTGACATGTGCACCGACTTTTTTATAATCCGCATAACTTTGGTCAAGCGCATAAAGTTCCTGAAGGCGTTCTAATTCATAACGCTCTTGCTGCAGACGATTGTTCTCAATCGTTAATTCGTCCACAGTTTTCTGCAGTTTCTCATTTTTGCTTTTTACTTCTTTTAATGTTTCAAAATTTTGAGTTAGATCGCTCATCCACAATCCAATATTATTGATTCCTTTCTGCATCGGAACAATCGTGTAATTTGCCACTGTCCGAAGCGGCCCATTCACTTTATCTGTCACAAGTGACAGTCCCATCAAAATGATACAGATTAATGAAAGAATCAATAACCAATATTTACTTGCTAATGTCGTTTGATTTTTTGTTTTCATATTATCCCATCCACCTATAATTTTCATCTAACATTGAAAATGTCAATTTTCTCAATTCTTTTGATTGAATGATCTGTTTGAGACCTTCCACCACACAAACATCAGGATTCTTGACAGCTTGTGCTTTAATACCGGTTCTTCCTTCTATGTATTCGGCAAGTCCTTTCATATGAGCGAGCCCGCCTGTAACATAAATCCCGTTCATCTCAATTGATTTTCGGACTTCAGGCGGTGTTCGTTCCAATAGGAGGTCAATCTCTCGAATACAGGCAGCCAAAGGCTCTTTAACCGCCGCTGTCCTCGCATTGACGGAAATCTCTTTCTGCTGTGGAACACCGGTAATCAAATCCCTGCCGGCAACCTCCATGGAAGTGTCCGTCTTTTCATCGAAGACATCAAAATGCTGCCGTAATTTTTCCGCAGTCAGTCGTCCGATCAAAAAATCTGTAGTATGACGTACAAGGCTGCTGATTGCATTGTCAAGCATAGCACCTCCGGTCTTTACTAATTTATTCAAGACCATACCGCCTGATGCGAGGACGGACAGCTCTGTTGTCTCACCACCGAAATTGGCAATAAATATTCCAGGAGAATTCTGAATATCCAGCCCAATCCCGATCGCATCTGCGACTGCCCGCTCTACAACATTGACTTCTTTTGCCTTTGCAGTAGAATGTACAACCAAATCAAAGAATGCCTTTTTTTCAACTTCCGTCACATCAGTCGGAACGGCTACTATATATTTTGAGCCACGTGCAAAATGGCGTTCCTTTTTCAGCAGATTGTTCAATAAGTACTGCATATCATAAAAGTGAGAAATCACGCCTTCTTTCATCGGAAAGACGACTTCTATATTGTCAGGCGCTTTTTCAAACATCTCATATGCCTCGTCACCCACAGAAAAAATCTCATCTTCATTTGCAATAGCAATTGTATTTTTTTCTCGCCATATGGCATTCTTTTTTTTATCATAAACTTTGATCTCATAAGTGCCAAGATCCAGTCCATATATATTTCCAAACATTGTATATCCTTTCGATTGTCATAAAAGCCTCTGTTCAGCAAAGCTGATATAACAATTATTGCCAATAATAATGTGATCTAATAATTCAATTCCAATCAGATTACCTGCATCTATCACTCTTTTAGTCAGCAGTATATCATTTTTACTTGGTGTCGGATCACCGCTTGGGTGATTGTGCATCAGTATAATGGAAACTGCATTTTTCTCAAGAGCTTCTATAAATAATTCTCTTGGAGAGACTAAAGAAGCGTTAACTGTTCCTTTTGAAATATCAGTCTCACCAATGAGTTTTGATTTCGTATTCAGCATCAGAAGTTTCATGTGTTCCTGCTTCCGATGACGCAGATCTTCCATATAATAATCTGCGATTGTAGACGGAGACGTAAAAATCAGACTTTCTTTTACACTGGCCTTCGAAAGACGCTTTGCCAATTCCGAGAGGCATAAAATCTGAGTTGCTTTTACTGTTCCGATTCCTTTGATTGCCTTCAGCTTTTCCATTGTAAGCTGGTGCACTGCCAAAATATTGTCCTCTTCCTGCTCCGATGTGCGTAAAATATTACGCGCCATCTCCAAAGAGTTTGTACCTCTTGTCCCAGTTCTCAAAAGAACCGCGAGCAGCTCTGCGTTTGACAAGTTCTCGACTCCATAGCGGAGACACTTTTCATACGGCCGCTCATCTTCCAACATTTCTTTGATTGTGCATGTTTGATTCATTCTCTTGTACAGACTCTTTGACACGATAGCATTGCTATAAGAAGCGATAAATAATTGCAGATATAACAAGTCCAATAATGCTTGCGATTGTTATTTTGATATTTAATGCGAATGTAATAACCAATATACCGAGATTTAACACAATTGGGTTATCAAATCCAAAAGACTGCCCATAGTTCAACCAGGCAAATCCAGGCATATCTGCTGTAAGCGTTCCTATAAACCCGCCAAGAACAATCCCTGCCAACATTAAGAGAAATAACGCCCAGGAATTCTTCCCTCCTGCCCTCTTCATTTGTACTCCACCTCGTTTCTTACTCCACAAACTTTACTTATTTTACCACAATTTAAAATTGGTGTACATAGTTAACACATTAAATTTTTCTGAATAAATTGTGACGAATCAGTCGAAAAATGTAAATTCCTTTGCGATCATTTCAGCCACTTTTATTCCATCCATCGCTGCCGAAGTGATTCCGCCTGCATATCCTGCACCTTCTCCACACGGGTAAATCCGCAGATTTTCAAGGTGAAGTTCCTGATTTCTAGGAATTCGAACAGGAGAAGATGTACGGCTCTCCACGCCAGATAACACCGTGTCATCTTTTGCAAAACCATGTATTTGTCTGTCGAACACTTTTATTCCTTCTTCAATAGAATCACCAATTTCTTTTGGAAAAATTGCACGAACATTCGCAAACGTGTACGCTCCCTTTATCTGAGGTTCAATTTTTCCGAAATGCTCTGTAACTTTATTCTCACAAAAATCTCCAAAGCACTGTACCGGGACCGCTCCTTTTCCCACCTGATACGCCCGTTCTTCCAGCAATTGCTGAAATCTAACGCCAGCCAGCGGATGCTCCGAACCATAATCTTTAGGTGTTACTGTCACAATGATCGCACTATTTGCATTTTTCCCATCCCGCGCATGATAACTCATTCCATTTACGGCGAGCCGACCTTCCTCAGAGGAAGCATTGACGACATATCCTCCCGGACACATGCAGAACGAATAAACACCTCTTCCATTTTCCAAATTTGCTGCCACTTTATATGGAGCGGCAGGGAGATCGTAAGGTACATTTTCACCATACTGAGCACAATTTATCATTTCCTGGTCATGCTCAACTCTGACACCTACTGCGAATGATTTAGCGATCATCGGAATCTGTCTTTCATAGAGCATGGAAAAAGTGTCTCTGGCGCTGTGCCCGATTGCCAGTACAAGTATCTCTGCCGGGCAGCGGATACTTTCAGCATCAGTTGTCACCGTGATTGCCGTAAGCTTTCCGTCTTCCACATGAATATCCGTCATCTGACTGTGAAAATGTACTTCACCGCCCCAATCTAAAATCCGCTGTCTCATATTTTTTACAACTGTAATCAAAAGATCGGTTCCAATATGTGGTTTATGACTGTACAGGATGTCCTTTGGCGCACCGTTTTCCACAAAGATTTCCAGCACTTTTCGGTTCCTTCCAACTGGATCTTTGACAAGTGTATTTAGTTTTCCATCTGAAAATGTTCCTGCACCGCCCTCTCCGAACTGTACATTGGAGTTCGGATTTAGAATCTGTTCGTTCCAAAATCGTTCCACATCTTTTTTTCGTTCCTCTACAGAAGCGCCACGTTCATATACAACCGGACGATATCCATGCTCGGCAAGCAAATATGCGCAAAATAATCCTGTCGGTCCGCTTCCGATGACCACCGGTCGGTGTTCCATCTTCTTGGTACCGGAATTTGGAAAGTCATAAGGTGTCTCGTGGATGAGTGTCACCTGATTTCCTTTTTGACGTCTCATAATCTTTTGCTCATTTGAAACCTCCACATCCACGGTGTAGACATACATAATATTGGGTTTCTTTCGGGCATCAATGGACTGTTTGCGAATTTTTAAAGATAGTACCTCTTTTTCAGAAATACGAAGTATTTTTGTTGCCTTTTGAACCAACTCTTCTTTGCCCTTATCTGGAGTCAGTTTTATCTGATTGATTCGAATCATCTTTCCATTCCTTTCGCCGCGTGCTTCCCGGCAAGAAAACCAGTTGCCCACGCCCATTGTAAATTATATCCTCCGCAGATTCCGTCAATATCCATCAGTTCTCCTGTGATATATAAGTCTTTCACAAGAACAGACTCCATCGTAGCCGGATTTATCATATCTGTGCGTACTCCACCGGCACAAACCTGTGCCTGTTCAAAAGGATTTGTCTCCTCGATCTCCACCTGAAAATGCTTACACAGAGAAAACAATTTTTCCCATTTATCAGATCGGATTTCGGAAGCTTTTATATGCAATGGGATATATGCCTGCTTTAAAAACAACTCGCTTAGCTTACGATTAAATATCCCTACAAAGAAATCCTCTGCCGTTCTATCAGCATGTTGTCGTTTTCGTTCTTCCATCAATATGCAAAACTCGTTGTCATCAGCCTCAGGGAAAAAATCAATCTCTGCTTCTACCAACTTCTTCTCTTTGAGCGCCTTTGCTGCAAATCTGCTGATCTGAAAAACAGGAATGCCGGAAATACCGTAGTTTGTAAGCTGAAGCTCTCCTGTGTCAGCAGCCTGACAATCTCCGTCGACCAGCACGGATACCTTCGCATTTGTGCGAACGCCCGCCACCTGTTTAAAATAGGTGCCTTTCCCGCGAAGTTGTACAAGTGCAGGGACAACCGGAGAAATCGTATGACCAAATTGTTTTGCCAATGCATAGCCACTTCCGTCAGACCCCAATACTGCGGCTGCCTTACCACCTGTCGCCAAAATTACCGCATCCGCACAATATTTTTTGTTTCCCGCCACAACTGTAAATTGCTCTTTTTTTTGTGAAACGGAAGTTACATGCTCATTTAGAATAACATCGACTGAAAGTTTTTCCAATTCCATCACAAGGACATCCAACACTGCGGATGCCTGTTCTGAAACAGGGTAGATATACCCCTGTCTGCTTTTTGTGAGAACACCTAACGACTCAAAAAAGGAAACTGTCTCTTTATAGCCAAATTTCTTTAACACAGTATCGACAATCGAGAGATCTTCACCGCGGAAACATTCTGCTACCATATACTCATTGGTCAAATTACATTTTCCGTTTCCGGTAGATAAGATTTTTTTTCCGAGTTTATTCTGATGTTCTATAATTGTCACCTTCGCGCCTTCTCTTGCGGCCGAAATTGCAGCGACCATTCCGGAAGCTCCTCCGCCTACGATGATTACATGTCTTTTTTTCATAACTGTACGATTCCTTTTCTCACTAAATGTTCCAAAGACATGAGAATCCCAAGTTTTGCGTGCGGCCAGGTAAGTCCTCCCTGAAAATAAACTGCATATGGAGGTTTGATCGGTCCGTCGGCACTTAGTTCAATAGATGAACCTTGTACAAATGCTCCGGCAGCCATGATCACATCACTGTCATATCCAGGCATTGCCCAAGGTTCCGGTGATACATAGCTGTCAACCGGTGCGGCAGCCTGAATTCCCTGACAGAATGCGATAACACCTTCCGGTGTGCCAAGTTCCACTGCCTGTATAATGTCATGCCTGCTTTCTGTGCTGTTTGGAATCACAGAAAAGCCAAGTTTTTCGTAGATGTTTGCCGCAAAAATGGCGCCTTTTAATGCGCTTCCGACAACCGTTGGTGCAAGGAAAAATCCCTGATAAAAAGACTGCATCACCCCAAGTGAAGCCCCTACTTCTTTTCCAAGTCCCGGCGACGTCAAACGATAAGCACAGTTTTCAATGTATTCCTCTTTACCGGCTATGTAACCGCCAATCGGCGCCAGTCCGCCACCTGGATTTTTGATAAGTGATCCGACAATCAAATCTGCCCCCACATCACTTGGCTCGATTGTCTCCACAAACTCTCCATAACAGTTGTCGACCATACAGATTACATCTGGTTTAATCTTCTTCACAAATGAGATCAATTGTCCAATCTGTGCAACGGAAAAGCTTGGACGTGTCTGATATCCTTTCGATCTCTGAATTGTGATCAGTTTTGTCTTCTCATGAATTGCTTTTTTGATATTTTCATAGTCAAATGTGCCATCCTCTAACAGATCTACCTGTCGGTATGTGATTCCATATTCCGAAAGAGAACCCTTTGATTTGCGAATCCCAATTACTTCCTCCAGTGTGTCATACGGTTTTCCAACCGGAGAGAGCAATTCATCTCCCGGTCTTAGATTGGCGCTCAGTGCAAGTGCAAGTGCATGTGTCCCACAGGTAATCTGCGGACGTACCAAAGCAGATTCTGTGTGAAATGTTTTTGCATAAACTTCTTCCAGCGTGTCACGTCCCTGATCATTGTATCCGTATCCGCTTGCATAATTAAAGCAGGCTTCATTGACACGACTTTCCTGCATCGCGCGAATCACTTTCAATTGATTAAATTCTGTCACCTTGTCAATCTGATCAAAACGATCTTCCAGTGACTTTTCTATTTCTTTTCCAAACTGATATACTTTTTCTGAGATTCCAAGCTCTCTATACATCTCTGTCATTTCAAACATATATAAGGTATCCTTTCTTGTATTTTCGTAATCATCATATCTACGACTTTGGCTTCATTATGATCATATTGACTTTTATCGATCCAGATCACATCACGTTCTCTTCGAAACCAAGTGAGCTGCCTCTTTGCAAAATGCCGTGTGTCTCGTTTTAAAATATAGATCGCTTCCTCAAGCGTGCAATCGCCGTCAAGATAGTCCAAAATCTCTTTATAACCAAGTCCTTGCATGGAGACCATATCTTTTGTATATCCCCGTTCTTTTAACGACTGAACTTCCTGTAATAATCCATCCTGCACCATCTGATCCACACGCAGATTGATGCGGTCATACAAAAGTTTTCGATCATCTGTCAAAACGAAGTAGCAGAAATCATAAGGTGACTCCTTTGTACGTTCTGTCTCATTATGCTCGGAGATTTTCTGTCCGGTCTGCTTGAAAAACTCCAATGCCCGAATAACACGTTTTACATTGTTTGCATGAATCGTTTCAGCAGATTTTTCATCCACCTTTCGAAGTTCTTCATGGAGATATTGGGCACCTTTTTCTTTTGCAAGCCGTTCTAATTCTTCTCGGTAAGAAGAGTCTTCATTGCTTTCTGTAAAGTCAATGTCATAGAGTAATGCCTGAATGTAAAATCCGGTTCCACCTACCACAATTGGAATATGTCCATTTGCGTAAATCTTTTCCATTGCCTGTTTTGCCATCTCCTGAAAACGCACTACATGAAATTCTTCATCCGGTTCTAGCTCATCAATCAAATAATGAGGTACTCCCTGCATTTCTTCTGAGCGGATCTTGGCGGAACCGATGTCCATATATTTGTAAACTTGCATGGAATCGGCTGAAATGATCTCCCCACCGATTTTCTTTGCAAGCTCGATAGACGCTTTTGTTTTGCCGACTGCCGTCGGTCCTGTTAAAATAATAATTGGTTTCTTCATAGTTATCCCTACACAATTCTTTTGAATTTCTTTTCCAGTTCTCGTTTTGTCATGGCGATAATCGTCGGTCTTCCATGCGGACAGTGATATGGATTTTCAAGCTCCAAAAGTTCGCCGATCAAAGTTTCTACCTCAGCGGCAGATAGACGGGAATTTCCTTTCACTGCTGCCTTACAGGACATCGATGCAACTTTTTCAGCAACAATATCCGGTGCAAGAGACGAATGAATTCCGTCGACAAGCTGGTCCAGCATCTCTGTAAACAATTCTCTTTTTGCAATGCTGAACAGATTGTCAGGAACCGCTCGAATTGCGTATGAATCTCCACCAAACGGCTCAATCTCAAATCCAATATTTGTAAAAATATCCATATGTGTATTCAGCGCTTCTTCCTCCTGCATGGAAAGATTCAGGATGATAGGCGGGCTTAAATATTGAGAAGTAAACTCCCTGTCTTTCATGCCGCGAAGCGTCTTTTCATACAACACGCGTTCATGGGCTGCATGTTGGTCAATGATATAAAGCTGTTCATGAAACTCCACAAGCCAGTAAGTCTCAAATAGCTGTCCGATAATCTTGTATTCCTGTGCTGCTTTTTTTGTAAGCAGCTTCTCCTCGAAGAAATCCAACTGCTTTTCTGTTACAACCGACTTCTCCTCTCTTGGCGCAACCGCCTGTTCAGGCATTGGTTCTTTTGCAACTGTCCGCTGTTCAGGCACCGGTTGTTTTACAGCTGCCACTTGGCTTGCAGGCAAAGCTTCATAGTTCACGTTTTCTTGAATGACTGATGGCGCAGGAGTTGGTTTTACTTCCACCGCTTGCTGGTGGTATGCAGTCACCCTCTCCCGCATTTTTTTCATAAAATAATCCAGATTTTTTTCTTCCTCTATAACCGGTGTTTTTCTTTCTTCTCTGACTGGCGTCATTGGTTGTTCTTGTTTTCGCTCGACAATTTTTTCTGCTTTCACAGGAACTTCTTTTGCCTCAGGAAGCTCCACTCTTGGAATCAGTTCCGGTTCACTTAATGTCTGCTTCAGAGCATTGTAGATAAAATTGTACACGCCCTGCTGATTGCTGAAACGAAGTTCCATCTTCGTCGGATGCACATTGACATCCAAGTCGGTTCCGTCCATTGTAAAGTGCAGCGCCGTAAACGGATACTTGTGCTGCATCGTAAAATCTTTATAAGCATCTTCGATTGCCTTTGCAATGATGTTGCTTTTGACATAACGTCCGTTGATAAAATAGTTCTCGTAATTTCGATTCCCGCGGGAGATGATCGGTTTTCCGATGAATCCCTGTACCTGTATTCCGTCAATCCTTTCGTTGGTTTCCAATAGATTATTGGCAATATCCCGCCCAAATACATGATAAATAATATCTTTTAATTTCCCGTTTCCGGAAGTGTGCAGTTTTTCCTGACCATTGTTGATGAATTGTATAGATACCTCCGGATGAGACAATGCAAGTCTTGTCATCAGTTCACTGACATGACTTGCCTCCGTCATTGGCGTTTTTAAAAATTTTCTTCTTGCAGGTGTATTATAAAAAATCTGATGTACAAGAAAAGTCGTTCCATCCGGTGCACCCGTGTCTTCTATAGATTTTTCTGCGCCGCCCTCAATCCGATAACGGGTACCGGTAACTTCATCTTTTGTCTTTGTAATCAGTTCTACCTGTGCGATCGCAGCAATACTTGACAGCGCCTCTCCTCGGAATCCAAGTGAAACCACCGTGCTCAGATCGTCTACAGAGCGGATTTTGCTGGTAGAATGACGCAAAAACGCAAGCGGAACTTCTCCTTTTGGAATACCGCATCCATTGTCTGTAATGCGTATAAAAGAAATGCCACCCTCTTTAATCTCCACAGTGACCGCACTTGCCCCTGCATCAATAGCGTTTTCTACCAACTCTTTTATAATAGAAGCAGGACGCTCAATTACCTCTCCCGCTGCAATTTTATCGATTGTAATTTGATCTAAAACTTGAATATTTGCCATAAATGCTTCCTCTTTTCACAATTACCATCTGTTCTTCAGCTTGTTCTGCAGACGATGAATCGTATTCAGTGCATCCATCGGAGTCAGATGTGCAACATCAAGCTCTTCCAGTTCTTTTAAGACATCATCATCCTTTACCGTGTCAAACAGCGACATCTGTGCCAGATCCACCTCATCGTATTTTTTCATCTTCTTTTTCGTATCCGCAGACTGCACGGAAATGTCACGTACTCTTGTTGTGATATCAGCCTCACTTAGTTCACTTACAATTTCTTTTGCCCGTGCAATAACAGATTCCGGCACGCCGGCAAGCTTTGCAACTTGAATTCCATAGCTTTTGTCTGCTCCGCCTTTCACAATTTTTCGCAGGAAAACAATATCGTCTCCTTTTTCTTTGACGGCGATACAATAGTTATTCACACTGTCAATCTTTCCTTCCAGTTCTGTCAGTTCATGATAATGTGTTGCAAAAAGTGTCTTTGCCCCCAACAGTTTACCGTTACTGATATGTTCCACAACTGCCCAGGCAATACTAAGACCGTCAAAAGTACTTGTCCCACGTCCGATTTCATCTAAGATTAAGAGACTTTTGCTTGTGGCATTTCGCAAAATATTTGCAACCTCTGTCATCTCCACCATAAATGTACTCTGTCCGGATGCAAGATCATCAGATGCTCCCACACGGGTAAAAATACGATCTACAATTCCGATATTCGCTGTCTCCGCAGGTACGAAAGAACCGATCTGTGCCATGAGAACAATCAGCGCTGTCTGACGCATATAAGTGGACTTTCCTGCCATATTCGGTCCTGTAATAATGGACACACGATTCTTTTTATCATCCAGATAGGTGTCGTTTGCAATAAACATATCATTTGGAATCATCTTCTCCACAACCGGATGACGTCCGTTTTTTATGTCGATGACGCCCTTTTCGTTAATCTTCGGACGAACATAGTTGTTGCGTTCTGCGACGAGTGCCAACGATGCAAACACATCGATCTGCGCGATTGCCTTCGCTGTCTTTTGAATTCGAACGACTTCATCTGCAATCGTGTCTCGAACATTGCAATACAGTTCATATTCCAACGCATACAGCTTATCTTCCGCGCCTAAAATAGTATCTTCCAATTCTTTCAATCTTGGAATGATATAACGCTCTGCATTGGCGAGTGTCTGCTTTCTTGTATAGTAATCCGGGACAAGTTCCTTGTAGGAATTCGTCACCTCTAAATAATAGCCAAATACTTTATTGTACTTGATTTTTAAATTTTTGATGCCTGTCTTTTCCCGCTCTTCTGCTTCCAGTTCAGCAAGCCAGGTCTTTCCTTCCGTCTTTGCATTGCGAAGCTTATCTACATCCGGGTGATAGCCTTCTTTGATAATACCGCCCTCTTTCATTGCAAGCGGCGGTTCCTCGCAGATTGCATGCTGAATTAACTGGCACAACTCTTCAAGTGTATCCAGCTCTTCATATAATTCTTGCAAAAGTGGAGTCTTCATATCTCCCAAAATATATTTGATATGCGGAAGCATCTCCAAAGAACTTTTAAATGCAATCAAATCTCTTGGATTTGCTGACTGGTAACTGATCTTGCTGATCAGACGTTCCAGGTCATATACCGGTGTTAAATATTCCCGGATCTCTTCTCTGGAAATCGCATCATCTTTTAGCTCACCTACTGCATCTAGTCGCTTTATGACCTCTTCTCTATGAATAAGTGGTTGCTCCACAAAACTTCTAAGTGTTCTGGCTCCCATTGCAGTCTTCGTCTTATCAAGCACCCATAACAAAGATCCTCTTTTTTGCTTTTCGCGCAAAGTCTCACACAGCTCCAGATTTCGTCTGGAGGAGCTGTCAAGGAGCATGTATTTTCCGGTTGTGTAGCTGATGATGCCTGTCAGATGTGCAAGTGAAGTCTTCTGCGTCTCATACAGATATTGAAGCAGCGCACCGGCAGCGATCAAACCACAGTTATAATCTGTCAGTCCAAGTCCTTCCAACGAAGATACTTTAAAGTGGTCTTTTAATACTTTTGTACACATCCCATCATCAAAATACCATGCATCTAATGAATAAATCGTGATTCCAAGCCGATTTTTCAGATCCTCAAGATCTAGTCCGCTCATATAAAGTGATTCATTACAGATGATCTCAGATGGAGAAAACTTTGCAATCTCATCTAAAAGCTTTCTCCCGCTGTCGAGTTCTGTCACAAAATAATCTCCGGTGGAGACATCTGCTACCGAAAGTCCATAGCGGTCGGCAATGTAAACAATACACATAATATAATTATTTTTTGTCTCATCCAACGCCTGTGTGTTAATATTCGTCCCAGGAGTCACAATACGAACCACTTCACGCTTTACGATACCTTTTGCAAGCTTTGGATCTTCCACCTGCTCACAGATTGCAACTTTATATCCCTTTTGTACTAATCTTGTGAGATATCCCTCTACAGCATGATAAGGAACGCCGCACATCGGTGCCCGTTCCTCAAGTCCACAGTTTTTTCCGGTTAATGTAATGTCCAGTTCTTTGGTGACGGTAAGCGCATCATCAAAGAACATTTCATAAAAATCACCTAATCTATAAAATAAGATGCAGTCTTTGTACTGTTCTTTTGTCTCCATATATTGCTGCATCATTGGAGTTAATGTACTACTACTCATATTTTCCCCTTATCATTGTTTTTTCTATTAGTAAATCTTCCTATTTAAATTACATCAACAATGATAACAAACTTTAGGAATCTTTTCAATGAAAAAAGCAGTCTCCTACATACAATCATTACTGCTGTACCAAAAACCTTATCTCAATTCCAAAACAATTCGTTTCAATGCTTTTCTAGAGCACATGATATTTCGGTTTCTCCTCTCCATAAATCCAATACAGCAGATAACCGCTCAAAAAAATCCCAAGTGCGCACAGCCCGGAGAAAATAATTGTAAACGGAAGACAGATTTGACCGAACAGCTGAAATGGCTGATCACTGTAATCCCAGACAGCCCAGCCCAACCATTTATTGACGATTATTCCTGTGATAAACTCTCCGGCAGTCACGAATATCGTGCACCGAAGTACCTGCATCCAAAGTGGATCACTCCATTTTACTGCCATCCCCTGTACTCCAAAAAACAACAGACAAAATCCTCCAAGCAAAAACATAGACCAATGCGAAAAACCGCGAAAAATCATCTCAAACGTGTAGTAAAGGGTCCCTCCAAGCGTCCATAAAAATAAATATTCACTGAGTTTTTTCATTAAAAAACGTCCTTCCCATGTAATTTCCATATTACATAGTTTGGACGCTTTTTCAAAAATTATAGTTGGAAGTTATTTCATTTCTCCAAGATAATAAAATCCTTTACATTCCTTCAGGTTCACATCAACAATTTTCCCGATAAGACTTTCATCTCCCTTAAAATGAACCAAGATGTTATTGCTCAGACGACCTGTCACAAGTGAGTCGTCATGATCGTTCATGGATTCTACCAAAACAGGCTGTGTAGTTCCTGCGTGTACACTGCACACCTCTGCGGAAATCTCCTGAACTTCTTTTAACAGACGGTCAAAACGATTTTTCACAACATCGTCAGGTATCTGATTCTCCATAATAGCAGCAGGTGTTCCGGTCCGTTTAGAGTAGATGAATGTAAATGCACTGTCATATCGAACCTTTTTCACGACATCCATTGTCTCCAGAAAATCTTCCTCTGTCTCACCTGGGAATCCGACAATGATATCAGTTGTCAGCGAAATATCTGGCACTGCTTCTTTAATTTTGCGTACCAACTCCAAATACTGCTCTTTTGTATAATGCCGATTCATCTTTTTCAGAATCTCAGTACTTCCTGACTGAACCGGAAGGTGCAGATGTTTACAGATCTTCTTAGAGTGACGCATCACCTCAATCAATTCATCGGATAAATCTTTTGGATGGGAGGTCATGAAACGAATTCGTTCCAACCCTTCAATTTTTTCAATTTCCTGTAAAAGCTCTGCAAAAGTCATCGGCTCATCCAAATTTTTCCCATAAGAATTGACATTCTGTCCAAGCAGCATCACTTCCACAACACCGTCGGCAACAAGTGTTTCAATCTCCCGGATAATATCTTTTGGATTTCGGCTCCGCTCACGTCCGCGGACATATGGAACGATACAATAACTGCAGAAATTATTACATCCAAACATGATATTGACTCCGGATTTGAACGAAAACTTGCGCTCACTTGGAAGATCTTCTACGATCTTATCTGTATCTTTCCAGATATCAATGACCATTCTCTCTGACTCGAAACGAGTGGCAATAAGTTCTGCAAATTTATAAATATTATGTGTTCCGAAAATCAAATCTACAAAGCGATAACTTTTCTTTAATTTTTCTACAACTTCCGGTTCTTGCATCATGCATCCGCAAAGTCCGATCATCATGTGTGGATTGGATTTTTTGACATGTTTCAGCTGACCAAGACGTCCGTAAACACGCATATTTGCATTTTCACGTACTGTACATGTATTGTAAATGACAAAATCCGCTTTGTCTTCATCAGGTTCCTCCACATATCCAATCTGTTCGAGCACACCGACAAGTTTTTCTGAATCCCTTGCATTCATCTGACATCCGAATGTTGTCACACAAAACGTCAATGGTCTTTGCAGTTCATCTGATATCTGTTTCACATAAGCACGTGCCTTTTTCATAAAATAATATTGGCGCTCCGGCTCATTAACCGGCGCCTCATTTGTTATATCGATTGTCTCTAAATAAGTCTCTATATTTTTCAATGTATATGTATCCTTTCGTAATTTATTATATGAACCGATTCTGTGCCGGATCATATTCATAGTCAATCTCTGCAAGTCGCTTTGTCAAGGTTTTCCGGTCAATCTGAAGTTCCTCACAAAGCAAATCCAAATTGGAATAATAATCCCGCAGTTTAGTGTTGATTACACTCAACAGGAGCATAGGGTCTTTTGGTAATTCTTCAAACATAATAAGTCTCCTCCGTAATAATTCCGTCCGGTCGAATATCATAACTGTCTGTGGGAATGGAATCCACTACCTGAAATTCAAACGCAAGAGCAAGTGTTCGATATTGCTGATGCTTTATGAGATATTTATCATAAAATCCTTTTCCATATCCGATCCGGTTCCGATTCCGGTCAAACGCACTTCCAGGTAAGAGCACAAGCACCGAGTCACCTTTCGCCTTCTTTTTCGTGACAGGTTCCCAAATGCCTGAATATCCTTTTTCAAGCTCATCAAACCTTTGCACATAATAGAATTCCATATCATCTCCACATACTTTCGGAACCGCTGTCTTTTTGTTCAGTTCCCATGCTTTTTCTATGATACGGCGAGTACCGACTTCACGACGGTAATCCATGTAGCAATAAATCTCTCTTGCTTCCACAAAGAATGGGTGTTCCATCAAACGTTTCAAAATGAGATCGCTTTTGAACTCCCATTCTTCCTGAGTCATATGCGTTCGCTTTTCTAAAATGCGTGCTCTAATGTCCCTTTTTGTTTCCATATTTCTCACCAAGATTTGTAATCGAACCGTCCAATTCCTGGATAGAGATATTATCTAACTGTCCCCGCAGATTTCGCTTGAAAGAATCAACAAATTCTCTTCTTAACACTTTCTGCTCTTTTTTTTCTGCATCGGTCAGTCCGACTGTTTTGGATTTTTTATATAGTTCATTAATTCGCTGAATTTTTTCGTCTGTCATTTTCTTTTGTTCCTTCCTTCTAATACTTCTCTTATATTACACTATATTCTTTTTGAAGTCTACTATCTATTCCGGCGCAGTAAAATATTTTAACTGGAATAATTTTCTAAGAATCCGTAAACTTCTCCGATAGTATCTGCCTTTTTCCCTTTTTTTACTTCCTCTTGAATCCGCTCCGGCAGATACTGTATTTCAATTGTCGTATATTCATAGACCGTCTTTTCATCGGATAGATATACGATAATATAGCCGTCTTTCTCTTTGATAAAATACCCTTCTTCTTTTTGAGCAGATCCTTTTGTCTCTATTACGTTTTCCTGCTTTTTCTGAATCGATTTTTGTTTTGCCTCCAATTTACGCATTGCACGATCATAACTCAACTGATATGCACATACAAGAACTAACGTAAACACGATCATTCCAATCAAAAAACCAATACCATATCTTTTTTTCATAAGGACAACTCCTTTTTATTATACAGTATTGGTTTTCTTTTCTATTTTATACAAGCATATAGAGATTTCTTTCTATGATCAATCCTTCTCGTTCTTCATAATCATAACGCTCGCTTTCTTTCATACATGCATATACAAATGCATGAGCAAGCTCTAATGATTCTTCAAGTGACTTATTGTTTAAATATGCCCCCACAAATACACCGTCAAACGTATCCCCGGTTCCGTGGTATTCACAAGCAAGGCACTCTTTTTCAAACAGTTGCATCTCTCCGTTCTCGTAGAGGACGATTCCCTTTCTTCCAGAAGAGCAGGGAACGCTTGTCATGACAATTTTTTTTGCTCCTGCTTTTTCCAAATCCTTACAAATTGTAAGAATTGTTTCCTGTATCATATTTTCTGAGCAGGAAGTTTGGGTGAGAAGACATCCTTCTGTAATATTAGGCATGATAATACTTGCATACGGAAGGAGCCGTCTCATAGATTCGCCATAAGAGCTGTCAAAATTTGTATAATATCTGCCGTGATCTCCCATGATCGGATCAATAATAACTTCTGTGTCGGGAAAGCAGGAAAGAAAATATTCAACTGCTTCAATCATACCCTCACTGCCTAAATATCCGACAAATATCAAATCGAACGTCACCTGATTTGCAACATAGTGATCCGCACATTCCCGAATATATGTTGTCGATATCTTTTCCATGGCAGGTTTTCCATATCCCCCTGTATGGGTGGATAGTAAAATCGTCGGAATTGGGCAAGCCTCAATCCCCATAACACTCAGAACCGGAACCATATTGGTCAGCGCCGCTTTTCCAACGCCGCATAAATCATGTAACAATGCCACCTTTTTTACTGGTCTCATTTTATGCATACTCCTCTTTTACCAAATGTAATTTTTGAAACAAGGAAAGCAGTGTGCTTCCTTTTGGAAGTGCTAAGATCTCTTCTTGGGAAAGACCTCCAAACTTCAGCAATGACACACCATATACAACCACAGCTACAATCAAAGCAATGATCACCGCAATATTTTGACTCATCACAAGATTACACAGGAAGTAGATTATCAATGCAACAACTCCCATAACAACTGCTGCAACAGCAGGAATCAGGAATGTCTTCTCCACCTCCTGATGATAAGCAGCCTCGCGCTTAAGTGCACGTGCATTTAAAATACACATTGAAAGCGAGAAGATAATATTACTTGCCACAACCGCATAAATTCCCATCTTAAAAATCACAAGCATGATAAACAGGCCGGCCAAATGGATACAAAGGGAAATCGCGCCATGTTTTACCGGTGTTGTCATCTTGTTTAATCCCTGCAGAATTGCATTTGTCACAGTAGACATGCAATAAAATACAACTGTGATTGCTCCAAGTCTCAGCATGTTCGCTGAAATATCGATATTTCCGTTAAATAACAACGCTAAAATCGGGTTCGCCAATACAAGGAATCCTACAAAACTCGGAATGGCAATCATCATGGAAAATCGAATAGACATTGAAATCTTACTGTGAATCTGTTTTTTATCTCCGATTGCCACCGCAGCTGTAAGACTTGGAATCAAAGATGCTCCTAGTGCGTTTGCCACTGCAAGCGGAATGTTGATCAACACATTGTAATGTCCACTGAAACGTCCCAATAAGTCCGAACGTTCTGCCAATGAATGTCCCTGTGCCGCCATGATGCTTCCAAACATCCCTATGTCAATTGTCTCACTGATATTGTAAATTGCCGTACTCAAAATAACAGGAGCAATTGTCATCAGGAGAATTTTGTAAATCTCGCTATACCCTTCTGTTTTAAGGCTGCGATCTCGTTTGAGTTGCTTTTTGATTGTCGGCGAATAAATTTTCAAGACAAACAGTAAGAACAATAATCCAAACAGCGCTCCGCACACCGTTCCAAGCGTTCCTCCTGCAGCTCCATATGCATATGCCACAGAGTCATTGCTCGCTTTTTCTGCCACTTTTTTCCCCATCTCAAGCAGATAGCTCGCCCCGATAATACTGATGACAGCATTGACAATCTGTTCTAAAATCTGTGAGATTGCAGTTGGCATCATCGTCCCCATTCCCTGGAAAAATCCACGTAAGACTCCCATTACAGCTACAATCAGAAGTCCCGGTGCCAACACACGAAGTGCATAGGCGCTCAGTTCCATGGACATAATCGTTTTCGCAATAAAATCTGAGAAAAAGAAAACGATGCAGGCAACAACACTCCCGACGATAAAAGCAAACCAAAGTGCACCTTTAAAAATACGCATAGCATTTTTCCGCTCACCTTTAGACACTCTTGCAGAAATCAGCTTTGAAACTGCTAACGGAAGACTGTAGGAAGTCAGAAGCAGTGCAATGTTGTAAATAGAAAACGCAGTGGCATAAAATCCCTGTCCTTCTGTCCCCAAAATATTTGTTACCGGAATGCGATATGCAATCCCGATGATTCTTGTAATAATTCCTGCAACAGCGAGAATCATTCCCTGCATTAAGAAACTATTGTTTTTCTTTTGTTTTTCTATCATAAATCTCCTCACTACCTTCTGCTAACGCAATATTTGCAGACGTTCTAATATTTCCGCCTGCTTTCTTTCCATCACCGCCCGCTCTTCTTCTTCCATATGATCAAAACCAAACAGATGAAGCATACTGTGCGCAATCAAGAAAGCGTATTCCCGTTCAATGGAATGTCCGTATTCTTCTGCTTGTGAAACTACTTTTTCTTTTGAAATGACAATGTCTCCAAGCATCAGCTCTCCGCTCTCCGGATTAAAATACTCAAGGGCATCTTCCAGAAAAGAAAATGATCCTGCTGTCTCATAGTCTACCATCGGGAAGGAAAGTACATCCGTCGCGCGGTCAATTCCACGAAAATTACGGTTCATCTCCTGAATCTCATCATTCATTGTCAAAAGCAGATTCACCTCTGCCTCATACGGGCATTTTGCATAATCCAAAGCCATCTCAATTACTTTTACCGCAAGTTCTTCGCAAGGAAGCGAAAGCTTCAAACTGCCCTCTTCTTCAAATAATAAAGTCATTATTTTCTCCTTTTGTCTCTCGGACGTTCTTTCTTTTGTTCAAATTCTTCGTACGCTTTTACAATCTTCTGCACCAAAGGATGTCTGACAACATCTTTGCTGGATAAATTACAGATTGTAATATCATCAATATTGCGAACTACTTTTGTCGCAATATCCAATCCGGACACCATTCCGGATGGAAGGTCTTTTTGTGTGGAGTCTCCTGTAATTACCACTTTTGAGCCAAAACCGATTCTGGTCAGAAACATCTTCATCTGAGCAGGTGTCGTATTTTGTGCCTCGTCCAAAATAATAAATGCATTGTCTAGCGTACGCCCTCTCATGTACGCTAAAGGAGCCACTTCAATCAACCCTTTTTCGGAATTTTTGATAAAACTCTCTGCCCCCATAATTTGATACAGAGCATCATACAATGGTCTTAAGTACGGATCAATCTTACTTTGCAGATCGCCCGGAAGAAAACCAAGTTTTTCTCCCGCTTCAATAGCCGGACGTGTCAAGATGATTCTTCCCACTTCGTTGTTTTTAAACGCCGTAATTGCCATTGCCATCGCAAGGTATGTCTTTCCGGTTCCCGCAGGTCCAAGTCCGAATACGATCATTTGCTTTCGGATTGCATCCACATATTTCTTCTGCCCGAGCGTCTTCGGCTTAATTGGTTTCCCCTGCAAAGTATGACAGATAATATCCTTATCAATCTCTACGATTCCCTTTTCATTGTCCTCAAAGACCAGTGAAATCGCATAGTCTACATTCTGTTCTGTAATGGTGTTGCCTCGCTTTGACAGCTCCGCAAGCTGCTCCAGCACTCGTTTTGCCTGATTCACACGCTGGGCTTCTCCTAAAATTTTCGTATGTCCATCCCGTGCGATTAATGTCACTTGTAAAGTACGTTCTATCTTCTTTGCAAATGCATCAAACTGCCCGAATATATTCTTTTCATGTGCAACAGGTATTTCAATGAATTCTTCCAGTATACTCATTTGCCTATCCCTTTCTATTTTCATAATCTTTTTTATTGTATCACAGAAAATCACTAGAAATCAATCATTTCCGTTTCGTTGTGTTGACCAATTTTCTCCTGAATTCGGAGCGTTCCTTTGGCTTTTGCACTATTTTCTTGTAAATAAATCTTCACATCTTTCTGCAATATCTCTATTTTCTTTTCTTCCAGTTCCTTGCAGAACAACTGAAACTCCTCGCTTAAAAGTATCCTCATTTCTTCTTGTGTGTATACTTTTTCTTTTGATTCATACTGGCGGATTTCTTTAACTCCAAATGATATGGGAATGTAAAAATGCTCCCCGATTTTCAAACGCCACTCACTTGTATAGATCTCCGCTTCCTGATAATGGTTCTTCCACCCTCCCAAAATGCCGAAATAGTTTCCGATCTTGATATAAAAAGCTTTTTTCTTAGCATCCGTATACTTTTTTTCCGAGTGAGAGAAACGATGCTCATTTTCATATTCCAGAGTAGTTTCCGCCTCAATATCTGCATCTGCATTCTGGTAGTGATAATTGACAACTTCTCCTGCATCATTTTTTACTTCGACTTTTCCGGAGACTAATATGTCCCCCTTTTTTACTTCATCGCCCGGCTTGACAAGAGGAACTCCATTTCTTGTGACGATACTCGTAATCCGTCCGTCCTTCTCGGCCACAATGTCATTCGGCGGCTCTTCTTTTGCAGCCTCCATCGGGAATGTGTCTGTATTTTCTTTGACCTGAATCATCAGTCTGGTTCCGGTCACATATGCGGACACCCACACGATATCATCAAATTCTTTTCTGATATCTTTTACGATACGCTCACAATTCACTTTCTTTTTTAACATTCCATGTTCAATGTGTTTGGACTCCAGAAACTCCAAAATAACCTCATCTGTCCTTGTGAAATTTCCTTCAATATGTATATTCCATACAAATAAAGACATGACATAAATAAATATCACACAAAAGAGTATCCCGAAAAAAAATACCTTTCGTTTTCGATACTTGTGAAAAAAAAACGGCAGTCCAAGCCGATTTAAAATTGTCACCTTTGTCCTTGTCTTTTTCAGGATCGGTTTTAATTTTCTAAATCCCCGGATAGTAATAAACATCTCATAGCTGTTTTCTTTTGGCTCAAGCCCCCACAGATAGATTTGCTTACGGCTGCACAAATTTAAGAATCGCTCCGGGGAATATCCGGTTACCTGTATAAGCAGATACCCTTGTATATATCGAATGATTGTATTTAACACTCCTTATCCCCCTTAATGATATTCTATTGAAGTGATACGACCGGTAATTTTCATCTCATCATTTGTGTAATAGTCAATTTGAAGTGATTTCCCAATAATTTTAATCTGACCGATTTTTGTCTGTATGCGAATTAATAAGTCGGTGTATTCAATAATGCCTCTATAATTTTCCACACTCACTTCGTTCTGTCCGGTCATGGTGAGAATCGGGACACCCAGCACTACATCTTTCGGCATATTTGCCGCATCTGCCATGCGATTTATGAATGTTTTCTTTTCCATAAAAATGCCACACATATACTTTTATAGTAGTATATGTGTGGCTCCTGAAAAATATCTATTTTTTCATAAAATGATAATAGAGAAACCCGACTGTATCTGCAAGGAACCATCCAATTGGGATTGCCCACCAGATTCCCACAATTCCGACTGCCGGGATTGCAGAAAGGACGTATGCCAAAAGGACACGTGTCCCCAGCGAAATTATTGTCAATACAATAGAAAACTGTGGTTTCCCAATTCCTCTGTAAAGACCATACAGTAAAAATAAAAATCCGATCAGACAGTAAAAAGGAGATACAATCCGCAAATAGCGAACCCCTTCAAAAATGACCTGTGTCTCAGATGCATCAATAAATAAACGCATGAGAGGTCCCGCAAACAGGACAACCAGTGTGGAAATGACCACACAGGAACCGACAATCAATTTCAATGCAGAATTTTTCCCTTTTTCGATACGTTCCATCTTTCCTGCTCCACGGTTTTGTGCCACATAGGTGGAAAATGCATTCCCAAAGTCCTGCACCGGCATGTATGCGAAACTGTCAATTTTCACAGCAGCTGCAAAACCAGCCATGACAATCACGCCGAAACTGTTCACCAAACCCTGCACCATCAAAATACCGAAATTCATAATCGACTGCTGCACGCTTGTCAAAAGTGACTGATTCACGATCATACAGAACAATTCTCTCTCGCCTTTTAGCATCCGCTTGGAAATACTTACCTCTTTTACCTTCCACAGTGTATAGACTGCAATTCCTGCTGCCGATACTGCCTGCGCGATGACCGTGGCATAAGCTGCTCCGGATACTCCCATCTGAAGCGGAACTACAAATATATAATCCAATACGATATTGATCACCGACGAAATCACCAAAAAAATCAGTGGCGTAAACGAATTTCCCATACTTCTAAGTACGGCGGTGAAATAATTATATAAAAACACAAATCCCATACCACAGATAATGATAAATAAATATGCTCTTGTCATCTGAAAGATACTCGATTCGATATTCAAAAGATGCAGCAGCTGGTCAAGAAATAAAAGACTGGCACCCGTGATCATTACAGTAACCGCCAAAATAAACAGAAAAGACTGAAACATACTTTGTTCCAGCTTTTCTCTCTGTCTTGAGCCGTAAAACCAGGAAAATACAATCCCGCTCCCCATACAAAGTCCGATAATGATTGAAGTAAGAAAGTTCATCGTCATATACGAAGAACCGACTGCGGCCAGCGCATCTGCACCGATAAATTTTCCCACGATCATCGTATCCATCAAATTATATAACTGTTGAAATAAATTGCCTGCGATCAAAGGCAGTGCAAATACTACAATCGCTCTCATCTCATTGCCTGTTGTCAGGTCAATTGCCCCTGTTTTTTTCCTCATATCTCTTTCCTATCTCATCAAATTCAATTCTTCCAAGCCTTACCTCGTCCATCAGATTTGCCATCTCCTCCGGAAGACTCTCAAACAAATATTGTGATGCCGTATTTTGCTGACGATTCAAATGCTCTCTTCGAATCTCTTGATTGACTGTCAAAATTTCCTCCAACAGCCCTTTCGCTGAAATTCGTTGCGCTCCCTGTCCGAGAATAATCATCTGCTCCAACGCATCGGATGTCGCCACTGTCACATGATATTTCTTCCCGATTTCCTGTACTGTCTTCTCAATATACTGATCGGCAGTTTCTGCTTCTTTCGTATACACCACATGAATATTGTGATATTTTTGAACTTCTCCCACATTCCCCGGTACCTTATAAGCATCGAACACCAGAATCAATGTCTGTTTCCGATACCCCTGATAGTTGCTCAGGATATCCATCAATTTCATTCTGGCAGCTTCAATATTAATTTCTGACAACTCTTTCAAATCTTCCCACGCAAAGATGATATTATATCCGTCCACCAACAGATATTCTTTCTCATCCGTCTGCTTTTTGGGGCGTTTCACAGAAGGTTCCGGTGTCTGCACACGTTTGGCAAACACATTCCTCTCCCGTTTCATCGGACCATATGTCCTCTCAAAAATCATTCTTAATTCTTCTTCGTCAATCACAGGAGGCAACTCATAAACAACTGTCTGTTTTTCTTTTGACACTGCTTTTTCACGGCTTTCCGTGTGCATATATTCCTCGACCTGATTCCATTTTACATAAAATCCGGATCCGTGAGAACAAAATACAGACCCTGTCGGTTCTTCCGTATCCGCCTCCGAATCATATCCACAGGAATCGATAACCTCTTCTGCATTGTGACACGGCTCATAGCCTTTCAGAGAACAGAACAACCTTCCATGTCCCCTTGTATACACAATCATCTCCCGCTGATAATCCCGCATAGTGACAACCGGAGCCGTCCCTTTTAAGATTGCCATATCCACTTCCATCTTTGGCGGTTCAAAGACGGCATGCATTCTCTGCAAATCTGTCATAGCACGTCCAACCTGATCTGCCGGAATTTCCAACTGATATTCATAAACCGGTTCCAGTAAAATGCTCTTTGCTTTCTTCAAACCTTGTCGTACAGCACGATACGTTGCCTGCCTGAAATCACCACCTTCTGTATGTTTCTGGTGCGCCCTTCCATTAATCAACGTAATCTTCATATCCGTAATCTCAGAACCGGTCAGAACTCCCTTGTGCGCTTTTTCTTCCAAATGCGTCATAATCAGTCTCTGCCAATTGCGCTCTAGCACATCCTCACTGCAATTCGATGAAAAAACAAGTCCACTTCCGGAGGGAAGCGGTTCCAGTAAAAGACGGACTTCTGCATAATGGCGGAGCGGTTCAAAATGTCCTGCCCCCTCCACCGGTTCTGCAATCGTCTCTTTATACACAATATTTCCCGTTCCAAATTCTACATCAACTTGAAATCGTTCCAAAATCATGCTTTTTAAAATCTCAATCTGTACCTCTCCCATAACCTGAGCATGAATTTCATTTAATTGTCTGTCCCAAACAATATGCAGCTCCGGAATCTCTTCTTCCAACTGTTTTAACTTTAAAAACATACCATGGACATCACAGCCCTCCGGCAGTTCAATCTGATAATTCAGCACTGGTGTCAGCATCGGAGCTGCTGCTTCTGATTCTGCACCAAGTCCTTCTCCGGCACGAGTCGTATCCGGTCCGGTAATCACACAGATTCTTCCGGCTTCCACCTCCTCTGTTGTCCGATAAGACGAACCGGAATAAATACGGATTTGATCCACTTTTTCTTCTTCTTTTAAAACCATCTTTACCCGCAGCGAACCACCTGTCACTTTCAGATGTGTCAACCGCATTCCTTGTGCATCTCTTGATATTTTATATACTTTTGCACCAAATGTATCCGCATATTCCGGACAGATTGTATACCGGTCAAACGCTTTTAAAAAGGTATCAATTCCTTCCAGTTTTAAGGCAGAGCCAAAATAACAAGGGAAAATTTTTCGTTTTTGAATCAATTTACGAATCTTGCAGTCTGTAATCGGTTCTCCTTCCAGATAATTTTCCAATACCTCTTCATCACACATAGCGACCGCTTCCAAAAAAGCCTCGCTATCCTTCTCACAGGTAAAATCTATACAGGAAGCAGAAAGACGATTCTGAAGTTCCGCAAGTAACGTTTCCTTATCTGTTCCGGATTGATCCATCTTATTGACAAACAGAAACGTTGGAATCTCATATCTCTTTAAAAGATGCCACAATGTCTGCACATGTCCCTGTACGCCATCTGCACCGCCAATGACAAGAATCGCATAATCCAGCACCTGCAGTGTCCGCTCCATTTCCGCAGAAAAATCGACATGTCCCGGTGTGTCTAAAAAGGTGACCTCCTTCTCTTTTAGATCTACCTCTGCCTGTTTTGCAAAAATCGTGATACCTCTTGCACGTTCCAGCTCAAAGGTATCTAAATATGCATTCCCATGATCCACTCTCCCAAGTGTTCTCGTCTTTCCGCTTACATACAAAATACTTTCTGCAAGGGTTGTCTTTCCGGCATCTACATGGGCCAGCAAACCAACACAAATATGCTCTTTTTTCCCCTTTTTCTCTGTATTTTTCATCAGACTACCCCTTCTTTACTCTCTCAACTTCCGGAAAAGGTTTCGGAAGTTGTTTCCCTTGGCAATAACGGTCTATAATGTTCCGATCATCACCATCATAGAAAAACTGTTCCAATTTTTCTGTGACAGTTCTCACAAATAAATCGCCCATCTCATCCATATCAATTACGAGAGCATCAAATTCATATCCGGATTCAAAACTTCCGACCTTTCCAAAAAATGTACCTGCGCCTTTTGTCGCAAGATAAAATGCTTCCGGAAGTGATAACGCCGGCTCATCTTCATGGAACAAAGCGTTGATTTTAGAAATTTCCACGCTCATCACTGCATTCTGGTTCATTGCAGGCGTATGTCCTCCTGCTACATCACTTGCGATAACACAGTTCAATCCACTCTCCAGATTTTTTCTAAGGCTCATGACTCCACTCGATAGATTTGCATTAGAGTGTGCACAATGTGCAAGAAATACTTGTTTCTCTCTTAACAATTCTTTTTCTTTCTCTCCCAAATAAATCGCATGCGCCATAATTGTCTGATTTTTTCGCAGCAGTCCATAGTAATCATATACTTCCGTATAAGAATTGATTTTCGGGTGCAGCTCTTTTACCCATGCAATTTCATTTCGATTCTCAGACAAATGAGACTGTACCGGCAAATTATATTTCTCACACAATTTTCCAATCCCAACCATCATCTTTTCTGTCGTGGACGGAACAAATCTCGGAGTCGCAATATAACGCACATGCTGTAACTCCTCTTTTGCTCGTAAAATCAAAGCTTCTGTTTCCTCCAACGCCTTTCCCGTATCTTCCATCAGATAATCCGGCGCATTCCGGTCCATATTGACTTTTCCGATAAATGCATGTAATCCCGATTCTTCTGTAAGCCTCATCAACTCCCATGTCGCATCATGATGCAGCGTTGCAAATGCCGAAAACCGCATCGTTCCGGATGCCCAAAGTCTGTTGAGAAACAGCTTGTACGCCCTCTTGGCAAACACAGGATCCTTGTATTTTCCCTCCACAGGGAACGTATATGTTTCAAGCCACGGCAGCAATTCTTTGTCAAAACCGATTCCTCGGTTCAAATACTGCGGAGCATGCACATGCAAATCACAAAATGCCGGAATAATAATAGCATCTCCGTAATCTTTCACTTCCTCCTCGCAAAAATGCTTTGGAAGTTCTGTATAAAACGACTGTACAATTCCATCCTCAACATGCAAAAACTGTTGTTGTCGAATCTGCATATCCGTTCTGGAAGTCATATATATAAAATTACCTTTAATAATCATATTTCACTCTCCTCATCATAAATATTACTTTCCATATTGCAAAATAATCCGGTCAATTATTTTAGAAGCTTCGCTTCTTGTCAGTTCTGTGATTTGCTTTTCTAACGGAAAAGGATGCTTTAAAAGAAGTGATTCCAGATATGTTTTTTGCTTTGGTGTAATTGGCTGTACTTTTTTAGGACGATACAATAATGGTTCCGGCTCAAAAACTGTTGGTCCTTTCTCTTCAAAATAATGCGCCATCATATGATATACTTTTGCAGTTGCCAAAGCATCATGATAAGCCCTGTGTGCAGCAGTATTTACAATTTGATAATGCTCGCACAAGGCTTCTAAACTTTTCGATTCCAAATCTTTATGTACTTTTCTGGCTATTTTTAGTGTATCAATTCCCTTTTTTTCAAAAGACTCGCCGTATTGTGATGCATACTTTTTCATAAATTTGTAATCGAACATAATATTATGCCCCACTAAAATATGGTCCTCACAAAAATTTACAAAATCACGTATAACTGTTTTCGTATCCCTTGCATTTTTAACCATCTCATTCGTAATTCCTGTAATTCCGGTAATCATAGGGGAAATCGGCATATCCGGTTTCAGAAACTCCATAAAGCGGTCTGTTACTTTTCCTTCTCTTACCTTCAATGCTCCAATTTCAATAATATTGTCATTCTCCACATCCAATCCGGTTGTCTCCAAATCAAATACTACATATGTTTTTATCATTATTTTTGTCCTTTTTGCAATTGTCGAATCACGGTTTTTGTCTTTGCAAGCCGATTCTCAAACTGTATATAAAAATCAGTCTGCATATCGTACGGCTCTACAAAAAAAGATTGCAGCACAAATAGATTTATCTTTTTGCTATAGGATTCATCTGTCATTTTCATGAGCTGCTCCTGTAATTCTATCACAAAATCATGCCATTCTAAAATATATTTTTCATTCCGTTTCAAATCCGGCGTATCAATCCATTTTTTTACTTTTACTTTTGTACGATTTTCTTTCTTACATTCATGTACCTGCAAAAAATACTGAAAACTGCCATTGTTATAATACCTTCCAAGCGGAAACAATCGACAAATCCCAGGACGAATTTGATGAATGCCGCATCTCCCATTTTCATCTAAAAATGCGCATCGTTCCTCTGTACCGCACATTTTTAAATTTGGAAGAATCAGACCGTCGACTACATTCAATTCAATTTTCTCTGCTAAAAGCTGTTCAAAACTCACGTTTAAATATTTCGTTAATCTATAAATATCGAGGGGATCCAATACAATTGATTGTCCCATTTTTTGACAACACGCAAAACAGCCGTGGCAATCGCCACAGTCTGCTTTGACAAGATCATTGGGACCATATAACTTCCCGTCTGATATTTCTCTCATATCTATTTCACGTTTCATAAATACCTCTCTTTTTACTCTTCCATATTATAATAGTATCGGTGAAATACGAATATTTCAACCAACGCTCCTATTATAATGACTGATTTATCTGCCCAATTCCCAACATCTTCAAATCTTATTATGACAAGCAGCACTAAAACAATCGCTACGATGGCAAGGGGCAGCAGTTTATGAAACATACTCATTTGTTTGTACTTTTTCTTCGGCATCTCCAAAGGTACAATTTCATCGAAATATTTCATATGACAATGTATTACTGCACCATATCTGGAAAATTCTCGTTCCGCTTCATACTCTATTCCATCGATTGTAAATTCCGGATACATTCCTTCTTTTGTAATAACTAAATTCAAATGCTTTTTATTCGCAAATTTACACAATTCTTCTGTAAACTCGGAAGGATTCATACACATCGAATCCGGCATAAATCGAAATTCTCTCATTTCTTCCAATTGTACTACTTTTTTATAATCATTCAGAAGATTTGCAAATACAGCACCTCTTTCTTCTGCATTTTTCATTTTCAACAAACAATCATCTACATCTAACTGTTCTAATTCTTTTTCATTGATTTGACTGCAAAATTCCAAAGCATCTTCCAGTCTGTTTCTTTCTTTTTCCAACCGTTCTTTTTGAAGTTCCATCGCATCAGAAAGAATAATATCATGGTGTAATAATCTCCGAATCTCTTCTATTGGCATATCCAGTTTCCGTAGAATTTTGATTATTTTCAGTTGGCGAATATCCTGTTCTGAATATTCTCTATAATCATTTTCCGGATTCCTCTTTGGAAAAATCAGTCCCTGCCGCTCATAATAACGAATATTTTGTTTTGTAATGTTTGTTAATTTCTCTACTTCTTTGATATTTAACATTGTTATCGCCTCCTCTTACCTCTCTTATAAAGGATATAGCAGGTATAATGTCAATCATTTTTCATACTTTTTTTAAAATATCCAACGTATGTGCTGATGCACCAAGCAATTCCGGACGTTCACACGTTGATAAATGGTATTCTATAAAAAGTCGGTAAGTTTCTTCATCCATGGCATTTAAAATTTGTCTCATATAATTTGCCGGTCCGTCTGCAGCAATCAACTGAAGTCTTTCTAAACCTGCTTTTTGCCGAATCGCATCAATGTCTTCCACTCGAACATAGTCGTATAAATCTTTTGGCTCTGCCACAACGTGAAAAGTTTGATCTACCTTTCCGTTTTTCAGACTTTCACAAATGTGGTTTTCTTTAAAACCATAAGTCAAAATACTATACTCATTCATACAATATGCAACAAGAATGATACCATTTGTTTTTGTGACTCGTTTTGCTTCCTCAAGCGCTTTTACCTTATCTTCAAACGTATATAAATGATACATCGGTCCGAAAACCAGTGTCATATCAAAGGTTTCTTCTTCAAAGCGCGACAAATTCAAAGCAGTTCCTTGATATGCTTTCACACTGCTTCCTTTTGATTTTAAAATTCCCAGATTATATTTGACTAATTCAACTGCGGTAACATCATAGCCTTCCGTGGCAAGTTGAACGGAATATCGCCCCGTTCCTGCTCCAACATCTAATATTTTTGCATTTTTATCTTTTAAATATTTGTGAATGTATTTCATAGATGTAATATATTCGACATTACCATGCCGTCTTGTTAGTCGTTTTTCTTCGCAAAACTTATTATAATATTTTTCTAATTCATTGGACATATTAATCTTGTATCCTTTTATTTTTATTTCATAGGAAAGCACGACATTCCGTCGTGCTTTTTTACGCAGTAATTTATTTTTTCTTTTTAGAAAGCAAGAGTGCGATTGCTCCACTTAAAGCCACCCATCCTGCTGGCAAACCAGGAAATGCAACATCACTTGTCACAGGTGCCGGTTTTTTCCCGTTTTCTTTTTCTGTTTCTTTCTCAGTTTCTTTTTCAGGAGCTTTTATTACTTTTTTCTCTAAAGTACGCATTGCTTTTTGAAGCGCTTCGATTGCTTCCACAACTTCTTCTTTTGTCACTTCTTCTTTCGCTGCAACTGCTCTTGCTGCTTTTAATGCCTGATTGAATTTTGCAACGCTTTCTTCTGTATAAAGAGTCACATCTACCTTCGCTGCTTTCGCAATCACAGCGTTTAATTCCTTCAATTCTGCTTCCGGTTTTTCCGGCTTCGGTGCAGGTTTTTCTTCCAAACCTTTCATTGCTTTCTGAAGTGCTTCGGTTGCTTCCACAACTTCTTCTTTTGTCACTTCTTCTTTCACAGCAACTTCTTTTGCTGCTTTTAATGCCTGATTGAATTTTGCAACGCTTTCTTCTGTGTAAAGAGAAACGTCTACTTTTACCGCTTCTGCAATCACTTCATTTAATGTTTTTAATTCTGCTTCCGGTTTTTCCGGCTTTGGCGTTGGTGTATCTAATGCTGAAAACTTAATATTATGGTTCTTTGCATAAGTTTCTGCCTCTGTTCCGGATCTACCTAAAATTGTAAGTTGATTCAAATTAACATTAGTAAATGCCCATTCATCAATTTTATTTACACTTTCTGGAATTGTGATTTTTTGCAGTCCTGTACAACTATTAAAAGTATCTGCCGGAATTTCTTTAATTCCGTCTAAAAGAACAATTTCTTCTAGATTCCGCTTAGAGTTAAACGGACTCAATTCGCTTTTACTAAAATCGACATTTCCAAATACAGTTACCGATTTTTTCCCTTCAGGAATAATAATCAATTCTGTCTTATCTTTATTGTATACAGCACCCTCATAAGACGAATACTTTTCATTTTCTTTTTCTACATATATATTTTCCAAATAAGGACTGATAAATGTCTGTTTTATATCGAAAGATATTGTTTCTTTTGGTATCGTAAACAGTTTCGACGTATTTTTCATTGGATAATGTAAAATTTCCGAATAATCTTTTGTAAAGAGTACACCGGCCGCAGATGCATATACAGTATTGGCTGAATCTACCGTAATCTCTTTTAACTCTGTTGCGTTAGACGCTCCTTGCGCATCTATTATTGTAACATTCTTTGATACCTTCAACTTCTCAATTCCAGTTCCGTTAAAAATATCACTGGAAATTGCGACAATATCCAAATCCCTAAATTTTTCCGGCACAATAACGTCTTTTACATTCTTTTCGACATCGACAACCGCAACGCCTTCCCAAAATCCGATAATTGTATTGTTTTCGCCTTTCTGGGTAACAGCAACAAGTCTTTGCACCCGATGCTCGTTAGAAAAATCTTCTAATGTTTTATGGAAATAATCCATGCTGCTGGCACCCCATGTACTATCAGAATAAAACCATTCTTTATCTGCATATACAAGATTCCATTCGTGCGCTCCATACGGTGTGTTTCCGGCAATTGTGACAGCCGGAATTCCCGCTAAATTCAGCATTGCTTTATAAAGTCTTGAAAATCCTCCACATACAGCTTTTTTTGTCGTAAATACTTCATATGGATCCAATCCCGGAGTTTCGGTTGGTTGCGCATAACGAATATTTTTAACAATCCATTCATATATTAACTTTGCTTTTTTATAGTCTTCTGTCTCGCCTTTAACGATATCTTCTACACATTTTTCAATTTCTTTCGCGTCTTCGTCTTTCAGCGCTCCAAGCGACTGATCCCATGTTCTAAATTGATTTTCGTCACAGTAAGAAATAAAATCAATAGCTGCCTGGTTATGTTCTAAATCACGCTCTTTTTGTTGTAATTCATAAGCACTTACCGACTTTTGAGGGCTTGCTTGTACTACTTCAGGTTTTGTAATGGTTGAAAATGCCATTGCGGAAATCAAAATTCCTGTTATTAATTGTTGTCTCTTTTTCATTCTCTTATCCTCTCGATAATTTTTTTATATATATTTTAAAATTCTATCACATTTTTTTGTTTGTTACAACATTTCGGGACAAATCGCACAACAAAAAAATAGTTTCTCCTACAATTTACATAAATTTTTCCAATAATTTTTTTAAATCTTTCAGCTCGCTCCCAGAATATACCACATCATCAATTATAATATTGGGAGCTGTTCCGCACTTTTTGAGGCAGTTTTGTGTTCGAAGTTTAAATTTTCCATCGATAGATACTCCATTTTTTTGAATCCGGAGTTCTCTTTTTAATGCGTTTAAAATCGCTCCGCCCTCTTTTTTCCCACATCGCTCCCCTGTACAGGCAATTATTTCATGTACTGTATTTTCCTCTTTGAGAGTTGGATACATTCTTATCAAACATTTTAGATAATTGGGAGAAACACCTGTTACCTGTTCCACACGTTCTTTTAATTCCAAGGATATAAATCCATGAGCATCTTGCAGCTCTCGTAAAAGAGCTACAACCATCTCCTGGCTTCCTTTATCCGGCTGTTGACTATAATATGAAAAAATCTCTTCTATTTCATCACTTTTATTCTGCATGTCCATCAATAAATAACACCCCCAATGTTCCAGGACCACAATGACTAGAAATAACACCGCCAGCTCTTGTGATAACAATTTCCTGAAAAATATTTAAGTTTTTTAAATAATCATATATTTGCTGAATCGTTTCCGCATCACATCCGGAATGTGTAATAAATACACGTTCTTTCTTTGCATGCCGCAAATCCATTTCCATTTCTTTCACATATTCCAAAAGAACTTTATTCATTTTGCCTCGATACTTATTTTTAGGTAACATTTTTCCGTTTTCCACGACAATTTTAGGATGTAACTTTAAAACACCGCCTGCCATTGCCGCAAGGCCGCTGCACCTTCCACCTCGATGAAGATAAGTAAGCGTATCTACAACAAAACTTGCACGCACAAATGGTCTCAGTCGTTCAATATATTCTACAATTTCTTTTGCGCTTTTCCCTTTGTTTGCCATAATTGCCGCTTCTATTACAAGAAGCCCAATACCTGTAGACAAATTTTCTGAATCAATCACAAAAACAGTCTCTTCTGCTTCCAAATCGCTTGCTGCCAAACGAAATACATTTGCAGAAGTAGACATCTCTCCGGAAATTGCAAAACAAATAACTTCTTGCCTTTTCTCAACATAAGGCTGTAACAAATCAACCGCCCTATCCATTGCCGGAGCAGAAGTTTTCGGTGTCATTTTATGCTCTTCTGACCAGTTATAAATCTCATCCGGTGTAATATTGATGCCATCTTCACACTCTGTATCTCCCAACAAAATATGAAGCGGCAAAATAGAAATTTCATATTTGTCCAATAGCTCCTGAGACAAATCACATGTACTATCTGAAATAATTTTAACCATTTTCAATCTTCCTCCACTATTTGTGATAAGGTGCACCTTCAATGATCCGATAGCCACGATACACCTGTTCTAATAAAATCACCCGCATCAATTGATGTGGAAACGTCATCTTTGAAAAACTCAATGCATAATCGGAACGTCTCAATACTTCTTCTCCCAAACCAATGGAACCTCCAATTATAAAAATCAAATGACTTTTCCCTTGTATTCCCAAGGTTTCCATCTTTTTTGCAAATGCGACCGAATCCAGCATAGTTCCACCGATTTCTAAAGTAAATACATAGGCATCGTCTTTCACATAACGTAAAATACGCTCCCCTTCTTTTTGACGAATTTGACGTTCCACATTTTCACTTGCTTGATCCGGTGTCTTTTCGTCTGCCACTTCCACGATTTCGAGTTTACAATATTTGCTCAAACGTTTGCTGTACTCTGCAATTGCATCTTTCAAATACTTTTCTTTTATTTTACCGACTGTAATTAATGTAATCTTCATTTACTCCCCTTTTCCTTAAAGCGTAATTGTTGTTCCCGTACACAAATATTGGACTTTTTCACCAAATTCACGTTTTAAAATATCAAAAGCCGGACGTCCTGTGCAGTGTCCTGTATGAATATAGGAGACTCCCCGTTGAAACAACGATGCTCCTATGTCTATTACTTCCTCTTCTGTAACAGACAAAGAATCTACCCCGTGAATTCCTTTCAAATGGAAACCTCCCACAACAGCATAAACCTGTTCGTTAGGAAATGCGTGATGTACTTCATCTACAATATTGACAATTCCTCCGTGAGAACAACTATTGAATACAATCAACCCTTTTTGAGATTCTATTACAATACTTTGTTCATGCGCAAAATCATCAACCACATACCCCTCTCCCTGTTTGCGATACATATGTGCACGTTTTCCATATTCCTCCAATCCTTTTGTACTATGCGGTACAATCCAAACTCCATCATCTACCTGACATTTTTTTGTCACATATACAAAACGGTCAGAATATCTTTGTAACAAATCTTTCGGAAGCCCTATATATTTTTGCACACCATCTACATTTTTGTAACAAAGTTCTTTAGAACTCTCCTGTAAGTAAACTTTTGCGCTCTTGTTTTTCTCAAAGAACGCCTCAAAGCCTCCTGAATGATCATAGTGTCCATGCGATAAAAATGCCGCATCTACATTTTCCAATTTCGTTTTCAAAACTTCTGCATTATCCATAAAAATATCGGAAGAACCAGTGTCAAGCAAATAGCACTTCTCATTATATGCTATATATATCGACAATCCATGCTCACATTTTAAGTACTCCGGAGCCGTATTTTCAATCAAAACAGTTATTTTCATAGAAACACTCCTACCCAATATAAAAATCCATAATCAACATCGTAAGAAACCCGATAATCAATGAATACGTTGCCATACGTTCATATCCATGACTATGCGTTTCCGGAATCATCTCATCACTCACAACATAAAGCATCGTTCCTCCGGCAAACGCCAAAGCAAAAGGTAAAATTACTGTTGCAATAGAAACGGCTCCAAATCCGATCATCGTTCCGACAATCTCCACCACGCCTGTAAAACAGGCAATAAAAAAGACTCTTTTCCTGGCAACACCTGCCATAATCAAAGGCGATACAATTACCATTCCTTCCGGAATGTTTTGTAAAGCAATACCCAGCGCAACTGTAATTGCATTGCTGATATTTTCACTTCCAAATCCAACACCGGCCGCAATCCCTTCCGGAAGATTATGGATTGCAATTGCCATGACAAACAACATCACTTTGTTCAAATTACTTTGTCTGTCTGCATGCGTTTCATGATCTACTCCTGTGATATGATGCAGATGTGGAGTCAGCTTATCTGCCAAATTCAAAAAAATGGCGCCTGCAAGAATACCGACTGCTGTCACCCACACATTTCCTTCTTCAAGGGATGGGATAATCAGTCCCAAAATTGCTGCTGAAAGCATGATTCCCGCTGCAAATCCAAGAATCGCATCGTTAAATTTGTGTGGTACTTTCCGAAAAAAGAAACCGATGATAACACCAACGATAGTCGCACCACCTACACCAAAAGCCGAAATCAGTGCCAATTCCATAAACAAAACCTCCTAGTCATAATTTGTTCGTAGGAGGTATTATAACATATTTTTTACAATTTGGGGACGTAGTAAAATTGAATTTTACTACGTCCCCAAATGAAGTTTATTTATCTTTTAAGTACTCATGAATACCTCGTGCCCCTGCTTTTCCTGCTCCCATAGCAAGAATAACTGTCGCAGCACCTGTTACGGCATCACCGCCGGCATAAACGCCTTCTTTTGTTGTTTTCCCAAATTCTTCATCGGCAACAATACATTTCCATCTGTTTACTTCTAATCCTTCTGTAGTAGAAGAAATCAATGGATTCGGCGAAGTTCCAAGTGACATGATGACTGTATCCAGTTCCATCTCGAACTCAGAACCTTCAATTACAACCGGACGTCTTCTTCCAGAAGCATCTGGCTCTCCCAGTTCCATCTTCACACATTTCATACCTTTTACATAGCCATTTTCGTCCACAAGAATTTCTGTAGGGTTTGTCAATAGATCAAACACAATTCCTTCTTCCTTTGCGTGATGGACTTCTTCCACTCTGGCAGGAAGTTCTTCTTCACTTCTTCTGTAAACAATATGTACATCTGCACCAAGACGTACTGCTGTTCTTGCTGCATCCATCGCAACATTACCGCCGCCGATGACAGCTACTTTCGTGCCTGCAACGATTGGTGTGTCATAAGAATCATCAAATGCTTTCATCAGATTACTTCTTGTCAGATACTCATTTGCAGAAAATACGCCGTTCGCATTTTCCCCTGGAATTCCCATAAATTTCGGAAGTCCAGCTCCGGATCCGATAAATACTGCCTCGAATCCTTCTTCTTCAATCAGCTGATCAATTGTCGTAGATTTACCGATCACAACGTTTGTCTCAAATTTTACGCCGAGTTCTTTTACTTTTTCGATCTCTTTTGCCACAACTTTATGTTTTGGAAGACGAAATTCCGGAATACCATACACAAGAACGCCTCCAAGTTCATGTAATGCTTCAAACACAGTTACCTCGTAACCAAGTTTCGCAAGGTCTCCGGCACAAGTAAGTCCTGCAGGACCGGAACCAATCACAGCTACTCTATGACTATTTGTTTTTTCTGCTTTTTCCGGTTTGATGTCATGCTCCAATGCATAATCTGCGACAAATCGCTCCAATTTACCGATGGAAACAGGCTCTCCTTTAATTCCACGGATACACTGACCTTCACACTGAGATTCCTGTGGGCATACACGTCCGCAAACTGCCGGAAGCGCAGAGGATTTTCCAATTACTTTATAGGCTTCTTCGATATTTCCTTCTTTTACTTCTTTGATAAATGCTGGAATATTGATAGAGACTGGACAGCCCTGAATACATTTTGCATTTTTACAATTAATACATCTTGTCGCTTCTTCCATCGCTTCTTCCTGATTGTATCCAAGACACACTTCCTCAAAATTCGTTGCACGTACCTTCGGATTCTGTTCTCTTACAGGTACTTTTTTTAATACATCAGCCATTAGTTGTCACCTCCACAATTTCCGCATCCGCCGTGATGTGTATTGCCTTCCTGAAGTTTTAACATCGCACGGCCTTCTTCTGTTTTATACATCTGTTGTCTTTTCATTGCCTGATCAAAATCAACTAAGTGTCCATCAAATTCCGGTCCATCTACGCATGCAAATTTGATCTCATCTCCAACCTGAAGTCTGCATGCCCCGCACATACCGGTTCCATCTACCATGATTGGATTCATACTTACAATAGTTGGAATCTCCAATTTTTTTGTTAAAAGACAGACAAATTTCATCATGATCATCGGACCGATTGCCACGCAGACATCATACTTTTTGCCTTCCTCTTTCACTAACTGCTCAATCTTTGTTGTAACCATTCCGGCATGTCCATAAGAACCGTCATCTGTACAAGGATAATAGTTCCCAGCAACTGCTTTCATCTCATCTTCCAGAATCAACATGTCTTTTGTCTTAGAACCAACGATAACATCCGCTTCAATTCCATGCTCATGGAGCCATTTTACCTGCGGATATACAGGAGCTGCACCAACACCACCGGCAACAAACAACATCTTCTTGCCCTTTAAACTTTCTATATCTTCATGAACGAACTCCGAAGCACATCCAAGAGGTCCTGTGAAATCGCGGAAACTGTCTCCTGCTTTTAATTCTGCCATCTTTTCTGTAGATGCACCAACTGTTTGGAATACAATGGTAATCGTTCCTGCTTCTCTATTATAATCACAAATCGTGAGAGGGATTCTTTCACCTTTCTCATCCATCTTTACAATTACAAACTGTCCCGGTTCGCAATGCTTTGCTACCCTTTTTGCTTCTACATCCATGAGAAAAATTTTATCTGCTAACTTTTCTGCTTTTTGTATCTTATACATTTTACGCCTCCCATTTTCTTTTATACTTCACTATGATAAAGCAAAACTTTGAAAATTTCAAGCGGTATTCTCAATTTTGCTTCACACTCTATTATATTAGATAAAAAGCGAGTGCACAATACACCCGCTTTTTGTAAATTTATGTATATTACTTCTAGAAGTCCACTTCTGTTCCGTAGTAAACGCATGTAAATAGTCTTTCCATAGTAGCCGGATCAATTGCACGTGGATTAGAACCTGTACAGGCATCGCCAACTGCAAGCTCTGCAATAGATGCAATTTTTTCTTTGAATTCGTCTTCTTTGATACCGAATTCTTTCAAAGTAGCCGGAATTCCAAGGATCACGTTAAAGTCGTCAATTTTCTTACATAAGCTGTTGATAAGTGCTTTCTCGGAAGCTCCTTCCAATCCTACTCTGCGAGCGATTTCTGCATAGCGTTTTGCTGCAACAGGATCCTTCGCATTGTATTTAATTGCATATGGCAGATACATGGCATTTGCAAGACCATGTGTAATGTGTCCTGTTGAGAATGCTGCACCTGTTTTGTGTGCCATAGAATGTACAATACCAAGTAATGCATTGGAGAATGCCATACCTGCAAGACATTGTGCATCATGCATATGTGCTCTTGCATCCATGTTGCCTTTGTAAGAAGCTGGCAGATAATCAAACACCATCTCGATTGCCTGAATTGCAAGTGGGTCTGTATATGCACAGTTCAGTGTAGAAACATATGCTTCAATTGCATGTGTAAGTGCATCCATACCTGTGTAAGCTACTTGATGAGCAGGAAGCCCTTCTACTAATTCTGAGTCAACGATTGCAACATCTGGTGTGATATTAAAGTCAGCTAATGGATATTTGATTCCTTTCGCGTAATCTGTGATAACAGAAAATGCAGTTACTTCTGTTGCTGTTCCTGATGTAGAAGGAATTGCTGCAAATTTTGCTTTCTGTCTTAATTCCGGGAAGTTAAATGGGATACATAAATCTTCGAATGTTACATCTGGATATTCATAAAAAGCCCACATTGCCTTTGCAGCATCGATTGGTGATCCACCGCCCATTGCTACAATCCAATCTGGTTCAAAAGCACGCATTGCTTCTGCACCTTTCATAACAGTCTCCACAGATGGATCTGGCTCGACACCTTCAAACAACTGTACTTCCATTCCAGCCTCTTTCAGATAATTCACTGCTTTATCTAAGAATCCTTGACGTTTCATGGAGCCGCCGCCAACTACAAGAATCGCCTTTTTCCCTTTCAAATTCTTTAATTCTTCTAAACATCCTTTTCCGTGATAAATATCTCTTGGTAAACAAAATCTACTCATTTAAATCTCTCCTTTTGCATATGTATTGTTAACCTTTTAACAGTATTCTAACTCTGTTAATTATTTAACGCAACAGATTTAGAGAAAAAAATTGTATTTATTTTAGTACAAATTATCTATCAAAATTACTTTCGAACAGCTTCTATACAATTGTTCATAAGCATGGCAATCGTCATTGGTCCAACCCCACCCGGAACTGGTGTGATTGCACTCACTTTCTCAATCACATCATCAAAATCTACATCTCCGCAAAGTTTATTTTCTGCATTGCGGTGGATACCTACATCAATCACAACAGCCCCCTCTTTTACATAGTCAGATGTAATGAACTTTGGTTTTCCGATTGCCGCAATAAGAATATCTGCACGTCCTGTAATTTCTTTCAAGTCCCTTGTTCTAGAGTGGGTAATCGTAACCGTTCCATTTTCATGGAGTAACAGCAATGCCATCGGTTTTCCTACAATATTACTTCTTCCGACAACCACACATTCTTTTCCTTCAATTTCAATTTCGGAACGTTTTAAAAGTTCGATAATTCCTGCCGGAGTGCAAGGAAGAAAACCATTTCTTCCAATGCACATATTTCCCACACTTTCCGGGTGGAACCCATCCACATCTTTTTCCGGAGCAATCGCCTGAATCACAGCATCCTCACGAATATGAGCAGGCAGTGGAAGCTGAACTAAAATTCCGTTTACTTTTTCATCTTCATTCAATTTCTGAACAAGTGAAAGCAGTTCTTCTTCTGTCACAGTCTCATCCAGCTCATATGATAAAGACTCTATTCCGATAAACGCACATGCCTTTTTTTTATTATTTACATAGACAGATGATGCCGGATCTTTTCCAACTTGCACAACTGCAAGACATGGAACAATTCCTTCTTGTTTTAATTTTGCCACTTCTTCTTTTAATTCTTCTTTAATTTGTGTTGATATCAGTTTTCCGTCAATTAATTTTGCCATTCAATCTCTCCCTAAAATAATCCTGTAATAGTTCCTTCCTCATTCACATCAATGCCATTTGCCGCCGGCACCTTCGGAAGCCCAGGCATCGTCATCACTGCACCTGTAAGTGCGACTACAAAGCCTGCTCCCGCATTGACATACACTTCACGGATATGGATCTTAAAGTGTTCCGGTCTTCCCAGAAGTGTCGCATCGTCAGAGAGGGAATACTGATTTTTTGCCATACAGATTGGAAGCTCTCCATATCCAAGCTCCGTAATCTTAGCAAGTTGTTTTTCCGCTGCCGGAGTATATTCCACACCGTCTGCGCCATAGATTTCTTTTGAAATCGTCTCGATCTTCTCTTTCAGAGAAAGGCTGTTTTCGTACAATGTATGGAAATGGCTTTCTTTTGTCTCCAATGTATTCAAAACTTTTTCTGCTAATGCGATACCGCCTTCGCCACCTTTTTCCCATACTTCTGAAAGTGCAAATTCGCAGTTTCTTTCTTCGCAAAATTGTCTGATAAACTCATTTTCTGCATCGGTATCTGTCACAAATGAATTTAGTGTCACAACAACCGGAACACCAAATTTTTGAACATTTTCAATATGTTTTTCCAGGTTCACAATACCTTTTTTCAATGCTTCCAGATTCTCTTCATTCAGGTCTTTCTTAGCAACTCCACCGTTGTATTTCAAGGCTCGCACAGTTGCGACAATCACTACCGCATCCGGTTTCAGGTTCCCCATTCTGCACTTAATATCCATGAATTTTTCTGCACCAAGGTCAGCGCCAAACCCTGCTTCTGTAATTGCAATATCGCTTAATTTTAATGCCATTTTTGTTGCGCGGATACTGTTACATCCGTGTGCGATATTTGCAAATGGACCGCCGTGTACTAATGCCGGTGTATGCTCTAATGTCTGAATCAGATTTGGCTTGATGGCGTCCTTTAGCAGAGCTGTCATCGCACCTGTCGCCTGTAAGTCATCGGCAGTCACCGGCTCTCCCGCAAAGTTATATGCAACAACAATCTTTCCAAGGCGACGTTTCAAATCTTTGATGTCATCAGCCAGGCAGAGAATTGCCATAATCTCAGATGCAACCGTGATGACAAAATGATCCTCACGAACCATACCGTCCATCTTATTCCCAAGGCCAACTACAATATTGCGAAGCACACGATCATTCATATCAAGACAGCGTTTCCATACAACCTGTCTCGGATCAATCTGAAGCACATTTCCTTGTTGGATATGGTTGTCCAAAAGAGCCGCTAAAAGATTGTTTGCCGAAGTGATTGCATGAAAATCTCCTGTGAAATGAAGATTCAAATCTTCCATCGGTACAACCTGTGCGTATCCGCCGCCTGCAGCACCACCTTTGATGCCGAAACAAGGTCCCAGCGAAGGCTCACGCAACGCAATCAATGCTTTTTTATTCAACTTTGCCATAGCTTGTCCAAGTCCCACAGAGGTTGTAGTCTTACCCTCCCCTGCAGGAGTCGGGTTGATTGCAGTTACAAGTACAAGTTTCCCATCCGGTCGGTCTTTTACTGCCTCCCACAATTCATCAGAAAGCTTGGCTTTGTATTTTCCATACAGTTCCAAATCATCCTCCTGAATCCCAATACTTGCAGCCACCTCTTTGATTGGTTTCATCACTGCCTCCTGTGCAATCTGAATGTCTGTTTTCATCTTTCTTCCTCCTTTGAATTATACATGTTCTTCAATATATTGCTCAAATTGTTCCATTGACATCAATACTTTTCTTGGCTTCGTGCCTTCTTCTTCTCCTACAACACCTGCCTCTGCCAACTGATCCATAATTCTTGCTGCACGGTTAAAGCCAATTTTAAATACGCGCTGCAGCATTCCAATCGATGCCTTATCTTTTTCAATAATAAATTTTCCGGCATCTACAAAATAGGCATCCCGGTCATCCGCACCGCTGTTTCCGGAAACCGTGCCTCCCGCAGCGACACTGGCACTATTTACATGGTTTGTAATCTCTTCATTATACTGAACACTTTCACTGTTCTTTACCAAAAAGTCTACAACAGCCTGCACCTCTTTATCTGACACAAACGCTCCCTGTACACGCGCCGGTTTTTGATATCCTGCCGGATAGAAAAGCATATCACCCTTTCCAAGCAGTTTTTCCGCACCGTTCATGTCAATGATCGTTCTGGAATCTACACCTGACGAAACTGAAAATGCGATTCTCGACGGCATATTTGCCTTGATCAGACCGGTGATGACATTGACGGATGGTCTCTGTGTGGCAAGAACAAGATGAATTCCGGCGGCTCTTGCAAGCTGTGCAAGGCGGCAGATAGATTCTTCTACTTCTCCCGGTGCGACCATCATAAGATCCGCAAGCTCGTCCACGATAATAACGATCTGAGGTAATTTTTCTGGTTTTCCTTCTTCCTCAATCGCTTCGACTGTCTCAACTTTTGCATTGTATCCTTTCAAATCACGCACATTGTACTGTGCAAACAGATCATACCGTTTCATCATCTCAGCGACAGCCCAGTTCAGGGCACCTGCCGCTTTTTTTGGATCTGTCACAACCGGAATCATCAGATGCGGAATTCCATTATAGACACTTAACTCAACGACCTTAGGGTCAATCATAATTAACTTCACATCTTTTGGATCGGCTTTATATAAAATACTCATTATCAGCGTATTGATACAGACAGATTTACCAGAGCCTGTCGCCCCCGCAATCAATACATGCGGCATCTTCATAATATCTGCCACGACAACTTTTCCTGCAATATCACGTCCCGCAGCAAACGCAATCTTCGATTCATGGTTTTGAAATTCGTCCGTCTCTAAAAGATCTCGGAGCATAACAGCCGTATTCTCTTTGTTCGGGACTTCGATTCCAACAGCTGCCTTTCCTGGGATTGGTGCCTCGATACGAATATCCGCAGCTGCAAGGTTCAATTTGATATCATCAGCAAGACCTACAATCTTGCTGACTTTTACCCCCTGCTCCGGCTGAAGTTCATAGCGGGTCACCGATGGACCACAGCTTACATTAGTCACAGTTACATTGACATTAAAATTTTGAAGCGTCTGCTGAAGTTTCATTGCAGTCTGACGTAAATGAGCATCGGAATCTCCTCCGCTTTTCTTTCCATGTTTCAGCAAAGACAGTGGCGGAAATACATATTCTTTTGCCCGTTTTTCCTCGCTCTTTTTAATCTCTTGTTCCACGTTTGCTGTCGCCGTCTCAACTTGCTTTTTACTTTCTTTTGTCTTTCGTTTCTCAGGAACAGGTTCCGGAATCGGAGCCTCTTCTTCCATAATGGGCTGTGCCCGATTGATCGTAATATCGTCCGGGACAGTATTTTTTGAAACTTCAGCTTCTCTTCCATCATATGACGATATTTCTTCCGCAAATAAATCCGGTACATCTTCCGGAAGTGTAATCTCTCTCATCTCCGGTGACTTTTTCACCAGTGTTGTGTCAAACGATACCCCTGAGACCGTATTATCTTTTCGCTTGCGTTCTTTCTCAGCTGCTTTTTGTTCCCTCTCCTGTGCTCTTTTTTCGCGTCTCAATTCTGCCTGCTCTTTTCGTTTCTTTGCATCCTGCTTTGCGGAAGAATAGGCTTTTTCACTGCCTTTTTTCACCCCGCGTATAAATGACTTCTCTGTAATGATGACAAGACAAATGATGCAGAGAATGATTACAATCACATATGTACCGATGACACCGATTGCAGGACAGAGCGCAGAAACGACAATTCCTCCCAAAAGACCACCGCCGTCTTTATGCATACTGGAAATTTTATAATAAGAGAACAATCTTGTGCCTGCTGTATATTCATTCATGATCAACTGAAACAATGTGCAGACCATCAGTGTGAATCCCGCTCCTGCTGCAGTCTTTATGTACGCGATAGAATTCCCTTTATTTGAAATTACAAAAGCAATTCCTATAAACAACAGAATCGGTATGATATATGCGATTGTCCCAAAAAGTCCAAATAATACGGAAGAAACGGCATCGCCTACAAAGCCCCCAATTCCAAAATTGCTTATCAATAGTAAAATACCGGCAGCCAAAGCTGATAAAATGATAATCTCATCTTTCAAAAAACTTTGGCTGTCCTGCTTCTTTTTCGTTTGTTTTTTGTTTCTTTTTCTGCTAGTATTCTTCCTTGCTGCCATGAAACTCCCCCTTGTATCTTAAACATACTATAATATAGTATATCATCAATAAAATCTCATGTCATCATCTATTTTTATTGATCTTTTTTTTCTATCATCTCATGTAATTTCGTCAAAGCATCGCTCATCCCGCCAACGGCATCAATCAGTCCCTCTTTTACGGCCTCTTCTCCTTCTAAAAGCGTGCCGACATCTTTGACAAGTTGTGTAGAATCAAGCATCAGCTCTTCAATACGTTCCTGGGTCATATGAGAGTGTCCTGCCAGAAAGCGTATAATACGATCCTGAGTTCGTTCCATATTCCGATAGCTTTGAATCACTCCGATAAACATCCCATTTGAACGGACCGGATGAATGATCATCGTCCCACTGGGAACAATAAAAGAATAATCGGCTGAAACAGCAAGCGGCCCTCCGATGGAATGACTTCCGCCAAGAACCAAAGACACAGTCGGCTTGCTGAGTGATGCAATCATCTCTGCAATCGCAAGTCCCGCCTCCACATCACCTCCAAGTGTATTTAATAAAATGAGGAGTCCTTCGATTTCTTCATTATCCTCCACTTCAGCAAGTTTTGGCAGCAGATGTTCGTATTTCGTCGCTTTTGTGTTGCCGGACACCGCCTCATGCCCCTCAATCTCTCCGATAATTGTCAGTAACTGAATATTGTGCTTTCTGTTATTGTGTGTCAGTTCAATACTTCCGGTTTCGTTAATCTCTTCTCTTTTTTCTTCCTCCATACGCCTGCTCCTTTTCATTGTTTTCTTTTAGTATGCAGCAGTTTGAAAGAAATATACAAAAATCTCTTCACAAAATAAGGCGAGAGCATTTCCTGCTTCCCGCCTTATATCTTTTCATCTAAATTGTGGCCAACGCCTGTTCTAAATCTGCAATGATATCATCTGCGTTCTCGATTCCGACACTGAAACGAATCAAATCCGGCTGTACTCCGGCCTCTAATAATTCCTGCTCATTCATCTGGCGGTGTGTGTGACTTGCCGGGTGCAGCACAGAAGTGCGCGCATCTGCAACGTGTGTTACGATTGCGGCAAGTTTCAATTGATCCATCATTTTTACAGACGCATCCCGTCCACCTTTCAAGCCAAAGGAGATAACACCACAAGTGCCGTTTGGCATATATTTTTGAGCCAGCGCATGATATTTGTTATCCGGAAGCCCTGCGTAATTCACCCACGCAACTTTTTCGTGATTCACAAGATATTCCGCAACCTTTTGTGCATTTTCACAATGTCTCTGCACACGCAAATGCAGTGTCTCTAGACCAAGGTTCAATAAGAACGCATTCTGCGGAGACTGAACAGAACCCAAATCTCTCATCAGCTGCACTGTCGCTTTTGTGATGTAAGCACCTTTACCAAATTTTTCAGTATATACGATACCGTGATAAGTCTCATCCGGAGTCGTCAAACCTTTGAATTTATCACCATATGCTTCCCAGTCAAAATTTCCACTATCCACAATACAGCCGCCGACACATGCCGCATGTCCGTCCATGTATTTCGTCGTAGAATGTGTCACAATATCAGCTCCCCACTCAAACGGACGACAGTTGATTGGTGTCGCAAATGTATTGTCTACGATTAGAGGCACTCCATGTTCATGAGCAACTTTTGCAAATTTCTCAATATCCAGAATCACCAATGCCGGATTGGCGATCGTCTCTCCGAATACTGCTTTTGTATTCTCCTGAAACGCAGCATGCAACTCTTCTTCACTTGCATCTGCATCCACAAACGTAGCTTCGATTCCCATCTTTCTCAATGTGTGAGCATATAAGTTATATGTACCGCCGTAAATTGCTGCAGCGCACACAATATGGTCTCCTGCTTCTGCAATATTCATAATAGCATAGAAATTTGCTGCCTGACCGGAAGATGTCAGCATAGCTGCCACACCGCCCTCCAGATCACAAATCTTCGAAGCGACTGTGTCGTTTGTCGGATTTTGGAGTCTTGTATAAAAATATCCATTATCTTCAAGATCAAACAGTCTTCCCATCTGCTCACTTGTCTCATATTTGAATGTCGTGCTCTGATAAATCGGAAGCACTCTTGCTTCTCCTTTTTTCGGCTGCCATCCTGACTGGATACATTTTGTTTCAATTTTGTAGTTACTGCTCATAAACATTCCTCCTCATATCACTTACTGTCTATTCTTCCCAGTTATGGTAAACCTCTTGTACATCGTCATCTTCTTCTAACAGATCAAGTGTTTTCTGAATATTTTTCAGATCTGTCTCGTCTGTTAGCTGTACCCATGTCTGTGGAATCATAGTTACTTCTGCGCTCGCCATAGGAATGCCTGCTTCCTCCAAAGTCAGACGCACCTCACTGAAAGAATCTGGATCTGTCAGAATCTCAAAGCTGTCCTCTTCCTCTACAAAATCTTCTGCCCCCGCATCCAGTGCTGTCATCATCAAATCATCTGCATCCATCTCGCACTCTTCTTTTGCAACGATAATCTGTCCTTTTTTATCAAACATGAATGACACACATCCAGGTGTTCCGACATTACCACTTCCTTTTGTGAATGCATTTCTCACATTGGAAGCAGTACGGTTCTTATTGTCCGTCAGTGCATCTACAATAATTGCAGTACCGTTTGGTCCATATCCCTCATATGTAACATGTTCATAGTTGGAAGCATCCGCATCTCCGGCTGCTTTTTTAATACTTCTCTCGATGTTGTCATTCGGCATATTGTTTGCCTTTGCTTTTGCAATTACATCACGCAGTCTGCTGTTGTTGGCCGGATCCGGACCGCCTCCCTCTTTTACTGCAACGGCAAGTTCTCTCCCGATCTTCGTGAAAATCTTTCCTCTGACCGCATCATTTTTTTCCTTTTTATGTTTAATATTCGCAAATTTTGAATGTCCTGACATTTTTATTCCTCTCCTTGTTTTCTTTTAAAAATCACTTGTCTATTCTAGCACTCTTTTTTTTATTTGTACAGTTTTTATAATATTATTTTCCATGGAAAGCACTTGAAAATCATAACCTCCATAGGATACAACACAATTTTCCTCCTCTGTCGGAATTCTTTCTAAATGAAAGATAAGGAATCCATTAAGTGTCTCATAGTCCTCTTCCTCAAATTGAATTCCAAGCAGTTCTTCCAAATCTTCAACTTCTGTCATTCCATCTGCAAGATAGCTTCCATCTGCCTCCTGCCTGATCAGTTCTTCTTCCTCGTCGTATTCATCCTGAATGTTTCCGACAATTTCTTCTATGATATCTTCCATTGTCACAAGTCCTGCAGTCTGACCATACTCATCAATGACAATCGCCATATGATATTTCCCTTCCTGCATCTTTTTCAGCAGTTTATCAATACTTCTCGTCTCCGGTATAAAGCTTACTGGTCTTATGTATTCCTTCAGCTGTTTAATCGGAATATGACGAAGCTGTTCGTTAAAGTAGCATTTCATTGCATCCCGCAGATGAATCGTTCCGATGATAGAATCAATATCTTCTTCATAGACCGGAAATCTGGATTTATTCTGCTCTAATATAAACGTCAACGCATTTTCAAGCGTCTCTTCGCCATCCAACGCAACCATATGTTTCCGGTGCGTCATAATACTTTTCGCATCCTTTTCCCCATATGCGAAAATATTTCGTATCATCTGAGCTTCACTGCTCAGGAACACACCCTGCCGATACCCCTCATCGACCATATCCATCACAGCCTCCGCCGCATCTTCTCCCTCTTCCATCTCTCCTGAAAATATTTTTCTCATTCGCGATAATAGATTACCCTCATCTTCCATTTCTTTTTTCTCCTTTTATTATGTATGAAGCTCCAAGCTGATTCTCAACGCTTCATCAACTTTTGTCATCAGTTTTTTGTCCACGTGACAAACCATGTCTTTTAGCCTCTGCTTGTCAATCGTGCGAATCTGTTCCAACAGCACCACTGAATTTTTTACAATCTGATATTTTCCTGCATCAATTTCAACATGTGTCGGCAACTTTGCCTTGTTCATTCTTGATGTAATCGCAGCACAGATCACAGTCGGGCTGTGTCTGTTCCCAATGTCATTTTGTATGATCAAAACAGGTCGTATTCCACCTTGTTCTGAACCGACTACCGGACTTAAGTCCGCATAAAATATATCACCACGTCTAATCTGCACTCTATTCACACTCCGATTTTTTAAGATAAAATTAGTATTTCCATCTTTTTCGGATGTATTCCAGTTAGAACCTGAATTCTCGTTTATGCAAAATAGTCCACCTGCTCTGCTATTTTCCCATCCCGCACATATACACGCGGAATACGTTTTCCAAGGTCGCACACAAATTCATAATTAAATCGCCCGGAAAGTTCGCTCAGCACTTCCACCGGCAAAATCTCATTTCCGTCTTTTCCAATCATTGTGACTTTATCGCCAAAGCTTACGCCTTCAATCTGTGTCACATCCACCATAAACTGATCCATGCAGACCCGCCCGAGAATAGGTGCTTTCTTTCCACGGATCAACACGTATCCTTTATTTGATAAGCTTCTTGGATATCCATCTGCATATCCGACCGGAATTGTTGCAATCTTCATTTTCTCTTTGGCCACGAACGTGCCTCCGTAGCTCACAGGAGTCCCACTCTCTATCTCCTTTACAAATGCCACATGACTTTTTAATGCCAATGCTGGTTTTAATTTTACGTTTGTCTTGTCTACCTCTTCCGATGGATAGAGTCCATATGTAGAAATTCCCGCTCTTACAATATCGAAATTCGCCTCCGGGACATCAATGATGCCTGCACTGTTGGAGCAGTGCTCATATGTAAACCGGACATTTTTTTCTTTCAGGCGTTCCGTCATCCATACAAATTCCTGTATCTGTTTTTTCGTAAAGCTTTTATCTTTCTCATCTGCTTTGGTAAAATGTGTAAAAATTCCTTCCATATTGACATTTGGCATCTTGCTGATCCGCTTGATTGTCTCTGCTGATTGTTCATTGATTCCAAATCCCAGCCGCGACATTCCGGTATCCAGTTTGATGTGCATATAAGCTGTTTTCCCCTCTCTTGCCGCCATTCGAGAGATTGACTCTGCCATTTCTTCTGTGTAAATATTCATTCGAATCTCATGCTTTAACATCTCCATGTACTGATCCGGGAACACACATCCAAGCACCAGAATCGGTTTTTGAATCCCTTCTGTGCGAAGCACAACTGCCTCGTCTAAAGTCGCTACCGCAAAGCCCCATATGTAGTTCCAACGTTCCATCATCTCCGCAATCTGAACGGCTCCATGCCCATATCCATCCGCTTTTATGACCGCCATTACTTTCGTCTCAGGTCTGATGTTTTGTTTCATCTGTTCCATATTATATGCAATTGCATCCAAATCAATCTTTGCATATACTCTGCTATAAGTCTTCATCTGTTCTGTCGCCTCTCTTATATATTCTTTAATACACTGCTGATTTCCGCAACCAAATCACTTGCCAGTACACTGTATGCTCCCTTTTTGTCCCGGGCCATATCACCTGCAAGACCATGGAGGAACACCCCAAGACATGCAGATGTATATGGTTCACACTGTTGTGCCAGAATCCCCACAATAACTCCCGCCAGCACATCTCCGGAGCCTGCCTTTGCCATCGCCGCATTCCCGGACAAATTCAAATATGTATTTCGATGTTCTTTCGCAACAAGCGTTCTCGCATCTTTTAGCACGCAGACAACCTTATATCGTTCCACAAACGCATGCAGCTTTTCCATTCGCTGTTCTATCAGTTCTCTTACACTGCACTGCAGCATTCTGGACATCTCTTTCATATGTGGTGTCAAAACAATCAGAGCATTCGTTTCTTCAATCCATTCCATATGTTTTGACAGGATATTGATACCGTCTGCATCCACCACACAAGGAACCAGCGCACGTTTCAACGTATATTGCATCACTCGTTCTGCTGTGTCACTTTTCCCAAGTCCGCATCCAATTCCAATCAAATCTGCCCATTGAATCAATTTTTCTAATTGCTCAGAATCAAACGTGTCATATGTTGTAATAATCGCTTCCGGTAAAAGCTGTTGTAATATCACACGGTTTTCTTCGTGTGTATAAATCTGCACAAGTCCTGCCCCCACTGCATAAGCGGCTTTTGCACTTAAATAAGCAGCTCCTGACATCCCTTTGCTGCCTGCAATCATCAACACTTTTCCATAGCTTCCCTTATGTGAATTTTTCTTCCTTTTTGGAAATCCCAGAAATAGGTCTTGTTTTTCATAGCCAAATGTAACTGTTCCTTCTGAGAATGTTTCCGAGGAAATGCCGATGTCACCTGTGAGAATCTTTCCGGCACACACATTTCCCTCCTGTAAAAACAGACCTCTCTTTGGAAAGGCAATTGCAACTGTCAGATCTGCACAAAAAGCAATCCCCATCCGGGCTCCGGTCGTATCATGAATTCCCGATGGCAGATCAACCGCCACCTTCTTGCCGGTCATCTGATTGACAGAACAAAGAATCTCCCTGTAATGGCCTGTAACTTCACGTTTCAATCCGGTTCCAAAGAGTGCATCTATAATTACACTATATTCCTCTGTATCCAGATTGGTTATCACCGGAATTTCATAATGTGCTGCAATTTTTGCCTGCTGTGCATTTTCCTCGCTTCGTTTTTGAGAATTCCCGGCAAAAAAAATAGTCACATCATGCCCCTTTAAGTGTAACAGGCGGGCAATTGCATATCCATCTCCACCATTGTTGCCGCTCCCACAGATTACAAGCACCCTGCGAAAATCCAGTTGTTCTTCTTCCATGCATCTTACCACTTCCAGTGCCGCACGTTCCATCAAAACCATAGACGGAACTCCGATTTCTTCAATCGTATACAGATCTGCTCTTCGCATCTGTTCGCCGGTTGGCAAATATATCATTTTTGTTCACCTTCTATTCTTGAAAAAAACGTGTAAAGGAAACCTGCCTGCTGCATGCCTCCACTACACGTCTCTTTTATCTTATTTCCCGCAAAAGCAGGAAATTATTCTTCCGTCGTATGCTCCACATGATAACGATTGACATTATAAGAAAGTCTCATCAAACTTTCTGAAAGATGTACATTCTCAACAATCACATCCTCCGGAAGTTCTAAATCTGTATGCGCAAAGTTCCAAATAGCTTTGATACCGCTTTCCACAAGCATGTCTGCAACTTCAATTGCTTTTGTCTTTGGAATAGTGAGCACTGCAATCTCGATATTATTTTCTTTGATAAAGTCGCTTAACTCATCCATCATCCGGATCTCAATACCTCGAATTGTAACGCCCTCAAGTCTTGGGTTCACATCAAAAATTCCTTTTAAGACAAATCCGCTTCGCTCAAAAGCAGCATAATTGGCAAGTGCTTGTCCTAAATTACCTGCTCCGAGTATAATCATATTATGATTGACATCCAGACCTAAAATCTTTCCAATCTCTGTATATAAATACTTTACATTATATCCATAACCTTGTTGTCCAAAGCCACCAAAATTATTCAAATCCTGTCTGATCTGGGAAGCTGTTACATTCATCCTTTTACTTAATTCATTAGAAGAAATACGCTCCACACTATTTTCCAATAACTCACCTAAGTAACGATAATAGCGGGGTAATCTTCTGATAACTGCCTGGGAGATTTGTCTTTCTTCCATTTTTTCTTCACCTTCCTCTGTTTTCCTGTCCATTCTAAGAATCATTATATAGAATCACCGCATCAAAGTCAAACTTTTAGTTGTATTTTCTTACATTTTAGTTATAATAAAATTATTGTACCAAAAAGGGAGGGGTTATATATATGATTCTCGCATGTCATAATATTTCAAAAGCATTTGGAGAACAAGTGATTGTCAAATCTGGTTCTTTTCATATAGAAGATCGCGAAAAAACGGCACTGATCGGACCAAATGGTGCCGGAAAGTCTACTATTTTAAAAATGATCATGAAAGAACTCGATACAGACAGTGGCGATATTATCCTGACAAAAGGAAAGACAATCGGTTATCTGTCACAGCATCAGGAGCTTTCAAGCGGAAACACAATTCTGGAAGAGTTAAAGACTGCCAAAGCAGATATCATTGAGATGGAAAAACAGATTCGCACGATTGAGATGGAATTGAAACATCTTCACGGCGAAGATTTAGAAAATCGACTTCAGACATACCATCGTTTGACTGAACGGTTTGAGCATGCCAACGGATACGCCTATCAAAGTGAATTAATCGGCGTATTAAAAGGTCTTGGTTTTCGGGAAGATGAATTTTCAAAAGAAGTGGATACTCTATCCGGAGGACAGAAAACTCGTGTTTCCCTCGGAAAACTTTTACTTACAAAACCGGATATTTTACTTCTTGACGAGCCGACCAACCACTTGGATATGAATTCGATTGCATGGCTTGAAACGTATCTGCTCAATTATGACGGTGCCGTTTTAATCGTATCTCACGACCGTTATTTTCTGAATCGTGTTGTCACAAAAGTAGTTGAAATCGAATACGGAAGCATTATGACTTACATGGGAAACTATTCTGATTACGCCCAGAAAAAGAAAATGATCCGTGAAGCAAAATTAAAGGAATATTTAAACCAGCAGCAGGAAATCAAGCATCAAGAAGCAGTTATTGAAAAACTACGTTCTTTCAATCGCGAAAAATCTATCCGCCGTGCAGAAAGTCGTGAAAAGATGCTTGAAAAAATGGACGTCATTGAAAAGCCGATGGGAGACCCGCAAGAACTCCACTTTTCATTAGAGCCATCCTGCGTCAGCGGAAACGATGTGTTAGAAGTTGAACATTTAAGCAAAGCATTCGGAAACCACAGACTATTTCAGGATATCAGCTTTGAGATCAAGCGTGGGGAACACGTTGCCATCATCGGAGACAACGGAACCGGAAAGACAACGCTTTTGAAAATACTGAATCAGGTAGTCGCCGCTGATGGCGGTTCTTTCAAGCTCGGCTCCAAAGTACAGATTGGCTATTATGATCAGGAACACCACGTGTTACATATGGAAAAAAATATTTTTGATGAAATCTCAGATGATTATCCAAGTCTTAACAACACACAGATTCGAAATACACTCGCCGCATTTTTATTTACGGGCGATGATGTCTACAAACTGATCGGTGATTTAAGCGGTGGCGAGCGTGGTCGTGTTTCTCTTGCAAAACTTATGCTGTCTGAGGCAAACTTCCTCATCCTCGATGAGCCGACGAACCATTTGGATATTGCTTCCAAAGAGATTTTGGAAAAAGCGCTGAATGATTACACCGGGACTGTACTTTATGTGTCCCACGACCGTTACTTTATTAATCAGACGGCGACACGTATTTTAGATCTTGTCAATGGCACATTTGTTAATTATATCGGAAACTACGATTACTACTTGGAAAAGAAAGAAGAATTGACAGCAGCGTATGCCGGCATTTCTGAAATTTCCACTCCTTCCGTCTCTTCCACATCTGTGGAATCCGACACAAAGATGGACTGGAAAGCCCAAAAAGAAGCACAGGCAAAAAAACGGAAACGTCAAAACGATTTAAAAAAGACTGAAGATGCAATTGCGAAACTGGAAGAAAGGGATTCTGAAATTGATGAGTTAATGACTCAGGAAGAAGTCTTCACCAACTCTGTGAGATGCCGTGAATTATCTGAGGAAAAAGCAAAAATCGCTGAGGAATTGGAAACACTTTACATGCGTTGGGAAGAACTCGCGGAATAAAAAGTATGCTAAAAAAGAAAATGCCCGAATTTCCTGTGTCTCAGGTCATTCGGACATTTTACATTCATTACAATAATTCCGCAATTGCTTTGATAAATTGTTCGCTGTTCAATACCGTTGGATTTTCAATACTTGTAATCAAAGCAAGGTCTTTTGTCATCTTACCGCTCTCGATCGTATCGATAGTTGCTTTTTCCAGTCTGTCTGCAAAATCCATCAATTCTTGATTGCCATCTAATTCACCGCGTTTACGGAGTGCGCCGGTCCATGCAAAAATGGTTGCAACAGAGTTCGTAGAAGTCTCTTCACCCTTTAAGTGCTTGTAATAATGACGCTGCACTGTTCCGTGAGCAGCTTCGTACTCATAATATCCCTGTGGAGATACCAACACGGAAGTCATCATCGCAAGAGAACCGAATGCGGAAGAGACCATATCACTCATTACATCCCCATCATAGTTCTTACAAGCCCAGATAAATCCACCTTCCGCTTTCATGACACGCGCTACTGCGTCGTCAATCAGTGTATAGAAATACTCAATTCCGGCAGCTTTGAATTTCTCATCATATTCTTTATCATAAATCTCTTGGAAAATATCTTTAAATGTATGATCGTATTTTTTAGAGATTGTATCTTTTGTTGCAAACCACAAATCCTGTTTGATATCAAGCGCATAGTTAAAACAACTTCTCGCAAAACTTTCAATAGAAGCATCCAAGTTGTGCATCCCCTGTGCGATTCCGGCTCCTGTGTAATTATGTACCAACTCTCTTGTCTCTGTTCCGTCTTCTGCCGTATATACCAGCTCCACTTTTCCCGGTCCCGGAATGATCATCTCTGTATTTTTATAGACATCTCCATATGCATGTCTTGCAATTGTAATTGGCTTTTTCCAGTTTTTCACACATGGCTCAATTCCCTTTACAATAATCGGTGTACGGAAAACTGTTCCGTCTAACATCGCACGGATTGTTCCATTTGGGCTTTTCCACATCTCTTTTAAGTCATATTCTGTCATTCGTGCAGCATTCGGAGTGATGGTCGCACATTTTACAGCGACTCCATATTTCTTCGTTGCATTTGCAGAATCAATGGTAACCTGGTCATTTGTTTCGTTGCGGTACTCCAATCCCAAATCATAATATTCTGTTTTCAAATCAATAAATGGTAATAACAGATTCTCTTTGATCATCTTCCAAAGGATTCTTGTCATCTCATCTCCGTCCATCTCTACAAGTGGTGTTGTCATCTTAATTTTATCCATCTTCCATTTCCTCCTGCTCTACGCTTCGATATTCAAATTTTGCATTACTTTCAAAATGTGTTCATTGGCAAGTTGTTCTGCTTTATCTGCATCTTTCTGTTTGATTGCTTCCAAAATCTCTTTATGTTCTTTGATTGATTTTTCTGCCCGATGTTCTCTTGTAACAGATGCCTGCCTTGCCATCTGGACATATTTATGAAAATCGGATAATACATGTTCTAGTATACGACTATTTGATGCTTCGTACAATACTTCATGGAATTTTCCATCAAGTTCTACAACCTGACCCGATTTTTCTTTTTGATTTTTGTTTGCATGAAATTCTGAGAGTAAAACAATCTCTTCTAGTTTTTCTATCTGTTCTTCTGTAATATGCTCGGTCGCCCATCTGGCGCAAAGTCCTTCCAGGAGGGAGCGTACCAAATAGATATCCTTCACATCTTTCCCTGTAATTCCGGTCACATATGCGCCTTTGTTTGGTACGATTTTTACAAGTCCCTCCAGTTCAAGCTGTCTTAAAGCCTCTCTCACCGGAGTTCTGCTCACCCCAAGCTTTTTCCCGATTGTGCTTTCCCGCAATTCTTCATTTTCTTTGTATTCGCCCTTCAAAATACCATCTCTGATTTTTTGAAAGACTCTTCCACGGAGCGAATACTCCTGATATTCTTCCATCTTCTGCCTCCACTATAAAATTATCTGCAACTCATGACAGGCATCTGTGATCACACGTACCAATTCGTCATCTGTCAAAACAGTCACACGTCCGGATTCATACTCTGCATCTACCCATTCTTTTACCTTCGCTACCAATGGTGAATTTTTGTCAATAGCACGGTCACCTTTCAACTTGTAATATGCATTGATCCAATGTGCAATTCCCGCAAGCCCCGATGTGTTGGATACCGCAACAAGAACCGGACGGTTCAGGAATTTATCCGTATCAAAAATATTGTAAATCTCCTCATTTTTCAGAAGTCCATCGGCGTGAATACCGGCTCTTGTCACATTAAAGTTCTTTCCGACAAACGGAGTTCTTGACGGCACACGATATCCAATCTCTTTCTCGTAATACTCCGCCATCTCTGTGATGACTGTCGTATCCATTCCGTCTAAAGTTCCACGAAGTTGCGCATATTCAAACACCATTGCTTCAAGCGGTGTATTTCCTGTACGCTCACCGATTCCAAACAAAGAACAGTTTACGCCGCTTGCACCATACAGCCAAGCTGTCGTGGAGTTGCTGACCGCCTTATAAAAGTCATTATGTCCGTGAAATTCAATCAACTCACTTGGCACACCTGCGTGAACCATCAGACCGTATATGATTCCCGGAATTGATCGCGGAATCACAGCCCCCGGATAATTGACACCGTATCCCATTGTATCACAAACACGCACCTTTACGGGAATTTGATATTCCTCACGCAATTTCATCAATTCCAGACAAAACGGAATGACAAATCCATAAATATCCGAACGTGTGATATCCTCCAGATGACATCTCGGACTGACACCAATTTCCAAACATTCTCTTACAATCGAAAGGTAATGCTCCATCGCCTGTCTTCTTGTCATATTCAGTTTGTAAAAAATATGGTAATCAGAACAGCTGACCAAAATCCCAGTCTCTTTCATTCCGATATCTTTTACAAGTTGAAAATCTTTCTTGCTTGCACGAATCCAGCTTGTCACCTCCGGAAATTCGTATCCTCTCTCCATACATTTGTAAACTGCGTCCCGGTCTTTTTTACTATATAGGAAAAATTCGCACTGGCGGATCTTTCCTTTCGGACCACCAAGTCTGTGAAAATAATCATACAATGTGACAATCTGTTCTGTAGAATAAGGCGCTCTCGACTGCTGTCCATCACGGAATGTCGTATCGGTGATCCAGATTTCATCCGGCATGTGATGAGGCACGATTCGGTCATTGAAGGCAATCTTTGGAATCTCATCATACGGAAATAGATTGCGGAAAATGTTCGGTGTCTCCACATCCACCAGAGGATACATATGTTCCTCAAGTTCTAACAGATTATTATGTTGATTCATAAATACTTTTCTATTCTCCATGGTCATCCTCTTTTCTTTATTCCAGTTTTGTATAATTGTATACAATTATACATTTCGTGTCAATACTTTACCGAAATAAAATAACAGAGTGAGAATATTTTTTCCCACTCTGCTACTCTTATTTCGCCACATTTATATAAAATTGTCCTTTTTGCGCATTTTATCTAAACAGTATTTGACACTCTCTGTCTCAAAAGAGTCTAGTGCAAACAAAGATTCATTACATTGAAAATTTCTCTCTTTTTCTCCATCAGAAAGCAGTTGTTTTTCCGAAAACCAAAGTGATACTTTTTCTATCTGATCTCCAACTGCCTTATAACTGATCGTGTACAGATAATCCTCTCCTGATCCTTTGCAAAATATCTGTTCCCCTTCTTCACTTTCATATTTCAGAGAAATACCCCTATAACTTATTTCCATTTTTTCTTGTATGCATCATCCATATTCTGTAATAAACCTTTCCTTTCAATACCTATTTTAACAAATCAGAAATGCAGATTTGAAAATCCTCATATACTTTTAATTTAATTGTATCGCCAAAAGGAATGATAACAGGCGCGACATCTTCTTCGTAACGATATATGGTAGTGCGTTCTCTAGCCGGATCGACAATCCAGTATTCTCGAACTCCTGCATCTGCATAAAGCGCATTTTTTGTAGAATAATCCATTTTCCGACTGCTTGGAGAAACAATTTCAATAATAAAGTCAGGCGCTCCTTCACAGCCACGGTTTGAAATTTTATTATGGTCACATACCAAACTAATATCCGGTTCCACATAATTAGAATCATCCTCTTTGATAAACACTGCAAATGGCGCTGGATAAACTTTGCAGTTCCCATGTTTTTTTGCAATGTAGTTTTGCAGCGAAGTTGTCAGTACTGCAACAAGTTCCTGATGCAAAGGAGAAGGGGGCGCCATGTCATAAATTCTCCCGTCAAGCAATTCCGCTCGCTTACCATCCGGAAGGGCATAAATATCATCGATTGTATATAGTTTTGTTTTTAATAATGGCATCGTATCATATCCTTTCTTGCTTTCTTTGTCTTTTAGTATAACATGAGTTTCCGCAAAACAAAAGTATTGCTGCCGTATTACAGAACACAATCTGTCTCATCGCCCTCACCAATCGCATATCGAGTAACGTTTTTCTCATCTGAATCAGTCTTTCCAGATTTTCACGCTGATAACTCACATAATCTGCCCAAAACTCAAAATCAGACCAGCGCTCCGGAATCATATCAAGTACAAATCTAAAATCATTTTCAGCCATGTGTAATCCAATACTTTCCCTGACCCAAATTTCATCTGAAGTGTCTCTTCCAGTACACGCATGGATTCATCTTCTTTCACTTTGGTAACTACCCGCTGAAACGTAGCCGTTTCTCCCTCTTTTGGCTCGTATACAAACAAATTTTCCTTATGTTCGATCACTCCCGCAATCTCATATTGCTTTTCCTCTTGATATTCCTGTACCGGAATCCCACCTTCTGTTGTCTGAACAAACGATACAAATTGCATCTCCTCTTCCAACCTCTGCATAGCATGTACCGCCAATATATAGAAACAGGCTATCAGTGCAATTGCCAGAACACCAACCACCTGCTTTCTATGCGCTTTCACTGCTTCTGCGGCTTGATGCGGCCGCCATCAGAAATCTGTTTTGACGAGGATAGGATAATGTTCTGATCGACACTCAGACCTTTCACTGCTGCATATCGATCTCCTTTGTATTCCACAGTCACATCCACACGTCTTGCAATGACTTCTGTTCCAAGGATTGTTTTCTTCTCATCGGTGGTATACACATAATATTGATTTCCCTCTTCTTGATGCAGCGCTTCTAAAGGTATACACCCTGAATACATTTTTTTGCTTGTCTCTATTTGCACACCTACTGAGGTGCCAATCGGAAGCGTATTTGGTGGAATCCGTATACTTGCCTCTACCCCTGCCCCCGTTTCTGTATTTTGCTGTATCGCTGTAATTTTTAATTTCCCAACTGCATTTTTCTCTGTTTCCATAAGCACATCAGAAATCAGCTTTACATTTGCACCGACTATCACATGTTCTTTATTCTCTTCCGAAAACTGTACTTTCAGCATCATTTCAGCAGATGTATCAGCAATTAAAATATCTGCCGTTCCAGAAGTCATACCACCTACCTGTATATTCACAGCTGATACAACTCTATCCATAGGAGACACTACCTTCCCTTCTGCACTCTGGAGCTCTTTTAACGCTGAAAGCTGCTTTTCCACAAATCCAGTTTTTAAAATTTCCGCATACGCAGTCTGTTTTGCGAGGGACACCGCAATTCCTAATGATAAGACAAGCAAAACAGGAATACAGACTCCCACAAAACGTCCCGTATTTGTGAATGCCAACAAAAACGCTTTATTGTGTAAGATAGATTTAAAATTCAAAAGACCTACAAACTGACCGGAAGCAGTCTGCATAAATGCTCTCCTTACGACATCAATGTACGGAATCAACACAAAGAGCAATACACCGACAAAGCTTGGCAGGATAAACAGATATCCCACCCACATTTTTCTCTTTCTCATCACTTATTCCGCCTGATAAATCTCTACTTTTTCTACAATTGCATTCACAGCAGATTCCAACGATTCTTCTCCATACACATAATGCTCCGCCTGTGTCAGAATCTCCTCAAACAGCGCCTGCTCCACCGCGATTTTCGTGTCTGCTTCACTTAAGAAATTTACAAATTCCTCCGCTTCCTCTGCATTTAATTTCTGAATGCGAATCCCTTCTGCACTATCCTGTTCCGGATACATGACTGTCATCTGTTCCTTTGTCTCTGATATCGGAAGAGTCTTTCGAAAGCTTGTCTTATTCACACTCAATGTCCAGTCATACTGATCCATATTCTCGGAAGATAAAAAGTACGATAGGAACGCTTTCGCAGCTTCTTTCTTCTCACTGGACGCAGTTATGCCAAATATCCATTTCATCAACCGACAAAATATCCTTTTGAAATGCCATTGTTACCCCGGCGTCTCCGGAATAGTTTGGATACGTATCTATCATTTCCTGAAAGGGTGGTACTTCCTGATAATACGGCAATTCCAAATCAATCTCAGATGCATCAAAAAGCATCCTTGCCTCTTCTAAAAATGTGGACAGTGCCTCTTGATCTACCACACTCTCTTCTGAAATAATATCGTTCCAAAAAGTCAATAGAAGTAACGGAATACTCTTCGTTGCATTCCGTGCGACCCCTTTTATCTGCTCTTCCGTCCGTGTTTTCAATGTGCCTGATAGAGTTTTTACTTCCTCTGGTGTCACCGCACCTTCTTTTCCAATAATAATCGGAATGGAAAAACGGGATGGGATTGCATACACTTTCTTGTTGTTGACCTCATAAATTATCAAAATACTGATTTACTTGCCTGTCTCTGAATTGACCTGTATACTGTCATCAGCATACAAAAAGGAAAAGGTCTCAGAGCACCCTCCTAGCAAGTTGTGTACTCTGAGACCCTGGTCACTAAACCATGGTTATTATATCAGATTATTCACTTGTCCTCAAGGAGGATTTTGGTGTTTTTTGTTGAGAGCAGTGTGACCACCCATATGTGCCCCATCTGTCAGGCTACGCTTCGTTACCGGGATTCACGCCAACGCATCCGTAGAAAGGAAGGCGGTTTAAAAGATCAGTTGATCATTCGGCGGTTTTATTGTAAGAACTGCCGCTCTTATCATAATGAACTTCCGGCTTGTCTTGTTCCGTACAAGCATTACGAAACAGAAGTGATCTCCGGGGTGCTGGATGGCGTTGTACAGCCGGAAGACTTAGATTCTGAAGACTACCCGTCCTGCGAAAATCTTGAACGTATCAACGGATATTTAAGGACGATCAGGGAGTTTCTGTTGGGTTATAACGAAGAGAGGATTTTCCCTGGTTCACTGCTCGATTTTTTCAGGAATCAATATCAAAACTGGTTGGAAATCATCTTGCGTCAGATTTACAACAGCGGGGGATTTTTAGTCCCGATTCGTTGGTAAGGCTTATGCACCTACTTTGCATCGTCTGTCGCAGTACCAGCGGGTATAGTGGTCTCAAAAGGAGGTCATTATCTTATGAATACAACAATAAACAGACAACAATGGCAAGAGGAAGAAGCCCTCAGGCGTTTTCAATTGATTTCACCGCTTCTCCAGACTGGTCTGGATGATGCAAAGCGTATCCAGCTTCGCAAAAAGATTGCAGAGGAAAACAACATATCTGTCCGTTCCCTTTACCGCTATGAAAAAGCTTTTTCGGAAAGGCAGTTTACAGGGCTAAAACCTGCTGACCGTGAGAAACACCGGTCACAAAAACTTCCGGAAAACTTTGAGTTTCTGTTGGAGCAGGCAATCACAGACTCAAAACTGACCCCAAGATGGTTCTATAAAGGTCTGCTGGATCAGTTGGGGCTGGAATCCCGTTTCTACCGTGGTGATTCAAAGCGTCAGCTGCAACAGGAGATCGAGGTAATCCGGGGCATACAGCGTAAAAAGGTTGTCTGCATCCTGGATGAAGCCCACCTGTTAGAGAAGGAGACGCTGGAAGAATTCCGCTTTTTGCTCAATTACCGGTTTGATTCCATGAGTCCCATGGCTCTTGTTTTAGTTGGGCAGACAGAACTGTGGGAAAATAAACTAAAGCTACAGCGGTATGCCGCCATCCGGCAGCGCATTGACATGTACTGTACGCTGCCTCATCTTGACCGTTCTGAAACAGAACAATATATCGCAAGCCACATGGATTACTCCGGATGCGGGCAGGAAATATTTACAACCAAGGCATTGGATGAGATCCATAAGGCATCTGCAGGAATCCCACGGATGATCAACCGTGTCTGTGAAAAAGCTCTGATGTATGCGTTTCAAAATCAGAAACGATTGATCGATGATTATATGATCAAGTTCGTTGTGGAACACGAGATGCTTGGGATGGTAACTTCATAAAGCAGGTACCGCCTGGAAACAGGCGGTATTGCCTAACTGACTGGTGACAGAAAGTTAAGCAAGTGAGCGTCGACTGATGTGAGCAATCTGGTGACAGCTCATGAAATCACTAACACTTTCTCCCCTTTTTTGTATGAGGAAAGTACGTTTTCAAAAAATTCTTCCCCATTTTCTTTCACACTCTCCACCATGTCACTTAAGTCTTCCAATACACCTTTTTCGATATAGTCCTCAATTGGAAGTCCATCCATCAGAATGATATCCGGTCCATTTCCCGCCATAATCTCGGTGTTTAGGCTGCGGATTGCATCTGATACGGTCTTTCCATCCTCTTCCGAAACCCCAACATCTATAACAACCTGATACTCTGGAAATTTTTCCTCAAATAACTTTGCAGACTGCCATAGCTGATCATTGTCCTTCAACGTATACAGATGAATCACTCCATCTTCTTTTTTGTCCTTTCTGCCTGAGCACCCTGTTTTCCGGTGCATCCTGATAAAAGCATCACACATGTCAGTAATATTCCTATTCCTCTTTTCATTGCTATCCCTCCTGAATCATATTTTCTAATATGACTATACAGAAGAGATGCATCTTATTTGCATCAAAAATGGTAGAGCGGATTATTTTCCACTCTACCATACTTACGGTCATTCTAAACATCTCTACATAAACATTCAAACTCATATAGATAAACATCTTCCAAGGTTGGCATGACTTCTGCCCAACGATATTTTTTTGGACATTGTTCCGAGATGATACGCACAACAATTTCTCCATCTGTTCGAAATAAATTGCTGATTTCAAATTCTTTTTTCACCTGAGGCAATTCGTCCTGTGTAATCCGAATTTCAAATACCTTGCCAGCAATCTTTTTCTGCAATGCTTCGGGACAGTTTTTATCTACAATCCTCCCATTCTTCATCAAAACAATCTCCTTTGATATAAACTCAATATCAGATACTACATGCGTTGCAATCAAAACAATTTTGTCACCGCTTAAATCCGAAATCAGATTACGAATACGTATACGTTCTTTCGGATCCAAGCCTGCAGTCGGCTCGTCTAAAATCAGAATCTGTGGATCATCTAAAAGAGCCTGCAAAAGAAGAACTCTTTGTTTCATTCCACCAGATAGTTCCTTAATTTTCTTTCTTCTCACTTCACTTAGATTCAAAAGTGGAAGGAGTTCCTCCATACGTTTCTTGATTTCTTTCTTGTTCATACCACGAAGTGTTCCCATATAGCTGATAAAGTGATTCACAGTAAAAGAGTCATATAATTGTTGCTGCTGCGGCATATATCCCATTATTTTCCGATACTGCTCCTTCATCTTCATAATTTCTTTTTCATTACACAGAATTCTCCCTGAATCACGCAGCAGATTATCCGTCAATATATTCATCAATGTACTTTTACCGGCGCCATTCGGTCCCAGTATCCCATAAATACCATTTTCAAATACTGCATGGAAATCTTGCAATGCAACTTTTTCCCCATAACGCTTGTTAAGCCCTCTTATCACTAATCTCATCCGTCTCACTTCCTTTTGTTATAGATTTCATAAAGAATGTAGCAACTTGCAGCTGGAAGATAAATCCCCCAAATTAACACTTGTAAAACAATCATATCCCATCTGCCCTGTAATAACTGGTGCGCATCTAGCAGTGCATTCATACTCCAAAAATGTATTTTATAAAGTCCACTTCCTTCCATGAACAGTGGTCCAATAAAGATTACCATTCCCCAAATAATTGTCAAAGTCGTATCTTTTAATAGTGCGGACATTACCACTATTACCAGCACAATCACAAACAAAGAAATAATCTGTAAAAAAAATATCAAAAAAACATATTCCCAAATCGTACAATTTAGGACGGACTGTCCAGCAAATATCATAGAACGCACTTTTGCTCCCCAGTTCTCCAAAGGATACGTCTTTGCAATGTTTAAAATGAATGGAAGTTTAATCAAAACTGCCATCACAAACGTAATTCCAAATGCTACACCGATCTTTTTCGTCAAAAGTTGTATCCGCCCCCGTTTTGTACTACGAAGTAGGTTCATTACTTTTAAATCATATTCCATACCAAGTACCGCTGATGCACTGTAAACGGCAACAAGAACACATAGGCTGCTCATAATCAGGCGATCCCCCGTAAGACTGCTGCCGAAAAGTTTTTCATAACCCGTTTCATATACTAGTTCCTGCTCGTTGATACCGCTTGCGGAATTGTTCTCCATAATATAGCGGACTTGATCATAAGCCCTTGTAAATCCAGCATATGAATATTGAATATCCTGTTGTTTTTGCAAAATCTCCTGTTCTGAAAATCCTGATTTTTCCGTAGTCAAAGTCATGATTTCTTCATATTTTCTCTTTTCTTCTGAAAAGTATTTCAACTTTTCCTCCGTAATATATCCCTGCTGCCTTGTCACATACATTCGGTAATACTCTTCTTCTAAGTCGTTATAAAGCGTTGCACTATTTCCAACTAAGACTGCCCCATACATTACACCAGCGCAAAGCCACAGTGTTTTGTTCGTAAGCAGGTTTTTGAACAATTCATGCAGACATAATTTATCTGTCACAAACGCAGATAATTTCCTGTGTTTCTTTTTCCTTCTTCTCCACCAGTTCATTGCCCCGTCACAACGGGAGAATTTTCGTATATTAGCAACTAAAAGCAGCAGCAGACAAACCGGCAGAATCACTGAAAATATTTGCATTGCATCGACAGGATATCCAAACACATCCAAATTATGATATTGCGATAACATTGGATATACCTTGATATATTGTGCAAAATTTACATACTTCAACACGTCCATATAAGAGACAGATGGCAGCAACAGAAAAAGCAGATATTCTGCAATTCCAAGAAATCCAATTCCCAAGATCACACCTGAAGAACTGCTCATTTTTTGTGCAAACCAGATCATAATCAAGGCGATTACGTAACAGACAAGCATTTTCAAAAGGAGATAAGAAATTAAATATTGACCAACCGAAAGCATGTATGGACTTTCATACATTGCAGTTACCGATTGAATTGGTCTTTCCAAATCCCCAAAACCGTATTTGTAAATAGCAAATACATAATTTCCTCCATATAAAAGTAATACAAGAAAGCATGTGATTCCTGCTGCAATCAGTAATTTTGCACAAATTACATACTTTCGTCCTTTATATGTTGATTTTAAAAGTCGATACAAGTGATTCTTTTTCTCATAAAACATTAAAAAATATATCATTGCAGTCAGCAAGAGAACCATACAGATGTCTGTAAATTCTGTCTGTGTCGCAAGGATCACACCATCAGAAATATCTATTGACAGCTCCAAACCATGCAGTTTTTCAAATACGGCAGGTGTCTTTTGTGCATTCCGGTATGCAAAAGAATTTTCATCTGAGAAAATTGCACTCGACATATTTGCACTTTTTTGTTCAATCTCATCTAAGTAAGATTCATACTGTCCAACCTGGACAAATTCATGCAAAATTTTTTTATACAGTTCTTCCTCCGCGTAAAAGTTGCCTGTGTATGACATCGCTTTGTTCTCATTCAGTTCTTTAAGCCAACGTTCACGCTCTTCTTTTGGTTGTTGCTTTAAATCAGCATATAACTCTTTTACAGCCTCCGATGGTGGCCAGCTCATCTTTGACTTCTCAAATAGATTCCACACATTAAATGTAAAAATCACAACACATAACAACCAAAAAAAACGAAAAGTAATAAACTTTTTCCATTCATACTTCACACATTCCATACTACCCCCATCTTTCTAATCTCCAATCAGCTTCCCGTCTTTATCTACCAAATTTCCCATTGAAGAAACTTTTGGGGTTAAAATAACTCTCACATCGTTCTTTCCGCTCAATAAGTCTTCCCAACTAATATATCCATACCAATCAATCAAATCTCCCTCAGACTCGCCAGTAATGTAATAATTGAGATACACTCCTTTTTCTGTCTGGCAAAAACAGTTGTTCAGTATCGCTCCTTCAACTGGAAGATCTTGTGCCAAAGATAACTCTCGGATTTCACCACTCTCTTTCTCTTTAAAGAACATCCGCGTCTGTGGATGATTAAACACACTGAAAACAATTCCTTTATCTAAAATACCGTCTAATGACAAGTAACCAGTTTCTTCATCAATAAACTCTTTGAGTTCAGATTTGTTCAGATATAGTTCATTTTCGTTTGTATCGAGATGATACTGGTAAATGGAATCCAATTCACTTTTTTCTGTCCCTATATAGTAGAAACTGTTTTGGTCTGGAGTGAAATATATTTGCTCATACCCACTATTATGCAATGTAATTTCTTCTGATTTTTTTGTTTTATATTCAAATTTATAAAAAGATGAACCGTCCTCTTTGATTACAGAATAAATCAAATATTCCTTTGTCCCTCCAAGAATATTCAAAAAGTTATCTTCTTCCGACAAAATTTCCTCCTGTTCCATTGAATCTAAATTTAACACATTAAAATGTCGTTTGTACTTTGTATCCTGAATATCATTTTCTTCTGTCGTATGTATCATCTCAGAATAAAAATAATATAATTGGTTTCCAACAACAACCCCTGCATTAAAAACGCTGTTTTCATCGATAAAGTAATCTTTTTCCTTTCGGTTGCTGCCATCAAATTCCGATACAACAAGCCTCGTTCCATCTTCATCGCTCAATATTCCATACAGTTTTCCTTGATAGGGAAATATATTGCTAGAACCCTTCGCCGCATTACAAGTAGTCTCTCTGTCCTCGTAAGTAGAAAGATGTCGGCAATCCGGTTTGTTGCAGATTGGGACGGCTGTATTTGTCTCAAAATCTGTAAAATAGGATATTCCATCAATAACACTAAAAAATCCCCCATCTACTTTTGTTGTCATAGAAGAGAGTTCTATATAGTCGGACTGGAATTTTTCTGAATTGGAACTTTCGTTCTGTTTTTTTTCATTGCAGCCGATGAGAAATATTGAAATTAATAAAAGAAATAAAATTTTGTATTTGTTCATAAGCATTCCCCCACTCTCTCAAAATTATAATTGTCTACTTTAACTTGCAAGAGAAATACAATATTAGCACTATATTTCTCTTGCATTTTACCAAACAGCTCTTTTATGAATGAGCCGTCAGGTTAGTTGTTGAACCTTGATACGTATGAAAACTTGTTGCAGTACCTATATCCCATCCATTTGGAGCATATACGGTCAATTCATTCGCTCCGGTTTGGGTTGGCATATAAACCATCTGATTCATACTTCCTCCTGTGACATATCTTTTGGCTGAAATAGATGTTTTTGCATTATTACCTCCGGTAGAAGCATAAGCCTGTCTAACAGTTACGTTCAAATGTGTCCTTTGCTTACCAACATATCCATTTGCAGTTCCTGCAAACACACTCATACTGCTTCCAAGCACCATACATCCTATTAACAAAGCAGCTACTCCTTTTCTTTTGTTTTTTAACATATTCAGTCCCTCCTTACATTTTGACTTTGTCTTATTGATTTTATATTCATTTTTAGTCGTACGCCCCAAAAATAAATTTCACCAAATATTCTCATTTTCCAAGACTCCATTCTTTCAATTGTCTATTTACTTCTGCTAAAATATCTTCCATGCCTTTTTCTTGAAGCTCAGTCAGCATATTCTCATAATCCTTCTCTGCATTTTTCGAAAATCCACGGAATAAATTAGAATATTGATAAAATATCTTTGAGATCTCATCAATTTCTACTTTATATGCACTTCCATCAAATTGAAAGCCCGCAATTTCAGAACAGTTATCTTCTTTCTTCTCTATATCAAAAGAATCATTTCCAAACATCCATTTTAACATAGGTGATACGTTTAAAACATTTTCATTACCATATTTTAAAAGATGGCTAATTTCTTTATCTGTGACTGTCAGTTTCAGTAATTCTAAAGCCTCTTCTTCATGATCCCCTTTTAGAATACTATTCATACCTCCTGTTCTGTAAGATGTAAAATGTTTTCCAAGTTTTTTATAGGTTAAAGAAAGTACAGGTTTTCCTGCCTCTTCTGTTACTTGGTCAAAGTACTCCTGAATAAATTTCGGATCGTCCCCATACATAATCGTTAGAAGAAATTTTCCATTTTCAATTGTTTTTTCCCCTGGTTCTTTTAGCAATCCTTCTTCTCTAAATGCGTTGAACATAAAAACATTGTTTCGTATTTCTTCATTTTCTAATACGTTCTGCGCCTCAAGAGTTTCATCCTTTTCATTTACTTGAATCATGTCCAAAAGTGCACTATACTCAGGTGCATAAATCATATATTCATATGGCAATAGCGGAATAAAATCTGAATTTTCTTCTTCTTTTTCAGCTACTTCACGCAATATAGGTACCACGGAAACAAGTTGTGGTGTTACCTGAGAAATATCTATTTGATATTTGTCCAAATATGTTTGATTAAATACATAATATAGACCATTTCCAACATTGCAATATGCCGGTATCCCACAAATCTTTCCATTAATCTCCATATTCTTCCAGGTTTGTTCAGGATATGCATCATAGAAATCTTTATCTTCTTTTATTTTTGAACAATCTGCAAGATACCCCTTTTTATAAAAATTATAATATTGATTCGAATAGTCGCCGACAACACGCACATTACTGTAAATAATATCTGCAGAATTTTCTTTCAGATACCTTTCTACATCCTCCTCGTATGTTTCTGCTGGAAAGCATACAAACTTTACCTTATAAGGTTGATTTTTCTTTTCTAACAGTGAATTTAGTTCTTTCTCCAATTCATCTTTTACACTTTCTACGACTGCTTCTGTGATCCATGTAATTTCCTGCTTTTTATGCTGTTTATCTTTAGTAGACTGTTTCACAAATATAACTACTGCGATTAATATAATTATACCTATAATTAGAAGGTTTATTAGTATCTGTTTCTTTTTCATGTTAATCCCTCCTAACTCAAGACTTGTCACATAAATTTTTGTCTTTATCAGGTCTTTTAGCCTCGTAAAGCATTCCCCAACAGTTCGGAGGCCAAGCACCTTTTTCTTTTTCAATTACACTTTTGATTTTTTTACGAACTATTTTCTTCCACTCAATCATAATTATCCTCCGTGCTGCTTAATTTATCTGCTTTATTTTTTATATTTATTGTACATGATTTCCTATACATCTTGAAATTATAACACAAATAGCAGCTACGATAATGCCCATATTCCAATAACTTAAATTTTTCATTATTATAAAATATTTGCTTAAGAAGCTCATAGCTAAAAGTAAAATGCTAAATTCAATTATTAATCCTTTTCTCAAAATCCTCTTATTTGCTTGCATTTCTTTTATATCGCTTTTCTGAATTGCAGGGAACACAAACCACAGAACACATCCGCCCAAAAGCAAAGAAAGTATATTAAAGAAAAAATAATGATTGATTTTCTGAATGATTGTAAAACATATCATTTCTACAATCATAGATAATATCATACAACGTAAAGGGGTTCTTGCATGCAAACCACCACTTCGTCTCCTTATCAGCAGTAAACTTACAAAATAAAAAATTATTTGCACAGGTGTTGCCCATATACGACCTTCAAAAAAAGTACTACAAAGATACTAGTAGTTAAGATCCATTTTTTCAATATATATATGCACCACTCTGTGTCTTCTTCTTTTATCAAATCTATTTCCAATAAAAAAAATGCTATTTTTTGAGTTGTTCTTTGCAACATTACATTGACTCCTTACACCCTTAAAATAGCATTTTATTTTTCATTATTCAATACATTTGTTCCCAATTAATCAAAAATGTTCCCAACTAACAGCAAGTCCACAGGATTGTATATTGAAACCACCCGTCTTTACAATTAACAGTGCTGATTCCACCTGTTTCTTTCACCGCTCTTTCTATATTTTTTAAGCCATATCCATGTAAAATTTTGTTTTCTTTAATTGTCATCATATTATCTTTTGATATCAAATTTCGATTTGTTGTATTCTTGATAGATAACATAATATCTTTCCCAACTAAAAACTTTATTTTTATGTATCTTTCCGATTCTAATTCTAAACATGCTTCTATTGCATTGTCTAAAAGATTCGAAAGAATTACAATAATTTTATCCGTTGGGAGCGAAAGATTACTCAGATTATTAATTTCAAATATCATCCAGATATTCTCTTTACTACAAGAAGTATATTTGAAATTAAGGATAGCATCAATAAAGTTATTTCCTGTCCTCAAAATTTGCACATTCTCTTTTGTTTCCATAGTCAATTGGTTCAATAATTTCATTGCATCTTCATTAGCATTTTTGCTTATTAATGATTGTAAGACACATAAATGATTTTGAAAATCATGGGTCATACTTCTTTGGGATTCAAAATTTTTTTTAATAATTTCTGCCTGAACCATTTTCTCTTTCATTTTATTTTTCAAAATGATATTCTCTATTTCAATTTTTTTCCTATTCTCAGTTTTTTCTTCTAAAAAAATATAAGAAAATGTACTTAATATCAACAAAATGATATCTAACAGAAGTATAGCACTTAAAGTATTATTTTTAATGGATTCATAAACAACAATTGACAGGTTCAAAATCATACAAATAGGTATTACTAATAATTGACACCACTCTATAAAACTCAACTGATTGTTTTCTCTTGCATTTTCATATTTTTTTGTCCATATCATACATATAAAAAATAACATACTTTTGGAAAAACAAGAGAGAATAATAAATCCAATCTTACTCTCATATATTTCTTGTAAAGAAACATCACTAAAAAATAAAACTATATATGTCCCTAAATAATCCACAGCATATATCAGCAAGTAGAAAATACCTGCCAAAAAGAACTTTTTAATCCAAAATCCTTCATAAAAAATAATTAAAATTACGAAGAAAAAAGTAATTGCTAAAAAAGTTTTTTCTATTCTACTCCCGGAAACTGTAATAGCTGGGAAAACCAAAATATTAACTATATTGGAGAATAATACTATGATTAAACTTGTCTTGTTTTCTGAATAATTCAACCTAAAATATGCTTTTGCAAGCTTCATAAAACAATAAGTTTCTATTGTTACAAGTCCAAAGCTGAGAAATATCTCCAAAGCTATCTTCCTTTCCATAATAAGTATTTGTGTTGTATTTCTGAATATCTTTCCTTACTGCATGTAAGTGTAATTCCGCCATTCAAGTAAGCTTTTTTATTTTCAATTTTTTCGACATGGTTCATATTGATCAGAAAACTTTTATAAATTCTCAAAAATCCTTTTTCTTCTAATAACGTTTCAAAGTCTGAAATTTTTCCGTATTGCTTATATTCTTCTTTTTTTGTATGAATAATGACATAACGTTTAAAACTTTCTATATACCTAATATCCTCTAGCCTTATTGATTGTTTCATATTTTCAACTTTTAAATCAAGTGTTTCATATTGTAATTTCAGCTCATCCAGTAGCGAATCCATTACAATGTAGAATGTTTGATCTAAATCATTTTTCAAAATGTAATTGAATGCTCTTACAGAGTATCCTTGGAGAGCAAACTCAGCATATGCTGAAATAAAAATCATTGGGACAGTTTTATTCTTCTGACGTATGATGCGTGCAACTTCTATTCCATTCTTTTCGCCCAAAATCATATCTAAAAAGATAATGTGATATGAATTTACATCACTTTGAAGAAATGCTTCAGTATCTTGATAACATTGGATTTTTACCATCATTCCTTTACTATTAAAATAATGCTTTGTGAGTTCTTTTATATTTTCTAAAAAAAATGTTTCATCATCGCATATTGCGATTTTTAACTTTAATCCTTCACTTCTCATTTTTTTGAATCCACCTTCTACCGCAGTCTCCCACTTTCGTACCGCATCACAGTCCGCAGATACTGCAGCACCGCCTCGTACCTCTCCTCAACAGTTCCGTCATTTTCCACAAAGTCAAGACTCTGCGCCACGATTCCGATAAACTCTTCCGTAATCTCAGATTTCTTTTTCTGCAGGAAGTCCATTTTTTCTTTTGACGAAGACAAGTCTAAAAACTCCCAGATAAGAGAACGGTCATCTTCTCTTTGACCGTCCTCCTCTCCCTCTAATTCAAATCGGTATTCTTGTTCTACCTCTGGATATTTTTCTTTATCCACTTTGCTTATAAACATCTCCAATGGTCTCACATACAGCTCCTGTTCCCCATACAGTTGTCTGTACACAACAAGCTCTTCCATCGTCTCAGAATGTTTCGCAATTCCGATAACCTGATAGCGTTTTCCTTTAAAATGCCGGTAACATTCCCCTTCTTTCGGTCTTCGATTATACTCCATAATTCTTTCCTTTCCGGATTGTTTCTAATATAATTTTGCACTGATGCTCTTTGGTTTATATCCATTATCTTCCAGTGCTTTTAAGATTTCTTTCTTATGTTCTGTACCGAATGATTCCATTGTAATACGAAGTTCCACAGCCGCATTACGATTTGTGCTGACAAACTGGTTGTGCTCCAGTTTGATGACATTTCCCTGTGCCTTTGCGATTGTATCCGCAACACGAACCAGCTCACCCGGCTTATCCGGAAGCAGTACAGATACCGAAAAGATTCTGTCTCTCTGAATCAAACCGTGCTGCACGATAGAAGACATCGTAATGACGTCCATATTTCCGCCGCTTAGGATCGATACGACTTTCTTTCCTTTCAAATCAAGCTGTTTTAAAGCGGCAACAGACAACAATCCCGAATTCTCTACAATCATCTTATGGTTTTCAACCATATCAAGGAATGCTCCGATTAATTCATCATCCTCCACAGTCAGAATCTGATCTACATTTTCTTTCACATATTCTAATGTATTTTCACCGACTGTTTTTACAGCAGTACCATCTGCAATTGTATTCGCGCTTGGCAGAGTCACAACATGTCCGGCTTTGAGCGCCGCTTTCATGCTTGCTGCCTCCGCAGGTTCTACACCGATGACTTTAATTTTGGGATTCAGCATTTTTGCAAGTGTTGACACGCCTGTGATCAGACCGCCACCACCGATTGGTGCCAAAATATAGTCAACAGTCGGAAGTTCCTGAATAATTTCCATTGTGATCGTTCCCTGTCCGGTTGCAACGTCCAAATCATCAAACGGATGTACAAATGTATATCCGTGTTCTTCTGCCAGTTCATATGCTTTTGCACAGGCGTCATCATATACATCCCCATGCAAAATCACTTCTGCCCCGTAACTCTTTGTACGATTGACTTTGATAAGTGGTGTCACAGTCGGCATAACAATTGTAGCTTTGCAGCCAAATGCTTTTGCCGCATACGCGACGCCCTGTGCATGGTTCCCGGCAGAAGCTGTAATCAGACCTTTTGCTCTTTCTTCTTCAGACAAGGTGCTGATTTTATAATATGCACCGCGCAGCTTATATGCTCCGGTATATTGCATATTCTCAGGTTTTAAATACACTTTTCCGCCTGTCTGCTGACTTAAGTAGTCACTGTATACCAGCTTTGTTGGATTCGTTACTCGTTTTACAATTTCACTTGCCTGCTCAAATTTTTCTAATGTCAACATATGGATTCCTTCTTTCTTTATTTTTATTACTCTTTGGTGAGAAACAGTGCATCTACAAAATCATCGGAGTTAAATTTCTGCAGATCATCAATACTTTCCCCGACACCGATGTATTTTACAGGGATACCAAGTTCTGATTGAATGGCTACTGCAATTCCGCCTTTGGCTGTTCCGTCCATCTTTGTCAGCACGATACCTGTGATATCTGCAACATCTTTAAATTCTTTTGCCTGTGCTAACGCATTTTGACCAGTTGTTCCATCCAACACAACCAATGTCTCACGATATGCATCCGGATATTCTCTCTCCAGGACACGGTTAATTTTTCGAAGTTCTTCCATCAGGTTCTTTTTATTATGAAGACGTCCTGCCGTGTCCACCAAAAGAACATCTGCTTTTCGTGCCTTAGCCGCTGCAACCGCATCATATACAACCGAAGCCGGGTCAGATCCTTCCTGACCGCCAATCAATTCTGCCTCCGCACGGTTTGCCCATTCTTTAAGTTGCTCTCCTGCTGCCGCACGGAATGTATCTGCTGCTGCAAGTACAACTTTCTTATTCTGCGCCCGTAGTTTCCCGGCAAGTTTTCCGATGGTCGTCGTCTTTCCGACACCATTTACTCCAATGATCAATACAACCGATGTACGATCCTCGAACTCATATGCGGCTTCCCCGACATCCATCTGTTCTTTGATGCTGTCAATTAAAAACTGCTTACAGTCTGCTGGCTCCTTAATATGGTTTTCTTTGACTTTTTTCTTCAGATCCTCAATAACTTCCATTGTCGCATGGACGCCCAAATCTCCCATAATAAGAATCTCTTCGAGTTCTTCATAAAAGTCATCGTCGATGTTTGAAAATCCATTAAAAATACTGTCAATTCCGGAGACAATATTGTCTCTTGTCTTGGTGAGTCCTTCCACCAGTCGTTTAAAAAATCCCTTTTTTTCTCCCATAAGTTCCTCCTCTAATTCGTCAAATCTTTATCTAATAAATCTACCGACACGAGTGTCGATACCCCTTTTTCCTGCATCGTAATTCCATATAGTCTGTCTGCCGCAGTCATCGTTCCTCTACGATGCGTAATCACGATAAACTGCGTGTTTTTTGTCAGCTTATGCAAATATCTCGCATAACGGTCGACATTCGAGTCATCCAATGCCGCCTCGATCTCATCAAGCAGGCAAAACGGAGATGGTTTTAAATTCTGAATTGCAAACAACAGCGAAATGGCTGTCAATGCTTTTTCACCACCCGAAAGCTGCATCATATTCTGCAGTTTCTTTCCGGGAGGCTGTGCAATGATGCGGATTCCCGCCTCCAGAATATCTTCTTCCTCCTGAAGTTCCAATGTCCCTTTTCCGCCTCCGAATAGCTGTTTGAACACTTTATCGAATTCCACACAGATTTCCGCAAAACGTTCTCTGAACTGCTTTCGCATGGCTGCATCCAGCTCCTCGATAATCTGTTTTAATGTTGCTTCCGCCTCAATCAAGTCGTCATGCTGATTCTTTAAAAATGCATATCGCTCTGATACTTCTTTAAAATCCTCAATCGCATTAACATTGACATTTCCAAGTAAACGAATCTCATTTTTCAAAGCTTGTATCTGTTTTTTGATAAACGTAAGATCCGTCAGGTTCTCATCTTTGATCTTCAGCGCCATATTGTAAGTCAGCTCATATTCTTCCCACATATAGTTGATCTGCTTTTCAGAAGCCTGCTCAAACGCCTCTTTCTGGCTGTTCAAACGAAAGGATTCTTTGTCCAGATCCGACATGTGTTTGGAAAGTGCTTCTCGCTCTGCAAGAAATGCTTTATGTTTCTTTGTGAGTTCTTCTTTCTGACTGCTATAAGATGCAATCTCTTTTTGAATCTCCTCAAACAGTTCTTTCGAATTTGCAATCGTCAGCCAAATATCTTCAATCTGGGTCTCTTTTTTCTGAATCTCTTCGGATGTATCCCCTTTATTGGCACGAAGTGCAGACAATTCCTCGTTGAATTTTGTGATCTCTTCCTGAATACGCTGCTCATTTTCCAACAGAAACTGATATTTCTGTTCCATTGCAGCATAAGCGAGATGCACTTTCTCAGATTCTAAAAGCTGTTTACTTTCTCGTTCACGTTCCTGATCTAACTCTTTTTGATAGCTTGCAATCTGTTCCGTCAATTCTTGTTCTAATTTTTCAGAAGTTTCCAATTCTACCTGAATCGATTCATGATTTTCCCGAATTTCCCTTATCTGTTGTTCCAGCTCAGCTCCTTCTTCATGAATCTTGCTTGAAACCGCCTTCGCATCTGCTTTCTTTGCCTTAACCTGCTCTGCATTCATCTTTGCCGTATTCTGAATGACATAAGCCTTCTGAAGCTGCTGCTTGATAGCCCCTATCTTACTGTAGTAGTCCGCTCTTGCCTCTTTTTCGTGTTCCACTTCCTGCTCCATCTGATCCATTTCGCTTTTCAGCTTCTCGACAGTCTTTTCAAATTCTTCAATCTCACGACGTCTGCTCAAAAGATTGCTGGAATTGCGGAAGGCTCCACCGGTCATTGCTCCGCCTGGATTAATCAACTCTCCTTCTAAAGTGACAATGCGAAGTGTCTGCTTATATTTTTTTGCCAGCGCCACCCCGTGGTCAATATGCTTTACAACAACTGTTCTTCCCAACAGATGATTGGCAAGCCCCCTGTATATTTCTTCCACCTTAACAAGTGTATTCGCAAGCCCGATCACCCCCTCCTCTTGAAGAGCCTCGTTTTGCCGAATACCGGCAGTTCCATTGATACTCGTCAGCGGAAGAAATGTCGCCCGACCGAATTTATTCTGCTTCAAAAACGTAATCATCCGTTTTGCCGTCTCTTCATTATCTGTTACGATGTTCTGGATACTTCCTCCAAGGGCAGTCTCCACCGCAATCTCATATGCTTTGTCCACTTTGATCAGATCCGCAACAACACCTAAGAGTCCTCTTTCCTGTTCTTTCTTTTCCATGACTTTTCGGATGCTGTTCCCATATCCGTCATAGCGTTCTGTAATATTCTTTAACGACTCTAATCTAGATTGTTCCCGGTGAAATGCCGTCTGTCCAATACGCAGCTGTTCGTTCTTTTTGGCAATCGTCTGCTGTAGGGCGGCTATCTTTTCTTCATATGTCCTATTCTCTGTGACATATCCGGAAATCGTCTGTGCAATTTCCTGAAGCTCTGTCTCGAACTTTGCGATGAGCTCATCCTGTTCGGACGCCTCGCTTTCCACTGCGATTAATTTCTGGTGCATTTCCGAACGGCGCACCTGAATCTGTTCCAGCATCGAATCATAACGCTGCTTCTTTACCTTCGTAGCTGTGCGATTATTCAAAATCTCCATGATCTGATTCTGATTTTCATCAATCGCCTCTGTAAGTTCCGCACTTTTTGTTTGGATTTTCAAAAGCTGTTGCTGTGCTGCCTTCTCCTGCTCCTCCTGCTCTGACAACTTTTCCTGAATCTGAAACTTATCTTTTCCCATCGCCGAAAGATTCTTTTCCCTCTCAGACATTTCGTTATAAATCGTCTTAGAGCGCTGTTCAATGTGCTCATCATTCATTCGTGCCGTGTTAATCTGCTCTTTCAGGACCTCAATCTGACCTTCCAGCTGCTGCTTTAATAATGTGGTCTCATTCAACTGACTCTTAGCCTTCTCCATCGCAGCGTCAATCTCATCAGTCTTTAGTTCAATCGCCTCATATTCTGTCTTCGTATTTTCATATCGTGTCGTTGCATCCGCAAGCTCTCTGGTCGTATTTTCTAAATTATGATCAACCGCAGCAATTTCCTTTTTGAGCCGCTCTGTCTCCAGCAAAAACAAATTGATATCATATGTCTTCAAAGATTCTTTCTTTTTCAGATATTCTCTTGCCACTTCGGATTGTTTTTCCAAAGGTCCGATCTGTTTTTCCAGTTCCGCAAGAATATCATTTACACGAACGAGATTCTGCCTTTCTTCCTCCAACTTTTTCACGGACATATTTTTCCGCTTTTTGAATTTTACAATTCCTGCTGCTTCGTCAAACAGCTCTCTTCGTTCTTCCGGCTTTCCACTTAAAATCTTATCAATCTGCCCCTGTCCGATAATTGAGTATCCTTCTTTTCCAATTCCGGTATCGTAGAACAATTCATTGACATCCTTCAACCGGCACGGACTTCCGTTGATCAGATATTCACTCTCACCGGAGCGGTAAATCTTACGAGCAACTGTCACTTCCTCAAAATCAATCGCAAGCTGATGATCTGAATTGTCCAGAGTGATTGCAACAGATGCATAGCTTAATGGTTTTCGATTCTCAGTGCCTGAGAAAATAACATCCTGCATGTTCCCACCACGGAGCTGCTTTGCGCGCTGTTCACCAAGCACCCAGCGCACGGCATCTGCGACATTACTCTTTCCACTTCCATTCGGCCCTACAATTCCGGTGATTCCATTGTGGAACTCAAATAGAATTTTATTCGCAAAGGACTTAAAGCCCTGTACTTCAATACTTTTTAAATACATCCTACACCTACTTTATGTTCTTCTCATGCAACTTTAAAATCGCATGGTATGCCGCTTCCTGCTCTGCCGCTTTCTTCGTTCTTCCGGTTCCCTCTCCATAACACTCCTCACCAATATGAACAGCAACCGTAAACGATTTATTATGATCCGGTCCCTCCTCTTTTATAAGATGATACACCACTCCATACGGAAAATGTGCCTGCACAATCTCCTGCAGGATAGTCTTGCTATCATAAAAGAGTTTTTTATGTTCCAAATCATTCAGGACAAATTTTAAGATAAACTCTTTTGCATTAGCAAAACCACCATCTAAATAAATCGCACCGATGAGTGCCTCCAGCGCATCGGATGTGATGGAATCCCGCTCTCTTCCACCTGTATTCTCTTCTCCTCGTCCCATAAACAAATATTTGCCAAGCTCAATCTCTCTTGCACAGAACGCAAGTGAAGGCTCACAGACCATACTTGCTCTCGTCTTTGTCAATTCTCCCTCCGGCATCTTTCGATCTGCAAAAAACAAAAACTCGCTGGAAACAAGTTCCAATACCGCATCTCCCAAAAATTCCAGACGTTCATTGCACTTATATTTCGGCAAATGTGTCTCGTTCGTATAAGAACTGTGCATCAATGCTGATTTTAACAACTCCTGTCTGCGGAAAGTATATCCGATTCTTTCCTGTAACTCTCTCATTGTCTGTTCCATAAACTCTCCCTTTCTAAACGCGAAAAAGCCCTACGCAGGGCTTTTTCATAATTCGATTAATTAATTGCATTCTTAATCTGTTCTACTGCGTCACCAACTGTAACGATTTTTTCAGCTTCTTCATTGTCGATCTCAATGTCAAATGCTTCTTCAATTCCCATGATAATCTGGAAAATATCTAACGAATCTGCGCCCAGATCATCCACAAATGTTGTATCCATTGTGATATCTTCTGCTCCTACATTTAATACATCCACAATAATTTCTTGTAATTTTTCAAATTCCATTTCTTTCTCTCCCTTTGTCTCAGAATCTTTTATTCCTGATTCTCATTTTCTTGTTTTTGTATACGTTCTTTTATTTTTTCATTAATTCCCTGCTCTTTGAACGTTACACATTGAATAATTGAGTTGGATACCTCTTTTGCCTTGGAACTTCCATGCGTCTTTACTACAAGTCCGTTCAGTCCAAGCAGCGGCGCACCTCCATGTTCACTTGCATCAAAGCTTTTTAATGTCTCCTTCAGTGCTGGTTTCACTAGCAAAGCACCAATCTTACTCCGCAGCGAAGTCATCATTCCTTTTTTCACTTTGCTGATCAGTACTGCGCCGACTCCTTCATAGAGTTTTAAGATAACGTTTCCGACAAATGCCTCACATACTATTACATCTGCCATTCCATGTGGAATCTCACGGGCTTCAATACTTCCTATAAAGTTGATATCCTCACATTCTTTCAGCAGCGGGAATGTCTCTTTTACAAGTGCGTTCCCTTTTTCCTCTTCTGCACCAATATTCACAATCGCAACCTTCGGATTCTTCACGCCCATAACGTGCTCCATATAGATAGAACCCATCTTTGCAAATTGTACCAAGTGAGAAGGTCTTGCATCTACATTAGCGCCACAATCAATCAACAATGAAACGCCTTTTTCTGTCGGCAATAATGGTGCAAGCGGTGGTCTCTCCACGCCTTTGATACGACCGACTAAAAGCTGTCCTCCGACAAGAATTGCCCCTGAACTTCCGGCAGAGACAAATGCATCCGCCTCTCCTTTTTTTACCATATTCATTGCGACTACGATTGATGATTGTTTTTTCTTACGAATTGCCATGACCGGCGGCTCTGCTGTCTCGATCACTTCTGGCGCATCTACAACTTCAATCTGTTCTTTATCGTAAGTATATTTTTCTAATTCTTTTTGTACAACATTCTCTTGCCCTACAAGAAAGATCTTAATATCTTTTCTCTTGCTGATGGCATCCATTGCACCTTTTACAATCTCTACGGGTGCGTTATCTCCACCCATGGCATCTAATGCTACTTTTGTAATTTCTGACATGCTATTACCTCCTGCACTGCTAACAGTAATTTTACTAGACATCACTCTAAAAATCAATATAAACTTTTTTCAAAAAAAGAAAGCCGTCAACAGACGACTCTCTTTCTTCGCTTTTCATTAGTCAACGCTAACAATCTCTTTTTTGTTGTAAGATCCGCAAGCTTTGCATACTCTGTGTGGCATCATTAATTCTCCACATTTGCTGCATTTCACTAAATTTGGAGCGCTCATTTTCCAGTTTGCTCTTCTTTTATCTCTTCTAGCTTTAGAAGATTTATTCTTTGGACAGATTGACATAGATTACACCTCCTTAAAATTCTTAAAAACATCGCGGATAACTGACATTCTAGGGTCAAGGCTTGTATCTTCACAGTCACAAGTTCCCTTATTTAGGTTTTGACCACACATGTTGCAAATTCCTTTACAGTCTTCGCGACACAGAATTTTCATCGGCCATCCTATCAAAATCTCATTATAGAGTAATTTGTCTACGTCAAGATTATATCCGTCAATATAATTTTTTTCATCTAATTCCATTGCCTGTTCTTCACTCGACTCATCTAAGTCTACATTCTTCGTAAATTCCAAAATAAATTCTGTTGGAACCGCTTCTAAGCAACGGTCACACGGAATCTCCAGCACCAGTCTTCCCTCTCCGGTAATCATAAGTTCGCGATTCTTCACGTGTTTTACAACAATGTGAACATCCTCTTTCTCAAGAACCGGAAAACGTCCTAATTCTGAATGAAATTCTGTCATCTCTACCGAAGTAGTCTTATCAATTGTCTTGTGATGTTCAGACAATACGTCTGATAGGTTTATTAACATATTGTTACTCCTATTCATACCTAAACTATTATAGCATGTAAATGATATTTGTCAACACTTTTATCAGAAAATTCTATTTACACTAAAGCAACTGTCTCACGTGCAATGGCAAGTTCTTCATTTGTAGGAACAACCATGACTTTTACTTTTGAATCTGGTGTAGAGATTGTAACTTCTTCTCCTTGCTTTGCATTTGCTTCTTTATTAAGTTCTACTCCTAAGTATCCTAAGTAAGCACATACTTTTTCTCTTACGATGCATACATTCTCACCGATACCTGCCGTAAATGCAATTGCATCTACACCATTCATTGCTGCGACATAGCTTCCTACATATTTTGCCACACGATAGCAGAATACATCTAAGGCGATCTGAGCCGGTTTATTTCCTTGTGCTGCTCCGGCTGTCAAATCTCTGAAGTCGCTTGACAAGTTGTTGGAAAGACCATATACACCTGATTTTTTATTTAACATTGTCATCAGTCCGTCAATATCAAGATCTTCTTTCTTCGCAATGAACTCTAAAATTGCCGGATCGATATCTCCCGAACGTGTTCCCATTACAAGTCCTTCCAATGGAGTAAGTCCCATAGAAGTATCTACAGATTTTCCATTTTCTACTGCGCAGATACTTGCGCCGTTTCCTAAGTGGCAGACAATTGTCTTTGTTTCTTCGTAAGGTCTGTCTAACAATTCTGCTGTTCTTTTTGAAACAAAGCTGTGGCTTGTCCCATGGAAACCGTAGCGTCTTACTTTGTATTTTTCATAGTATTCGTATGGGAGTCCATACATATATGCTTTTTCAGGCATTGTCTGGTGGAATGCAGTATCGAAAACTGCAACCATAGGTGTTCCAGGCATCAATTCCTGACAAGCACGAATACCGATCAAGTTTGCAGGATTGTGAAGTGGCGCAAGGTCATTGCACTCTTCTACTGCTTTGATCATCTCATCTGTGATCACTGCTGAACTTGCAAATTTCTCTCCACCATGTACAACACGATGTCCAACAGCACCGATCTCATCGAGGCTTCTCACAACACCTCTGTCCGCATCTGTCAATGCATCGATCACGAACTGAATTGCCTCTGTGTGTGTAGGCATTGCCTTATCTTCTGTTTTCTTTTCTCCGCCTGCCGGTTGATAAGTAAGACTTCCGTCAATTCCGATTCTCTCGCAAAGTCCTTTTGCCAAAACTGCTTCTGTATCTGAATTAATTAATTGGAATTTCAAAGATGAACTTCCACAATTGATTACTAAAACATTCATGTTTCTTTCCTCCGTACTTTTATTATTGAGCCTGCGCCTGAACAGCTGTGATTGCTACTACACCTTCGATATCAGCAGCACTGCATCCACGTGACAAATCGTTAACCGGTTTTGCAATTCCCTGTGTCAAAGGTCCGTACGCTTCCGCCTTTCCAAGTCTCTGTACTAATTTGTATCCGATATTTCCTGCATCCAAGTCAGGGAAGATCAGTACGTTAGCATGTCCTGCAACCTTGCTTCCAGGAGCTTTTGATTCTCCGATTTCCGGAACGATTGCAGCATCTAGCTGAAGTTCTCCGTCCAACTGAAGTTCCGGTGCCATCTCTTTTGCAAGACGTGTAGCCTCTACCACTTTGTCAACGTCTGCATGTTTTGCACTTCCCTTTGTAGAATGAGAAAGCATAGCAACTTTTGGCTCTTCCCCAACCAACAATTTGAATGATTCCGCTGAAGAAAGCGCAATTGCAGCTAATTTTTCCGGATCCGGATTCTGCTCTAACCCTGAATCACCAAAGATAAATGTTCCGTTTGCTCCCATATCACAATCCGGTACTACCATTACGAAAAATGCGGATACTAATTTTGTTCCAGGCTTTGTTTTTAAGATCTGTAAGCATGGTCTCAATGTATCTGCTGTTGAATGACACGCTCCGGATACCATACCGTCAGCATCTCCCATTTTCACCATCATAACCCCATAGTACAGATAGTTTGTAAGCAGCAATTCTCTTGCCTGCTCTTCTGTCATTCCTTTTTTCTGTCTCAATTCTACCAATTTTGCAATATATGCTTCTGTTTTTTCATATGTTGCCGGATCAACAATCGTTGCTCCGCTGATATCAAATCCCGCTCCGTTTTTCTCAATCTCTTCTTTGCTTCCCACGAGAACAAGATTAGCTGTACCTTCTTTGAGCACTGCCTCTGCTGCTTCGTAAGTTCTCTTGTCTTCTGTCTCCGGAAGTACAATTGTTTTTTTGTCTGCTTTCGCTTTTTCTTTAATTACATCAATAAATCCCATGATTTAAAGACTCCTTTCCATCTTTCCATTTTTCTCACATATTTGTATTATAACGCAAACGTATTTTGTATACAAGAGGGTTTCATGTCTCTTTTTAAGTACAATACAAAGACAGGCAGTTATCACACTGGATAACTGCCTGCTGTCATTATATATGAAAAATTCTCGTCACAATCGTAAAGTATACAAAAATTGTTCCCGTATCCACAAGTGTTGTGATCAGAGGGGCTGCCATAATCGCCGGGTCAAGACCGCATTTTTTCGCAATTAGCGGAAGCGAACATCCGATTGTTTTTGATAAAATTACGGTACACATCAAAGTGAGTCCTACTGCAAATGCAAGCATTGTATCTTTGTACATTAAAACAATACGAATTCCATTCACAATCGCAAGTAAAAATCCAGCTAATAAAGCAATCCGAATTTCTTTAAACAACACTTTAAAAATATCGCCAAACTCAATCTCGTCGACAGCAAGACCACGGATGATCAACGTCGAACTCTGCGAACCACAGTTTCCGCCGGTTCCGGTAAGCATTGGAACAAATGTATTTAAAATCGGCATCACTGCCAGCGCTCCTTCATAATGTCCCAGTAAAAGACCTGTCATTGTTGCTGACAACATCAGAAATAAAAGCCACGGGAAACGGTTCCTGACATGCTTCCAAACGGATGTCCCAAAGTAAGAGTCCTCACTTGGCGCAATACCGGCCATCATGCTCATATCTTCAGTCGCCTCTTCCTGCAAGACTGCCATGGCATCGTCTACCGTTACAATACCGACCATACACATCTCATAATCCACAACCGGAATTGCGATCAGACCGTATTTATTGATCAGACTTGCCACCTCTTCCTGATCATCATGTGTATTGACATAGAGCATGTTCGTCTCCATAATCTCTTCAATCAGACGATTCTCACCGGTTGTCAGCAGATCTTTCACATCGACAACACCAATCAGTTTTCGCTTTTCCGTCACATAGCATGTGTAGATTGTCTCACGGTTGATTCCAACCTGACGAATCTTTAATATCGCATCTGCGACTGTCATCTCTTTTCGGAGAGCAATATACTCCACATTCATGATACTTCCCGCACTATCCTCCGGATACTGCAAAAGCTCATTAATCTGTTTACGTGTCTCCTCATCTGTCACCATCAAAAGTCTGTCGACCACATTCGCGGGCATCTCTTCCAGCACATCGACCGTATCATCCAGATACATCTCGTCCATCACTTCTTTGATCTCCGAATCTGTCAAAGCGTTGATAAGCACTTCTCGCATGTCACTGTTAAGATACGTAAAGGTATCTGCCGCAGATTCTTTTGACAAAAGACGAAATACGATGATTCGCTGTTTCTCGTCAAATTCTTCCAGCAACTCAGCCAAGTCGACGGGATACATTTTCTCTAATTCTATTTTTAATTCCTTATATTCTCTGTTTTCAAGCATCTCTAAAATCTGCTCTTCATTCATCAATAATTACCTCCCGTCTCCAAACGCTATTTTTAGTTTAACCTTTTTTCATTCTTTTTGTCAAATAAAATAACAGAATATTTTGCGATTTTTTTGATTGTATAGTATAATACACCTACAAAATCTGATTGTGAGGAATTTTTTATGAAAATCACAGGGTTAATTACAGAATATAATCCATTTCACAATGGACATCAGTACCATATTGAAAAAGCAAAAAAATTGACAAAAGCAGACAAAGTGGTTGTCGTTATGAGTGGAAACTTTGTACAGCGTGGTGCTCCTGCACTGCTGCCAAAGCATCTTCGCGCAGAGATGGCTTTAAAATCAGGCGCAGATTTGGTCATTGAGTTGCCGGTTTTTTATGCCTGTGCCAGTGCCGAATATTTTGCATACGGTGCTGTCTCACTCCTTCATGCCCTCCGCTGCGTGGACAGCATCTGTTTTGGAAGTGAATGTGGAGACCTTACACTTTTGCAAAAAGCGGCAGATATTATGGCGGAGGAACCAGACGCATACAAGCATAGCCTTCAGTCCTACCTTAGGGATGGCTATCGTTTCCCGCTTGCACGTCAAAAAGCCTTTCAGGATTTCACGAAAGAAGAAGGGATTGCTTCTATTTTAGAACAGCCAAACAATATTTTAGGGATTGAGTACTTAAAGGCGCTCTCTAGATTAAACAGCTCAATTCAGCCATTTGCAATCTCACGAATCGGTTCTGGTTACCATGAGACAGATCTTCACAAAATATACAGCTCTGCCTCAGCCATCCGAAAGACAGTGTCAACAACAAAAGAACTGGAATCTCTTTCCGGACATGTTCCTGATTCCGCCCTTACTCTTTTAAAAGAAAATTATCAGGTTCGTTTTCCTGTATTTTTAAATGATTTTTCTCTATTGCTGAAATACCGTCTGTTAAGTGAGACTGCTGACACACTCACGCAATATCTCGATGTCTCTGTCGAGCTTGCCAATCGGATTATCCGATGTCGCAGTCAATTTCGCAGTTTTGAGCAATTCTGTCATCTTCTGAATACAAAAGAATCGACTTACGCAAGGGTCAGCAGAGCACTCATGCACATTCTGCTGCAGATTCAAAAGGATGATTTTTCTTTGTGTACCGCCAAAGCTCCTTTTTACTTTCGTATATTAGGATTCCGAAAAGAAAGTGCTGCTGTTTTGTCAGAGATCAAAAAATGTGCAGACGTTCCACTCCTGACTAAACTCACCGCGAAAGATACCCTCTCTTTACCTGGACAGAAGATGCTTAATGCTGACTTATTTGCAGCAGATCTATACGAATCTGTCATTACAGAAAAATTCGATACACCATTTCAAAACGAATATGAGCAGCAGATTGTACGTATCTAGTACATCTGCTGCTCATATCTATGTTTCTATAAGTCTACTTCTTTTGCACACGCTACCGCCAGTGCTCCCGGTCCGATGTGGCACGCCACGCTCAGTGATAACGGATCCATATCAATTGTATAATTCGGGAAACGATCCTCCAATTCTTCTTTCCAGCTTTTCGCTTCCTCGGCGCTGCATGTGTAAGCGGCAAGCAAGGACATCTTTTTACCGCCAAAACGATGCAGCAGATCTTTTTCTATCGCATCCAGCATCGTCTTTTTCGCCTGCTTCCAACCTCTTACTTTGGCAAATGCATCCAGCTTTTCCCCCTGGATCTGAAGCACCGGCTTTAGATTGAGCACTGTTCCGATCGCAGCCGCAGCCGGTGTGATTCGCCCGCCCTTTTTCAGATATTTTAAAGTGTCAACAGTAATATAGATACTGGCTTCCAGCTTCTCAGCTTCCAGACTCTCTTTAATCTCCAGTGCACTTTTCCCTGCTTTTGCCAGTCTCACAGCATCTAGCACAGAAGTCTTTTGCGTCACGGAAATTCTCTGGTTATTTACCACTTCTACTTTGCCGTCATAGTCCTTTGACAGCATAATCGCTGTCTCGCAGGTGCTGCTTAGCCCACTTGACATCGGAATATGCACAATCTCATCATATTCTTTCAACAGTTTGTCCCAAAATTCCATCACTTCTCCCGGAGCTGGCTGAGAAGTGCTGATCTCACAGTCACTGGCAAGCTTTTCATAAAACGCTTCCTGTGTCAGCGTGATATCCTCCAAAAACAATTCGCCATCAATATAAAACGGCATCGGAATAACATGAACACCCAGTTCTTTTCCTTTTTCCTGTGTAATTCCACTATTGCTGTCTGTTACTACCGCTATCTTTCCCATATTGCTTTTTACTCTCTTTCTAATTCTTAAAGCTGTGAATCGGAGCTGGGATTCTACCGTTACGATTCACAAAATCACTGCAGTCAAATTCATTCACCGGCATAATCGGTGCATAGCCGAGCAGACCACCAAATTCAGCTACTTCTCCAACATCTTTTCCAATGACCGGAATCACTCTCACTGCTGTTGTCTTTTGATTCACCATACCGATTGCCATCTCATCTGCTATGATTCCTGAGATTGTTGTCGCCTTTGTCTTTCCTGGAATCGCAATCATATCAAGTCCTACCGAACATACGCAAGTCATCGCTTCTAATTTTTCAAGTGTCAGCGAACCGGCATTCACAGCATCAATCATTCTCTGATCCTCGCTGACCGGAATAAATGCACCACTTAGTCCTCCTACATAAGAAGATGCCATGACACCGCCTTTTTTCACCTGATCATTCAACATGGCAAGTGCCGCTGTCGTACCCGGAGCTCCAACTCTCTCTAAACCAATCTCTTCTAAAATCTCAGCTACGCTGTCTCCCACTGCAGGAGTCGGAGCAAGTGACAAATCAATAATACCAAATGGAATTCCAAGACGTTTGGATGCTGCCCCTGCGACAAGCTGTCCGACACGAGTCACCTTAAACGCTGTCTTTTTAATCGTCTCGCAGAGCACTTCAAATCCTTCTCCACGCACTTGTTCGATTGCATGTTTCACAACACCCGGTCCACTGACTCCTACATTGATCACTGCATCTGCCTCTGTCACTCCCAAAAATGCACCTGCCATGAACGGATTATCATCCGGCGCATTACAGAAAATCACGAGCTTTGCACATCCCAGCGAGTCATTCTCTTTTGTCGCTTCTGCTGTCTCTTTTACAATCTCTCCACAGAGTCTGACTGCGTCCATATTGATTCCTGTCTTCGTAGAACCTACATTCACAGAGCTGCAGATACGCTCTGTCACAGAAAGTGCCTCCGGAATGGAACGGATCAGATTTTCCTCACTCTTTGTCATTCCTTTTGACACCAAAGCAGAATAACCGCCGATAAAATTCACACCCACTTCTTTTGCAGCCCTGTCAAGCGTTTTTGCAATTGTAACAAAATCTTCCGGTGACTTGCAGGCAGCTGCACCGATCAGGGAGATCGGTGTGATAGAAATACGTTTGTTTACAATCGGGATACCAAATTCATGCTCAATCTCGTCCCCTGTCGATACGAGATTTTTTGCCATTGTCGTAATCTTGCTATAAATATTTTCATTCAGTTTTTGCAGATCAGAATCGATACAGTCCATCAGGCTGATACCAAGCGTAATCGTACGCACATCTAAATTTTCCTCTGCAATCATCTGATTCGTCTCGGTTACTTCATAAATATTAATCATCGTCTTCTTTCGCCTTTCTCTTCTAAAAATTAGTAACAGTTCAGCCATGAAAGCTCGAATTGGCTGTTTTACAGTCTGTGCATTTTTTCAAAAATCTCAGATCTCTGGCAACGGATAGTAACACCGATTTCTTCACCGATTTTATTCAGTTCCTCAGAAACTTCTCTGAATTCCTCTTTCGCCTCATTCATATCCACGATCATCATCATATTGAAATATCCCTGAACGATTGTCTGGGAAATATCTAAAATATTAATATTGTTCTCTGCAAGGTATGTACACACCTTTGCTGTAATTCCTACGGTATCTTTTCCTACAACTGTTATAATGCTCTTCTTCATCTTCTACCTCCTGTGATTAAATCTGTAATATATTTGAAATAGTATCTCTATTTGCAACCATAAGAGGAATATCTTCTCCTCTGTATGGATTGTCACCCATTGTCACTTCCAGCTTCACGGTCTCATAGGCAAGTTCTTCATAATTATTTTCCTTACTTAAGTGCCCGAGCATGATATATTTCATATTGTCATGTAGTATATCACAAAGCAGGCGTCCTGACAATTCATTCGATAAATGTCCACGATTTCCAAGCACACGTTGTTTTAAATAATACGGGTATGCTCCCACTTCCAGCATATGTACATCATGGTTTGCCTCAAGCAATATCGCATCCAGCCCTTTTAAATTCTCGACTGTATACGCATCATAAATGCCAAGATCTGTCGCAACGGCCAATGATTTTCCGTCATGTTCAATTCGAAATCCGGATGGTTCATTCGCATCATGCGAGATTGCAAACGGTCTGATATCAAGATTTCCAATGGAAAACATCTGATCCACTGTGACTTCTTTCAGGAGACCTTCCGGCATTTTCCCGATTCCTTTATATGCCTTGATTCCCTCTATAGTTCCTCTCGTCGCATAAATCGGAATTTCGTATTTCCGGCTGAACACTCCAAGCCCCTGAATATGGTCTGAATGTTCATGGGTAATCAAAATACCTCCAAGTTCTTCCCCTTTGATTCCAATCTCATGTAGCCCTTCCTCAATCCTCTTTTTGCTGATTCCTGTATCGATCAGCAAATGTGTCTCATCACTTCCTGCGTAAATACAGTTTCCACTGCTGCCGCTGGCTATGCTGCATAATCTCATTTTCTCTTCTCCTGCCTGTTCATTGCTTTTTCAATCTCTCTTTGTGTCATCTCAAACGAGTTACTGTTGTTGATCACAACCTGACACTTCTGTCGGAACACATTTTCCGGCATCTGCGAGGCTATCATCGCTGATATTTTTTCGTCACTGTATCCTCTGGATTCTTTCAGGCGAATTCGCCGAACGGACTCTTCCGTATAAATATACCAGAGTTCATGACAGATTTCATCATAGTGATCTTCCAATAAAAGCGCCGCTTCCAACACAAAACATGACGTGCCCATGTTTTTTTCTGTCGCTATCTTTTCTTTGATATGTGCTTTCACTTCTGGATGCACAATGCCATTTAGCACTGCCATTTCTTCAGCATTTCCAAAGACGATTCCGCCTAGAATTTCTCGGTTAATCGTCCTATCTGTCCGCAAAATATCTGTTCCAAAATGTGCGACGATTTTTTCATAGCACACACTTCCCGGCTCCTGCAATTTCCATGCCACTTGATCTGCCTGACAGATAACAGCGCCATATCGTTCTTTCATAAAGGAGAGGACCTGACTTTTTCCAGATCCCACTCCTCCTGTAATTCCAATAATTCTCATTATTTTGCCTCGTACCAGTTCTTTCCGGTATGCATATCCACTTCCAATGGCACATGAAGTTTTGCCGCATGCACCATCTCATGGGAAAGAATCTCCTTTACATCTTCCAACTCTTCCTCATATGCCTCGATCAGAAGTTCATCATGCACCTGCAATACCAGTTTTGATTTCATATTGTTTTCTTTCAATCTTCTGTTTACACCATTCATGGCAATCTTCATAATATCCGCTGCTGTTCCCTGAATCGGAGCATTCATAGCGACACGTTCCCCGAACGAGCGCTGCATAAAATTGCTGGAAGATAACTCCGGTACCGGTCTTCGTCTGCCAAACACCGTTGTCACATATCCGTTTTCTTTTGCATGTTCTACCGCATCGTCCAAAAATCCCTTGATGCTCGGATATGTCTCAAAATAACTTTCGATATACTGAGCTGCCTCTTTTTTTGTGATGCTCAAATCCTGACTCAATCCAAACGAACTGATTCCATATACAATTCCAAAATTGACCGCCTTGGCATTTCTTCTCTGAAGATCAGTTACTTCCTCAAACGGCGTATGGAACACCTGAGAGGCGGTAATTCTGTGAATATCTCTCGCCTCTTTGTAGGCGTTGATCAGCTGCTCATCGCCGGAACAATGTGCCAATATGCGAAGTTCAATCTGCGAGTAGTCCGCATCCACAAACACATAACCGTCTTCCGGAATAAATACTTTTCGGATCAGACGTCCCAATTCCATGCGAACCGGTATATTCTGTAAATTCGGCTCTGTACTGCTGATTCGTCCTGTTGCCGTGATCGTCTGATTGAATTTTCCATGAATTCGTCCGTCATCTTTAATATATCCCGCAAGTCCATCTGCATAGGTGGATTTCAACTTTGTAAGCTGGCGATATTCCAAAATCTTGGATACGACCGGATACTCCGGCGCCAGTTTGTCCAAAATATCCGCAGAAGTCGAATATCCTGTCTTTGTCTTTTTAACATGTGGCAGTCCAAGCTTTTCAAACAGAATCACGCCGAGCTGCTTTGGCGAATTGATATTAAATGTCTCTCCGGTCAGTTCGTAGATGTCTTTTTCCAAATCTACAATCTTTTGGCCCAATTGCTCTCCGTAGATATGAAGTGCCTCTGCAGCCACTTTTACACCATTTTGTTCCATGTCATAGAGTGTAAATACAAGCGGCATCTCAATCTCATCAAAAAGCTGCTCCATTTCCGTCTCTTTGAGTCTATCACGTAAAATCCCGCTGGATTCATATGCAGTATACGCCTCATAACAGCTTTTCTGCGCCTCATCAATCTGGTTGTCATCAATTAATATATCCAGATATTCTCTTGCAATGTCTGCAGACTCATAGTCGTTCTTCAACGGGTTCAACAGATATGCCGCAACAATCGTATCAAAACAAACAGATTGATTCACATTCGGAATATACTGCATCGCATTCTTTACATCGGCGATTGCAAGCACATCTACCTCTTTTGAAAGCGCTTCCACCTGTTCTAGCAGCTCGGAAATCTCCATTCCCTGTTCTGTTGTAAACACATAGATATCTTCTTTCCCAAAGGCAAGCCCGACTCCGGTAAGCCCTGCCTCATTCACAAACAACGGCAGCACATTCTTCGTATCCTTATAAAAAGAAACACCGACACACGTTTGTTTCTTTGCCTTTTCAAATATCTTCTTCGCCTCATTTTGATCTGTAACAACCCGAAAGGCATCTTCGATACGATTTGCCGGCGCTGTCACCTCAAAACGAGACAACAGGTTTTTAAACTGCAAACGCTGAAAATACACATATGCTTCCTCCGTGTAAAGATTTCCAAGCTTTGCATCCGCAATCTCATACTCGAAATCTGCATTCACATGAATCGTTGCCAGCACCTTACTCATCTGTGCAAGATCGTAATGCTCGGAAAGCGCTTTACTTGCACGAGGCGGTTTTAACTCTGTCACATGTGCGTATGCATTCTCAATTGAACCATATTCTGTAATAATCTTTGTCGCAGTTTTTTCTCCGATACTTGGGACACCCGGAATATTATCCGACGTATCTCCCATCAGCGCTTTTAAATCAATAAACTCTTCCGGAGTGACCTGGTAACGTGCTTTGACATCTGCCGCATAATAATCTTCAATCTCTGTCTTCCCCTGCTTCGTCTTTGGAATTCGAATCTTTACATGCTCTGTCGCAAGCTGCAAAAGGTCGCGGTCTCCTGAGATCACAGACACTTCCATGCCCATCTCCTCACATCTTTTTGCAAGCGTTCCAAGTAAATCATCGGCTTCCAAACCCGCTTTTTCAATCGTCTTGACTCCCATTGCCTGCAGCACTTCTTTGATAACCGGAACCTGCTGACGCAGCTCATCCGCCATTGGTTTTCTGGTTCCTTTATACTCCGCGAACATCTCATGCCGGAATGTCGGCGCATGCACGTCAAACGCCACTGTCAGATACTCTGGTTTTTCTTCCTCTAAAATCTTGAACATAATATTCAAAAAACCATACACTGCATTCGTGTGAAGCCCCTCGGAATTCGTCAGATCCGGAACCCCGTAAAATGCCCGATTTAAAATACTATGTCCATCGATTAAAACGATTTTTTCACTCATTTCGTCTCTCCTGTCTGTTACATACTAAGCAATACTATACACTATTTCGCCGGTCTTTGGAAGTTCTTTCTCATCAGTCCTGCAATCGTTTCCTCCAACACTTCAAATGCTTTTTCTGGATCATCCACAGAAACCACCGACTCTTCCAATGGACATTGTCCCGTTTTTGTGCGGTTTTCAATGTAGGGCACCTTTTCTTCATAAGCGTATTCAATCCCATATATCTGTAGGATTTTTTCTGCACTTTCACTTAAAACCTGCCCGTAAACTGCCTTTGCACCACCTAAAATAGCCATAAGTGCCGCCGCTTTTCCTATAACCTTATCCGCGATCACGCCGTGCTCAAAGGCATGTCTTTCTTTTCGAAGTTCTTTCATCAGCGGTTTAATCCCGATTTCATCCGAAAGAATCGGTTCCTTTCCCTCTATCCATATGACACAGCTCACTTGCTTTTCTTTTAAAAGTGCCACCGCCTGTTCTAATCTATCGTTCAAATGTCAGACCTCCTCGCTTTAACGTCAGATACAATACCGGAAGAATCACAATCTGAATCAGCATTCCCGGTACGCCGGAGACAATCCCCGATAAAAATGCCGCCCGATTTAGAAAGGGCGCCTGTATATGCAAAAGCTGCGCTCCCACGATTAATGAAATACCATACGCCGCTCTCCCTAAAATCATTGCCGTAAGGAGACTTGCATATACGTTTGTTTTTTTTATCATCCATCCGGCTGCAATCCCGTATGCCATCAACTCCACAAACATAAAATAGACCTTCGGCACCGGTGGCATCCCTGTCAGTACAGAACTGAAAAGAGGTACCAGAATTCCGATCAGTCCTCCATAATACGGTCCAAGCAACATCCCTGCAAACAGTACCGGAATCTGTATCGGTAAAAAAATCATCCCTGCATTCTGTCCGAAAATATGGAACGCCTGCGGCAGCAAAATTCCAAGTGCCACAAGCAGTCCGCCATACGCCAGTTTCAACACTCTGACATTCGCTTTTGTTCTCTCTTCTATCATCATTCTTCTTCCTTTTGTCTTTATTTTAATGCAATCTCTTTCAATCGTTCAATGATTGGCAGATGCTGTGTACATGCGCTCTCACATTTCCCACATGCGATACATTCGGCTGCCTTCTTTGCATCGAGTCCCCAGTGATTGTTCAGACGTTCTTTTGCAGCTGTCTCCTTTCCTGTCAAAATCTGCTGGTTATAAGCATCCATAAACTTAGGAATCTCAATTTCCTTCGGACAGCCTTTGCAGTAAGCACATCCTGTGCAGAGATTGTTCAGTGCAACTCCCTTGTCCTCATACAATTTTACGATCTCTTTTGCCGGACGTTCCTCTAAGTTTTCTACCGCTTTTACTGCATCATCCACATGTGCTTTTGTTGTGCATCCGGCAAGTGTAATCGTAATTTCTTTATGGGATGCCACGAACCGAAGCGCTGCCTGCGGTACAGTCAGATCAGTTCTTTCTGTCAGATACGAAAATGCCTTCGGATTCTGCGGAATCATTCCACCGCCAAGCGGATTCATCACGACAACTCCCATTCCTTTTGCATGCGCCGCCTCAATTCCACTCTGGCGGAATCGATAATTCAATGCATTATATCCAATCAGCATCCCTTTGAATTTTCCGGTCTCTACCACTTTCTCAATATCATTTCCTTCCATATGAGAAGAAAAAACAATATTCCGAATCAGTCCTTCCGCCTTTGCCTCCTCAAAAAATCGGTAGATCACTTCCATATGTCTCTCCCAGGATTCCAGATTCAACATACACCACATATGATAAAAATCAATGTAGTCTGTCTGAAGGCGTTGCAACGACATCTCCAGTCTTCTGCGGAAATCATCTCTCGTAGGGTTCTGACCAATCGTATTAAAATTTGTCTTAGATGTCACATAAACATCACTTCTTTTCACCTGAGAGAGTGCGATTCCCGTCACAATCTCACTTTTATCATCACAATAAAATGGTGCGGTATCCCAGTAGTTAATGCCTTTCTCAAATGCATACAACGGAATCTCCGCACATTTTTCCAGTCTTCCTGCAGCGATATCTTCCTCATCATAGCGCATCGTTCCAAGTCCGATTGCAGACACTTTCATATCAGTATTTCCATATTGTTTATAATACATGTTTTCTCCTCCCGTTCTTCCAAACTCTCTTATCTTTTCTATTATAAACGATTTTCTGCTTAGGTTAAAGTTCTATTTTTATATGATATTTTTCAAGCCAGTAATTCACCTGAATGAGGTAGGCAATCATCTGCGGCGCCGCCATCAACTGACCATACCAAGGTTTCCCATAATCAGATGGACTGGAAAGGAATCTTTCTACCTTTTTTGTATCCAAAAATTGACGGATTGGCGAGTCAGTCTCTGCCATAATTGCACGCATTTTCTGCACCAGGATCGCTTCATATGTTTTATCGTACGTCTTTGGATAAGGAGATTTCTTTCGGAATAAAATGTCATCCGGAAGCAATCCTCTTCCTACCTCCCGAAGCAGTCCCTTCACAACGCCTCCCTTTGCCTTCATCTCCCATGGTACGTTCCACAAGTACTCCACAATCCGATAATCCGCAAACGGCACTCTCGCTGACAAACCATAACGCGCACTCGTTCCGCCCATTCTGTCTAAGAGTGTCTGCATAAACCATTTCTGATTCAGATAGGAAATTTCTCTTCTTCGCGTTTCCAAAGCTGACTCTCCTGCAAGCCTTGGTGTTTCAGCCACTGATTTGGCATAAGTCTCCTGCACATACGCATCCATTTTTAGCGCTTCCAAAAATTCATCGGAAAGCATTGCTTTTCTCGGCGCTAAATCCATCGTCCACGGAAACGTATGCGCTTCCAGACATTCTTTTTTATGAAACCACGGATATCCTCCAAAGATCTCGTCCGCGCATTCACCGGTCAGCGCCACTTTATATTCCTTTGACACCTCCGAGCAAAAATAAAGAAGCGAAGAATCTACATCTGCCATTGCCGGCAATCCTTTCGCATCAATTGATGCATAAAGATAGTCCGCCTGTGTGCGAGAGTCACATTCTAAGTAGTGATGTTCCGAATCCAGAAAAGTTACCATTTTTTCCACATAGGGTCTGTCCTGTGATGGTTGAAACATATTCGCTTGAAAATTCTTGTCATTCCCCACAAAGTCAAACGAAAACGTGTGCAGTCTCTTTCCCTCTTTTCTCAACTCCCTCGCACAGATTGCGGATACAAGGCTGCTATCCAACCCTCCCGACAGAAAGGTGCAAACGGGCACACCTGAAATCATCTGATTCTTCACTGCATTCTCCAACAGAAACGCTGTTTTCTCAACAGTCTGCTCATAGTTGTCCTCGTGTACCTTGCTTTCCAACTTCCAATAGCAGGAATTTTTCATTTCTGCCCCCGTATAGCTTAACAGGTGTCCCGGAAGTACCTCATCAATCCCTTTAAATACACCGCAGCCATATGTCTTTGCCGGTCCGATACTGAATACTTCATTTAATCCCTTCCGATCCAGTACCGGTTTCACGCCCGAATTGGCTAATAGCGTCTCTATCTCCGATGCAAAAAAAATCGTATCTCCCTGCCTTGTATAAAATAAAGGTTTCACGCCAATGCGATCCCGAAACAGATGCAACACTCCCAGTTTTTCATCATAAAAGGCAAACGCAAATACCCCATTCATTTGTTTTACAAAATCCGTTCCGTATGTAAACAGTCCATTCAGAACAACTTCTGTGTCATCTGTCGTCTCAAAACGCTGCCCCCTCTTTTCCAACTCTCGCCTTAGTTCTCCACAATTATAAAGTTCTCCGCTGTATACAACTGTATATCTTTTTTCACCAAAGGTTCTTGTCACAGACTGCTCTCCGACAAATCTTTTTTCATATGAATCATACCACCCAGAAATCCCACTCATCCTATATCCTCCTGCTGTTTTACGACACAAAAAACTCTTATGCTCATATCTATCAATATAGTATATGAACATAAGAGCTTTTCGGTGACAGAATTCTATTTTCCTATCAGAACCCGTTTGCCGCAAAAAGCAAATCCATACTTTCTAATATGGCTTTCCGGCACTCCTTTTTCAATTAATGATACCGCATATTGCTTCTCATCAATTTGTTTCAACGCTGCTTTGACTGTATCTTCTAAAGATTTTTCGTCACTGTCCTGCACTTTAAATTCCAATATCATCGCATCATCTGTCTTATTTCTCGGCTCCAACATTACATCGTAGCGTCCAAAACCGCTTTCTCGGTTTGAAGTGATCATATATCGATTTTCAAGTTCCACCATCAGTCCCAAGACGAACCCATGATAAAATCGTTCCGGTTCTTCCCCGGATGGTCTGCTCCCACTGTCAAAAAAGCTAAACGTTGCCAGCGCTGTTTTATTCATATATGCGTTCATCGCTTTCAAGTCATCCTGCAAAAACGCTCTGATAAATGCATTATAGTTAGATGCCGTCAAAGCAAACCAATCACGCACGATATTTCGGAACATAACCATAACCTCAAAGTTTGTTATTGATAACTCATACAATTCCTTCCACTCATTGCTCGATGCATCGCACTTCACTTCGTTTACAATCTTAAGATACCCACTTGCCAAAAAAAGACTCCAAATTGCATTTTCATCTAAATCCAGTCGATTATACACAATTTGTTCGTCAATCTGCGTGATAATATTTCTCCCGGCAAGTAATTCTTCAAAAGACTCTTTCACTTGGCAGGAACCCTCACGAATTATTTTTCCGATTAAACTGTTGCTGCTTGTATTCGCCCAGTATGTCCCTACTTTTTGTTTGTCAAGATAATGAATGATAGACCACGGATTATAAATATCTTTCTTATGCCCAAACGTAAATCCATCATACCAGCGTTTCACTTCGCTGTTCTTATCAGATAAATTGTACTCTTCCAACGCAGTAAAAACCTCTTCTTCCGTAAACCCAAACGCATCTGCATATTTTTCTGAGGTAGTAGTGACAATCTCTAAATTATTCAAGTCTGAAAAAATAGATTCTTTGCTGACCCGTGTTATCCCAGTCATAATTGCGCGCTCCAAATATGGATTTGTTTTAAATGCAGCATTCAATAAGCTTCGCAAAAATGATGATAACTCATCCCAATATCCATTTACATAAGCTTCCTGCATAGGAGTATCATATTCATCCAACAAGATAATCACTTTCTTTTCATAATATCTGCTAAGGAAATCCGACATCTTATGAATAGCCAATGTGGCAATTGTTTCATCCATATTCATGGTAACACTTTTGAAAAATATCTTTTCTTCTTCCGTTAATAAATCCCCATCCTGCAAAAAAATATGTTTATTATACAAATCCGTTAAAATCTGATTAATCCTCTGCTTTGCCATTTCAAAAGTGCGTTCTTTCACATTTGCAAAAGTAATACTGATCACCGGATATGTCCCCTGCAGTTTTTGATAGGATTCCTCTTTCCATATATTCAAATGGTAAAACAAACCCGCGTTCTTCTTATGTGTTATAGAAAAAAAATTCTCTATCATACTCATTGTCAGTGTCTTCCCAAAACGTCTCGGACGAGTAATCAATGTGACATAATCTCTTCTCTCCCACCATTCCTTTATAAATAACGTCTTATCTACATAGAATAGGTCGTTTGATATAATGTCTGCAAATTCCTGATATCCGATCGATACCCTTCTTGACATAATACGAACCTCCTTGTCGTCACTTTGGATTTATTATAACAGATTTCAACAGATGCGCCTATACCATAAAACATTTTTATATTTACAAAACTCCCGCGTTCATATCTATTCATATAGCATATGAACGCGAGAGTTCTCAATTGTTTACATCTTATCTAGATTCACATTAATGTAGGAAAGCAGCATGATAAATAAAGTTACGCCGATTGCTGTAATCCCATATTCCATCTGGTTTGCTGCGACACCGATCTCTGCATATTGAAGGAATGGCTTAAAAATCAAGTACAAATCCCACACACTAAAACAGAGAATCATAAGCCGCAATATCAGTTTGACAATGCTCATATTTTTTAATTTTTCATCCGATTCCCAGTATCAAACCACTCACACGAACTCCCCAAATAAATTCTTTTTGGTTGCATACATGTTTCAGTTTCGCTTTCATTAACTTCACTTTCATGGTATTCACCCCTATACTATTTTGAACCTTCAATCGCATATCTTCTTTACTATGGCTCGCCAAAATAATTGTTTTTCAATTGCCTGCGCAACCCTTAAGCGTTGTTTTATTCCAAGTCCCATTAAATGAGATAATATAACCATACACAAATCTCACGACTTTTGTTTGAGTTTTGTAACCAAACCTCCAACACAGAGCCACAAAATAATATACAACATATTTCCCTGAATAAATTGAACCATTGATACTATGAGATTTTGAGATTCATATACAGGAATTTTTAAATCCAGCAATATACTGACCGTCGGTATAATGAGAGCCGCCGCTGTTGCTATGATGAACAAAATGAAATAAAACTTATCAACCTGTTTCTGTTCAAATTTATCTCTGCCTCTGTATGTCAGCACAATACCGGCAAACAGCATCGGAAGTATTGTAAGCAAAGTAGAAATCGTATAATTACGCCCGCTCTTTGTCATTGCCTCTGTCATCGGCAATAACAGATCATAAGCTATAAACCATACAAAAATAATACTACCATATTTTATAATTGCTTTTTGAGGTTTCTCCGATAGTGCCCCAACCATGTGTCCGGCACACAGGCCTGTTGCCATATAAGCCCCCATACCAAATATATCACTAAACTTTATTAGTTCTTGATAAATCGCTGGCTGCATAGTTTCCATAAATACATCATAAATCGGAAACTTCTGCATTACGATAATCGGAACAATCACGAGTATAAGAATAAACACCCCTTCAATCAGTAAGTTTAATCTTTGTATTGGTCGCTTACCTTTAATATTGCATATACATGTAAAGCCATTTAGCACAATGCCTATCAGTATCATTGGAAGGACATATAATCCTAACAGAAGTAAAAGATTCATTTTTCCACCATCAAAGCCAAGAGATTTCCATCCCCCAACTGAATAGAAACAGTACCATATAACTAGAATGAGTATTGTCTGTATAATAGTTTTCGTTTTTTCCATGATAACCCCTCCCTGTATATTAGCAAATATAAAATGACTTTCACAAAAATTTGCGAGTGAAATTTGTATTTATTTTTGTTAACCATTAATAGAATAAATTCCAAATTCTTTATTCCAAGTACCTCCATTGGTCAAATCTTTAATTGTAAAAGTAGTATGAGTCAGGATTTCAAAATGCAAGGAATTTGTACTATATTTAAGTAATGGAGAATTCACTTGTATTGTTTCTGTTGTTCTCCCGACAAGTTTGTCATAAAAATTTCGACTAGTGTACCCTGGTTCATATACCCCTCCACTTACTTTAGTTCCTTTTAATCTATATCCCCCTTTTACATTAACAAACCGATATTTTGATGACGAAACATCATATAAATTTACTCGGTTTAAGCAGGATTTCTTATCGGACTTACAATCTAGGTTCGACTGTCTTGTTGACCTGACCGAACCGATCTGCCAAAAACTTGATCCATCCCTTGCTGATATGTGATATTGTCGCAATTACCTAAAAATTTTACTATTAAATCTCTTCCATAAGGACATTTGAAAAACATCGAAATCCCCTCCTTATGACCACTACTGTTTTTACCACATATTTAAACTAATTTTCCCTAATACCAGCGAAAAACTAGCTACCACCACATTTACCGCCACTATCCTGCAGAATTGCTCTCCACCCAAAATCAAAGACAGAAAATACAATATCAATTGTATACCAAGAATTATTCTGGTTCTTTTCCGATATACACGAACCTCTTCTTCATCCAGTTGCTTATTATGCGTTTCTACAGGTGCAAGATAAAAAATACACCCACTTCCGATTACCATAATCCACGTATATACATCTATTGTCCATCCTGCTTCCAATAGGAATTCGAAAGCAAGAAACAACAATACTACGGACATCATCAGACACCGAAATTTTGTCTTCGCATGAAATCCACCTGCATGCTTTCGCAGTGTCCAAAAGAAAATCCAAAACACGCAACTTTCAAATACACAATCACAAAAGATACCAACAGTTAATGTAATGAAAATCCCCAACAGATTATTTAAAATACCTTCTACACCATATCTTATAATCTCACGTTCACTATCAGGTATATTTTTGCCATCTACTAAATAATCTGTCAGATGTGTCGTCAAATTCAAAACTTCCGCAACTGCTTAACACTTTCATTTTCTTTTGGCTGATAATAAATACCAGCACACACTGTATTAGCCTCTACACTCGCAGTCTCTCTTACTAGCTTGATAACTACTTTTTTTACTTTCTCCGAAACTCTTTTTTTCATCTGCATTGCTCTCTCCTCCCTTCTCTGTTTTTCTATGTGCATCATATCACATAATTCTGCTCTGTGCCGAAACATGTCATAATTCATATAGATTCTTGTCATAACTCGTGTTACTGTTCACTCCGCAGCTCATAGTTTTCCATAAATCAAAAGACACAGACCTCAAAAAGCCCATGTCTTCTCCATTTTTCTATATATACAGCATCAATTTTACACAAAAATGTGTCTCTTTTATGTTTATACTCATATCTCCATGATATTTTTCTACCATTCGTTTTACACTTTTTAACCCAATACCATGAGACTCCGAATTTTTTTTCGTTGTAAGAAAATTACCGTGTTTATCTTTTCTTATCCTCTCTGGCAAAAAACTGTTCTCTATCTCCAAAACAAGAATTCCATTTTTCAAAGAAAACTCAACACCCAAGAATTTTTCTTCGGTCTCCACTGCTGCATCTATCGCATTTTGCAACAAATTTCCAATGATGATATTCAAATCAAAGGAATGTTTCATATCTTCCGGTATTGCAACTTTTACAGTTGTATTCAACTGCATTTTCTTTGCCTTCTGAAGCATATAGTTCAGAACACTATCTACTTCCATATTTCCGGACGATACAATCTCACCCGGCTTCTCAAAAAATTCTTCCATAGCATTCAGATATCTCTGAAATTTTGAAAAATCCTTTCTCTCTGCCATAAATCTCAGTTCCGCCAAATGATGTTTCATATCATGCCGAAACATCTTCATTTTTTCTACACTCTCCAACATCACATTTATCTGATTCCGATATGCCATCATCTGATATTCCAATAACTCTGCCTCATGCTTTTCTTCTGATAGTTTTAAAAACAGGCTGTAAAAATAAAGCATCAAAAAATTAATCAAGAACAACCCCAAGCATATAATAGTAATCCCGCTATAAGTGCTGCTTTTTGTATAAATCAATATCGTTACTAATAAAATACTGCATAATGGTATACAAATCAAAGATAAAAAATAAGTTCTTGTCCTGTTTTTTCGCCCGGATACAATTTTTTCTGTAATCAACTCACAAACAAACATCAAGAATATTCCTATTGCCCCATACACCTGATTATACATATTTCCATCTTTATACGGCACAAATAAAAGTGTCACAAAAACATCACAAGCCATACCTACTGCGTAAATTGAGAACGTCACAAAAATATTTTCTTTCCACAGCTTTGTATACATTCGAACCACCAGACTAATACCGATTAAATTACATATCACATTTACCCACGCAACATGAAACCGTAAAAATAATGTCGTATTCACAATCCAAAAAAGCAAATAGCATGCAACTTCTTTCACCCTGCTTAACTTTGTCTCTTCCAAAAAGATGCGGATAAATCGATACGTCACATACATTCGAAATAAATTCGCCCCCGCACACACAATGATATCCATCATATTTTTATAATTCCTTTAACAATTTTTCTCTGACCTGTTTTCGCTGTGCCTGACTGATCGTCAGTACTCTCCCATTGTCCAATTCCACAGTTTCATATGTATACCGTGCGATACGCTGCTTATTTACTACATACGATTTATGAATTACAAGAAAATCTTCCGGCAATTCCTTGATAATATTTTTCAGCTTTCCGTAAAATTCCTTTTCGCCGCTTGTAGTGAGCAATCTAACTTTTCGTCCATCACTCACAAAGCAAAGAATATCTCCATAAGGCACATAATAATACTCTTTACCCAATTGGAATTCAAAGCGCTTTGTGTTTCGCCCGACAATCTTTAGTGCCAATGCAAGCGTCTCTTCAATCTTTTCTTCCTCAATCGGCTTTACAAGGAAATCCATCGGCTGCACCTTAAACAACTGCTGTGCATACGACTGTTTCCCCGATATATAGATAATCTGCATCGTATGGTTTTCCATCTGCTTTCGGATAAATATCCCCGCATCAATTCCACTCACTTCAAACAATTCGATATCCAAATACAGAATATCCAACTGTTTTCCCGTTTCTAAATAAGCACAAAGTTCTTCCCCGGAATTCCAGACTTGGATACCCATCTTTACATTTCTCTTTTTCCCATACTTCAAAACAACATCTTCTATAAAAGCACATGTATTTTTTCCATCATCACATATTCCAATCTGATACATTTCCCACCTCAAGTATATACACCCAAATTTGCAAAAAAACTCTTTAGAATTTTCTAAAGAGTTTACATCAAATGCAGGTGGTGGGACTTGAACCCACACGAGGTTGCCCCCGCAAGATTTTGAGTCTTGTGCGTCTGCCATTCCGCCACACCTGCTTACCCAAGAAGCATTTTTACTTCTTTTTATTAAGTTGTTGTCTCAACACAATGTATATTACCATATGCTACTATAAAATGCAAGCCTTTTTTGAAATTTTTTCAATTTTTTTAATAATTGCTACTGTTCACCCAAATGAGCATCTCCGCACACAGAGGTGAACAGCAGCTGACATTTCCCTTATTTCAATTTCTGACCAATCTCAAAGCAGTCGAATGTCGCAAAGTAATCTGCCGGTGTTTCGGCTCTTCGAATCAGCTTCGGAGTACCATCTTCCTGTAATAAAATCTCTGCTGATTTCAATTTTCCATTATAGTTATATCCCATTGCAAATCCATGTGCTCCTGTGTCATGAATGACTAGCAGATCTCCGATATCAATCTTTGGCAACATACGGTCTACTGCAAATTTATCGTTGTTTTCGCAAAGTGATCCGGTAATATCATATTTATGGTCACAAGGTGCATCTTCTTTTCCCATCACTGTGATGTGGTGGTATGCTCCATACATTGCAGGTCGCATCAGGTTTACCGCACATGCGTCACATCCGATATATTCTTTATACGTGTGCTTCTCATGAACTGCTTTTGTCACAAGGCAGCCGTAAGGTCCCATCATGTAGCGCCCAAGCTCTGTGTAGATTGCCACGTCTCCCATTCCGGCAGGAACAAGTACTTCCTCGTACACTTTTCTGACTCCTTCTCCGATCGCTCTGATATCATTCGGCTCTTGATCCGGTCGATACGGAATTCCGATTCCGCCTGACAGGTTGATAAATTTAATGTGCGCTCCTGTCTCTTTTTGTAATTTCACTGCCACTTCAAACAAAATCTTCGCAAGCATCGGGTAATATTCATTCGTAACCGTATTGCTCGCCAAAAATGCGTGAATTCCGAATTCTTTTGCCCCTTTTGCTTTCAAAATCTTAAATGCCTCAAACAACTGCTCCGTTGTCATTCCATACTTGGCATCCCCAGGATTATCCATAATGTCATTGCTGATTTTAAACAATCCTCCCGGATTATAACGGCAGCTAATCGTCTCCGGAATATGCCCGATTGCATTCTCCAAAAATTCAATATGTGTGAAGTCATCTAAATTGATAATTGCCCCCAGTTTGTCTGCATAGACAAATTCTTCCGCCGGAGTTGCATTGGAAGAGAACATGATATCTTTCCCTACTGCTCCAAGCGCCTCAGACAGCATCAATTCTGTATAAGATGAGCAGTCACAGCCGCAGCCGTATTCTCTTAAAATATTAATCAAAAATGGATTCGGAGTTGCTTTTACTGCAAAATATTCTTTATAACCTTTATTCCATGCAAAAGCCTCTTTCAATGCTTTTACATTTTCACGAATTCCCTTTTCATCGTACAAGTGAAACGGTGTCGGAAATTCTTTTACAATCTCATCTAATTTTTCTTTTGTAACAAACGGTACTTTATTCATCAATGGCTCTCCCTTCATACGTCAAATTAGAATCACTATACCTTTTTTCTTTTTATTTGTCAAGAAAAAGGATACCCCCAACTCGCAACTAAAAAAAGGAACAGACGATATTCGCCTGCCCCTTTGCATTGTTGTGTTGTGGTCTGTATAAAACTTTTAACTATTTCCTTAATCCTAATCTCTCGATTAATGTACGGTATCTTTCAATGTCAGTTTTCTTTAAGTAAGCGAGTAAACCTCTTCTCTGTCCTACCATTTTAAGAAGACCTCTTCTTGAATGATGATCCTTTGGATTAGCTTTGAAGTGTTCTGTCAACTCATTGATTCTTGCTGTTAATACAGCGATCTGAACTTCCGGTGAACCTGTGTCGCCTTCTGTTCTAGCATATTCTGCCATAATAGCTTGTTTCTTTTCTTTTGCGATCATGCTATGACCCTCCTGTTTTTCTTTAATTTAACACCTGACATTAAGTGACGGTTGGAGTATCCTGTCACCGAACATCGGTTTTTTCATACTTGATGAGTATATCATACTTTTACACCAGTGTAAACTACTTATTTTTAAAAATTACTGTCGAAACCTTGAAGCCGCTTACGCCCATATGCGATATCCTGTTCCACCTGCTCGCGAAGCATCTCTACAGAATCGAATTTTTTTTCCGGTCTCACATACTCGTAAAGCGCTACCTCAATCTTCTTTCCATAAGCGTCCCCGTGATAGTCAAATACAAATGTTTCAATTCCCATCTGTTCTTTCTCTGAAACTGTCGGTTTGCAGCCGATATTAGAGATTCCTCCATAAAGCATGCCATCAATGCGAATTGAACTGACATAGACTCCGTTAGGCGGAAGCAGTTTCTCTTTTTCTGCAACAATGTTCATCGTCGGAAATCCAAGCTTTCTCCCAAGCTGCTTACCATATTGTACTTCTCCTGTGACGGTATACGGGTATCCAAGAAGCTGTGTAACCAGTTTCATATTCCCTTTTTTCACTTCTTCTTTAATGTAAGTACTGCTTATTTCTCTATCTTCATAGCACTTCTTTTCAATCACTTCCACCTCATACCCGTATTCCCCACTATACTGCTGCAACATATGATAATCACCTTTTTTCTGATATCCAAAGTGAAAATCCGTGCCAACTACAATATACTCGGCATGAAATTGTTTCACCAAAATTTCTTTTATGAAAGTCTCCGCCTCAATTTTCGAAACTGCCTCGACAAATGGGCATTCCACCAGATAATCCACCCTGCCAAAAAGGCGTCCTGCGCGTTCTTCGTTCGTAATCAGACTTTCTTTTTTCTTTTTTATTTTTTCGTACAAGGGTGCCATGTCAAATGCAAACACAACGCTGTCTACACCGTCATTTTTCTGATGCTCAATGACCCGCTCGATCAATGTCTCATGTCCTCTGTGAAGACCATCAAATTTCCCCAATGTAATTGCAGTCTTTTTGTCATTTTGATAGAACTGCATTCCCTTGATATATTGCATGTTTTTTCCTCTTATCGTTACTCATTTTTATCAAAAAACATTTTGACTATTTTAAACATCTTTTGTTTCTGCTGATATGCGTAAATCGCAATGAACTGTCCGGAATTACTGTAAACTCTCACATATTCCCCGTCAATCAGATCTTTTGACTCATTGATATGCTTTTCAAAAAACATATTCCCATTACACACAAGCGCTTCATAAGGGCGTTTAAGTGTCACCGCCTCGTACTGCCCAAACATTTCATCAATTGGAACTAATATCTCTGAAAGTAATCCCGCTTCCTTTTTCTGTCTGACTTCCTCCAATGTATAGCTGTCTTCCAAAGTAAACCTGCTTACTTTTGTGCGGGTGAGTTCCTCCATGCAGCCACCACAGCCGAGTTTCTCTCCGATATCATGGCACAATGTGCGGATATAGGTTCCTTTAGAGCAGGAGACTTCCATCCGCACGCGCGGAAGCGAAATCTCTTTAATCCGAATCTCGTAGATAATAACCGGACGAGCTTTTCTCTCAACCTCAATTCCTGCTCTCGCCAGTTCATATAATTTTTTCCCATTGACTTTTAACGCAGAATACATCGGCGGTACCTGTAAGTATTCTCCTACAAATTCCCCGATGCATCTTTCTACGGCATCATTGTCAATTCCATCCATCGCTTTTTCGGATAACACTGTTCCGGATATATCCTGAGTGTCCGTTGCCTTTCCAAGTAAAAGTACTGTCTCATATGTCTTATCCTTATCCGTCAGCATATCGCATAATTTTGTCGCTTTTCCAAGGCAGACCGGAAGAACGCCCGTCGCATCCGGATCCAATGTACCGGTATGCCCGATTTTTTTCTGTCCGATAATTCCCCTTAGTTTTGCGACTACATCATGTGATGTAAATCCTTTTTCTTTACGTATATTAATGACTCCGTGTACCATATTTTCTTCCTTTTTATAATTGTAAATGAATCTGTCCGGACAGATTGTTGATCACATCATGTACCGTTCCTTTCATCGTCACACCGGCCGCTTTTTTATGGCCTCCTCCACCGAAATACTGTGCGATTCTGCTGACGTCCACATCACCAGATGCACGCAGGCTCACTTTGTACTCATGCGGAGCAGTCTCATATAAAAGAACGGCAACTTCCACACCTTTCGTCACCCGAAGCTGACTGACAATTCCTTCTAAATCTTTCGGTGTGACACCATGAAATTCCATCATACGCTGTGTAATATAGGATACAATACATTTTCCATCCATAAACAGAAAACTTTCAAACAATGCCCTCCCCAAAATCTGATTCTGAGCATACGTCTTTTCATAAAATGTCTTTTCGATGATCTCAGAGGCATTGATCCCTTTCCGCATCAGGTTCGCTGCCGCCTCCATCGTCTCCGGCGCCGTACATGAATACTGGAACACTCCTGTATCATGCACAATTCCAAGATACAGACATTCAGCCGTCTCTTTTGTGATCTTTTCTAAATCCAAAAGCCGGTATACAAGCTCCGAAGTAGAACTTGCTTCCGGGAAAATATAATTTTGATCTGCAAACGCAAGATTACTAATATGATGGTCTACGCAGAACGTCTCTTTTGCATGTTCAAAAAGCGCCTTTGAAAATCCGAGACGTTCTTTATCACCACAGTCAAGCACAATAAACAGATCATATTCTTTTTTGTCCGGCACCTCGTGACGAATCTCTTTCGCCGCCTTGATAAAATGAAAACTATCCGGTATGTCTTCCAGATAGACATCCGCCTGAATCTCTTCATAGTTTTCTTTGATGTACTGGTACAACCCAAGACAGGAGCCGACACAATCACCATCCGGACGCACATGACCGCCAATGGCGACTGTTTTTACATGTTTCAAGACTTCCTTTAACATCTTATTCTTCCTCTTCTTTTAAATCCTTTGTCACATCATCAATCATTTTCGACATTGCCACACCATATGCGATAGACTGATCCATCACAAATTTTATTTCCGGCGTGTTTCTCATATTCAGCTTCCTTGCCAGCTCTCTTCGGATATATCCTTCTGCGCTCTGAAGACCTTTGATTGTGTCTTCCTGCGCTTTCTCATCACCGAGCACACTGATATATGCTTTGCATGTCTTCAAATCCGGCGCTACTTCCACCGCCACAACGGAGGTCATTGGTGCAACACGAGGGTCTTTGATGCCCCCGCGGATAATGTTGCTTAATTCTTTTTGCACCTCTCCGTTTACTCTTGTATTTTTAATACTGTTTTTTCTCAATTCTTTTCCTCTTTTCTTATCTTGGTATCTCTACCATTTTATAAGACTCTACCTGATCGCCTTCTTTTACATCATTAAATTTCTCGAAGACAAATCCACATTCATAACCTGCTTTTACTTCTTTTACATCATCTTTAAAACGTTTTAACGAAGCAAGACCTCCATCAAAGATTACAACTCCATCACGGATAATACGTGCAGAACATCCTCTCTCAAATGTACCGTCAAGCACATATGCACCAGCAATCGTACCTACGCCTGAAGCCTTAAATGTCTGACGAACCTCTGCATGACCGAGTACTTTTTCCTCAAACACCGGATCTAACATACCTTTCATGGCAGCTTCCACGTCTTCAATCGCATTGTAGATGACACGATATAATCGTACATCCACACCTTCACGCTCCGCAATCTCTTTCGCAGTTGCATCCGGTCTTACATTGAATCCGATGATGATTGCGTTGGATGCAGATGCAAGTGTGACATCAGACTCGTTGATTGCACCGACACCACCGTGGATGATCTTTACAACGACCTCGTCATTTGACAATTTCAAAAGACTCTGTTTTACTGCTTCCACAGAACCCTGTACATCTGCTTTTACAACAATACCAAGTTCTTTGACATTTCCTGCCTGAATCTGGCTGAACAGATCATCTAAGGACATCTTTGATTTTGTATCGTCTAACAGTTTCATTCTTCCCTGTGAAATGAATGTCTCTGCAAAGTTTCTTGCTTCTTTGTCATTGCCGCATCCGACAAATACTTCTCCGGCATTCGGCACATCATTCAGACCAAGGATCTCTACCGGAGTAGAAGGACCTGCCTCTTTTACTCTTCTTCCTTTGTCATCCATCATCGCTCTTACTTTCCCGTAAGCAGAACCTGCTGCGATGGCATCTCCGACACGAAGTGTACCTTTCTGTACCAGTACTGTCGCCACAGAACCTTTTCCTTTATCAAGCTCTGCCTCGATCACAAGACCTCTTGCGCGGCGGTTTGGATTCGCTTTTAATTCCAATACTTCCGCTGTCAGAAGGATCATCTCCATCAAGTCTTCAATTCCTTCTCCTGTCTTTGCAGAAACCGGTACAAAGATTGTGCTTCCACCCCAGTCCTCTGCAATCAGCTCATACTCTGTCAATTCCTGTTTTACACGATCGATATTTGCACTAGGTTTATCAATCTTGTTTACTGCAACAATGATTTCAATTCCAGCTGCTTTCGCATGGTTGATTGCTTCTACAGTCTGAGGCATTACGCCGTCATCTGCCGCAACAACAAGAATCGCAATATCTGTGGAATTAGCGCCACGCATACGCATTGCTGTAAACGCCTCATGTCCAGGTGTATCTAAGAATGTAATCTTCTCTCCGTTTACTGTCGCCACATATGCACCAATATGCTGTGTGATACCACCTGCTTCACGGTCGATCACATTTGTATTACGGATTGCATCCAGAAGGGAAGTTTTACCATGGTCAACATGCCCCATAACACACACAACCGGCGGACGTTTCTTCATCTTGCTTTCGTCTTCTTCATCTTCTTTTAACAATTCTTCAATGACATCTACTACTTCTTCTTTTTCGCAGAGCACTTCAAATTCCATTGCGATTTCCTCTGCAGTATCGTAATCAATTTCTTGGTTTACTGTCACGATTTTTCCCTGTAAAAACAATTTTTTTACAATTGCAGACGGCTGAATCTTCATCGCATCTGCAAGTTCTTTGATTGTAAGTACTTCCGGGATCGTGATCATCTTAATCTTTTCTTCCACTTTTTCCTCTACCTTTGGCTGCGGCTTTTGCTGCAACGGCACATTTTTTGTCTTTTTCCCTTTTGGTCCTCTTTCCTCATGGTCATCTTTGCGATAATCTTTTTTCTTATTAAAATTATCTTTTTGTTTCTGACGCTGTGGCTTCTGCTCAGGAACTACCGGTGCCGGAATTGAAGGCGCGCTCTTTCTGTTATCGTTTCTTCTGTCGTTTCTTCTATTATCATCTCTGCGGTCATCTCTTCTGTCATCACGTCTGTTGTCATCGCGTTTTTGACCCTGATAATTGTTGTTCGGTCTTTGATTATTATTTGCTCTCTGCGCATTATTATTCTGTCTTTGTCCCTGACCTGCGTTGTTGTTTCTCTGACCCTGGTTATTATTTGGTCTCTGACCATTCTGTCTCTGACCCTGATTGTTTCCGTTTCTCTGTCCTTGATTGTTGTTCTGTCCATCTCGTCTCTGTGTTGGACGATTGCCTTGACGGGAACCATTTTGAGAATTCTGCGGTCTGAACACCTGCACAATATGCTTTTTCTTCGGTTCTTCTTTTGTATCCCCACCGCCAAAGCTGCTTTTTACAGCCTCAATCTGCTCATCACTCAATGAACTCATATGGCTGGTTACCTCTATATTTTTTTCTCTCAGAACATCAAGTACTTCTTTGTTTGTTTTATTTAGCTCTTTTGCTAATTCATGCACTCGCACTTTTGTCATACTAACTACCTCCTCTATGCAATCGTATATCCTTCTGTTTCCAAATGTTTCTTGATCCCTTTTGCAAACCCTGCATCTGTCACTGCAAGTGTCGCCCGGAATTCTTTTCCCATTGCATGCCCCAAGGTATCTTTATCCCCATAAAAATAAATTGGCACTTCATAGAAATCACACATATTTTTAAACTTCTTCTTTGTATTCGCCGATGCATCCTCCGCCACAATCACAAGCTCTGCCATACCGGTCTTTACTTCTTTTTCGGTACAGAATTCACCGCTTGCCGTCTTTCCTGCTTTCGTGGCAAGGCTGACTAACGATAATGCTTTACTCGATTTCAAGCGCATTCATCTCCTTTTCCAGCTTTTCATAAACTTCTTTTGGAATTGCCTGCTTAAAAGACCGCTCTAACCCTTTGTTTTTCACCGCTTTTTCAAAACATTCTTTTGAAAAACAAAGATATGCTCCGCGCCCGTTCTTTTTTCCTGTCGCATCCAGTTCAAATGTATCTTCGGAAGTTTTCAAAACACGCATCATTTCTTTTTTACTTTTCATCTCTTGACATCCTACACATTTTCGCATAGGAATCTTTTTGTTATTACTCAACAAATCACTCCTGACTACACTAATTCATCTGGCATCTCTTCATCTGCTTCCTCAGACACTTCTGTGGAAAGATTCATATAATTTTCCGGAAGTTCACCGGCTTCAATCGCCTGTGTCTCGCTCTTGATATCAATCTTGTATCCTGTCAGACGTGCAGCCAGTCTCGCATTCTGTCCTTCTTTTCCGATTGCAAGTGACAACTGATAATCCGGCACAATCACACTTGCTGTCTTTTCATCCGGATCAGCCATTACAGAGATGACTTTTGCCGGACTAAGTGCATTCTCAATCAAGATCGCCGGATTGTCGCTCCAGTTGATGATATCAATCTTTTCTCCGCGAAGCTCACTTACGATTGCATTGACTCTCGCACCGTTCATACCAACACATGCTCCGACCGGATCTACATCCGGGTCATTTGACCACACTGCAATCTTTGTACGGGAACCGGCTTCTCTTGAGATGCTCTTAATCTCAACAATTCCTTCTTTTACTTCTGCAACCTCAGACTCAAACAGACGTTTCACCAGTTCCGGATGTGTACGGGAAACTAAAATCTTTGGTCCTTTTGTTGTATTCTTCACTTCTACGATATAGAGTTTGATACGTTCTGTAGGCTTAAACACTTCGCCTTTTACCTGCTCATTCTCAGTCAGCATCGCATCTGCTTTTCCAAGGTTAATACTTACATTCTTGCCAACATAACGCTGCACGATACCAGTCACGATATCTTTCTCTTTTTCAAAATACTGATCGTACACTACTTTTCTCTCTTCTTCACGGATTTTCTGAAGAATTAAGTTCTTTGCATTCTGTGTTGCAATACGTCCAAATTCCTTTGACTCCACCGGAATCTGAACAATATCGCCGAGCTCAAATTTTGAGTCGATCATTTTTGCATTTGCAAGGCTGATCTCCATCACATCGTCTTCCACTTCTTCTACAACTGTCTTTTCCGCAAACACAGAGTAGTCACAAGTCTCACGATTCATCACTACTTTGATATTATCTGCTTTTCCAAAATGATTTTTACATGCGTTAATCAGAGAATTCTCAATTGCATCTAATAAAGTTTCTTTACTGATATCCTTTTCCTGCTCAAGAATTGTCAACGCTTCTAATAATTCTGTGTTCATTTTTTCTTTCCTCCTGATTTAAAAATCCAATGCCAAACGAATTAAAGCGATCTCGCTTCGTTCAAATGTCTTTGTTGTCTCATCTTCATATTCAATCGTCACGGTATCCTGATCGTATTCTTTTAGAATTCCGATAAATTCTTTCTGTCTGTCAATCGCACGGTAAGTACGGATCTCCACTTCTTCTCCGATACTTCTTGCAAAGTCTTTCTCTTTTTTCAAAGGTCTTCCAAGTCCCGGAGAACTCACTTCAAAGATATACGTATCTTCGATATAGTCTTTCTCATCCAAAATATCTGAAAACGCTCTGCTTACCACTTCACAATCGTCTACCGAAATTCCTCCCGGTTTATCAATATATGCCCGAAGATACCAGTTTCCTCCCTCTTTTACATACTCAACGTCCACCAACTCAAATCCATTGCTTTCAACGATTGGTAATAGAAGTTCTTCTGTTTTTTGTTCGTATACTTCTCTTTTAGACACTGTCAACCTTCCTTTCTTATACCAACAAATAAGAGTGAACATTACGTCCACTCTTCTGCCGATTTCTTATGTAACTAACATACACTATAGCACTCATTCTCAATAAATGCAAGGGTATTTTCAAAATTTCTCATTTCAGGGTTATCGTTTTGTTCCGATTCCATCACGTCTTGCCAGTTTCAGACGGTTCAATGTCACTTCTTTTTCTTTATATAGAACCTTTTGCTCAACTCCTTCTTCAAGCAGATATACCTGTTCCAGTTCATCTTTTTTCTGTAGTTTGATTCCGCGCACTCCGACGGCACCTTTTTTCTTTTCCGGCACCTCTGTCGACGCAAACCTCAGAAAATATCCATTCATCGTCTGAAGCACAATGCTTTGTCCCTCTGTCACAACCTGTACACAGATCACTTCATCCTCTTCTAAAAGCTTTGTCGCTGCGATGGTTCGTTTTGCCACCTGAAATTCACTTCCATCCACCTGCTTTAACATACCTTGTTTTGTCGCAAACAACAGCTTTGCCATAGAGAGACTTCCCTCATCACACACAAACACAATCTGTTCTTCGGTGCTGTTGTAATTACTCAAATTATCAATCGGAGTTCCTTTATCCCTGAATTTTCCATATGGAATATCCGGCACCTTCACCTGATGCATCTTTCCTGCATTCGTAAACAAACAGATTTTTCCCGTATTGAGACAGGAAACTATATATTTATTCTCCGAGTCCGCTGCTTCCCTGTTTCTTTCATAGGTCGACACATCCACCGTTCTTGCATATCCGAAACGATCCATCAAAAATACAACTTCCTGCTCTTCGATCTTCTTTTCTTCAAACACTGCTTCTTCTGCATTTTCGACAATCGTCCGTCGTTTTCTTGCATATGTCTTTTTAATCGCATCCAAATCTTCTATAATTACTTCCGCCATCGAATCATAATTATTCAAAATATCTTCATAGCGGGCAATACTTTTAAGTGTCTGCTCATGTTCTGCCTGCAATGCCTCAATCTCCAGACCAATCAGTTTGTACAGGCGCATCTCCAGGATTGCTGTCGCCTGTCTTTCTGTAAACCGGAGCATCGAGGCCATCTTTTTTGAAATATTAGATTTGAATTTGATATTCTCTGTGATACCGTCAGTCAGACACGCTTTTGCCTCTTTGATCGACTTGCTGCCACGCAAAATTTCAATAATCAAATCAATGACATCACATGCCTTGATCAAACCTTCCTGAATCTCTTTTTTATCCAACTCTTTTGCAAGCAGTGTCTTGTATTTTCTCGTCACAACATCAAACTGAAAATCTACATGGTGCTCGATAATTGATTTCAGTCCCATCGTCTCTGGTTTCCCATTTGCAACGGCAAGCATATTCACTCCAAATGTATCTTCCAGACGAGTCTTTTTGTAAAGCATATTCTTTAAGTTTTCCACATCTGCATCTTTTCGAAGTTCGAGCACAATCCGAATTCCTTCTTTGGATGACTGATTGGAAATATCTGTGATGTCATTCGTCTTTTTGCTCTCCACAAGGGACGCCACATCGTTTAAAAATTTTCCGATTCCTGCACCGATCATTGTGTAAGGAATTTCTGAAATCACAAGACGTTTCTTTCCGCCTTTCAATTCCTCCACTTCCACTTTTCCGCGAATCTTAATCTTTCCGGATCCCGTCTCATAAATGTTCAAAAGATCGTCTTTGTTGACTACGATACCGCCCGTCGGAAAATCCGGTCCTTTGATATGTTTCATCAACTGCTTTGTCGTGATCTCACTGTTTTTCATATACGCTTTCACCGCATCGATCACTTCGCCTAAATTGTGTGTTGGAATACTCGTCGCCATTCCGACTGCGATTCCCTCTGCGCCGTTTACCAAAAGATTTGGAATACGAACCGGAAGCACCTCCGGTTCTTTTTCTGTCTCGTCAAAGTTCGGAGCAAAGTCCACAACTCCTTTGTCCAAGTCTGCAAGAAATACCTCCTGTGTCAGTTTTGCAAGACGAGCCTCCGTGTAACGCATCGCAGCAGCTCCGTCTCCCTCGATAGAGCCGAAGTTTCCATGTCCGTCCACAAGAATCATTCCTTTTTTGAATTCCTGTGCCATTACGACAAGTGATTCGTAGATGGAACTGTCTCCATGCGGGTGGTATTTACCCATCGTATCCCCGACGATACGCGCACATTTTCGATATGGTTTATCATAGCGGATACCAAGTTCATGCATATCGTAAAGTGTTCTTCTCTGCACCGGCTTCAGACCATCTCTGACATCCGGCAACGCTCTTGCCACAATGACACTCATCGCATAATCGATATATGATTTTTTCATGATATCCGAATATTCGGTTCTTATAATTTGTGAATCCTGCATCTTTTGTTGCCTCCTATATATCTAACTCTGCTTCTGTCGCATTTTCATAAATAAACGCACGTCTCGGAGGCACCTCACTTCCCATCAGCATCTCCGTCACAGAAGATGCCATTCTCGCATCTTCAATCTCGACAAGCTTTAGCATTCTCGTCTCCGGATTCAGCGTTGTCTCCCACAACTGGTCTGCATCCATCTCGCCAAGACCTTTGTATCTTTGCAGCGTAAATGGTCCTTTCTGACGTTTGCGATAGCGCTCCAGCGCTTTGTCGTCGTACAGATATTCCTCTTCCCCTTTTTTCGGCATCGCCTTGTAAAGCGGAGGCATCGCAATATAGACATGTCCTTCAAAAATCAATTCCGGCATAAACCGATAGAACAATGTCAATAATAATGTAGAAATGTGAGCGCCATCCACGTCCGCATCAGCCATAATGATGATCTTGTTATAACGGAGTTTTGTGATGTCGAAATCATTACCATACCCTTCCGAAAATCCACAGCCAAAGGCATTGATCATCGTCTTGATCTCCGCGTTGGCAAGTACCTTATCGATACTTGCTTTTTCCACATTCAAAATCTTTCCGCGGATTGGCAGGATTGCCTGATAAGAGCGGTCTCTCGCCGTCTTTGCGGAACCTCCCGCAGAATCTCCCTCCACGATAAAAATCTCACATTTGCTCGCATCTCTGCTCTCACAGTTCGCAAGCTTTCCATTGCTGTCAAACGAATATTTCTGCTTCGTCAACAGATTCGTCTTTGCCTTCTCCTCCGTCTTACGGATTTTTGCCGCCTTCTCCGCGCAGCTGATTACTTTTTTAAGCGTATCCAGATTCCGGTCAAAATAGCGCACAATCTCCTCCCCGGTCACCTTTCCGGTCGCCTTTGCTGCATCCGGATTGTCCAGCTTTGTCTTCGTCTGCCCTTCAAAACGCGGATCCGGATGCTTGATTGAAACAATCGCCGTCATCCCGTTGCGAATATCCGCTCCTGTAAAATTGCTGTCCTTCTCTTTTAAAATGCCAAGTTCTCTCGCGTACTGGTTCATCGCCGTCGTAAACGTCGTCTTAAATCCCGTCAAATGTGTTCCACCCTCTGCATTGTAAATATTATTACAAAATCCGAGTACGTTCTCATGGAACTCATTTACATACTGGAATACAACTTCCACTTCAATCCCTTCTGACTCACCTTTAAAATAAATCGGCTCATGTATCGCCTCTTTCTTCTGATTCAGATCACGGATAAATCCAAGTATTCCGTCTTCCTCATGATATTCAATATGTTCTGTCTGCGCTCCGCGTCTGTCCTCAAAAATAATCGTCAGATTCGGATTCAGATACGCAGTCTCATGGAGACGACTTTTTACTTCCTCCGCCTTGAATCTCGTCTTCTCAAAAATCGTGTCGTCCGGCAGGAAATTCACTTCTGTCCCCGTTTTTCTCGTCTTTCCAATAACCGGAAGCAACCCGTTTTCAAGCTCTACAACCGGAATCCCCCGCTCGTATCGGTCGTGATGAATTGCACCTTCCCTGCTGATCTTGACGTCCATATAAATAGAAAGTGCATTTACAACCGAAGAGCCAACCCCGTGCAGCCCGCCGCTTGTCTTATAAGCTGTATCATCAAATTTTCCACCTGCGTGAAGTGTCGTATATACAATACGCGCTGCGGATACCCCCTTTTGGTGCATCCCGACAGGGACACCTCGCCCATTGTCGATCACCGTTGCAGAACCATCTTTTTCCAGTATGACCTGAATCTTGTCACAGTACCCCGCAAGATGTTCATCTACCGCATTGTCCACAATCTCATAGATCAAATGATTGAGCCCCTTCGTAGACACACTTCCAATATACATTCCCGGTCTTTTTCTGACCGCTTCCAGTCCTTCTAATATAGAAATACTATCTGCATCATATGTATTTTGTTTCGCCATTTACTTAAAACCCTCTCTTTTTCATACTGCACCCATCATAACACAAACAAAGGTTCGTTTCAAATAAATTCTTCTACCCCATGATGACTTTTGCTAAAACGTCTGACAGCAGCTCCATCGCATTTCGCATTTCCTCCACAGTGTTTGTCTGGGCGCCTGCCTCGATCAAAAGAGATTTTGGCATCATATGGAGACTGTAACGGTACCCTTTCAGATAGATTTTCCTTGCAAATCCCGGATACATACTCTCTGATGCAAGCTGCATCTGTAGAGAAAACGACAGATTATCCTGAATATAAGGATTTGGAAGATATGCGATATCTCCATTGGCTTTTGTTCTGCTAAGTCCATTGAAAAACATGATCTTTGCCGCCTGTTTTCCATTTGCCTCCGTCACCAGATGTGTATCATTGCCGACCCCATCACGGTGCAGATCAATCACAACCTCAATACTTGGATTTTCTTCCAATATTTTTCTGACCCCCACTTCCGAAAATTCGTACGCTTTGCTTCGGTCTAATTTCCCGTCGATCAAATCATACACGCCGTCATGATGGATGGTTGAAATTCCCTTCGCATTCAAAAGCTCTGACAAATATGCTCCCATCCCGACGATACTTGTTCCGACATCTCCCTCGACAGAATCCACAAAAGTCTCCTGCGAGTGAGTATGAAAGATAAGTACTTTTGGTCCTTCCCCACTTGTGTCAATATGCATATCTTTTGCGAGAAGCTCATCCACATTTAACTGCTCCTGCCCGATCATCGTTGTACTGTCCACCGTATAGTAATGGCTCACCAGATAGTTAAAATCTCTCAGCTGCTCTATCGATACAGTCACTGGTTCCGTTTTCACTTCCTTGGCATCTTTTTCTGCGTGACTTCCGTCCCCGCTGATCAGATTTCCATTCTCGTCCACCTCATTTTCATCTGCCGCCTGCCTTGCCATGATCATTTCATAGGTCGCAGTATCTTCAATTTCAGATTCATAAGTTCCTTTCCCTTCCACATAACTTCCAAGCGGAATCATCTGCATCGCTTTTTTTGCGATCCATGTATTCCAATCTGTCTTTTCTTCTTTTTCCGCATAAAAAAGTCCTGGCATAAAAGACCTTTCCGTCATTCTCACAAGATTTTCCCGCAGACTCCCCTTCCATTCTTCCGTAATCTGCGTTCCACCTTGAAATAATATATATATGCCAAGACAAAAGATCAAACTGCCCGACAATATTGCTAAACTCCTATTTTTTCTCATATTTCTCTCCTAACAGAATCTTTAGAGCTTTAACAATATATGTTGCCTTTTTGATAATTATGAGCATGTCCTCTCCGAAAACAAAATATTTAATCCCTCAGAAATCGTATATCCGATTCGTTTGATTGTCTCATCAATATCTTTCGGGGTCACAAACATTCCATTTAAATGCGGAGAGATCAGTTCTTTGATCAGTTCATATTTCTCCGTCGCATTATATCCCTGCAAAACGACCCCGACACCTTTTAGTGTCTCGGATGTCTCCAGTGCCGCAATCAAATTTTCCATCGTGTCATTGACAATCGTAGCTGCATCTACAACCGTCGGCACACCAATGGCAATGACCGGAACCCCGATTGTCTCTTCTGTAATTCCGTTTCTGTGATTTCCCACACCGGAGCCCGGATTAATTCCCGTATCTGCAATCTGAATGGTTCGATTCAGTCTCTTGCTGTTCCTTGCGGCAAGCGCATCCACCGCAATGACCAAATCCGGTGTTGTCTCCTTTACAATCCCTTTGATGATCTCTAATGTCTCCATACCTGTCTGCGCCATAACCCCTGGAACGATTGCGCTTGTCATGTGCACAGCATCTTCCCCCATTGCGTATTTACCATACTCTTTTACAATATGTCTTGTAATTGCCAGATTATCGACTACATGTGGTCCTAATGCATCCGGTGTCACCTGACGGTTTCCAAGACCTGCCACCAATACAACATAGTCCTCTTTTTCGATTTTTATGAGCTCTTTGATATATTTTGCCAGTTCTTCTGAAATTTCCCTGTGATATTCCTCGTCTGGGACGGCCATATTCGGTGCTTCCATCGTAATATATGTGCCGACAGGTTTCCCCATCGCGCGAGCCCCTTTTTCCGTCTCAATCTTTACTTTCGTGATTCGTATCTCCCGCTCTTTGTCATACTCCTCTTCCAAGATAACTCCCTGAACTTCCACATGATCCGATTCAAATCGCTCTTTTTCCTCCAATGCTAAATCTGTATGAATACTATACTTTTCCAACATCTCAACTTCTCCTTGTAACTTTATTTTTTAGTTTTCACAAAAAAAAGAGAATTATGTATTGACAAGCCACAATAGTTATTTTACAATGAATGAGTATGTTTCAGTAGAACGTTCCGTGTCCGGGTCTGCTGAACAAAAGATGAATTTTATATCACATATATTGGAGGTGTTCAGATTGGCTAACATTAAATCTGCAAAAAAAAGAATTTTAGTAAACGAAACAAAAGCTGCTAGAAATAAAGCAATTAAATCAAGAGTAAAAACTTCTATTAAAAAAGTAGATGCTGCTGTTGAAGCAAAAGATCAGGCTGTTGCTGTTGAAGCATTAAAAGCTGCTATCAAAGAGATCAACATGGCTGGAAGCAAAGGTGTTTACCACAAAAATACTTGTGCTAGAAAAGTTTCTCGTTTAACAAAAGCTGTTAACGGAATTGCTTAATTTTTATTAGGAAATATATTATAAGACAACCATACCGTCATGTGGTTGTCTTTTTGATTGCACTTTAAAAATAAAGGAGTTTTTTATGGACACTGTTTTTCACGAAATCGAACCGATTTTTAATAGGGACTCAAAAATATTGATTCTCGGCTCTTTCCCATCTGTAAAATCACGGGACGGACACTTCTTCTACAACCACCCTCAAAATCGTTTTTGGAAGGTGCTCGCACAGGTCTTTAACCGTGAGGTTCCAAAGACAATCGAGGAGAAAAAGCTTTTCCTTTTGACCAATCAGATCGCAGTGTGGGATGTGATTGCTTCCTGCGAGATCAAAGGTTCCAGCGACAGCAGCATCAAAAACGTCGTTCCCAATGATCTGAATCGAATCTTGTCTGTCTCCCATATCGAGCAGATTTATACAAACAGCAACACCGCATTCCAGCTTTATGAAAAATACTGCAAAAGCCAGACACATATGGACGCAATAAAACTGCCATCCACAAGTCCCGCAAACGCAGTCTATTCACTGGAGAAACTTGTAGAGATTTGGAAAAGCATCACCCAATATACTGCACACAAAAAGTAGGTAGCGCATTTAATGCATCTACCTACTTTTCATTATAACGACTAGTTATTGATCAATTTATCCTCGTCGCTCCAGCTGTATAATTTACGGATTTCTTCTCCGACAATTTCTGATGGATGTTCTGCTGCAAGTTTTCTCATTGCTTTGAAGTGTACCTGGCTTCCTGCTGATGACATATCTAATAAGAAGTCTTTTGCAAATGTACCATCTTGAATATCTGATAAGATTTTCTTCATTGCTTTCTTTGTATCTTCTGTGATGATCTTTGGTCCTGTAATGTAATCACCGTATTCTGCTGTGTTTGAGATAGAGTATCTCATTCCGGCAAATCCACTCTGGTAAATCAAGTCTACGATTAATTTCATCTCGTGGATACATTCGAAGTAAGCATTTCTTGGATCATATCCTGCTTCTACCAATGTCTCATACCCTGCCTGCATCAATGCGCAAACACCACCACAAAGTACTGCCTGCTCACCGAAAAGGTCTGTCTCTGTCTCTGTACGGAATGTTGTCTCAAGCACACCTGCTCTTGCTCCACCGATTGCAAGCGCATATGCAAGTGCGATATCCTGTGCTTTTCCTGTAGCATCCTGTTCTACTGCCACAAGACAAGGAACACCTTTTCCTACTTGATATTCGCTTCTTACTGTGTGACCAGGTCCCTTTGGCGCTACCATTGTAACATCTACATTCTTTGGAGGTACGATACATCCAAAATGAATGTTAAATCCGTGTGCGAACATTAACATATTTCCTTCTTCAAGGTTTGGTTCAATATCGTTTTTGTATAATGCAGCCTGCTTTTCATCATTGATCAAAATCATAATAATATCGGCTTTTTTTGCTGCCTCTGCCGCTGTGTATACCTCAAATCCTTGTTCTTCTGCTTTTTTCCATGATTTGCTGCCTTCGTAAAGACCGATAATGACATTGCATCCGGATTCTTTTGCGTTCAATGCATGCGCATGTCCCTGACTTCCGTAACCGATTACCGCAATTGTCTTTCCTTCTAATAATGATAAGTTACAATCTTCCTGATAATAAATTTTTGCCATAGCTGTTACCTCCTAAACCCTTCTCATGAATATATAGTTAAGGACCTTTGCCCCTAGCTTTCTACATTAATCATCAATTACTTTGATACCTTTTGACCCTCTTGACAAGGCCGTGATTCCTGTTCTTGCAAGCTCTAAAATCTTATATCCCTGCAGGAGATTCAAAAAAGCTTCTACTTTCGACTGATTTCCTGTCATCTCAAGCATCAGCGACTCTCTCTCCACATCGACAATCTTCGCTCTGAAAATATCAGCAACAGAAATAATCTCTGCTCTCTCAGATGCATCTGCCATCACTTTGACCATAATAAGCTCCCTGCAAACCGACTCTCCATCCGCCAAAATCTTAATATCAACGACATCTTCCAATTTGCGAAGCTGCTTCTCAATCTGAGACAAGATCAACTCATCCCCGCTTGCAACAACCGTAAGTCTTGTAAACCGTTCATCCGTTGTAATTCCCGCTGTGATACTGTCAATACTGTATCCTCTTCTGCTGAATAATCCGGCAACGCGACTTAACAATCCCGCATTGTTATTTACCAATAATGAAAATACTTGTTTCCTCATAACATCCCTCTACTTTCTTATTTTTAAAAAACAGAGTGCGTTCTGTTTTTATATATTATCAACTAGAAACCTATTTGTCAATACTTTTTCTAAATGTCACTTTAACTTTTTACTGCGCTGCAATCCGCTCTGCCAGATCATTCAGATAAACCCACCGTTCCATCTTTTCTTCCAACTGTTTTTCTGCGACCTCTTTTTCTAAAGTAAGCTCCGAAAGTTTCGCAGAATTCGTTGCATTCGCCATCATATCCGCATCCAGTTTTTCGAGTTTTTTCTCCAGCTTGGCAATGTCTTCATCAATTGTCTCAAACTCCTTCTGCTCCATATATGAAAATTTCAACTTTGTCGGACGATTCTGTTTCCAATCATTTTTTCCGGTACTCTTTTTCGCCTTCACTTCCTCTTTTGGCACTTCCCGCTTCTGCTTCGCCTCTATGTAATCCGTGTATCCGCCCTCGTACTGCTGCAAATGTCCATTTCCATCAAATTCAAAAATGCGGTCCACCACGTTGTCCAGAAAATAGCGGTCATGCGATACCGTGATCACAATTCCCTGAAACGAGTTCAGATAGTCCTCTAAAATTGTCATTGTCGGAATATCAATATCATTGTTCGCTTCATCAAATATGAGCACGTTAGGCGCAGCCTGCAGGACACTTAACAGATAAAGTCTCTTCTTTTCACCGCCCGATAATTTTTCAATCGGTGCATACTGCATATCCGGTGTAAATAAAAATCGCTCAAGCATCTGAGACGCCGTGATTCTTCCATCTTTTGTCGGTATATACTCAGCGATGTCCTTCACAAAATCAATCACTCGCTGACTCGTATTCATCTCCGGAAGTTCCTGAGCAAAATATCCAATTCGTATCGTCTCTCCAATCTCAATCGTCCCCTCATCAGGTTCAACGATACCTGCAATCATTTTCAACAATGTTGACTTTCCACAGCCATTCGGACCGACAATACCAAGATTCTGATTCTTCAATACAATATAATCAAAATCGTCGATGAGCTTTTTCTCTCCATAACTTTTGCTGATATGGTGAAGTTCAATTGTCTTCTTTCCCATTCTCGTTTCCACAGAATCAATCTCTGCCAAACGATCTGTCTCCGGAGCTTTCCCACTTTTCAAAAGCTCTAATCGCTCCAATCTTGCCTTTTGCTTTGTTGTTCTTGCACGGCAGCCGCGCTTTGCCCATTCTAATTCCATTCTCAACACACTTTGGCGTTTTCGCTCTGAAGCAAACTCCATCTCTTCCCGCTCTGCCTTCATTTCCAAAAATTTCGAATAATTCGCCTCATACCCATATAATTTTCCACGGCTGATTTCCAAAATTCGATTTGTCACTTTATCTAAAAAATAACGGTCATGCGTTACCATAATCACAACACCTTTATAACGTTTCAAATAATCTTCCAGCCAGGAAATCATCTCTCCATCTAAATGGTTCGTCGGCTCGTCCAAAAGCAAAATTTCAAACGAAGATGCCAGCGTTTTCGCAAGCGCTACTTTTTTCTTCTGCCCGCCGGAAAGATGCTCCATTTTCATATCGTGATCCGTAATTCCAAGTTTATTGAGTGCACTTTTCACTTCACTTTTCAGCGCCCAGTCATTCTCCGCAATTCCGTCAAATGCATACGAAAGAACAGTCGCTCCCTCAGGAAACGAAGGATGCTGCGAAAGATACGCCAATCGAATCCCATTCTGTTTTATAATCTGTCCACTGTCAGGCTCTTCCACTCCCGCAATCATACGCAACAGCGTTGTTTTCCCTGTACCATTAATTCCTATAATGCCAATTTTGTCTCCTTCTTGAATCCCGAATGAAACATCATCGAAAATTGTCTTCTCGCCAAATACTTTACTGACGTGTTCTATATTCAATATATTCATTTTCAACACTCCTATTTTTCGTAACAGTTCAGCCGTGCACAAAGTCACAAAAAACTGAGTTCAAACTGATTTGAAAACGAAGATTTTTTGTGGACTTTGTATATAGCGTTCTTCCACAAGCGAGGATTTCAGCGCATTAGCAGCGAAAAAGGCTGTGTAACAGCCAATTTGAGCTGTTGTGGCTGAACTGTTATTATTTTTCTTCTTCCAAAATATCATAAAGGATTTTTCATTTCCCGTCAATTTTGAAAATCAATCTATAAGGACAACAGATAACAAAACAGCCCCTCCAACCGGAACTTTTATTCCGTTTTGGAGAGACTGAAAAATCGTCCTTACAAATCATGTTGTTTAATATAAGCGAGCAGCGCTTCACAGCCTTCTTTCACATCCCGATAGGTAACATCAAAATTTCCGGTATACCATGGATCTGCAATCGCTCTTGGAGCTTTTCCAAAATCAAGAAGCATGTGGATCTTTCCATCCGGATCACCACCTGCGATTCTTGTCATATTGCGAATGTTCGCTTCGTCCATTCCTATGAGATAATCATATTTCTCATAGTCTTTTTTTGTCATCTGTACAGCACGATGCGGAAGTACCGGAATCCCTACTTCCCGCATCTTGTTTACCGTTCCGTAATGTGGACCGTTGCCGATTTCCTCGCGGCTTGTTGACGCGGAATCAATATAAAATTGGTCGGTGAGACCTTGCTTGTTGATCATGTCTTGGAATACAAATTGGGACATGGTGCTACGGCAGATGTTGCCGTGGCAAACAAATAGTACTTTTATCATACTCTTCAAATCCC
>OBZG01000049.1_pt1 | contig 157461 bp, 159 predicted proteins | sample 1550701 | NCBI WGS metagenome assembly OBZG01 (sample SAMEA2580229, study PRJEB22360) | human gut metagenome | biome: human gut; feature: human-associated habitat; material: faeces | place: Denmark | collected 2008/2010
AGGTCATTGCAAAATTGAACCTGATGGGTATCTCCATGTCCAAAAGTACCTATGCCAAGCTGGAAACGAACCGCATGAACATCAAGGTATCAGAACTTGTTTCCCTTGCTAAAATCTTTCATACCGATATCAACGCATTCTTTTCCGGGCTTCTCTAAACCGGAAAAGTAACCGTTTCTTAAATCTCTCTTGCACTCCCGTTCTTTCTTATTTTTTCTGTTTTTCTCCAACCGAATCATTCTGTTTTCGTATATTTCTCGTCTCATTTTTACAACCGATTGTATTCCTAATCCCATGTAAAAGCAATAGAAAAAGTGCAAAAAGTGATACAATCCTGCCAACACTATTTGCAGAAGGGATTAGAAATATGCCAAAACCGAAAACATTCACCGGAGAGAAAAATCTGATCAGTCAGAGGCTCATCGAACTCCGCCGCCAGCATAATATGTCACAGCGGCTCTTAGCCTACCAGCTTCAGCTGAATGGGTATGATATGGATAAAAATGTGATTACCAGAATTGAGACCAATAAACGCTACGTCACAGATGTGGAATTAAAAGCGCTTACTGAGATTTTCCATGTTTCTTATGAATATCTCATCGAAGGGAAAGAAGAAAAGTCATAGTTCTCCTAATACGGAGAAATCTATGACTTTTCTTAAACACTTACCTTTATCGAAACTCTGCAATATAATATTCACCCTTAACAGAATTATCGATATATTCTAATAATCCAGTCCAATCTGTGTATTTAGTAATCATTCGTGTTTTCCCATGTATCTCTTTAGATGCATTTACAAACCATACAAGATGAAAATTCTTAATCTCCAGAAATTTGTCTAAAGCATCTTTCCGAACAATCAATCCAGCTTTTTGTTTTGTCAGGTCAGTATCAAAAACTATAAGTGCTCCTGTCTCATCATAATAATATCCATCATACTTTTTTTGCCTAAGGTTCAAAACATTAATGATTTCTGCACATGGATGAGAATACGAGAGTGTCTCACTTTTAGATGCATCAAATTCTTCTTCCCATATTAAGTCTTGAGTAGCATTTAGCACTGTACCCAAGTCTATCTTTACTGTTTCTTCTTTGGTGTATGTTTTAGTAACCGTCGGAATTTTAATATCTTCATCTAAATCTATTTCCGATTCACCCTCTACTTCCTCAGCGTCAGCTTCACCAAAATACTGCTTCAATAATGCATCTATCCGAGAAAACTGTGGCTCTTCAATTGTCTTCGTGACCAATTTTGTTTCACCAGTTCTTAATTCAATATTTACCCGTTGCCCTTCTAATATAGATTTACTACCACTCGACCATGGATACTCCCTATTATATAACGTATAAGTTTCTGGAATCTTAGTAATCTCACTATCAAGCAGGTTCACTTTTTTCCCTGCATATTCTTTTAATATAGCCAATTGCCCATCAGTAACAAAATATCCATATAACCAATTCCACACCATCAATTTATCATTTTCTAAATCATTTCTACCAGTATCTGCATATTTAGATAGGACAACCCATTGAATTCCTTCATCATCGGTTAATAATAAGTCTTCTTTCTGATATTCAAAAAATATTGAATTAGCATTCGTCCACATATCTTCATCAAATACAGATGCATCTTTAACACACTTATTTTCTTGAATTGATTCTCTTATATGCTCTTTAACTTGTGGAAAATGTGGACTGCCCTCACATAACAAATTATATACATTCAGCGTTGGATCAAAGTCTTTTACATAGGGTTCCCAAGGACCATCGTATAATGCGATTTTCTCTTCCATCGACAAATTTTTCTTCATAGGATAATAATCTGAAATTCGAGCCAGAATGTTATACATGGCAATCCACTGATACTTCTTTCCAATACGTTCTGTCTTCAATACATGATGCCTGTCATATAAGAAACCATTCACAAATTTATCATAATCATCGAACAATTCCCCCTGATACCCCAGTTCATTAATAATGTAATACATGGCATAATTGAATATTTTATAGTCATCTACCTCGAAATCTCTTACTGCTCTTTGAAAAACATATCTACCAAAATCTCCATACATTCCGATTCCTTCGAATCGCATAGAATGCTGAATATAAAATAGTCCATTTTGAAAATCCTTATCTTGGTATTTTTGATCGTCTATATCTGGAATTTGGATTGATTTATACGGTGGTTTTATTTTTCCAAGGTCATAATTTTGAAGTTCACCTGGATACTCCATTAAATATCGCTCAACAATAAGTCTTGCATAATCTCGTAATAGAATATCTGGATATATAATCTCTTTATTGAAGATATCCCTAAACACAAACTGAACCAATGAATTAAATCCTTCTTTGTTCTCACAATTACGTTTTACACAAGCTCCAAATGCAATTCCATAAAGTCTCTGAATCACATAAGGATCATTTACATCAGAGAACATTTTTAAAAGATACTCAGTAAATTCAAAATGATTTTTTAAAATTTCAATCATAGCCTTCGATGTCGTATCTCGAAGCCAACGATTTGAAGATGTAAGTACCCATGAGAAGAGAATCAATAATAACCTGATTTGTTCTTTATCAGAAACTTCAAGAACTTCTCCTTCATTGTAAATTTTAATCAGCTGAACAATGCGCTCATCATCTGAACCTATTCCATTAATAAAAGTTGTCCACAAATAATCTCTTTTTGCAAGTGGATATCGCCTCAATACATCGTATAAAGCATCTGCATTCAACAGATGACCTTGTTTTACTGAATTGTTTATAAAGGAATTCCATAAAACAGAGGGATCTATAGAATACTCGTTACAAAGATTCAACAATTCCGAAATAGATAAATAGATTTTTCTTCTCCACTCAAAAGATTCAATATATATTCTAAATAAATCTACCCTACCTGATTCATCATTTATAAATTGTATAATGTCTATACATTCTTTTCCAAATTTTTCAGCATATAGAGCACAAACATGTACGAATAAATCTTCGTTTCCCCAATTTTTAAATTTTCCATCAACAATCCCCAATACTTTTTCATACACATATTTCCTAATTTCTTCTTCAGTCTGAAACATTGAAAAAATTGTCTTTGCTGAGAAGTAGTCATTCATCTGATCAAACGAAAAATACACATAGTTCTTTCCATCAGACTCATAGTCATGAAGAATATTTTCTCGTATAAGTTGCGTAATAAAAGGCCTAGCTACCAATCCCAATGAATTCCAAATTGGCATTGATTCAATTTCACTTTTTTCAAAATGACGTTTTCCTGTAAGTAAAGTCTGTTTAGATATAGCTTCCACTATAGGTAGAACTATATTATCAGATTGGTCATAACCTGCTGCTTCAATAGCCTTTGACAATTTCATATGAATCCTGTCATTTGCCTTTTCTAAAAGTCTCTCATACAATATCGGCAGTTCCACTTCATCGCCTTGATATGTTTTACAATACAGCGTTAAAAACAATGGATTGTCAATATTGGCCGTGAACATATGTAGTGGGGTAAACTGTATTCCATAATAACTAAGAAATTTTCTTGCAGCCTCAAGCGAATTGTTTTTAAATCCCCTATGTTCCATATTCACAACATTATCCAATTCAATGAATCGTTCTGGAAGGATTGAATTCTGATATTCACTCCTAAACGAAATAGCCAAACGAACGTATTTCTTATTACATATTTTTTTGTACAATATAGGCAAAACAGACTTCCATAATTGTGGTTTCCAACTTTCATTTAACGCATCAATAAGAATTGGCACTATTTTCCCATTTGTTTCTCCAATTACTTCTAAAATATCAATAAGATCCTCAAAGTTAAAATCCAATCTCAAGTTATTCTTTAACTGTTCAAATATGTTGATATCAGAAAGACAGTCACTTCCAATGATTAACAAAGCATTCTCGTTTGCATTAAGCAACGAAATCGTTTCGTTTGCAAAGAGTTGTGTCTTGCCAATACCTGCTTTTCCTTCAACTATCAAAATCTTATTATTAAGCAAATTTCGCTCAATTTCAGATAGCTCTAATCGATAAAACAAATTCCTGAGTTTATTTAGTTTCCCCAGGTATCTTTTTAATCCAGCTGCCTTATTTTTGTCTCTATCTTTTATTTCTTCATACTCAAATTGGACCTCCGAAATTTGGGTTTCTATTTTGGTCATATCATGTTCAAATGCTGTAGAAATCATTCCTTGCCAGTTTTCAACATCATAAACACAATCGAACTTCACATCTGGTATTGTAACAATGAACTCGGAAAATTTACGAGCATATTTGTATAAATCATCAAGTTCCCATCGTAATAAAGCGATTTCTTCAACAAGATTTCTTTTTCTATTATTGTAATAATCTAATGCACTCTGATTTTGTAAAAAAATGGATAGATTTCTCGCTGCCTCCGTATCTACATTAAAATCAGCATTAAAACGTTCGCCAAGAATATTAACTGTTATAGCGGCCTTATTTACAAACCACTCATGTGAAATACCATGAGCATCAAAATAGTATTTTCCCAAAAACGGATATTTTCGAACAAGATCTAGTATAGTTGTATCCGTTATCGGTTGTAACGCAATACCAGCATCATTTAACAATCTCTCAATTCCTTTATAACTATCACAGGTAGTTGTGAGTGCCTTATTACAGAATAAATAGATGAGGTCTAACTTTCCTTTATAATGCTTAATTGCTTTTTGTGCAGACTCTCTGATTTGACTGTAATCAGCATCATTATCAAAAAATTTGGCTTGATAACCAATGTATCTGTTGTTTACTTCATCCAATATAGGTTCTGATTCGATTCCTGGATTATTGGGATTACTATGCACATATTTATACTCGTTGTTATGAGAAAGAAATTCATATATAAATAATTGTCTGCATAAATCTTCAAATTTATATCTAACACCACGTGCATCGTGATTGCTCGTGATAAATTGTTCCCACGTAATTTGTCCCACTGCCATGATTTCTCTTTCCTCTCTATTTATTATATCTATTCGCTTATGTTTAAAGGAAAATTTACTAAAAAGACGCTTAATTTTCAAAATCGAACTCCCCCGTAAATGAGCAATACATATCTCCATATAACCAGAAATCGATCATACAATTCTTCAGCAAATATCTTCACAAATTATTATTTTCTATATAGGGATTATATCACACCACTATGCCCATTCCAATATTGATATGTTTTCCTTTTTCACTGACTAAAAAAACTCTAAAATAAATAAAAGGCAGATAGAAGACTCTTCTCTTCAATATCTACCTGTATATAATCTATATTTTATTTAACCAAATCTTCCTGTAATTATTTTATAAATTATACTGCACTAACCACCTTTTTTCAAATTATCACTCTTCAAGTCAACAGCATATTCAAATTCTCTCTGTATTCTTCACCTAAAATTAATCTATTATTGGCATTAAAAAACCTGCTACAAGGATGCCTTTCCTCATACCAGATATCAATACTTTCTTCCTACTTCATACACATTTTTTCTCATTTCTTGTGTATCATGTACCTATATTGTATGTAATCCTACTGTGTACACGCTATGTACAGTAAGCACATGGGGTTCAGTTTACATCTGCCAGAATCAGAGAAGGACGGGTAATCAATGCGCGGCCAATCGCCACTCTCTGTTGTTGACCGCCGGAAAGCTGACTGGGTAAATGATTACGACGATCTTTCAAATTCAAAACCGTCAGCAGTTCCTCCAAATCTCTCTTGTCCGGCTTTTGATAATCCAGCAACAGCGGAAAAATCATATTCTGTTCCACCGTCAGCTCCGGAATCAGATTAAACGCCTGGAAGATAAAGCCGATATTCCTGCGGCGGAATACCGTCAGTTTTCGGTCATTCATGGAAAAAATGTCCTTGCCATCAATTAGCACCTTTCCCGAAGTCGGCAGATCCAAAGCACCGATCATATTCAGCAGTGTGCTTTTACCGGAGCCGGATTCTCCAACGATTGCCACATATTCTCCTTTGGGAACAGAAAAGCTGACATCTCTCAGCGCCTTTACAGCGGTTTCACCGCTGCCATAGATCTTACAAATATTCTTGACCTCTAATAAATTCATAGTGCAAACACCTCTTTCTTATGTTCTTGCGATGCAGACAGGTAGGCTTCCTTTCCTGTCTGCGATTGAAAGAATAGCACTGAAATATTACTGTAACCCTACAATCAGCCTACAATTTTGTAGGAATCAGAAAATTTATCGTGAAACTTGTCCCTCTGCCCAACTCACTGTCTACCTCGATTGCTCCTCCATGTGCTTCAATTACTGCTTTCGCAAGTGGAAGGCCCAGACCGATACCCTGTGTATCTTTTGAAAAACGGCTGCGATAAAACCGTTTGAAAATATGGTGTATATCTTCCGGGTGGATGCCACATCCATTGTCCTTTACCACAATTTGAACACCTGATGGCAACGCCTTCCATGTAATGCCAATGACAGCACCACTTTCCGTATGGTCAAACGCATTTTTCACAATATTGTCGATTGCCTCAGACAGCCAATCACGATCACAGAAAAGAGAAAGATGATCCGAGCCAGACAGAATGATTTTCTTCTTTTCCTGTCTGGCTCTATATGCAAAATGCAGTTCAATATCCCGCATCATATCCGCCACATTCTCTGTGGTCTTTTCCAACACAATGGCACCGGCATCCAGTTTTGTAATCTTGAGCAGGTTTTGCACCAGCGTTTCAATGCGGTCAAGTTCCTGTTCGGATAAATCAGCAAATTCTTTTACCGCACTCAATTCCATATCCCCGTCCTGAAGCAGACCATTATAAATATTCAAAGCAGCCAGCGGTGTTTTCAGTTGGTGGGAAATATCCGAGATTGTATTTTTCAAAAACTCCTTTTCCCGGAGTTCGTTATCTGCGTGAGCATTTAAGACAGCCGCCAGAGAATTAACGGTATGAAACAACCGATATAGTTCGCCCTCATCATCACATTCAATACGGGCATTGTGATTGCCGTCAAGATACGCATGAATCTGTGATACTGCCTGTTCCATGACTTGATTTTGCTTTTTGAAATAAGAACAACCCACCGCCAATATCGCTCCTCCTGCCAATACGAAAACTAGCAATAGGAACAAAGAAAACCGCTGATAGAACAACCATAAGAACCCTTGTGTCAACAGAAGGGAGGCTACCCAAATAACGGATACTGCAAAAGACAATTTTTTGATTTCTTTGTTTGCAAATATTTTCATAGGCCACCTCACCGGGTCACATTCCATTTGTACCCCATTCCCCGAACTGTCAGGAGCATTTGCGGTTCACTCGGATTATCCTCGATCTTTATACGCAGCCGCCTCATATATACGGTAAGGGTACTGCTGTCAATATAATTCCCATCACAGTCCCATAGCTTATCTAAAATTTGTTCTTTGGTAAGTACCATGTTCGGGTTTCTCATAAACAGACATAGCAGCTTATATTCTGCGGCAGTCAAATCCAATAGCTTTTCATTCTTAAACACCTGCCCTTGCAGCAAAAGCACTTTCATTCCGTTGGATTCCAGCTGTGTATCTGCGGAGCTGAAATCTTTTGCCCGACGAAGCAGCGCATTTACTCTGGATACTAACACTCCCAGCTTAAACGGTTTTGTAATATAATCATCTCCGCCAATGTCCAATCCCATGATAATGTTCATTTCTTCATCTGCCGCTGTCAAAAAAATGATGGGAACTTTGGAAACTTGCCGCACTTTTTTGCAAAATTCAAATCCGGTGCCATCTGGCAGGGATACATCAAGCACCAGCAAATCGTATTTTCCATCCGTCCACAAACTATCTGCTTCTTTGAGAGTTCTGGCAACAACTAATTCAAATCCCTGTTTTTTGAACGCAAAAGAAAGCCCGTTAATCAGGCTCAGATCATCTTCAAGAAGTAATATCTTACTCATGCTTTTGCTCCTTTCCTTGTTTTGTCCGACCATCAATCGGCTTCTCCGCAGTTTTAGGAATCAGCCAGACGCCAGCCATCTTCACAGCGCCGGGGATACGCCCACCAGAGCAATAATAATTTACCCTACGAGATGTCACGCCCCATTTTTCGGCGGCCTCTTTCAATGTCATATAATCCATTTCGCACCTCCACAGGATGTATTATAGTTCCCTTTCTCGAACAATACAAGTGTGTAGAAATATCATCCTCAAAAAATCAGCATAATCAATCCTATCAACCGGCATAATAAGGTTATTCCTTTGTGCAAATCGGCACGATAGAATATACTTAAGGTGAGTGAAATTTGACTGTTTCCTCACTGGCTCCTTTCATTTTCGGGTAAAAAGGGGCAGCGCCTACAAGCCCCTTTGAACACAGAATTTCATTCTGTGGCTGCGCGTTCTGCGAACGCTTTTGACCAGGACCAGCTTACCGCTGGCCGTGGTCTTTTTCTTTTTCAACATCCTGTTCTACCTCCATTTTCAGCACTCGATCCACATTGGCCTTTGCCGTTAAAAGCTCCCGCATTTCCTCACGGGAACGCCGGTACTCGGCATAGGTCTTTTTCTTTTCTTCCAGCAATTTCGCGTACTCCGTCTGTAACTCTTTGACCTTGGGCAGCTTCTTGACGCCCATCTCATCAAAGGCATTCTTAGCAGCCTGGTGGAGCAGAATTTCTTCCTCATGTTCCTCCCGGAATTTCTTAGAGTAGCCTGCCTTGCGGTATGCCACATAAACCTCACAGGTCTTGGTATAATTTACGATATGGGTACGCAAAACGGCAATCTCTGCCATGCTTTTTTCAGCAGCTTTGATCTGCGCTGAAACCTCATTGTGATGTACCGTAGCAGCCGCAGCCTTTTCTTCCAAAACCGCGTACTCCAGCAAGTTATGCTCCGACAGGTAATTCATGGTCTGCGCCATTTGCTTCAGATTGAAAACTTTGGCCCAACGAGCATAACCAGCACTTTTTCCTGCCTGCAATTTTGCCTGAATATCCACCAGCAAGTTGACCTTCGGCGGCTCTGTATGTGCGACCATTTTCTTTCGTGAGGTATGCTGCTTTTTCCCAGCCAGCACCGCGCACTCGTCCGGTAGCGGCAATATACTGCCGCTTTGCCAGAAGAAACTCTGCATCAGCAGTTCGGCTGTCACACGCATAACCGGTGATAAGCCTGCCGTTATCTGTTTTTTGTGGGTTGGCCACATAGTCGATGATGTCACTGATTGCCCGACTTTCTGTGCGGCCTTTGCCGACATGAAGCGGCATGATTCTTGTGGTTGCCATAAGTCATACCTCCTTTCCCCAAAAGAAAAGAACAGCTGTGTGAGAGCTGTCCTTTGATCAATCTGAAATTTCAATATTCTGTTGTGCTTTTAGAGCTACAATCCGTTTGGTATCCACAAAATGAGTGGCGTACCATTTTTCAATTTCAGGATTTCCGATTTTGCTGAATCGCAGCGGAATCACCGGCTTGTGACCCTGACCATTTTTCTTTTTTACGCCCCACTGTTTGTAATAGCAGAATGATGGCTTTAAGCCGGTTTTCTGTGCATACACCCGCATCTGGTGCATAATAAACGAGAGCTTGCGCAGATTGACGGTACAGACCCGTTCCAGGTAATCTACCCGCCCGAACCGCCAGTCCTCATATTTTTGTTTTGGCAGAACGCCAATTTCCATCAACACATCCACTGGAGCTGCATAGCCGCGCTGCTGGCATTGGTGATAAACAGATGAATGTACTTTCCCAATCAGTTCTTTATCATTCATGGTCGTTGTCTTTCTTTTCGTTCCAGCTTTTCAAAACAGCTTCCACCTGAGCAATCAACTGCTCCTTATTGGGCATATAGAGAACATAACGGGATGCAAAGATGTTGTTTGACAAGCCACCCAAAGCATATTCTGCCGCAATACTGTCTTTTTCCGTACAGAGGATAATGCCGATAGGAGGGTTATCATCTGGATCATTGACTTCCGCAGCATAGTAGTTTAAGTACATATTAAGTTGACCTGCGGCTTCTGGTGTGAGCTTTTTTGTTTTCAGTTCGATTAGCACATAAGCACGAAGAATATTGTTATAAAATACCATGTCTACATAGTAGTGGGTATTGTTCAAAGTCACACGCTGCTGAGTTCCAACAAACATAAAACCGCGCCCAAGCTCCAAAAGAAATTTTTCAATTTGTGCGACAAGCGCTTTTTCCAAATCGCTTTCTAACATGGGCTTATTTTCAGGCACACCCAAAAATTCAAACACATAGGGGGCACGGATAATGTCAGATGGCTGTCTGATTTCAATTCCATTCTGTGCCAGCGAAAGAACCTTTTCCTTGTTGGCATCTCCATCAGATAAAAGCAGTCGTTCATACAACGAACTGCCAATCTGTCGTTTTAATTCCCGGACTGACCAGCCGGAATTGACAGCCTCTTTTTCATAAAAGCTACGCTTGTTATCATCGGAAATGCTTAAAAGCTCACAGTAATGGGACCAAGATAATTTGCCAGACACCGTCTGGCATTTTTCATAAGCAAGATAAAATGCCCGCATATTTTGCAGATTGGATCGTGAAAAACCTTTTCCAAATTCCTGTGTCAGCTCTTTAGAAAGTTCCTTTAAGGTTTACTTTCCATAATCTGCACGAACCTGGTTTTGCTGTTCATATTCCACAATAATCCGTCCAATATTCCAGTAGGTTGTCAGTAGCTGCGTATTAACCTGTTGGGCAACATTTTTTCTGGAATTTTCCAGCAACTCTCGAATTTCCAGAATCATGGAACTGCTTGGCGTTAATTGATTTTTCATACACGTCCTCCTTATCTAAAAACTGTCCACACTCAGTGGCAGAATATATTTTCATAGTTATTAGTATATCCCATTTTCAAGAGAAAGTAAAATAGCACCAGTGATAGATTTCATGAGGATATGGGAGTATTGCCCCTTCAGCGTGTCCAGATATTGCCGCAAGATAGTCTCACGGCTCATGGCATTTACCAGAGATACTTCCATACCGGATAACTGGATGTCCGCAGGCATCAGGTCTACACCCTCCGGGTGGTGCAGGATACCCTCACCGGGACGAAGCGGCTCATCCATCAGGATACGCCCCATAGCGTCCGACAGCGTAAAGGGCAGCTTGTCCGGTTGGGGATTGCCCAGGCTGATGGTTAGGCTCCCTTGTGGGTCTCCGTCGATCAGCAGGACTTTCTTTCCGGCCTGTGCCAAACCGATTCCAAGATTGGCACAGGTGGTGGTTTTGCCAACGCCGCCCTTCTGATTGGAGATGGCGATGATTTGCGTGTTCATTGACTTCACCTCATTTCTGATTGTTGCTGTTGCTTCTGAAAATAGAAAAAGCCGCCACTCCAAAATGAAAAATGAAGTGACGGCTCTTTCTATCGCCGGAATGCTAATTCCTGAAACGAAAAAAGCACCCAGTCATTATACTGAGTGCTGTATCAAATTCATATTCAATTATTCAAATTAGGTCAAACTATGCCAAACTGCCACAGCCAAAAACGAGGGGAAATAGGGCTGAAAAGCGCCCCCAAAAACACCCCCAAAATCGGCTCTCGGTTAACCACTTTGGGAACCACTCGCCCCTCTTTTTGCCCTCTTTTTGGCCGGTTAACCACTTGCGGACCACTAAAAATTGGGTGAAAATGGCTCTCGTTTAGCCAAATTTAGTCAAACTATATCAGCCCTTTTAGATATAGTAAAACCCCGGAAGGCCTTGATTTTCCGGGGTTTTTGAACCATTTTGATACGGTTTGAACAGCAGATTATCTCTTGCTGAACTGAGGCGCGCGACGAGCTGCCTTGAGACCGTATTTCTTTCTTTCTTTCATACGTGGGTCACGAGTTAAGAATCCAGCTGCTTTTAAAGCAGGTCTGTATTCGCTGTCAGCTTCCAGTAATGCTCTGGAGATACCATGACGAATTGCACCAGCCTGTCCTGTGAATCCACCACCATGAACGTTTACTAAAACATCGAATTTGTCAGCTGTTTCTGTCAGTGTTAATGGCTGACGAACAACAACTTTTAATGTTTCTAATCCAAAATATTCATCAATATCTCTTTTGTTGATTGTGATTTTACCTGTACCTGGTACTAAGTATACACGAGCTACAGATGATTTTCTTCTTCCTGTTCCATAGAATTTTGTACTAGCCACTGTGATTTACCTCCTATTAAAATGTTAATACTTCTGGTTTCTGAGCTGCATTTTTGTGCTCTGGTCCAGCGTATACATGTAATTTTTTAATCATGGATCTTCCTAATGGTCCTTTTGGAAGCATACCTTTAACAGCAAGCTCAATAACTTTTTCAGGTTTTTTATCCATCATCTCTTTTAATGTTGTTTCTTTCATACCGCCAACATATTCAGAGTGGTTGTAGTAAATCTTCTGATCCATCTTCTTGCCTGTAACTTTTACTTTCTCAGCGTTTACTACGATTACATAATCACCTGTGTCAACGTGAGGTGTGAAAACAGGTTTGTTTTTTCCTCTTAAAACTTTAGCAATTTCAGATGCAAGACGTCCTAATGTCTGTCCATCAGCATCAACAACATACCATTTTCTTTCAATCTTATCCGGATTAGCCATATAAGTGTTCATGGTTTTACCTCCTATTATCAACAATATAGAATATTTTCATCATCATAAATCAATTAAACCGGACGCCTTTGAACATACCATACCGGGGCTTTTGGCTAGGCATTTCCAATCCACGTCACATTGGTTTATTATATTATAAGTAGAACTCTGTGTCAACAGATTTCTTCATATTAATAGAAATTTTTTGCTTTTCCTGCCATTGTCCTGTTCTTTCCCGTATGAGCATGGGAGTGCGGTCTTCGAGGTCTTTTTGTCCCAGGCACAATTCATTGCACACAAGCACCAGATTGTCCACCGTCAGGGGAATCCCCTCGGACAGACTGCTGGCAAAGAAACGCATGGGAATTTCCCTTGGAGAACGGTAGATTCGCTTCACCAGTTCCGTATCCTTCTGAAGAAATTCCAGCAGTGGCACCGAAATCCTTGGATTCTCAAAACGCAGGCGGTACTTATTCCGTATCATGGCTTCTATCTGCCTGTTTTTATAATTCTGATAAGCCAAACGCTCCAGAAGATTCACCATACTCCGGTCACATACCTCCAGCGTAGCATAAATTCCATTCAGTTCTCTGGAAAATTCATAGTGCTGCGCCCACTCTTCCTTGTGCTTATACCGCACGTCATGGTCTACCTCATGCCAACCCTCGGAAAAGGTGGTGCGAATCTGCACTTCAAAGGTCTTGTCAATGCGGTAATTGGTAAAAAGCTCCTCCGGGAATCGCTTTACAAATTCTTCCGGCATATGGCACACATAGTTCATACGCAGGGGATTAAATTCATTTACCTTTGGAATGTCTTCGTGGGAGTCCTTTTCGATGACAGAATAGGTGCTTTTCAACAGTTCCTTACAGATGGGAATATCGTCCATATAATACAGCACAATCCGAATTCCCGCGATATCCTGCAGCTTCTTATCCCGTTCCAGATACTCCTGCTTCTTCCACTCCAGCTTGTGCCAGACAGAACCCGCCTCCTTTACTCTGGCAAAAATCCGAAAATAAATTCCGCTTTTTTCTAATTTTTTCTGTATGGCATGTCCCAGCTCTTTTCCCAGGTTTTGGATTCCTTCCCGGTCCAAAAGTCCGGACAACTCTTCTATTTCTTTCATAAACTCTCCTCTTTTGCTGAAAACCTGTCGGCAATTACAGAGTTTCTCTGACTTAAACATTAGATTCTCTTCATTATATCAATTTCCACGGTCTTCGTAAATGTTTTTTCACTAAAATCGATGATTTTCTTTTACATAAAAGTGTGACTTTGTCACAGACTAACATCAATATTTATTTTATACTGCAAACATAGAAAACAAACACAAATTTAAAAATAAATCATAAAGGAGATTAAGATTATGGCAATTTTACACATAAACGAACAGGAATTTGAAAAAGAAGTACTAAAATCCGAAAAACCGGTGCTCTTAGATTTTTTTGCAACCTGGTGCGGCCCTTGCAAAATGCTGGGACAGGTACTGGAACAGCTTCAGGAAGAGCAGACAGACTATAAAATTGTGAAAGTAGACATCGACGAAAATCCGGAGCTTACCAGAACCTGGAATGTCACAACCGTACCGTCACTGTTTTTCTTAAAGGACGGAGAAGTGAAGGATTCCGCTATCGGTTTTCTCCCGAAACCCGTTCTGGAGCAGAAATTAAAGGCTTTATAAAAAAGAGAAAGGCGAATGACTATGACAAAAGAATACGATTTCATCATCATCGGGGCGGGACCGGCAGGCATGACCGCCGCCGTCTACGCTTCCCGGGCAGGACTGAAAACCGCTCTTTTAGAGAGCGGTGCGCCGGGAGGCAAGCTGCTGAAAACCAATGAAATCAGCAACTGGCCCGGCATCCTGCAGGAACCCGGCTCTCAGCTTGCCATGGATATGTTCACACATTCCACCAGCTTCGGAGCTGTATACGAATACGGAAAAGTGGTTTCCATCACGGACGGTGAAAAAAAACAAGTAGTCTGCGAAGACGGAACTATTTTCGCAGCCCCGGCAGTCCTTGTGGCTACGGGAACGAAAGAACGCCTCATGAACATTCCCGGCGAACAGGAACATATCGGACGCGGTGTTTCCTACTGTGCTGTCTGTGACGGCGCTTTCTTCCGTGACCGGGAAGTAGCTGTCATCGGCGGCGGAAACTCAGCCCTTGAAGAAGCGGTTTATCTGACACAGTTTGCTTCTAAAGTCTATCTTATCATGCGCAGAGACGTCTTTCGAGCAGACAAAATCGCCGTAGATGCCGCAAAAGAAAATGCAAAAATTGAAATTATCCAAAAGGCTGTTCCTAAAGAGGTTCTTTCAGAAAACGGAAAAGTCAGCGGTCTGAAAATTGCAGATATCTCTTCCCAGGAAGAAAAAATATTGCCTGTTTCCGGTATTTTTCCTTATATTGGTGCAGACCCGGTAACTGATTTCTTAAAACCTCTGGGAGTGCTGGATGAACAGGGCTATATGCTGGTCGATGAATCTATGGAAACTTCCGTTCCCCTGCTTTACGGGGCCGGCGATGTATGCCAAAAAGTGCTGCGGCAGGTGGTAACCGCTGCCAATGACGGAGCCGTTGCGGCGCAGGACGCTTTTCACAAAATCAAACTGACCAACCACTGAGCATGCTTTGCAAAGACCGTTTTCAAAACTTCACACACAATTGGTTTTATGCATTCAATGGATATTTATCGGTCAGTTCTTTTACGATTTTCTTTGCTTCCTCTTTACGGCTTCTGTCTTTTACCATAATGGCAATAGCTTCTGCAATCTTATCCATATCCTCTTCGTTCATACCTCTTGAGGTTACGGCTGCGGTGCCCAGACGGACACCGCTGGTTACGAAAGGAGACTCCGGGTCATTGGGAATGGCATTTTTGTTGCAGGTAATATTCGCCTCATCTAAAAGATGTTCCATCTCTTTTCCTGTAACGCCTGTTCCTCTTAAATCCACCAGCATGAGATGATTTTCTGTCTTGCCGGACACAATCTGAATACCTCTCTTTAAAAGTCCCTCACACAGCGCCTTTGCATTCTTCACAATTCCCTGCTGATATTCTTTGTACTCTGGCTGCAGAGCTTCTTTAAAACAAACGGCTTTCGCGGCAATGACATGCATCAGGGGGCCTCCCTGAATACCAGGAAACACTGCTTTATTGAAATTAAACTGCTTTGCCACCTCATTGCTGCTCATAATCATACCGCCTCTTGGTCCCCGCAGCGTTTTGTGCGTAGTCGTAGTGGTCACATGGGCATAGGGAATGGGACTCGGATGCAGACCTGCTGCCACCAGACCGGCAATATGAGCAATATCTACCATAAGATAAGCGCCAACCTCGTCTGCGATTTCCCGGAATTTCTTGAAGTCAATGATTCTGCAGTAAGCGCTTGCCCCTGCAACAATCATCTTCGGCTTTGCTTCCATGGCAATTTTTCGTACCTCTTCATAATCAATGACACCCTCTTCGTTAACTCCATAAGGAACAATGTTAAAATATGCACCGGAAAAATTGGCCGGACTTCCATGGGAAAGATGACCGCCGTGAGCCAGATTCATCCCCATCACCGTGTCACCTGGTTTCAGCATAGCAAAGAAAACTGCCATATTGGCCTGTGCACCGGAATGGGGCTGCACATTGACATACTCGCACCCAAACAGTTCTTTTGCTCTTTCCATGGCAAGCTGCTCTACCTCATCTACACACTCACAGCCTCCATAATACCGCTTTCCCGGATAGCCTTCTGCATATTTGTTGGTAAGAGGGCTTCCCATAGCAGCCATCACGGCTTTACTCACCCAGTTTTCTGAGGCAATCAGCTCAATATGCGAATTCTGACGCTCTACCTCTTTGCAGATACAATCTGCAATTTCAGGGTCTGTGTTTCTGATTTCTTCCAATGAATACATCGTTTCCATCCTTCCTTTCTGCTTTATCATTCTTTATACCAAAGATATTTGTCTTCTACACAAAGACATTTTGGTTATAAAAAAATGCCCAGAGCCGGAATCGAACCAGCGACACGAGGATTTTCAGTCCTCTGCTCTACCAACTGAGCTATCTGGGCTTTTCGTATATTGCTGTCTTACAGCAACAAAGCAATCTTATCATATGCGCCGGGAAATTTCAACCATTTTTTCTCATTTTTCCGTTCTTTTTTGCGGAGTTTTTTCAAGGGATCGTTTTTTCCCCTATCTGCTGGCATTGATTTTAGTTGTACTCTCTCTCCAGTTTATGTATAATGAATCATGAAAAACCACAATACTATTCTCACAATTTATGTTGTGAAAAAGCAAAAGGAATGAATTGACTATGAATATACGAAGACTTTTCGCGGTGTGGAGCGCCCACATCATCAAAACCGCCTGCCGGCTCACAGGAAAGCAGGGAGTGACGCTGGCCGGAAAAGCGGCTCTTGCCATTTATCCGCCTATTCTCAAAGAACTGGCCAAAGAAGTAAAGCAGGAAATCTTTGTAGTCTGCGGCACCAATGGAAAGACAACCACTAACAACCTTCTGTCCTCTGTTTTGGAAGCCAATGGCAAAAAAGTGGTCTGCAACCGCACAGGTTCCAATATGTTAAACGGGGTAGTTTCTGCCTTTGTGCTAAATGCAGGATTTACGGGACATTTAAAAGCGGATTATGCCTGTATTGAAATTGACGAAGCCTCTACAGTACGCGTATTCCCTCATTTTCAGCCGGACTACATGGTGCTCACCAACCTGTTTCGGGATCAGCTGGACCGGTACGGGGAAATTGACATTACCATGAATCTGTTGTCAAAAGCCATGAAAATGGCCCCAAAAATGAAGCTTTTATTTAATGCAGACGATTCTCTCTCCTCCTACCTGGCTCTGGAAAACGAAAACGCCCGGGTATCCTATGGCATCAGCCGCCCGGTGCTTGCAGAAGAAAACAGCCGGGAAATACGGGAGGGACAGTTCTGCAAATGCTGCGGAGCGAAAATGCAGTACAACTTTTATCACTACAGCCAGCTGGGCGATTACTACTGTTCCAAATGCGGCTTTAAACGCCCCATACCGGATTACGATGGAGAAAACATTTCTCTTTCCAATGGCATTGCCTTTGATGTAAAGGATTTTCATATTAAAACCAATTACCGGGGCTTTTATAATGTATACAATATTCTGGCAGTATATGCTGCTGCTTCTGTGGCAGGCATTCCTCTGGACAATTTTAATAAAATTCTGGGGGACTACACCCCACAGTTCGGCAGAAACGAATTGTTCCAGATTAGAGGAACCAAGGTCATGCTGAATCTGGCAAAAAATCCGGCAGGTTTTAACCAGAACATTTCCGCAGTGATGACAGACCAAACACCAAAAGACATTATCATTCTCATTAACGACAACAGTCAGGACGGCACAGACGTTTCCTGGCTCTGGGATGTGGACTTTGACCGATTAAAAGATACCCATGCGGCTTCTATCACGGTCTGCGGTATCCGTTTCCGGGACATGCAGCTTCGTTTGAAATATGTGGACATTCCCTGCGAGGCAGAATCGGACATTGAAAAAGCCATTTCCGCCAAAATCGAAAACGGTGTGAAAAATTTATACGTTCTGGTAAACTATACGGGACTTTACACCACACACAATATTTTGAAGAAAATGGAGGGCAGAAAATCATGAAACTTACTATCGGGCATCTATATCCTGACCTTCTGAATCTGTACGGAGACCGTGGAAACATTCAGTGCATGATGAAACGCTGTGAGTGGAGAGGCATTGAAGCGGAAACCATAGAATTCGCCCTGGAGGATTCTGTAAATTTCTCTTCCCTGGACATTGTGCTGCTGGGCGGTGGTTCTGACCGGGAGCAGATGATTGTGTGCAGTAAACTGCGAAGTATTCAGGAAAATTTTAAATCCTATGTCGAAGACGGCGGCAGTGTTCTGGCTGTCTGTGGCGGCTATCAGCTTCTTGGGCATTATTACAAAACCGACGAAGGTACCATTGAAGGACTTTCCCTTGTGGATTTGTACACAGAACAGGGCAGCCCAAGACTCATTGACAACATTGTTCTGGAAAATCCGGATTTCGCCCTTCCCATTGTGGGCTTTGAAAATCATGGAGGACGGACATACATCGGAGACAACAAACCTCTTGGAAACGTGCTCTACGGACACGGAAATAACGGAGAAGACGGCTGTGAAGGCGTTCTCTACAAAAACGTCGTGGGAACTTATCTCCATGGCCCCCTTCTGCCAAAAAATCCCCATCTGTGCGATTACCTGCTTTCCAATGCACTGAAACGGAAATACGGAACTGCAGAACTGTCTCCTCTGGATGACAGCCAGGAGGAAGCGGCTAACCGCTATATCTATGAACGGTTTGTAAAGCAACCGTAATTTATGCTGAGTCCTGTAAAATAAAAAATCATATACGGAAAACAGGCGGCATTCTTCCTCCGAGAGGCCGTCTGTTTTTTAAATTATATGTATTATATACACTTTTTGAAAAATTCAAAAATTTTTTTCAAAAAAGTGTTGACATTTGTTTCTTCCTGGTGTATGATAAACAAGTCTTAAGCGAGCAAGACAAAAACAAAATAACCTGCGGGTGTAGTTCAGTGGTAGAACACCAGCCTTCCAAGCTGGATATGTGGGTTCGATTCCCATCACCCGCTTATGCGCGAGTGGCTCAGTTGGTGGAGCGCGACCTTGCCAAGGTCGAGGCCGCGGGTTCGAGTCCCGTCTCGCGCTTTTTTTATTTCTTAAAAACCGGTCATTGGAACAAATTTCCTATGACCGGTTTTTTCATTTATGAAAAAGCAGCTACTTCCACCTGTGCCAGACTTTCACCCAGGCACCTCCGCTCTCTCTGTTCCCAATTTCCACCGAACCGCCCAGCACCTGAGAAAGCCGCCAAACAATATACAACCCCAAACCGGAATGTGCCCCTTCGCTGGAACGTGCTTCATCTCCGCGATAAAATTTTTCCATGGCTTTTTCCATATCCTTCAAGGTAAATCCTTTTCCCGTATCTTCAATAAAATAAAAAATACATTCCTCATCTGCCTCTGCCCTTATTTCAATCCGTCCTCCCAAAGGCGTATACGCGATGCTGTTGGACACCACATTGTCCAGAATCCTTTCCAGTTTCTTTTTATCTGTTTCTATCCGCGCTGGCAAAGTCTCTGAAAAAACAAGCTGTATGGAAATTTGTTTCTCCCTTGCCTGTATTTCATAGTCTTTTTGTTTTTTCCAGAGGAACTCCCGCAAGTCCACCTGATTTTGGTCTATGTGAATGTCGGGAGAGGTAATCTCCGAAGTATACTGCATTTGTTTCACCAAAGAAATACTCTTTTCTATGTTTTCTTCAATGACTGAAAGGTATGCGCTCTGCTCCTGATCTATCTCCGTATCATCTTCCATAGCTTCTGTATAAGCCTTAATAATAGAGAGGGGCGATTTCAAATCATGGGCCAGCGCTTCTACCGTCTCTGTCCGCTCCTGCTCCATCTTCCATTGACGGGACAGAGATTTTTTTAATTCCTCCTGCATGGAAGAGAAGGCTCTGCATAATTGCCCCAATTCATTGTCTGCTGCATAGGAAATCTCGAAATTCAGATTTTTCCGCTCTATCTGCCGGGCTCCTTCTTCCAGCATACGCAATGGCTTCGTCAGATTCCCTGCAAATCTTCTGGAAAAGAGTGCGGTAAACAAAATCATATAGAAAAAAGGACAGCTCAAAACGCAAAACAGCGCTATACTTATCCAGGCTTTCCCACTGTTTACTACAGACAGACGCAAGCCATAAACAAGCGCTACCGCACCATCGATTTTTCCGGCGCTGTCAATCACAGGCACAATATACACATAATGATTTCCCACTTTTGCCGTTGTATTTATTTTCTCATACATCTCTTCTTCCGAAAAAAAAATCGTTTCTTCATAAGTGCCATACAAAAACTTGCCCTGACGGTCTACTGCCTGATAAAAAAAGTCTTCTCCCTGCACCAGTTTATTCAGTTCCTCTTGCTGCACCGCCGACATTCCGCTCTTTTGCTGTCTTTGCAGATACTCCTCAATCTCAGGTATCTGCTGTTCATAATAATTTTCCGGATAAATACTGCCTGTTCCCTCTGCAAACAAAAACACAAAAACGGCCAGCACATACGTCAAAACCGAAGTCAAAATCGTAGAGACAAGAATTTCCACAAGATTCATACGAAATTGAGCAACAATCGACATTTTTTTCAGTTCCATTTATATCCAATCCCCCATACTGTGGAAATATACTGTATTCCGGATTCCGCTTCAGCAAATTTTCCCCGGATTTTTTTAATCCGTTCTACCACCGTTGTATTATCTCCGGTTCCATCATATCCCCATACGCATTCGTATATCTGTTCTTTGGTGAATACCTGCCCTGCATGAAGGGCCAGAAATTCCACAATGTCATACTCGGTTCTGGTAAGAGGAATTTCTTTTTCTCCAATCCGAACACTCCTCCCCTGCATATCCAGCGTGAGATTTCCGAAGTACAGTCTGGTGCGCTTTCTTTCTACCTGTATACACTGCATACGTTGTTCCCTGCGTAGATTTGCCTCGATTTTTGCCATCAATTCCCGTATACCAAAGGGTTTCGTAATATAATCATCTCCCCCAAGGGCAAAACCTTTGAGTTTATCTGACTCCGACTGCCTTGCACTCAGAAACAGAATGGGACAATACACCCGTTCCCGGATACTGCGGCATACTTCAAATCCATTCATTTTGGGCATCATGATATCCAAAAGAATCAAATCCGGAAAATGTGCCGCCAATTTCATACCTTCTTCACCATCCTTAGCCGTCAAAACCTCATGACCGTTTTTCTTCAATTTTTTATCCAGAAGAGAAACTAAATCTTTCTCATCATCAATTATCAAAATTCTACTCAACGGTTTCCACCTCGTCCTTCCCATTTTTCAAACCAGAGCATGCTCCCTGCCAGAATAAGCACACTAAGCACGAGACTCAATGCAAAGGCCAGTACAAAGGGTTTTTCTGCTTCTGTGCGCATATTCTCCGGAAACATAGAAAAGGCCATAGGAAACATCGCCATTTTCACCGGATAAGTCCACGGAACCGCATACCAGATATGGTCTCCCAAAGATGTGCTCCCCAGAAGAACTGCCAGCAGTAAGCCGCAAATCCCAACTCCCACAGAAGCTCCCATGCCAAATGCGAAACTTATCCACAAATGAACTGCTAAAACGGGGAGCACTCCACATACGGCCAAACAAGCAGCCGTCAAAAACAGCCCCACTCCCCTTTCCTTCTGCAAAAGAAAACACAGCCCTGTACTGATTATCAGTGTAGTCAAAAAGGTACTGCCTGTCAAGAAAACCAATGCTGCTGAAAATTTTCCCAGATATAAACTGCTTCTCTTTCTACTGCACTGCAGCAATCCATAAAAATTTCCTGCCTCTTCCTCCTCATGAACCAGAATACCTGTCAAAATTCCCACACCTAATGGGAGAAGCACCGCCGACCATATAAGAAAAAATCCCTGGTAAAAAAAGGCCAGCGAAAAACTGTTTTTCCTGTAGGCCGCATATCCCAGAACTGCCAAAGAGCAAAACAAAGGTATCAGAAGTACCAGCCTGTGAAGGATGGTGTGTCTGGTTTTCATCCATTCAGCTACAAAGATTCTCATGCCACCTCCCTCCTCTCAAACCAAATTCCCGTAAGAAGTGTAAGTACCAAAAATATTCCCAAAGAAAGGACGGTTCCTGCCCAAATAACAGAAGCATTTCGCAGGGGACTATCCGGCGAAAGCAGCACGCCATTGGGATGTACCCCAATAATCGGGCACATAAGTCTCACAGGCCAGCTCCACGGACAAAATACCCAGTATTTTTCAGGTGCCAAAAACACCCCCGCAAACATTCCCGCAAATCCCATACCAAGGCTTACGGACATTCCACCTGCTGCCGCTGCCCAAAGCTGTATGGGAATCAGCGCGAGAGAAGTCAGCCAGCAAAGAAGAGCGCCCGCCACAATACGTGCAAAAGGCATAATTCCCTGCGCTGTGAAAAATCCTGTCACCACCGTCACCAATATGAGCACCAGGGAAGAAAACAGAGAATAAACCGCCATTCCGCCGATTTTCGCGATCCACTGCCGTCTTGGTGGGTTTGCGTGAATCTGCAGCACGCGCCAGTTTCCGGCCCGCTTTTCCTGCCAGGCCACTAATGTTCCAAAAAGTCCCATACCAAGGGGCATAAACAGAAAAGACCACCAGTTGAAAACCAGTGCCAAAAACACAGCCCAGCTTGTTCCTGTATATGCCATTTTCTGGGCCTGTGAACTATTTTCCATAATCATGCCAATGACAAAGGCATAAACAGCAAAGAACAAAGGAATCCACACAATTAGTTTTCCGGTAAATGTTCTGCGATATTTTAAAAGTTCTGCTTTAAGCTCTTTCATGGTTCTTTCCCCCTTTTAAAATGACTTCGTTAAAAAACTGTTCCAGATTCTCCTGCGTATCCGGCACACCTTGAAACAATAAGCGTCCCTGGCTGATAATACCAATTTCATCCACGACTTGAGATACCTCAGATAAAATATGGCTGGACAGAATCACCGTGATTCCCTGCCGTCCGAAAGAAGCTATCATTTCCCGCAGTTCCTGTATGCCAAAAGGGTCAAGTCCATTGGTGGGCTCATCCAAAATCAACAATCTGGGATGATTTAACAAAGCAATTGCTATCCCCATACGCTGCTTCATCCCCATAGAAAACTGGGCAGTTCTCTTTTTCCCTGTATCTTTTAAATCCACAATCTCAAGCACTTCCTCTATCCGTTCCTTTGGCAGCCCCATTAAAGTCGCATGTATCCCAAGATTCTCTCTTGCCGTCAGATTTCCATAAAGTGCTGGTGCTTCTATCAGAGCCCCAATCTCAGAAAGCATTTCTCTTTTCCATATCTTTCCGTCAAAAATCACCGCTCCACTGTCTGGCCTCAGAATCCCAGTAAGCATTTTGAGTGTTGTAGACTTTCCGGCCCCATTCGGCCCCAAAAGTCCATAAACACCATTTCTTGGAATCTTCAAAGAAATATCGCTGACAGCCTGCTGTCCTTTATAACTTTTTGTTAAATGTCTGGTCTCCAAAATCCAATCCTTCATAATATAAAATCCTTTCTGTAAATAGCTTTATTTCCTATTTACAGAAAGGATTCTAACACAGAAAAATAACCAAACCATAACAATGGAATTTTTTCTGCAAAACTTCTCTATTCTCTTTTCCCTTCCACCGTCTGCCGGATAATGCTTCGCATCATATCCTCGCTTAACTGTCCGCTGGCATATCCGAACACGTTTCCCTCCTTGTCAATCATAAACGTCGTAGGAAAAGAACTGATTCCATAAGCCATAAACATTTCTCCCGTGGTATCCATAACTACCGGGTAAGTATATCCCATTTCCTCCAAAAAGGCTGTTATGCCCTCCTGGGACTGCTCCTGCCCCCAGTTTGGCGCCGCGATTCCCAGAATCACCAGGCTGTCATCTCCTTTTTCCTGATATTCCTCATAAATTTTCTGAATATCAGGCATTTCCGCTTTACAGGGGGGACACCAGGTTGCCCAGAAATTCAAAAACACGGTTTTCCCTTTATATTCTGAAAGGGTGTGGGTATTGCCATACTGGTCTTTCAGCGTAAAATCTACAGCCGGTGTAACAGTTTCTTCTGTACCTGCAGATGTATTCTCTTCTTCTGTCTTACTCTCCTCTTTTTCCTGAACCGTATCTGCCGGCACTCCGGACAAATATCCGGTAACGGAATTCATCTTTCCGGTAAACATCAAAACTCCCATGAGAACCATCAAAACACCGCCCGCTTTCACAGTATAGCGCACGGCTTTCCCGTGACTTTTAAAAAATTCCAGGACTGTGGAGGTAAAAAGTCCCACAGCCAGAAACGGAAGTACAAATCCTACTGTGTACACACCAATAAGCAGAAATCCCATGCCACGGGTACTGGCAGAAGCTGCCATAAGCAAAACACTGGTAAGCGCCGGTCCCACACAGGGCGTCCAGGCAAAGCTGAAGGTAAATCCCATAAGCAGCGCCGTTATGGGGGACATGGCCAATACGTTCAGCTTCAGAGGCAGCCTTCGCTCATTTCCCAGAATCTTGCTGCTCCCAAATACCCCTAACTGATACAGCCCCAGAAACACTACCAGAATCCCGCCGATTCTGGCAAACAAAGCCTGGTTGCTCTTAAAAAATTCTCCCATAGCAGAAAATCCCAGCCCCAGAAGAAAAAAGGCAAAACTGACGCCGATTACAAAACAAAAGGTATGCAGCATCACCTTGCTCTTTTTATAATGCATTTTCCCGTCTTCGCCCATGGTGCCTGTTCCACCTGACAAATAGCCGATATACAGGGGAATCAGGGGAAGAATACAGGGAGAGAAAAAGCTGATAAGTCCTTGCAGAAACACCGTGAAAACCGGCACACTGACATCTAAAGAAAATCCCATATTTTACCTCTTTCTTTCAAAAAAAGAGCAATTCCCGTGTTGAATTCAACAAAAGAACTGCTCTCTATTTTTATGTATTCTTTTCTTCTATCTTCTAATTACTGCACAATACGTCTAACTGCGATATAAGAACGATATAACGCGTTCGCTGTATATTTAATACCACCCTTTGGATACGGAGCGCTGTTGGAAGCATGTACGATTCCGCCATCTCCTGTAAGGATTGCCACATGTCCAGGATATACAATAATATCACCTGCACGAGATTCAGAATAATCAATTCCTACACCAGAATTTGCCTGTGCATCACTTGTACGCGGAAGGCTGTATCCGAAGTGCGCAAATATCTGCTGTGTAAATCCGGAACAGTCAATACCGTTTGTCAGACTGTTTCCGCCGTATACATACGGATTACCGATAAACTGTTTTGCATAAGCTACAACCGCTGCGCCTGTGCTGCTGTCATAGGACGGTGCAGAAGAAGAGTTATCTTCCTGTGTGCTTCCGCTGTTACTGCTTCCTGCATCTGTATCCGGTGTTGTATCTGTATTGGTATTTCCACTGTTTGTGTTTTCACTGCTATCGTTGCTGCTGTCATCTGTAGAAGATGTATTGTTATTGTTATTATTATTGTTGCTTGTACCACCATTGTTGTTTGTTGTAGTACCGCCTGTAACAGCATTTCCTGTATTTGTGTTGCTCTGCTGTGTTTTCTTCTTAGCCGCTTCCTGTGCTGCTTTTGCTGCTGCCGCTTCCTGTTCCTGAATTTTCTTCAGTTCTGCGTTCTGCTGTTCAATCAAGTTTTTGTATTCCTGAGCCTGTGCTCTTGCAGACGCAATCTGTGCTTCATAATCTTCTGCGTTTGCTTTTAAGTTGTCCACTTTCGTCTGAAGAGAAGCTTTCATGCCTTCCTGCTCATTTTTAGCAGTTTCCAATTCTGCTTTCTCGCCTTCCAGCTTTTCTTCCAGGTCAGTCACTTCCTGAACAATATCTTTCATTTTCTGTAATTCATCTCTGTCGTAAGCATACATCTTCTCTGTATTTTCTGCTTTCGCCAGCATAGACGCAATACTGTCAGACTCTAATAAAATCTGTGCCCATGTATCATTGCCGCCGTTTTCATACATGTACTGAATTCTCAGCTTCATAGCTTCGTACTGTTCGTCACGGTCAGCTTCTGCCTTCTTAAGGTCTTCTTTTGTTTTTTCAATGTCAGCTTCTTTTTCTTTAATATCCTCATCAAGAATTTCAATCTGTGAAATAACACTTACCAATTCCTGCTGAGTGGAATCAATCTGTCCCATTAATGCATTCTTTTTGCTTTCCAAACTACTTGCCTTTGACTCAGCCTCTGACAATTTACTCTGTGTTGCAGACTTCTCGGCCTGTAAATCATCTTTTCTTGCAGCTGATACAGGCATCACCTGTGCCGCTGTCATAGCAAAAATCAGTGACAGACATAATAATCTTTTTTTCATACTTTTATGTACCTCTCCAAAATTAATTTTTACACTCCGTCAAAATTCTGTAACATTTTCGAAACATTTTTCAAACTTCCTGTATATAATATCATAGAAACGGGTGTTTTGCAAGTAAAAACTTGGATTTTTTTAAGTTTTTGTTACAGATAATCCGCTATTTTACCATCTTTTTCCGTTTCTTAAACTCTGATTTTTTTCTGCTTTTCCTGTGTTTTTACGGTTTTCACGGAAGAATCTACGGAACTTCTGCCGGAAATTTTCCCAACTTTTCATATTTTTCTTCGTTTTCTCTCTTTCTTATGGTATGATAAATCTATCAATTATTACAAATTCATTTCAACTCAAAACTATCAGAAAGGAGAGCTTTTGCCTCGGATATGAAACGAAAACTGAATGAAATCATCTATACGGTTTCCCGCTATACGGAAATTCTGTTGTCTGCAGTCATACTGCTTGTAATTGTGATACTTATCATTCCCATGGTACATAATTTTATCACAATTCCTCTTCTGGAAATCACTGCTGAGCAGTTTACCGCATTTCTTGGCGATGCGCTTACACTTCTTATCGGTGTGGAGTTCGTAAAAATGCTGGCCAAACACACGGCAGAAAACCTGCTGGAAGTTCTGATGTTTGCTATCGCCAGGCAGATGGTTGTGGAACATCTGAATATGACGGAAACCCTTATAGGCGTTGTGGCCATTGCCGTTATTTTTTCCATACGCAAATTCTTATTGCTGAAAACCAGTGACAGTGCAGAAAAGATGTACGACAAACTATAAGTCCATGAAACAGCAAAAGGCGGCGCTTCTGCCTGCAGCACAGAAATTGTGTCTGCAGCCAAAAGCGCCGCCCCCTCTTTTTTCGTTTTTATTTATCTCTCCAGATAATTCTTCCTTTGCTCAAATCGTATGGGGACATCTCAATGGTCACCTTATCTCCCGGAAGAATACGGATAAAATTCATTCTCAGCTTTCCGCTGATGTGTGCTAAAATCACATGTTTGTTTTCCAGCTCTACTTTGAACATAGCGTTAGGTAATTTTTCTAACACAGTTCCTTCTACTTCAATAACGTCTGCCTTTGACATAAATTAAACCTCCTGCTGATTCTTTTCATAATCTTTAATGGCTTTTCTGATATCTTCATCCCGCAGTTCTTCGCCTTTTTCCATTTTTTCCTGAAGAAGGGCGGGTATTCTGTAAATAATCTGAATGTGCTTTCTTCTCTTTTTTTTCTGCTTATCCAGGGTCCGGCACCGGCCGTCTGCCAGATACACAAACTCTTCCTCTGCCTGCATAACTACAAACAGTTTTCCGGTATCGTGCCCTGCCTTGGAACGGGCCAGCATGCCTTTTACAAATGCTCTCATAGAACCTCCCTTATTTACTCAGGGTGAGAATTTCAGGTTCACCTTCGGTAATGAGAATGGTGTTCTCGTAATGTGCGGATAAAGAACCGTCCTCGGTTACTACGGTCCAGTCATCATCCAGCCACTCTACATCGGCTCTGCCCTGATTAATCATAGGCTCAATCGCCAGAGTCATTCCCGGAACCAGACGGATTCCTCTGCGTCTCTGGGGAAAATTAGGAATCTGAGGATCTTCATGAAGATGAGTTCCGATTCCGTGTCCTACCAGGTCGCGAACTACACCATAGCCGAATTTTTCTGCATAACCGCCGATAGCAGAAGAGATATCATTCAAATGATTTCCGGCTTTCGCATATTTCATGCCCTCGAAAAAGCTCTGCTTCGTCACATCCATCAGCTTCTGCGCTTCCGGTGAAATCTGTCCCACTGCATGGGTACGGGCTGCATCAGAATGGTATCCTTTGTAAATCAGACCTGCATCCAGACTTACAATATCTCCTTCCTGCAGAATCCGGTTCTTTTTCGGGATTCCATGTACAACCTCATCATTGACAGATACACAGATGGAAGCAGGGTATCCATTATAATTTAAAAAGTTAGGGGTACAGCCCAGACTTCGGATTAATTTTTCTCCAAGCCGGTCAATATCCAGAGTACTGATTCCCGGCTTAATAAAAGCGCCCAGTTCATCGTGCACTTTTTCCAGAAGTCTTCCGGCTTCTCTCATTAATTCTATCTCTCTGGCAGTTTTTATTGTTACTGACATCTTTTACTCTCCTAACACGCTGACAATCGCCTGAAAAACATCTTCCATATCAACGGTGCCGTCTACTTCTTTCAGCACGCCGGCCTTTGCATAATATTCAATCAAAGGCTGTGTCTGGTCATGGTATACTCCCAGACGTTTCAGTACTGTCTCTGGCTGGTCATCTTCTCTGAGCACCAGCTTTTCGCCGCAGACATCACAGATATCTTCTGTTTTCGGCGCATTGTATTTGATATGATAAGTTGCGCCGCAGCCTACGCAGGCTCTGCGTCCTGACATACGGTTTACAATATTTTCATCAGGAACTTCTACGTTAATGGCAAAATCCACTTTTTCTCCCATTTTTGCCAGTGCTGCATCCAGACTCTCTGCCTGCGGAATGGTTCTTGGAAAACCATCCAGAATGTATCCATTTTTGCAGTCTTCCTGCTGTACACGGTCAATGACCAAATCCACAGTCAGTTCATCCGGAACCAAAAGCCCCTTATCCATGTAAGTTTTTGCTTTTTTCCCTAATTCTGTATTGTTCTTAATGTTGGCTCTGAAAATATCTCCTGTAGAGATATGAGGAATTTCATACTTTTTGGCAATTTTCTTTGCCTGTGTACCTTTTCCTGCTCCCGGAGCGCCTAACATAATAATTTTCATACCCTTACCCCTTTCAAAAAGATACTTCGCTTTCGAATATGGCAAAAACCGCCGCAGCAACGAAGAACCACAGTCTTGTGACTCCTCTCTTGCCCTGTAAAGCAGTCAAACTGCTTTCTCTGCGACGGTTTCTTCCTAAACTTATCTTTTATTCACTTAAAAAACCTTTATAGTTACGAACCAACATGCGGGATTCAATCTGTTTCAATGTTTCCAGAACAACGCCTACCACGATGATAAGTGAAGTTCCTCCGAAGGAAACATTCGCGCCGAACACACCGTTAAAGAAGAACGGGATGACTGCAACGATTACAAGACCTGCAGCACCGATGAAGATTAAATAACTCAAGATTTTTTCCAGATATTCCTGTGTTGGTTTTCCGGGACGGATACCCGGGATAAATCCACCGCGCTTTTTCATATCATCTGCCACTTCCATAGGGTTGAAAGTGATAGATGTATAAAAATATGCAAAGAAGATAACTAATACAATGTATACGACCAAACCAATAGAATATATGGGTTCACTCGGATTAAACCAGTTGCTGGAAGTAAGTCCTTTCAGAATCTGGCTTCCGACGCCTGTTCCCCCCGTTTTTCCCATGAAGCTTGCAATCAGAACCGGGAAAGACATCAAAGAAGAGGCAAAGATAATCGGAATAACACCTGCTGTGTTTACCTTTAAAGGAATGGAACTGGACTGACCGCCCATTACTTTTCTGCCGACCATCTTTTTAGAATACTGTACAGGGATTCTTCTGATACCGCCGTTTAAGATTAATACTAAAACGACAACAACCAGGATAACAGCTGCAATAATTACGGCTGCCAAAGCACCCTTTGCATAGGTCTTTCCTTTGACAAACTGGTCAAAAAGAGTCACCATATCGCTTGGGATTCTGGAGACGATATTAATCATCAAAACAATAGAGATACCGTTTCCCACACCCTTGTCAGTAATCTGCTCACCAATCCACATTAATAATGCCGAGCCTGCTGTCAGACAGGTTACTACAACGACTGCTTTGCCGAAATTCATATCTGGAATCAGACCTTTATTACCAAATCCGATTGTCATGGCAACAGACTGGAATAAAGAAAGACCGATAGTCAGATAACGGGTGATTGCAGTCATTTTCTTCCTGCCCTCTTCTCCATCACGCTGCATTTCTTCCAGCTTTGGAATTGCAATGGTCAAAAGCTGAATGATGATAGAAGAAGTAATATATGGGGTGATATTTAATGCAAAAATTGACATTTCGGTAAAGGAACCGCCGGTGAAGGCGTCAAAAAAATTGAACGCATCACTGGACTGGCTCGCAAACCATTCTTTAAAATAATCACTATTTACTCCCGGAATCGGCAACTGTGAACCAATACGAATCACAATCAACATCAGGAATACATAGAAAATTCGACGTCTTATATCCTTTATCTTAAAGGCATTCTTAAGAGTCTTGAGCATTAGATCACCTCAACTGTTCCACCTGCGGCTTCGATTTTGGCTTTTGCGCTTTCGCTTACAGCGTTTACTTTTACATTTAATTTCTTAGTAAGTTCTCCGTTACCAAGAAGTTTTACACCGTCTCCTAACTTGGAGATAGCACCGGAAGCTAATAAAGCTGCTGGTGTCACTTCAGTACCGTCTTCAAATCTGTTTAAGATATCAACGTTTACTGCGATGATTTCCTTAGAGTTTCTGCACTTGAAGCCTCTCTTAGGAAGTCTTCTATATAAAGGCATCTGACCACCTTCAAAACCTGGTCTCTTTGCACCGGAACGTGCTTTCTGACCTTTGTGGCCTTTACCTGCTGTCTTACCATTACCTGAACCGTGTCCACGGCCTCTTCTGAAGTTATCGCTCTGTTTAGAACCTTCAGCTGGTCTTAAATTTGATAATTCCATGATGGCACCTCCTTCTTTATATTAATTAGATTTCTTCAACTTTAACTAAGTGTCTTACCTGCTGAATCATACCGCGAACTGCAGCATTGTCCGGCATTTCCACTGTTTTGTTCAGTTTTCTTAAACCTAATGCTTCCACTGTTTTTTTATGTTTCGGAACAGCACCGATTGTAGATTTCACCAGAGTGATTTTTAATTTATCTGCCATTTTTTAATCCTCCTTATGCAAAAATCTCATCTACAGATTTTCCGCGAAGTTTTGCAACTTCTTCCGGAGTCTTTAACTGGCTTAAACCTGCGATTGTAGCCAGAACTACGTTCTGTTTGTTACGGGAACCCATACATTTTGTACGAATGTTCTTAATACCTGCAAGTTCAATAACCGCACGAGCTGGACCTCCGGCAATAACACCTGTACCTTCTGGAGCTTTCTTTAAGAGCATTTCTGCACTTCCGAATTTTCCAACATAGTCATGTGTAATACTTCCGTTTTCGTCTCTTGCTACACTAACTAATTTTTTCATAGCATCTTCTTTTCCTTTGCGGATAGCTTCCGGAATTTCAGTTGCTTTACCTAAACCAGCGCCAACGTGTCCGTTGCCGTCACCAACAACAACTAAAGCTGTGAAACGGAAGTTACGACCACCTTTAACAACCTTTGTTACACGCTTGATTGACACTACTTTTTCTTCTAATTCAAACTGACTAGCATCAATGATAGAACGTTTCATGTGTTCATTTCCTCCCTTATTAGAATTCTAACCCAGCTTCTCTTGCTGCGTCTGCTAATGCTTTAACTTTTCCGTGGTAAATGAAGCCGCCTCTGTCGAATACAACTTCTTTAATACCAGCTTCTACTGCTCTTTTGCCAATTACTGTACCTAAGTATGCTGCAGCATCAACGTTATTGGTCTTTTCTAACTCAGCTTTTACTTCTTTCTGTGTTGTAGAAGCAGAAACAAGAGTTTTTCCAACTGTATCGTCAATAATTTGAGCATACATATGATTATTGCTGCGGAATACTGCTAAACGAGGTGTAGCAGTTGTACCGCTGAGATGATTACGTAATCTTCTATGTTTTTTTGCGCGAACTTTCGCTCTTGATACTTTACTAACCATTTTTACACTCTCCTTACTTATTTCTTACCAGTTTTACCAACTTTACGTCTGATAACTTCATCAGCATATTTAATACCTTTACCTTTGTATGGTTCAGGTCTTCTCTTATCTCTGATTTCAGCAGCGTACTGGCCAACTTTTTCTTTATCAATACCGGATACAACGATTTTGTTTCCGTCTACTTTGGATTCCAGACCTTCTGGGTCTTCCATCTCAACCGGGTGAGAATATCCTAAGCTCAATACCAGTTTCTTACCCTGTTTTGCTGCTTTATAACCTACACCGTTTACTTCCAGAGTTTTTTCGTATCCCTGGCTAACACCTGTTACCATATTCTGGATAAGTGTTCTTGTTAAACCGTGTAAAGATTTCATTTTCTTTAAGTCGTTTGGTCTAGTAACAACAACATGACCATCTTCTAACTTAATTGACATTTCAACAGGCAACGCTTTTTCAAGTGTTCCTTTAGGACCTTTTACAGTCACTACGTTGTTCTCAGCAATTTTAACTTCTACTCCTGCCGGAACAGCTACAGGCAGTCTTCCAATTCGTGACATACCAATTTCCTCCTTACTTAGATTTTCGGAAGGGCCGATTATGGTTCCCTTCTGTTTTCAGTATTACTATTTATCTATGATAAAGGACAAAGTCCTGTTATCCTCTCGCTTGGACATAATAAAAACTCGCTTGGACACATTCTGATGTTTGTCAGATTTTTGGAAGTATGTTCACTCAACTAAACTCAACTCTCGCCTTTGGCTCGGTTTCGTTAAGGTTCATGAATGACCTCGCACTAAGTTGCTTTCGGCCTACCAAACAAATGCCAGAACTTCTCCACCTACATGAAGTTTTCTAGCTTCTTTATCTGTGATAACTCCCTGGTTTGTAGAAAGGATTGCAATACCTAATCCACCTAATACTCTTGGAATTTCCTGGCTTCCAGCGTAAATACGAAGACCTGGTTTGGAAATTCTCTTCAGACCTGTAATGATTTTTTCATTTTTGTCTGCACCGTATTTTAATGTGATGCGGATGGTTTTGAATACTCCGTCTTCTAAAACGTCGTATTTTGCAATGTAACCTTCTTTTAACAGAATGTCAGCAATAGCAAGTTTCATTTTAGATGCTGGTACATCTACTGTATCGTGTTTTGCAGTGTTTGCGTTACGGATTCTTGTAAGCATATCTGCGATTGGATCGCTCATTGTCATGATAGTTTCCTCCTATAATTTAGACTTTTCATGTTAATTATTTTTTTATTTAAAATCCCCGACAGGTATAAGGGAGATTCTCTCCCCAACACCTAAAGAAGGGGTATGTTCCCTCAACTCTGGCGGAAACATCTCTCAACTAAGCTCAAACTACGTTTTCGCTAAGGTTCGAGATGAGCGTTCACACTAAATTCGGCTTTGCCTCACTAAGTGTTCACAGCCAGGTTCGGGAACGGCCTCGCACTAAGGTTCAAGCCGCGCCTTGCGGCTTGCTTTCACCAAGTTGCTTTCGGCCTACCAGCTTGCTTTTTTAACTCCCGGAATCTGGCCTTTGTATGCTAATTCACGGAAGCAAACACGGCAGATACCGTATTTTCTCAAGTAAGCATGTGGACGTCCACAGATACGGCAACGGCTGTATTCTCTTGTAGAGAATTTCTGTTTGCGCTGCTGTTTAACTTTCATTGCTGTCTTAGCCATGAATTTTCCCTCCTAATTTATCTTACTTTGCAAATGGCATGTTGAATAATGTCAATAATTCACGAGCTTCTTCGTCTGTTTTAGCAGTAGTTACGAAAATAATATCCATACCTCTTACTTTATCGACTTTATCATATTCCACTTCAGGGAAAATTAACTGCTCTTTGATTCCCAGAGCGTAGTTTCCTCTGCCGTCAAAAGCATTTGGGTTAACGCCGCGGAAGTCACGTACTCGAGGCAGTGCTAAGTTGATGAGACGGTCAGCAAATTCATACATTTTCTCGCCTCTTAATGTTACTTTACAGCCGATTGGCATACCTTCACGAATTTTGAAGTTCGCAACGGAATTTTTCGCTTTTGTTGTAACAGCTTTCTGACCTGTGATTAATTCCATATCAGCTACTGCTGCGTCTAACAGTTTAGCATTATCTTTGGCTTCGCCTACACCCATGTTTACAACGATTTTATCGAGTTTCGGCACTTCCATGATATTCTTATAACCAAACTTTTTAATCATAGCATCTACGATTTCATTTTTGTAAGTTTCTTTCAGTCTGCTCACTATATTGGCCTCCTCTCTTATTAATCGATTACTTTTCCTGTAGTTTTAGCGAAACGCACTTTTTTACCATCTTCAACTTTAAAGCCTACTCTGGTAGCTTTTCCTTCATGCATAACCATTACGTTAGATGCATCAATCCAAGCTTCTTTGTTCACAATACCGCCCTGCTGATTAGCCATGGAAGGTTTTGTGTGCTTTGTTATCATGTTTACGCCTTCAACCAGAACAGCGCCTTTTTTCGGATTAACAGAGATTACTTTTCCTTCTTTGTCTTTATCTTTACCAGCGATAACTTTAACAGTATCACCTTTTTTAATCTTAAACATCAGGCTTACCTCCTATAATACTTCCGGAGCTAAGGAAACAATTTTCATAAACTGTTTGTCACGAAGCTCTCTGGCTACTGGTCCAAAAATACGAGTTCCTTTCGGTGTCTTGTCATCTTTGATAATAACAGCAGCGTTTTCATCGAATTTGATGTAAGAACCATCTTTACGACGAACACCTTTTACAGTACGAACAACAACGGCCTTCACAACGTCACCTTTTTTCACAACACCGCCTGGTGTTGCATCTTTAACGGTAGCAACGATTACATCACCGATGTTAGCATATCTTCTAGTAGAACCACCCATAACACGGATGCAGAGGATTTCTTTTGCACCTGTATTGTCAGCGACTCTAAGTCTACTTTCCTGTTGAATCATGCTTAGATTCCTCCTTACAAATTATTTTGCTCTTTCTACTACTTCAACAAGTCTCCATCTTTTATCTTTGGATAATGGTCTTGTTTCCATAACTTTTACAGTATCACCGATATTGCATGTGTTTTCTTCATCATGCGCTTTTAATTTATATGTTCTCTTTACGATTTTTCCGTAAAGAGGATGTTTAACGTGGTCTTCGATAGCTACAACAATGGTCTTATCCATTTTGTCACTTACAACTTTACCAACACGTGTTTTTCTAAGATTTCTTTCCACGATTATGCTGCTCCTTTCTATTTCTAGGAATAAATTCCTTATGCGTTTGCTTTCTGAGCAATCAGAGTCTGGATTCTAGCGATGTTCTTACGAACTTCTTTAATTCTGCTTGTGTTGTCCAGCTGATTTGTTGCATTCTGAAATCTCAAGTTAAAGAGTTCCTTTTTAGCAGCTACTAATTCTTCCTGTAATTCTGCAGCTGATTTTGTTTTTAAATCTTCTACATAATTTTTAATTTTCACTGTTATCACCGCCTTCTAAGTCTGCACGAGAAACGATTTTACATTTACATGGTAACTTGTGCATCGCAAGACGTAACGCTTCACGAGCTGTTTCTTCCGGAACGCCTGCGATTTCAAACATTACTCTGCCTGGCTTTACAACTGCTACCCAGTATTCTAAGGCACCTTTACCGGAACCCATACGTGTTTCTGCTGGTTTTGCTGTTACTGGTTTATCTGGGAAAATTTTAATCCATACTTTACCACCACGTTTGATGTAACGAGTCATGGCAACACGGGCTGCTTCAATCTGGTTGGAACGAATCCAGCATGGTTCTGTTGCAACTAAACCGAATTCACCGTAATTGATTTTATTTCCTCTTAATGCTTTTCCTTTCATGGAACCGCGAAACTGTTTACGACGTTTAACTCTTTTTGGCATTAACATAATTATTTATCGCTCCCTTCCTTAGTTCCTTTTGTTGGAAGTACTTCGCCATTGTAGACCCATGCTTTTACGCCAACTTTGCCGTAAGTGGTATCTGCTTCAGCGAAACCATAGTCGATATCTGCTCTTAATGTCTGAAGCGGAATAGTTCCTTCGCTGTAGAACTCTGTACGAGCCATATCAGCACCGCCAAGACGTCCGGATACGGAAGTTTTAATACCTTTTGCTCCGGCTTTCATTGTTCTGGACATTGTAGATTTCATAGCACGACGGAAAGAAATACGGTTTTCCAGCTGTAATGCAATGTTTTCAGCTACTAACTGCGCATCTTTGTCCGGTCTTTTTACTTCTTTGATATCAACAACTACTTTTTTATCTGTGAATTTCTGTAATTCAACTTTTACTTTTTCGATTTCTGCACCGCCTTTACCGATAACAACACCCGGTTTTGCAGTGTAGATAATGATTTTTACTCTGTCAGATGCTCTTTCGATTTCAATCTTGGAAACACCTGCGCTGTATAATTTCTTTTTCAGGTATGTTCTGATGTTGTAGTCTTCTACTAAGTTATCAGCGAAATCGCCTTCAGCATACCATTTGGAATCCCAGTCTTTGATAACTCCGACTCTGAGTCCGTGTGGGTTAACTTTCTGTCCCATGATACTCCTCCTTATCTCTCATCTAACACAACAGTAATATGGCAGTTTCTCTTTTCGATTCTGTAAGCTCTACCCTGAGCTCTCGGTTTAATTCTCTTCATTGTCGGTGCTTTGTTAGCGTAGCACTCTGCAATGTAAAGATTTTCCGGATTCATACCGTTGTTGTTTTCAGCGTTTGCGATTGCTGATTCCAGTAATTTTTTGATTACGCTGGAAGCGTATCTTGGGTTGTATGTTAAGATACCCAGTGCTGTCTGAACATCTTTACCACGAATTACATCCAGTACATAGCAAGCTTTCTGTACGGACATTCTTGCGTAGGATAATTTTGCAGACGGTCTTGTATCTTTATTAGCATTTCTTGCTCTTTTAATCTGACTTCTATGTCCTTTTGCCATGATAAAAGCCTCCTTTCAAATATTAGCGAACACCTGATTTTTTCTCGTCTTTTCCATGTCCTCTGTATGTTCTGGTTGCAACGAACTCACCGAGTTTGTGACCAACCATATCTTCTGTTACATACACCGGCACATGTTTTCTTCCGTCATGAACAGCGATTGTATGTCCAACGAAGGAAGGGAAAATTGTGGAACGACGTGACCATGTTTTGATAACTGTCTTATCGCCAGCAGCATTCATAGCGTCTACTTTTTTCAGTAAGCTTTCATCTGCGAACGGTCCTTTTTTTAATGAACGAGCCATTGTCTTACCTCCTACTATTTAGCTAATGTTTTACCATCTCTTCTTCTTACGATTAACTTGTTAGACTGTTTCTTTTTCTTTCTTGTCTTCAAGCCAAGAGCCGGTTTGCCCCATGGTGTACATGGACCTGGGCGTCCGATACCAGTCTTACCTTCACCACCACCGTGTGGATGGTCATTCGGGTTCATAACGGAACCGCGAACTGTAGGTCTGATACCCATGTGACGTTTACGTCCTGCTTTACCAATGTTGATAAGGCTGTGCTCGCCATTTCCTACAACGCCGATAGAAGCGCGGCAGTTTAATGGAACCATTCTCATTTCACCTGATGGCAGACGAAGTGTTGCATATTTGCCTTCTTTTGCCATTAACTGTGCTCCGTTACCAGCGGAACGAACCAACTGTCCGCCTTTTCCCGGATACAGCTCGATATTGTGAATCATAGTACCAACCGGAATTTCAGATAATGGTAAGCAGTTACCAACTCTTACTTCGGCATTAGCACCATTCATAATCTTCATACCAACTTTTAAACCTTCTGGAGCTAAGATATATGCTTTCTCACCGTCAGCGTATGAGATAAGAGCAATGTTAGCTGTTCTGTTCGGGTCGTATTCGATGGTTTTAACTGTTGCAGGGATATCATCTTTTCTTCTCTTGAAGTCGATGAGTCTGTATTTTCTTCTGTTTCCGCCTCCGCGGTGTCTAACTGTAATTTTACCCTGATTATTACGTCCAGCATTTTTCTTTAAGGACACTACCAGAGATTTCTCTGGTGTAGAAGTTGTGATTTCAGAGAAATCAGAACCTGTCATGTGTCTTCTGGAAGGTGTATATGGGCTGTATGTTTTAATTCCCATTACTGTCTCTCCTTTCATAACTGCACCATCGGGCTTTCAACATGCCCTGGTGTTTCTTTGCCGCAGCCAAATATCGGATTATTTTTTCTCGACTGCTTGTCTATATTTTCGTAACCGAAAGACTTAAATTAAAGTCCTTCAAAGATTTCAATATCTTTGCTGTCTTCTGTCAATGTAACGATAGCTTTTTTTGTCTTAGCAGTTTTTCCAAAAGTCATACCGCGTCTTTTGTTCTTTCCGTCTAAGTTCATTGTGTTGACAGATTTTACTTTTGTTCCTTCGAACATTTTCTCAACAGCTTCTTTAATCATTGTTTTGTTTGCATCTGTGTGAACTAAGAAAGTATATTTTTTCTCGCCCATAGCAGCCATACTTTTTTCAGTCACAACTGGTTTCAGGATTACATCATAATACTTTACGTTTGCCATTATGCGTATACCTCCTCGATTGCTGCTGCAGAAGCTTTTGTTAAGATTACTGTGTTGTATTTCAGCACGTCATATACGTTGATTGTGTTTGGCAGTGCTGTGATAACATCAGGAATGTTTCTTGCAGATAATACTACGTTTGCATCGTTGTCAGCTAAAACAACCATTGCTTTAGAAACATTTAAGTTATTTAAAACATTCTGCATTGCTTTTGTTTTTACTTCATCTAATTTCAGTTCATCAAGAACGATAAGCTTGTTTTCCTGAACTCTGCTTGTCAGAGCGGATTTAAGAGCTAATCTTCTTTCTTTCTTATTCATCTTAACGGAATAGTCTCTTGGTGTAGGAGCGAATACAACTCCGCCGCCTGTCCACTGTGGAGATCTTGTTGAACCCTGTCTTGCATGACCAGTTCCTTTCTGTCTCCAAGGTTTTCTTCCGCCTCCGGAAACTTCAGAACGTGTTTTTGCTTTCTGTGTTCCCTGACGATTATTTGCAAGCTGGCGAACAACTGCTAAATGCACTAAGTGGTCGTTGACTTCAACACCGAACACTGCATCGTTTAATTCCATTGTTCCAACTTCTTTGCCTTCCATATTATAAACAGATACGTTTGCCATTTTATGTGGTCCTCCTTTCCAACGAAAACTTATTTACCGCATTTTACAGTTTCTTTGATTGTAACTAAGGATTTCTTAGGTCCCGGAACTGCGCCTTTTACTAACAGCAAGTTGTTTTCAGCGTCAACTCTTACAACTTCCAGATTCTGAACAGTTACTTTTACATGTCCCATGTGTCCTGGCATTCTTTTTCCTTTGAATACTTTGGACGGGTCAGAACAAGCACCGTTGGAACCTGCATGACGGTGATATTTAGAACCGTGAGCCATAGGTCCTCTGGACTGTCCGTGTCTCTTGATAGCGCCCTGGAATCCTTTACCTTTGCTGATTGCAGTTGCGTCGATTTTGTCGCCTGCCGCAAAGATGTCCGCTTTGATTTCCTGTCCTAATGTGTATTCGCCTTCTAATTTTAATTCTCTGACGAATCTCTTGCAGGAAACACCAGCTTTATCAAAGTGTCCTTTCATTGGTTTGTTTACAAGATTTTCTCTCTTGTCAGCAAAACCAACCTGTACTGCTTCGTAACCGTCATTGTCCATGGTCTTAACCTGTGTTACCACACAAGGACCAGCCTGCAATACAGTTACTGGAGTTAATACTCCGTCTTCGTTGAAGATTTGAGTCATTCCGACTTTAGTAGCTAAGATTGCTTTCTTCATTCTTTTTACCTCCTGTGAATCTACAGCGGATTACACTGTGATGTGCAATCATCCTAGACAAACAGTCAACATAAGTGGATGCTTAAAGCATTGCTTCTATATCAACCTTGTAAGGATAATCTCTCTTAACCTTAAACAGAATTATTTCTGTTTCATTTTGATATCAATGTAAACACCAGCCGGCATTTCCAGTCTTGCCAGAGCGTCAACTGTTTTCTGTGTCGGTGCAATGATATCAATCAGTCTTTTATGAGTTCTCTGCTCGAACTGTTCTCTGGAATCTTTGTATTTGTGAACTGCACGCAGGATTGTTACTACTTCTTTCTTTGTAGGAAGCGGTACCGGTCCGCTAACAGTTGCTCCATTCTTCTTAACAGTTTCGATAATTTTGCCTGCTGACGCATCTACTAACTGATGGTCATAAGCTTTTAAAGTGATTCTCATTACTTGACTTGCCATAAAAAAAGTCTCCTCCTTTTCGCACTTTTAATTAGTACGACAAGCGGCGACTGTACACATTCCCGTGTGTGTCATCTTGATTTCTACACACACTCCCACCTTAGTGGTAAGTCTTTAGATGTAATACAGTGACTTGTCGTCAGTTTCCTAACTTGACATTCGCTCCACGGAAAACCTGTCTTTGACAGCAACCTCGCGCTTCATAGCTATCATGTCACAGCACTTGTTAGTATAATGGAAGTTTTTCCAAAATGCAAGCTTTTTTTCAAGAGTTTTTATATTTTTTTGTATTTTTTCCCATACATAACAAAGAACTGTCCGAACCATAAAAAACTGCCCCAGTAACGCACATCAGGAATTTGTTGTATTCCTGAAGGCTGTTCCATAGGACAGTTTTCTCTTCTTATACAATATCTGAGTAATCCAGCAATGTAACTTTATTTTCTTCGTCGGTCTTGACTTCCGGAGTTTCTCCTGCTGCCTGTGCTTTGGCGAGAAGTTCCTGTACGCTTGGACTTTTCGGTACCGCATTTACATCAACCGGAATCTCCTCTTCGGCCTCTTCAGATTCTGTTTCTTCTATATTATTATAGTTCTCAGAATCAGAAATTTCTGTCTCCGGTTCAACAGGAATTTCCGGCTGCTCTGTTTCCGTGCTGCTCTGCACAGTTTTTTCCATCGGCTCTGCTGCCGCTTCCTGTGCTGCCTTTTCCAGTTCTTCTGCATTCGGCATAACTATGGTAGCATCTGGTGTCTGCTCCGGTTCACTGACCGCTGCAACACCCATAGCAATGGAAGACATCGCATCCTTCATGGCATCATCAAAGCCCTGAAGTTCCGGACTTTCTTTCTCTGCGGAAGCCGGCGGAAGTTCTTCGTCCTCCTCCTCATCCAGAAGTCCTTTCTTCGCCAGTTTGCGGCGGCGCTTTTCTTCCTTTCTCAGACGGCGGCGTTCCCGGAAGCTGAGTTTTTCTTCGTCTTCATCCTCATCTTCTTCCTCGTCCGTATCGCCGTCCTCATCTTCGTCTTCCTCCTCATCATCCCTGTCTTTTCGCCACAGTTCTGAGAGAATAAAGAGAATCACCAGGAAAACAATTCCCACGCCTACTACTATCAAACCTTCTTTGCTTTGAAGAGCGATAGCTGCATATCCGATAAAGGGAACCACTACCACAACTTTAGGAACAGATTTGTTCAAGTTGATATTTTCAGTGTCACTGCTTTTGCTGTAGACATCTTTCACCTGATAAACGCCTGCACTGGCATCCATATCCTGAATCTCATAAATGTAGGTGCTGGAACCTTCGTTATAGATAATCTTATCCTTCTTTTCCAGTTTCTTTACATTGACGCTCTTTCCGTAGGCCACAGAACCTACCGGAAGGTTTGTATCTGTTCCGGTATTGTCGTTCATAACCGTATCCACCCCGGCAAAAGGAGGTACCAGAAGAGCGGCTGCAATGATTATGGAAAAGAGAACCACCAGATTCACTATAATTTTCAGTATTTTTGACATTTGTGTACTCCTCACTTTACAACTTTGCCTTCATGTTTTCATAATATAATCTATATTAACATTTTTCGGCACAGATGTATAGTGCCAATTTATTATTTCGTTTCCGCTGCAAGGAAAGCGCAGTATCCTCTGTAAGCTTCATAGATATCCACTTTGCTTGCAATTTCCCATGGAGCATGCATATTCAGCACTGCCACACCGCAGTCAATGACTTCCATATTATAGTTGGCCAGTATGTAGGCAATGGTTCCGCCGCCGCCCTGGTCTACTTTTCCAAGTTCTGCTGTCTGGAAGGAAACCTGGTTGTCATCCATAATTTTGCGCAGTTTCGCAATGTATTCCGGGTTGGCGTCATTAGAGCCGCCTTTTCCCCTGGAGCCGGTGTATTTGTTGAAGGTAATACCGTGTCCCAGGTATGCGCTGTTTTTCTTTTCCATCACTTCCGGATAATTAGGGTCAAAAGCTGCACTTACATCTGAAGACAGCATCATGGAATTTTTCAGCGCTCTTCTTAAAAGCAGTTCGCTGTATTGTCCTGCTGCATACATCACTTCCGCTGTGGTATTTTCAAAGAAGCGGGACTGCATACCAGTAGCTCCCACACTTCCAATCTCTTCCTTGTCTACCAGCAGGCACACAGAGGTATATTTTACTTTGTCCTGTGCAAGAGTCGCCATAAAGGAAGGGTAAGAGCAAACTCGGTCATCATGTCCGTAAGCCATAATCATGCTTCTGTCCAGACCGTAATCTCTGGCCGGACCTGCCGGTACTACTTCAAATTCTGCGGAAAGGAAATCTTCCTCTTCCATATCATATTTTTCTTTCAAAATGGAGAGAATCTGCGCCCTGACCGGTTCTTCTTCCTTACCGTCCAAAGGCATGCTTCCCACCAGCACGTTCAGGTTTTCTCCCTCAATGACCTCTGCAGCTGTTTTCTGGAGCTGCTTTGCAGACAGATGAATCAGCAGGTCGGAAATACCAACTACCGGGTCATCCCCGTCTTCACCGATAACCACATTCACTACTTCGCCGTTTTTCTTTGCCACAGCCCCGTGAAGCGCCATAGGAAGGGTCACCCACTGATATTTCTTCACACCGCCGTAATAATGAGTGTCCAGAAGTGCCTGTTCCTGGTCTTCGTATAAAGGATTCTGTTTCAAATCCAGTCTTGGGGAGTCAATATGCGCGCCCAGGATTCTCATACCTTTTTCCATGGGTTCTTCACCGATAATGTACATAGCCAGGCATTTTCCCATATTGTTGGCATATACTTTATCTCCCGGCTTCAGGCTCTCGCCATTTTCAATCACTTCATTCAGATTGCGGTATCCGGCTGCTTCTGCCTGCTGTACCATTTCAGTCACACATTCCCGCTCTGTCTTGCAGGTGCTCATAAAGGATTTATATTTTTCGCAAAAATCAAAAACTTCTGTTTTGTCACTGTATTTTTTCCAAGCGTTTTCTGTTTTCATTTTATCTTGCCTCCTGTATTTTCTGTTCTTTCTCGATTCTACTACAACTTTCTCCTGATTGCAAGACAGGTCTTGATTCTTCCCCCGGCTTCCATTATAATAATGTTACTGTTTAATGCTTTAAACAAATAGCAATGCAAAAGGTGGAAACCGCTATGGATACAAAGCAGAAAATCAAAATCATGGAAGACCTTTCGCTAAATGCCTGGCCTTCTTATCAAATGCAGATATATGACGGCTGGATTCTCCGGTTTTCTTATTTTTATACGCACAGAACAAACTGTATTGAGCAGCTTGGCCATTCTTCTATTCCCTTACAGGACAAGCTGGATTACTGTGAGGACATTTATGAAAAATGGGGAACTCCGGCCATTTACAAGATTAACCCTCTTCTGGACAGTTCTTTTGACCAGAGGCTGATGGAACGCGGGTATTTCATGGCTCATGTAACAGAGGTAATGACACGGAGCCTGTATGCATATAAGGCGTCCGGAAAGCAGAATCCAAATATCACCCTTCATACGGAAATTTCAGACCAGTGGCTGAAAGGGCTATTTGCCATGAAAGGAATGACAAACGAGACCCATTTAAAAATCGTCCCTTCCATGTATGCAGCCATTCCAAAGGACACTCTGGCCGTATGCGCATGGCATAGCGGCAGAATCATCGGAACGGGACTAGGTATTCTGGACCGGGATTATGTAGGGCTTTATGCCATTCACGTACACCAGGACTTCCGCGGAAAAGGAATTGGGCGGGCTATCTGCGAAACACTGCTGGAAGCCTCCAGACAGCGCGGTGCGGCTTTTGCTTATCTGCAGGTGGTGCAAGGGAATCGTCCTGCAAAAAAGCTATATGAAGCCCTGGGATTTGAGGATTTTTATACTTACTGGTTCCGCCAGCAGTATTCCGTGGCACGGGGCGAAAATATCCCCTGTGAGGGACAGAAGTAGATACTTTTCCGCAAAAAGAGCCAGCCGGATTTCGCAGATGGAATTCCGGCTGGCCGCTCACATTCTCTTTATATTTTCCTCTTCCTATTATTTCGCTTTATTACTCAGGTATTCCTCTATGCTCTTCATAGCTTCTTCTTCGTCAGCACCGTCTACGGATACTGTTACATTTTCCCCGTTATCCAATCCAAGACTCATCATTCCCATGATGCTCTTGGCATTCACCTTTCTTGCTTCGCTTTCCAGGTAAATGTTGCTTGTGTACTGGCTCGCTACCTGTACAAGCATTGCGATAGGTCTTGCCTCCAGACCGTTTGAGATTCCGATAGTAATGGACTTTCTAATCATACTTGTTCCTCCTTGACTCCTCTGAGCTCCTCTGCTATGCTGCATATTTTCCGCAGTCTGTGATTAATACCGGATTTTCCTACAGGGATTGACAGTAAAGTTCCAAGTTCCTTCAATGATGCCTGTGGATATTCCAATCTCAATAAAGCTGTCTCTTCCAGATTTTCCGGCAGTCTGTGGAGACCTACGGTATCCCGGATATAAATAATATCCTCCATCTGCTTCACAGCGGCATTTACCGTTTTGTTAATATTCGCTGTTTCGCAGTTCACCTTTCTGTTTACAGTGTTGCGCATCCCTTTCAGAATCCTGACATTCTCCAGGTTCATAAGAGACACTCCTGCTCCCATAAGTCCCAAAAGTTCTACGATTTGTGCGCCTTCCTTTACATAAACAACATGATACTTTTTGCGTTTTACTATCTTGGCATCAATTTCAAAAGACTGGATGATTTCCTGCAGCTGCAGGGCCTTCGCCGGAGTCGTACACACGATTTCAAAATGATAAAACTTCTCTGGGTCGCTGATAGAGCCGGCACACAGAAATGCACCTCTTAAAAATGCACGTCTGCAGCAATTCTTCTGAATAACCATTTGGCTGACCAGGGTATCACTGTGTATAGGTCTTCTGTCCGCTGTCAAAAGCTTCACAGCCTGTAAAATCTTCACAGTTTCCTCCGGGTCCTCTACGTCAATTGTAAATCGGTTGTTTTTTTTGACTATTCTTTTATCAATAGAAACTTCGCCATTTATTTTAAACGTTTTTTCCAGTAATGTAAAGCACTTTCTTATAATACTTTCATTTTCCGCAGATAACCTGAGAATAATTTTTTTGGTTGACAGACGGACAATCTCGCCGTGAAAGGCAATAATGGCAGCCAGCTCCGCAATCCTGCAATGTCTGGCAGGGTCTTCCTGGCGAAGCAGCTCCTCTTTTACGTTTCCGGAGAAAGACATTTTTTTCCATCCTTTTCTATATCTCTATGTTCTACTCTGATTCCGTATTCCTCGTTTTCGCCCAGACGGCGGTACAGCTCATTCGCCAGGGTTACCGAACGGTGTTTGCCGCCTGTACAGCCCACGGCAATGACCAGCTGAGTCTTGCCTTCTGTAATATAGTTCGGAATCAGAAAACGAATCATGTCCTCCAGTTTGTCTGAAAAGGTATGCGCCAACTCAAAATTCATCACATAATCCCGAACCGGGGCATCATTCCCGCTTAAAGGACGGAGATTCTCCAGATAATAGGGGTTCGGCAGGAAACGCACATCAAAGACCAAATCCGCATCCTGGGGAATTCCATACTTAAATCCAAAGGAAAGTACCGTTACCATAAGGTTTTTAAATTCCCTGTTCTCCACAAAGATTTTTTCCAGTTCTGCCTTCAGTTCTCTGGTCAGCAGTTTACTGGTGTCCAGAATATAATCCGCACATTCTTTTAAGGTTCTCAGTTTTTCCCGTTCCCTGCGAATACCGTCATCTACTCTTCCATTTCCGGCCAGAGGGTGACTGCGCCTTGTCTCTTTATATCTTCTTACCAGCACATCCTCATCTGCGTCCAGAAAGAGAATTTCCATTCCCAATCCCGGAGTCTGAATATTTTCCAGCACGGATACCAGTTCATCCAGAGATTTTCCGCTTCGGATGTCCACTCCTATGGCTACTTTTTCGATTTCCCCCGGACCGCTGTCATGAATCAGCTGTACAAACTTGTCAATCAGCGGCACAGGCAGATTGTCTACACAGAAATACTCCATATCCTCCAGCATTTTCAGTGCCGTACTTTTGCCGGCTCCCGACATGCCCGTCACAATTACAAACCGCATAGCTCCTCCTAAAATTCTCCCAGAAACCGCACTTCCGGTTCCAGTTCTACTCCAAACTGCTCTTTTACCCGTCTCTGTACTTCATGAATCAAATCCAATACGTCCTGGGCCGTGGCATCTCCTTTATTCACCACAAAGCCGCAGTGCTTTTCAGACACCTGAGCGCCGCCCACTGAAAATCCCCGAAGTCCTGCGTCCATAATCAGCTTGCCTGCAAAATATCCCTCCGGTCTTTTAAACGTACTGCCTGCACTTGGCATATCCAGAGGCTGCTTTGTCACTCTGCGTTCCTTATAGTCCTCCATCTGCTCACGAATGGCCTGCCGCTGGCCCCGGCGCAGCTTCAGCACAGCAGAGACTACAATATAGCCTTTTTCCTTTACAATGCTGGTTCTGTATCCCATCTTCATTTCTTCCACCGACAGGGTAAGAAGTTCTCCCTCCTGGTTCAGCACAGTGACAGACTCCACAATATCTTTCATCTCACCGCCGTAAGCACCGGCGTTCATCATTACCGCCCCGCCTATGGTTCCCGGAATACCGGATACGGCTTCCATGCCTGCCAGACCTGCATCCAACGCTTCTTTTGCCGTCTTTGACAAAAGAGCCCCTGCTTTTACCAGAATCCGCTCGTCCTTTACCTCCATATCACTGAAGTTTTTTCCAAGCTGAATCACAACTCCCCTGTACCCTCTGTCGCTGACCAGAAGATTGCTTCCGTTTCCCTGTACGAAGAAAGGAAGATTCTCTTCTTTACAAATTTCTATGACTTTCTGCAGCTCTGCTGTGCTGTGGGGGCAGAGATAATAGTCTGCCGGTCCTCCAATGCGGAAGGTCGTATGATTTTTCATAGGTTCCTCCCATTTCACATTGTCGCTTCCCAGACAGCTGCAGAATCGATTTTCTATTTTATTTTCCATCTGAATACCTCTTTTATTTATTTCTGAAATACCAAGTCTCTAATAACCTCTCCGGCAATCATCAGCCCCGCCGCACCTGGCACAAAGGAGACGCTGCCCGGTACCGGTCTTTTGCTGCCGCTTCTGACTTCCAGCGGCGGCTCTTTCCGTTTTTTCTTTGCCACCACTTCTGTGGAAAACAGCACTTTCACCTTCTTGATTCTTCGCTTTTTTAACTCCGCGCGCATAACTTTCGCCAACGGGCACACGCTGGTTTTCGAGATGTCCGCTATCTGAAAACAGGACGGATTCAGCTTGTTTCCGGTTCCCATACAGGAAATCACGGGAATTCCCGCTTCCTTCGCCTTCTCAATCAGAAGCAGCTTGGCCGATACGGTATCCACGGCATCTATCACATAATCAAAGGCTGAAAAATCAAACAAATCTGCTGTTTCCTCGCCAAAAAAGGTGTCGTAAGTATGGACAACCGCGTCCCGGTTAATATCCAGAATTCTCTCCTTTGCTACCAGCACTTTCTTTTTGCCCATTGTGGAACGCAGCGCCACCAACTGTCTGTTTAAATTGGTCAGGCTGACTTCATCATGATCTACCAAAGTCAGAGAGCCTACCCCGGCTCTTGCCAGAGCTTCCACCACATAAGAGCCCACTCCGCCGATACCAAAAACTGCAATGCGGGAATTAGCCAGTTTCTGAAGCCCTTCCCTTCCTAATAGTTCTTCTGAACGTGAGAATGCATGGAGCATTTTCCGTTTCCTCCTGTAATTATAATATCGTATTTTGACTGTAATCTTTTCTATTATACTATTGTTCCTGATAAAAGTATAGATGAGTTTTCTTAAAATTCTGACATATTTTGTTCCCTCCCATAACATCCTTTCAAGTGTTCTTACCTCTCATCATATCTTGATTTAAAAGGTATTTCAAGCACAAAAGAAGAAGTGTATCCGGAACTTTTCCCCAGGACACACTTCTTGGAATTTTAAAAATAGGTATAGTTTTTCGGCTTCTCCTTCCATCCAATGGCTCTTTGAATATCTTCCTCATATTTCCTGTCGCTGCACTCCATTCTTCCTGTCCACAAAAAAGCCGAAAGGGGGATGGCGCCCATAACAAGGGAGGATAAATCCGCAATATTGGTTTTCAGCACCACATCAGCTTCCCGGTCACGGGTCAGAAGCACCTTGTCCTCCTGTATATGGAGAAGAATACTTCCGTTATTCTGTTCCATGAAGTCATCTTCCACCTGCAGTTTTAGCGTGAATTCTCTTTCTACAGGCTGCTGACTGTGATTCTGTTGGGCAAAATAGCCCTTCAAATCCAAAATTCGGAACATATACCCCATGTTCCTTCTTCCGATTTCCTGAATAGCTCCGTCAAAGGCCCGATTCTCCCCGCTATCTGGATTAGTAAACAGCATATGAAAAGATTCTTCATAAGTATAAATCCGCACCCGTTCTATCTGGTCTGTCTGAGAGGCAAAGAACGTCAGAAACTGCTTCATAGTCTCTATGTCCTCGCAGATAAGCTCCCGCACAACCAAGTCATGATACATATCTGTATAGTGTTCTACCTCTGCAAATTCAAAGGTGAGATATCCTGTGATTCTGCCCTCTCTTCTGCACACCACCACATAGGGCATATCAAAAATCCGATGCCTATCCATAAAGGGATGCAGGGTCGCCCCGTGGGTTTTCCCGGCATATTTCCTGTAAAACTCCAGAATTTCCTCTTCCTCCTCAGGCTTTGCGTAGGACAAGCCGGATTTGTCACCGTAGGAACGGATATACTGGGGACGGGGAGAATACATCATGGTTTCATTGCAGTAACCAAAGCCCATTTTGTAATAAAAGGCAGGGTTAAAAGGGTGCAGCGCACCCACGGTTCTGCCCGTCTTTGCGAAAAATCCCAGCCCTACGCGGACGAGATTTTTGGCGATGTGCTCTTTCTTGTGGAGAAAGCCGGTGGACAGATAAGCCGTTCCGCCCATCTGCATCCGCTTTCCCCGTACATTCACTTCAAAATCCATGAGAAGAGAAGAACCCATCAGATTTCCACTGTCATCAAAGCAGCCCAGATAACGCCCTTCCTCCGGGCTTTTCAATTCTCCCGCCATATTGTGAAGCAGAGCCTCCGGCGTTTTAGAGGGAAATCCCGTCACCACATTTCTCGCAAGCTGCGCTTCTTCTTCAGGCCGTACAAAGCGAATATCCATGCTTCTCTCTCCTTTTTACTGCCAGTCTGCCGGATATACGAAATACGCATATCGGGTCTTGGAAGGAGTCTGGAAGTGGATATGGGAATTTTTCGGAATATAAATAATATCTCCCGGATTTCCCGTTACCACGCGTCCGTCAATCTCAATTTCCAATACCCCGTCAATGACCAGGTCATACTCATCATACGTCAGCGTCCATTCAAAGCTGGTGTGGTCCAGTTCCATAATGCCGCATCCCATTCTGGGTGCTTCTTCCAGGGTCACCACATCTTTCAGCGCCACGCCTTCCTGTTGAAAAGGCTCACATTTTACAGTGTTTGTCTGAATTTTCAGGATTCCGCTGGGGTCTTTTTCCTTTACAAAATCTTCTTTGGGAGTTTCGGCTTTGGCAGATTCCGCCAGTACCCGCTTTACTACTTCACGAATCAGTTCTTCACTTACGTTCATTTCTGTCACCTCTCCTTTCGGAATGCTCTTTTTGTCTTATCTTCCTATTTGTCTGTCTGTGTGCTCTGTACCTTGGACAGCAGCTTCGGCGAAAGAAGATTAGCAAGAATCAGCGCTGTAATACCAGCCACCAGTTTTCCTACGATAACCGGGAAAATCATTTCGGAATTGACACCTGCGGTAAATCCAAGGTGATCGCCGAATACAAAGGCTGCACTGACTGCAAATGCAACGTTTAACAGTTTTCCTTTTGGGTTCATCTTATCCATAATATTAAACATGGCAATGTTGTTGGCCAGTGTTGCTACCAGACCTGCAGAACCGTTTTCGTCCATACCGAATTTCTTGCCCAGGGCATTTAAAGCCTTGCCGAACGTACGGGTAATCCAGAGTACCATAGGGAAGGCACCGATTAACACAATAGCAATCTGCCCACATGTCAAAAGTCCGGATTCCAGAGGGATGACACCGTCTGCGTTTGGCTCTACCATGATATTGAACAACGGAAATTTAATTTTTGTCTGGTACTCAAAAACAGCGATGGCTGTCAAAGCTGTAATAACGATGGTAACGCCTGTACCGAATTTGTTAAATCCGCTGATCATTTTTGCCGGTGCAAACCACAGCCCCAGAACAATGAGACCTGCGATGATAATAACCGGAATCAGGTTTACTAAAATAGTCAGAATGTTAATCTTGTACTGGGTCATGTTCATAACCAGACCGCCGACGATACAGCCGATAGGAATGGTAATCATACCGGCGAGAATACCTGCGCCCAGATATGGTCTGTCTTCTTTTTTAATAATGGAAAGGGCTACCGGAATGGTAAATACCAGAGTAGGTCCCATCATGGTTCCCAAAATCAAACCGGAGAAGTTCCCCAGCGTTTCTGTTTCTGCTAGTTCCATAGCCAGAGGGTATCCACCCATATCACAGGCCAGAAGTGTGGTTGCAAACATGGATGCATCTGCGCCCAGCAGCTCGTAAATCGGTACGATGATCGGCTTTAATAGAATTGCCAGTACCGGCGCTGCTGCAACAACGCCCGCCATAGCCATAGCCAGCGGTCCCATAGCGTTAAATCCTTCTTCAAACTGTTCGCCGTATCCGTGTTTATTTCCTCTTATTTTATCCACGGCGCCCACAATCATGAAAATCATCATGACTAAAATGATAACTGAGTTTACAGATAAACCGGAAACCCAATCTTTTATACTTTGTGTAAAAACCTCAACATTGGTAATATTGTCAATTAATTCCTGAAACATACTTACCTCCTCCTGCTGCCCGTCTGACGCTGCAGCCTTTTTCTCTTTTCAATGTGGTTACAGCAAGGACTGGAAAACCTGTGGAGAAGGCCGCGGAATAACGGTACTTTCCACATACAAATCTTTATCCTGTTTTGCTGCTGCCACGGCAGCCCGTACTGCACCTACATCTCCGGTCAGAGTTACAAAACCCTTTCCTCCAATGGCATAGCCGATACGCACTTCTATTAACGTGATGTTCGCCGCCTTGGCCGCTTCATCAGCCGCCAGAATGGCAGAAGCCACGGAATAAAATTCCAACACGCCCACAGCCCCCGGACTTTCCACGGCTACGGTTCCGGTAAGCGCCGGAATCAGCTGTTCGTGTACATTGGAAATCCGCAGGGAATCCACCACATAAGCGCCGCCTTTTGCCAGTCCTTCCTCCATTGCGGCCTTCACATCTCCTGTGTCACCGCCTACAATGATAATATATTTTCCCGGACAAACTGTGGAAGAGCGTATCAAATCTACCTGCGCGGCTTTTACCATAAAGTCGCTGGTTTCAATTCCCCTTGCAATGCTGGACAGTTCCACCATACCGATTGCTTTGCCCATGCTTTATACCTCCTCTCCACAGATTCTGATGTATGTATCTGTCACTTCTTTTACAACCCCTGCCAGTCCTGTATGAATATTTACCGAAAGACCTTCCGCCGCCTGGGCCACCAGATCGTTTTTTTCCACATACTCACCCTCGTGTACCACAGCCTGAGCGGGTTTGCCGATATGCTGAGACAGTAAAATCCGGCACTCTTTCACTTCCAGTTCTTTTTCTGCAGGAAGTTCATGTGTGACATACGGGGTCAGTTCCAGTCTGGCGATGAGCCGCTCTGTGGGAATCTTGCGATTCTGTATGGCTTCTCTGGCCTCCGGATGCATGTTTTTCTGCGGATTGATGCCTTTTTCTCTCAGCAGTCCTTTTGCGTATTCATTCATTTTCCTCGGGGAAAGTCCCATGGGGCAGGCAAACATTTCACAGACGCCGCAGCTGCAGCAGTTCACTGCACTGCCAAACGCTTTTTCATACTCTGCCGCATCGGTGAGCATGCTCTCTTTCCACAGATTTCTCATGACTACGTTCGGTCTTACTTCATGCCCCAGCATAAAACGGGGACACATATCCGTACACATTTTGCACTGGATACACGCTGCCGCAGCCTGGCGAATCATACGCTCTCTTGGCAGTTCGCTTCTCTTTACCAGATAGTGGTCTTTGGGCAGTACCAGAAGATTTCCTGTGGTCTTTGTCACCGCAGCTCTGCGGATTTCTTCCTCTTCTCTCAGCATTTTCCCCATCATGGGACCGCCCACAAGGACTGCGTACTCCCGTTCTGCAAGTTCTGCGTCACCGAGTATCTGTGTAATGGGGGTTCCCAGGGGCACATGATACATACCTGTGTGCTTCACTGCGCCGGTAACGGAAAGGTACTTTTCCGAAACAGGTTTTCCCTCCAGTGCGTCTGCAATAGAAAGCACGGTTCCCACATTATCTACCACACAGCCCACATCCAGAGGCAGCCCTCTTTCGGGAACACTTCTTCCTGTGACTTCCTGTACAATGACCTGCTCATCTCCTGCGGGATAAAAAGTTCTCATACCGCAAATCTCCACTCTGGCGTTCTGACGTTCAATTTCCGCCTGCAGAGCAGCGATTTCTCTCTTATATTTTGCCTTTGTGGCAATGACACAGTGCTCTGCTTCCAGATGTTCTGCAATCCGCACTGCCGTCCTGATAATTCTTTCGGGAAATGTCCTGCAGAGATACTTGTCTGTTTCAATCAATGGCTCACATTCTGCCGCATTGATGATAAAATACTCTGCTTTCGCATTCAGCTTCACATAGGTGGGGAAACCGGCGCCGCCGGCTCCCACGATTCCCGCTTCTTTGATGGTTTCTACGAAACTCATTGCCTCACCGCTTTCCGCTTAAATCCTGTCTTCCTCTATTTCCTGGTCGTCTACAATGCCCACCACAGTGGCGTCCACGGGAATATCCCTTCCCCCTGCCGCATTCCGGGCAGAACTTCCGCCTACATAAATCACTTTTTCTCCCACTCCGGCGCCGATAATGTCCGCCGCTACAATGGGATACTCGATGGGTTTATCGTCCAGCAGATTTACCGGCTGAATGACCAGAAGCTTCAGCCCTGCCAGTTTTTCCTCTTTTCTGGTTGCCCAGATGGTTCCGATAACTTTTCCTGTTTTCATAGGCGCTGTTCTCTCTTTCCTGAGGAGATGTCTCTGCGTTCTATGAGAATTTTATGTTTTGCTGCATATTCCTTAGCCAAATCGGACAAAATGGATTTCTCTCTGATTATCACCCGTTTTATCCGCTGATTTCCCAGAGAAATCATATCCTTTTCTGTAATGATTTTCTTGTCCAGTACAGCTTCCGGCAGTTCTTCTGCACAATCCCCGTCCGTGTCTGCAGCTGCCTCTGCATGGCTGCAGGCCGGCTCTTCCGGACACCCCTCCGGGGCTTCTGTGTCCGCGCCGTGCAGAATCAAATCCGGTATCTGCTCATGGGCAGCAATCATCAGGCCGCTGTCCTTTAACATCTGCAGATTGGCTTCCAGCCGTCCGTAAAAAGCCTTGGGCGCGGTATCCCGGTATTCGTAAAGCTCAATGCCTTCTTCTGCGACATAGATTTTCTTTCCCTCTAAAAGCGCCTGTCCCAGAAGTCTGGTGAAACCATTGTCAAAAATGCCATGGGAAATTTTTCCCAGCGCTTCGTTTGACAGGGTATAGAGCACCACGGCCTCACAGTCCTTCACACTGCACTGATAATCGGCAAGCAGAGCGCATTCCATGCGGTAATATCTGCCAAGTTCTGTGTTCTCCAGCGTTTCATGGCAAATAGTTCCGTGTTCTTCGGTGAGTACCAGAATGGAAGGCAGTTGTATGGCCTGCAGTTTTTCCTGCACTCTTTTACAGATTTCGTTTAACAACTCTGTGTCCACGCGATTCTCCTCCTTTCTGCTTTTTTCTGCCTGTCTTATGCAGGCTGACAGTTCATGGCAATTCCGGCCGGAGTTACCAGGAACGGATTTTCCGGCTTAACTGTTTTGATTCCTGTCTCTTTTTCAATGATTTTTTCAATACCCGTCAGACAGCAGGTGCCGCCGCACAGGTAAATGGTATCAATATCTTTCCCTTTTACATAACGGTTGATGATGGTAGCAATTTTTTCTACCACGGCTTTCAGCACGGGAAGAATTTCCTTGTGTCTGCTGTAATCCTGTTTGATTTCCTCTGCCTCGGCAAAGGGAACGTGATAATTGCCCGCAAGCACCAGAGAAAGGTGAGTGCCGCCTGTAGGCTCATCTTCTACCTGTACCACTTCTCCGCCTTTTAAAATGGCAAGCCCGGTGGTCCCGCCGCCGATGTCCACAATAACGCCGTCCTGAATCTCATACACGGCGTTGGCGGAACTGGGTTCGTCCAACACGGCTGAGACTTCAAAGCCCGCCCCTTCTGCCACATAGCTGTGGGTTTTTGCGCTGCTCTCCGTGCCGGCCGGCATGGCAATGGCACAGTTTATCAGCTCTCTGCCCAGTCTTTCCTCCAGCTTTGCCTTTAAGCGGCGGACAATGTCCAGGGCGCCGGAATAATCCACAACCACCCCGTCCCGCAGCACGCTGGCTGCCTGCTTCTCACATGCCACCGGATTGTTTTCTTCATCTAATACCACAAGAACAATGTAGGCAGTCCCCAGGTCTAATCCCACTTTCAGTTTTCCTTTGGCAGGAAAGGTCTTCGTCTCTGATTCCGCCACACGTCTCATAAATTCTTCCACATGCCTGATATCCATCTGCAACTGCTCTCCTTACCGTTTCCGTATAATCTTACCCAGGGTAAATCCCCGGACTGACGCTGCATTTGCCTCGTCGAAATCAATGTGCATTCTGAAGTTAAATGCATCGCTGACGCGGACAATGACATCATCAAAGGTTACCGGACGCTCGCTTAATATTTTTACGCTGACATGCTCTTTATCGGAAATCTGCAGCATTTTTGCCACCTCTGTGGGAACATGAATGTGGTTGTGCGCCACAATGGTTCCCTCGGAAATAGCAATACTGCCGGCAGGTCCTTCGATAATCATAGGGGCAGAGCCCTTCACATCTCCGGATTCCCGAAGCGGCGCCTGTACCCCAAGGGCTACGCAGTCGCTGACAGAAAGTTCCACCTGAGTGGCTTTCCGCACAGGGCCAAGCACTGCCACGCGTTCCTTTTTCCCTTTCGGGCCTGTCAGTGTCACCCGCTCTTCGCTTAAAAACTGTCCCTTCTGGGAAAGGGGGCGCTTCTCATGCAGCACCTGCCCTTTTCCAAAAAGTTTTTCCACATCTTCTTCTGTGAGATGTACATGGCGGGCGGAAACCTCTACCTCTACCAGTCCGGCCTTTGTCATGGTGTCCAGCACTTTGTCTATCAACTGTTCCATGCTTACTCCTTATAGCCCTCTGCCAGATACTTGCACATGATGATGTGCATGGCACTGGACATTCGGTTCAATTCTTGAATAATATCTTCTCTATTGTAGCTTCTTCCCTCATGAAAAGCGGTTGCTGCTGCCACTTCTGCTTCACGGACGGCTGCCCTTAGCTGATTCAGAAGTGCATAAGCCTTGCCCAGTGTATAATCCGGAAGCACCATCTGCTTTACATTGTAAAACTTCATAGGGTTATGAGAATGTTCCCTCAGTTCCGCATGGCTCAGTCCAATGATGCATTCCCTGCGGAAAGGTTCGTCCATGACATCACACCGCATCATTTCTCTCAGGCTCACCAGAATGTCCTGCAAATCATCAAGCAGTTTCTGGGATTCTCCCATTTCCTGAAGAATGGTCTGATTCAGGACAAAAAGTGTTTCCAGACTGTCCAGTTTGCCGCGGAAGAAAATCCGCTTATGGTCTTTTGGTACCAGTGTGTTGCCATACAGATGGGTCATATGCTCGGGTTTCTCATAATAATAAGCGCCGGTTTCATAATCCACAAATTTCGGCTTTGCCTCCTTTTCCACCTGTACCTCCGGCATAGGCAGAACTTTTGTGGCCTGCATCTCTGGTTTTTCTTCCCGCTCTTCTGTCTGCTGACTTTTCTTTGCGGTTTTGATCCCTTTCCCGTCCTCAATGCGGATTTTACACTGCTGTAAGTATTCTCTTGCAGCCGGAGAGAGGATTTTTCCCTCCGGCACAGTATAAGTTTCTGGGGTAGATGCCCGAAGTTCACTGCGTAATATAGCCTCTGTTATCACTTTCATATCAGGTAATCCACCTCCTCTCGCTGCTGTTTACAAAGCCAGCAGCCTGTGCTGGCCGCTTTTATTTTGCAAGAGAGGGCAGAATGGATTCCACTTCTTCGTGGGGCCTTGGGATTACATGAATGGAAATCAGTTCGCCTACGCGTTCCGCTGCAGCCGCACCTGCGTCTGTTGCCGCTTTTACCGCGCCTACGTCACCTCTTACCATAACGGTTACAAGGCCTCCGCCTACATGTTCTTTTCCAATCAAAGTCACATTTGCTGCCTTTACCATGGCGTCTGCTGCTTCTATGGACGCTACCAGTCCTTTTGTTTCAATCATTCCAAGTGCCTGTTGTGCTGCCATATTCGTATCCTCCTTTTGTTCTGTTTCTGATTATCTGTTTACAGATGGCAGAATTGCCTCTACTTCTTCATGTGGTCTTGGGATTACATGGATGGAAACCAGCTCGCCTACGCGCTCCGCTGCGGCTGCTCCTGCGTCTGTAGCTGCTTTTACTGCGCCTACGTCACCTCTTACCATAACGGTTACAAGACCTCCTCCTACGTGCTCTTTTCCAATCAGAGTCACGTTTGCTGCCTTTACCATGGCATCGGCTGCTTCTATGGACGCTACCAATCCCTTTGTTTCAATCATTCCAAGTGCCTGTTGTGCTGCCATATTCATATCCTCCTTTTGCTTTTCTCATGTTTAAGAATTCTGAAGACGCCTGATAATTTCGCTTACCACTGCGTCAATATCAATATCATCGTATTTCTGCGGTTTGCAGATACCTTCGGAACAGTCCGGAAGCTTGTTTCGGATGTCTTCCAGTTCGGAAAGCCCCTCTGCCACATAGCGCAGGTTCATCAAATGCTTCGGTCCCACATTTTCAGAAGTTGCACTTCCTCCTACAGCGCCGCAGCCAAGGGTCAGAGACGGCTGCAGCCCTGTGGTTCCTCCGATACCGCCAAGCGCGCTGGGGGTATTGACAATAATTCTGGAAGCCGGAATTCTCTGTGCGAAATAAGTTACCATGCTCTCATCTTTCGTGTGCATGGAGAAGGTATGTCCTGCGCCTTCGTAGTGAAGGATTTCCGTACAGAGTTCACAGATTTCCACATAGGACGGCGCTGTGTAAAAAGCCAGAATCGGCGCCAGTTTTTCGTTGGAATACGGGTGTCCTCTTCCGATGCCGGTTTCCTCTGCCACCAGCACTCTGGTATCTTTTGGTATTTCAATTCCTGCCAAATCTGCAATGACCTGTGCAGATTTTCCCACTATCATGGGATTCATGGTTCCGTTGGCTCTTAAAATAAAGCTTCCCAGCTTTTTCATCTGGTCCGGCATCAGGAAATAAGCGCCCTGTCGTTCCATCTCGGCCTGTACTTCCCTGCGCATCCCTTCCTCGCATACCACGGACTGCTCGGAAGCACAGATAGTGCCGTTATCAAACGTTTTGGAATCCAGAATCCGTTTCACAGCCAGTTTCACATCTGCTGTCTTCTCAATATAGGCCGGGCCGTTTCCCGGTCCCACGCCGATAGCGGGAGTTCCCGATGAATATGCGGCTCTTACCATAGCCGAACCGCCCGTAGCCAGTATCATAGAGACGTCCGGGTGGCGCATAAGATTGTCTGTCGCCTGTATGGTCGGAATGGTAATACAGGATACCAGATTTTCATTTCCACCTGCCTCTGCAATGGCCTGACGGATAACCTTTACGGTTTCCAGAATACTGTTTCTTGCGTTGGGGTGGGGAGAAAATACAATGGCATTTCCCGCTTTAATGGCAATCTCTGATTTATACAATGCGGTGGAGGTAGGGTTTGTAGAAGGAATCAGTCCTGCAATCACCCCTACCGGAACTGCGATGGTACGAATTTTATGTTCTTCGTCCCGGCTCAGTTCCCCTATGGTTTTCATATCTTTGATGTGCTGGTATACGCCGTCGCTGGCGAATACGTTTTTGATTACTTTGTCAGCCTCTACGCCGAATCCGGTTTCTTCATGTGCCAGTTTTGCAAGACGCTGTGCATTTCTTACGCCTGCCTGTGCCACAGATTTCACGATTCTGTCCACCTCTGCCTGGCTTTTTGCTGCCAGTTCCTGCTGTGCAGACTTGGCTTTTTCTACCAGTTCGCGTACTTCCTGTACTGACAAAAGGTCTTTGTCATATAACTGCATAATCTACCTCTTTTCTCCGGTAAATTTCAGGATAGCCTCAATCAGTTCCTGCTTCTTGGCAAAGCGGATTTCCTGCGGGGTCAGACCGGTGAGTTTCAGTTTCCGTGCCAGAGTTCTCAGTTTGGCTACGGTCATCTTCCCCATTTCCTCTCTGGTATAAACCAGCTCTGCCTCAACCGGATTTTCTGTCCTGCTCTCTTCGGACTTCTGTACGGGCTGCTCTTTCTGTTTTTCGGCGGGTGTGTTCTCCGGCTCTTCTGCTGATACTTCTGCCGGGGATTCTTCCGGTACCATGTCAGCTTTCTTCCGGTGTTCAGGGTGTGCAGTGAGCATGCTCTTTACGTCCTTATCAGGCCGCGGAATCACATGCACGCTTACCACTTCTCCCACTCTTTCGGCTGCAGCCGCTGCGGCATCCGCCGCAGCTTTCACTGCACCTACGTCTCCTTCGATAAGCACAGTCACCAGACCGCCTCTTACCCGAACCACATCTACCAAAAATACATTGGCAGCCTTTAATGCACTGTCCAAAGCCTCTACTGCCGTAAGGTAGCCGTATGTCTCAATCATTCCCAGTGCATTCATGCTTTACCTCCGCCAGGGATGCCGCCTGTTCTTTTCTGCGGCTTTCTCCCTGTTTATTCTTTAGGATTCTCAGCCACAAATTCTACCGCCGCTGCAAAAGCGTCACAGGCAGCCTTGCACGCAGACTGGCTTCCTGTAAGCAGTGCGCCGCCGAAGTTCGTTTCTGATGGCGGTGCGTACAGTACGCACATTTTTACATCTGCTGCTTTTAAAGCGGCATCTACGCCGTACATCGCTTCCAGAGGCGGGGCGATAAGATAAGCCAGGGCCTCTCCTTCCTGAATGCCTGCGCCTTCGGAAAGGTAAGAACCGGTTCTGGAAATGCACTGTGCATAGTAAATAATGGAATCATCTTCGTTTGCGGAAATGAAATATGCCTGATTTTCAATCATGTCCACGCAGGCTTCCAGTCCGCTCCTGACTTCTGCAGGGTTGGGACCTGCCAGAATTCCGATGATCTCTCCTGCCAGTTTGGTATTTGCATTTGCAGCGCCTGCATAGAAACTCTTTGCATAAACCACTTTTACATCTGCTTTTTTCGTTGCTTCATCAAGAGCTGTATAGGTAACATCATCACTGTCCGCCGTAATCAGGGCCAGAGATTTCATTCCCGGCTCCAGATTCAGTTCTTTCGCCATATCCGGGCTCACATTGGGGATAATTTTGGATGCAAGGACTGTAGCTCTTACTGGGTCTCGTTTCATGGATTTTCCTCCTCTTACTCTCTGAATTTATTTTCACTTGCCATAAAGTCTTACAGTTTCAAATCCGTTCCGCTGGCTTTGTTATCCAGAATCTTTTTAATGATATCTGCAATATGGGCGCCAGCCTCAGCCGGTATGGTACCTGCTTTGTGAATGTTGGAAACAACGGTTCTTCTGGCCTCCGGCATTCCCACAGTCGCTTTGTATGCAATGTATGCAGACATGGATTCTGCGGTAATCAGACCGGGACGTTCTCCGATTAATACACAGGTCACGTCAGCGCCTGTAATTTCAGAAACCTGGTCCATAGCGCCTACACGGCCGTATTTTACAAAGAAAGGAACTCCTGTGTCGATTCCGTAACTCTTCAAGCCCTGTTCAATGGCAGGAAGCACATCGCCTACATTGGCTGCAACGGCTGCAGAGCTCAATCCGTCCGATACGAAAATCTGTACCGTTGGGTGCATTTTGCATTTTTCTTTCACGGTTTTTACTGCTTCATCGCTCAGTTTTCTTCCCAAATCCGGACGAGTCAGATATACATCTTTGTTCTCACACTGTGTCTTTACGGAAAACAGTCCCATGCTGTCAATAAAACCCTGGTCCACATCAGAGAATACGGCGTCCTGTGCTGCGGAATGTGCGGCCCGGAACTGCAGTACCGGGTCTGTTTTATATCTTGCCCCCGCCTTGCCGATTCCCAGACGGCAGGGCGCATACTGTTTCAAATCGTAATAAGCTTCTTTATTTACCGGGTTCTCTACCAGATACTGTTTGCGGATATCCACTTCTGTCACATCAGGAATGCAGCCCTCTTCGATTTTCGGCTCTTTACAGCAGGACGCACAGCCTGTAACCGCGGTTTCTTTTTCTTCTTTATTGGAATCCAGATTCATTTCCTGCAGAACCTGTGCAATGATTGTTCTTAAATCGTTTTCGTTTACCAAGATATGCTACCTCCTATTTCAAAAATACTGATGCATCTCCTGCCAGCGGTGTCAGTTTGCCGTCTTTGGAGAATCCCATCTTTTCCAGCCACATATCGAATTCGCGGATTGGGCGAAGTCCGAATACTTCTCTTAAACTGGCCGCTTCGTGATAACCGGTACACTGGTACATCAGCATACAGTCATCGCCTTCCGGAACCCCCATAATGTAGTTGCAGCCTGCCGCCACCAGAAGCGTTGCCAGGTTTTCAATATCGTTCTGGTCCGTCTTCATATGGTTGGTATAGCATGCGTCGCAGCCCATAGGAATACCGGTCAGTTTACCCATAAAATGGTCTTCCAGACCTGCGCGGGTAACCTGTTTGGAGTCGTAGAGATATTCCGGTCCGATGAAGCCAACCACCGTATTCACCAGGAACGGATTGTATTTCTTTGCAAATCCATAGCATCTTGCTTCCATGGTTACCTGGTCCCAGCCGTTATGAGCTTCGGAAGAAAGTTCCGAACCCTGTCCTGTCTCGAAATACATAACGTTGGGGCCTGTGCTGGTGGCTTCTCTCATCATCAGATCATGGGCCTCGTCCAGCATAGCTGCGGTCAGACCAAAGGCTTCATTTCCCTTCTGAGAACCTGCGATAGACTGGAACATCAAATCAATGGGCGCATGCATTTTACGAATAGCCTCCATCTGGGTGGTCACATGGGCCAGTACGCAAATCTGGGTAGGAACTTCCCATTTATTTTTAAATTCATCAAAACTCTTTAAAATTCTCGCTACACTTTCCACAGAATCGTCTACGGGATTCAGACCGATAACCGCATCCCCGCAGCCAAGGCTTAAACCTTCCATGACAGAGGCCATAATACCTTTCGGGTCATCTGTGGTATGGTTTGGCTGCAGACGGGAAGAGAAGGTTCCCGGAAGTCCGATGGTGGTGTTGCAGTGTGCGGAAATCCGGATTTTCTTTGCCGCATAAATCAAATCCAGGTTGCTCATCAGTTTGCAGACAGCTGCTACCATTTCACTGGTAAGACCTCTGGAAGCACGCTTAATCATATCGCCTGTGGTTTCTGTATCCAGAAGCCATTCTCTGAACTCTGCCACGGTTTTATTTTTATGTTCTCTGTAAATCGCCTCGTTTACACCGTCCTGAATGATTCTGGTCACTTCATCCTCTTCATAAGGCACGGCAGGATTGTTCCGCAAATCCTCCAGGGTAATGTGGGAAAGCACTACCTTTGCTGCTACACGCTCTTCTGCTGATTCTGCTGCAATACCTGCCAGCTTGTCACCGGATTTCTCTTCATTGGCTTTTGCCATAACTTCCCGAAGAGATTTAAATTCATATACCTTTCCAAATAATTTAGTTTTAAGAATCAACTCATTTCACCTCTACTTTTCTATGGTTCCCTGCTGCTTTGGCTTCTGCCCTTTCCAGCTTCAGGAATTAAAAATCAGCGTCTTTGTCACCACCGGCACCACATGTCCGTCTGCGACAGGCTCGCCGATGTCAATATAGTCACCGCTTTGTGCATGGATTCCGTCAATACAAATCACATCTTTTTTTCTCTCCATCAGGACGTTGAGTGCGTTCCCCAGAACCTTGGCAATGTCGTTTTCAATGACCAGAATCAGAGGATACGGTCCTTTTATCACCCGCTCGGCCCCTTCCATCACCAGGGCTGCCAGTTCCTGAATCTGCCGGAAACTGGTATGATACTTTCCCGAAAAAGCAATGGCCAGCTGTTCCGGTTCTCCTTCTGATTCATACAAAGCCAATCCCTTCTTCACTGCTTCTGCAAAGAGCACCGGATTTTCTTCGTCCTCCTCGGAAATCTTCAGCACCGGAATGTTTTTTATCGGCAGTTTTTCTCTGGCATAATGAATGGTACTGCCGCTGACGTCCGTGGTATGGGTTCCCGCCCCTACTACCGTGGCCCGTATGGTTTCCGCAGCAGGATAAATTTTGATTTTCTCAAAGGCACTGCAGTTTTTCACTGCCCTTGCCAGGAGGATTCCCACGTCTCCATAACGGAACACCTCCTCTTCTTCATGAAGCATACAATCTGCCACACCGCCGGAAAAGGTTACGGCCTGAATCACCGGCTGGCGGGGCAGAGGCTTTCCGTTATTAGTGTATAGCCCTGCATGAAATCCGTCGGGTTCTTCTATGTACAGAGCCATGGCAAGCTGCTGGGCCATGTATTCGCAAACCCGGTACAGCGTTTTTTCACAGGCACGGTCGCCCACCTGAATCTGAATACCATGGCTTTCTGCCAGCTTCTGAATACTGGGGAAAATATAAGAAATCTTTCCGTTTTCCACCTTGATAAGCCGTCCGCCAATATCCAGACAAGCCGTGCCCTTTGGTATGCCTTTATAAAAAAACGCAATGTTGCTGGTACCGCCGCCAATGTCAATGTTGGCTACAACCTCCCTCTTCTCTTCAGAAAGCCGGTCGCTCCCCGCGCCTTTGGCAGAAAGTACGGATTCCAAATCCGGGCCTGCTGTTGCCACTACAAAATCTCCCGCCATATCGCTGAGGGTTTCCAGTACACGGTTGGCATTCTGCTTTCTGGCCGTTTCTCCTGTGATAATCACAGCACCGGTCTGCAAATCCTCCGGCTTTCTGCCTGCCTTTTCATACTCTTTCCGGATAATCTCCTTTACCTTTGCCGCATCAATCTCCGTCTGGGATTTCAGCGGAGTAAAATAAATACCGCTTCGGTAAAAGACCTCTTTGTTTACAATGCTGATTCTGGGTACTGTATAATTGCTTGCCAGGTTTTCTATGGTCAGCCTGCTGAATATCAACTGGGTGGTAGAAGTCCCAATGTCAATTCCCACACTTAGTATTGTTTCCTGCAAAGACTATCCCTCCCTTTTGCATTCACTTGGAAATACTGATAAAGTCTGCTGTCTCGTTGATAAAATCAAAGCTTACCTCGGTTCCCTTTTCGTCAGAGCGGATTTTCAGGCTTCCGTGCAGCTTGTCCTGCACCATGGTACGGACTATGTTCAGTCCCAGACTGCCTGTCCGCACGTTTTCGGGCTCGAAACCAACGCCGTCATCTGTTACGGTAAGTCTGGAGTACACTTTTCCCTTTTCTATACGAACAGATACATTCCCTTGTTTCCTGTCGCGAAAAGCATATTTCATGCAATTCTGAAGCAGTTCGTTGACAGACAGCGCCACGGAAGTCGCTATCTCAGAATCCACTGTCATGTCTTCTCCCGTAATTTCCAGATTCAGTTTTAAATCTGACTTCAAAAAAGGCTGTACCGCATTGCGCCTGACATTTTCCAGGACTTCCATAAGACTGACACAGGCTTCTCCACTCTGGGAAAGAAGCTGATGTGTGGCTGAAATGGATAAAATCCGACTGATACTTTCGTTTAACACCCGCCGGGTTTCCTCATGCTCTTCTCTTCTGGCCTGAAGCCTTAAAAGGGAAGCTATGGTCTGAAGATTGTTCTTTACCCGGTGGTGCAGTTCCTTCACTGCAACGGATTTCAACACCAGATTCTTCTCCTGCTCACGATTCCAGGTAATATCCCGGATAATCACCGCAAACGGAATCTCCTTTTTCATCAGGGGAATCTGCCTTACCCGCAGATAATAGTTTCCGCAGTGAACCTCCTTCAGTCGTTCCATGCTGTCTTTGGTGCCGCTCCACTCTGTCAGGCAGATATTTTTGTACTTCTGCCCCAGGATGTCGCTGACATAACCCAGATTCTGAAAAAGTTCCCTTGCGTACAGGTTGCGAAAAGACACCCGTCCCTTGTAGTCCACCAGCAGAAGCGCTTCATCTATGCTCTCTGTGAGCCATTCATTCTCGTTAATCATATGGTTCAGCGGTGTCTCAATGGCTTCATAACTCTTTCCTTCCTCCTGGTTCTCCTCATCCTCTGCAATGCGTTTTTCTCTGATGAGTACCCCGATAACCCGGGAATTGTACTTGATGGGTTCCACGGACTGAATGGTGTAGTTATTTTCCTGTGTCCTTGCTTTCATGTACTTTGTGGCAACTCCCAGACGAAAAGTCCGGGCCACAGCCGGTTCGTTTTCCTCTTTTGCAAGCATGCCCACCACGCTGCTGCGGTAAGCAGAGGGAACTTCCTCCGGCTTTGCTTCTGCCACCACAATGGCGTCCTTATCCTTGCAGGGGCAGTCCACAAAAATATCTGCTGCCTCCAGATTAGCCAGAGGCTGAAGGGTTTGAGCCATCATTTCAATTACCTGAATCTCCTCCTCTGAAAGGTCTGTGTATTCCCTGCAAAGCTGCTGTATCAACTTCTGCATCCTATTTTCCTCTGCGTATCAAAATAATCTCTGCAACTTTTTTCATGGAAATATTCTTTTCCCGGCTGATGTTGCGTATGTAGTCATAAGCCTGCTGTTCAGAAAGTCCATTTTTACTCATAATGACTCCTTTTGCCTGCTCCACCAGGGTTCGGCTTTCCAGCCGCCTGGTTACGCTCTGACACTCCTTTTCCAGCCGCTTCATGGTTCTATTCCTCTCTACCGCAATCTCAAGCCCCGGCAAAAAAGTTCTCTCATCTACCGGCTTTACAAAATAAGCGCTGACATTGGCCTCCTTTGCTTCCTGGACAAATTCCCGGTCACAGTAGGCCGTGAGAAGCACTACGGCTTCTGCCAGTTTCTCCTCTGCAATAATCTTAGAGGCGGTCAGCCCGTCTAAAAGAGGCATCTTCACGTCCATGATAACCAAATCCGGCTGTTCCTTTCTGCACATTTCCACCACATCAAAGCCGTCTGCTGCCTCGCCTGCCACTGTATATCCTTCCTTTTCCAGAATTTCCTTTAAATCCATTCTGATAATCGGCTCATCGTCTGCAATGATTACTCGCATGTCTCCTGTCCTTCCTTGTACCCTTTATTCCCCGCTGTCCGGGGATAAAAACTCCAGTAATTCTTCAAATCCGGTTCCTGCATAGCTACTGGTAACAAAAATCTTTCCTGCTCCTGCATTTCTCAAATATTTCTTTGCATCTTCTATCTGCTTTTCCCCTGCCAGGTCACTTTTTGTCACAACTCCGATACAGGGTTTCGCAAAGGTGCTGGAATATCCGGGAGGAAACATGGTGCCTTCCTCATCCGCCTGCTGAACCAGAATAATCAAATCCGCATCTGTGGCCGTAACGGTAAGAGCGCCTCTTAAATAAGTTCGTTCCAGATATTCGCCGGGTGTATCAATCATAGTTCCATTGACCACCTGAATGGTCTGGGTTTTATGGTATTTCAAATCCTCATTGTTTATGTACTGGCACAGGGTTGTCTTCCCGGCCATGGACCGTCCGATGAGAATCACCCTTTTTTGTTTCCTATCCATCTTTCTCTCCTGCCTTTTCCTGCTGTCAGGACCTTGTAATCGGTGCAGGCGCAAATCCCATGGCATCACAGAGCACACTCATGACATCGTGCAGTGCGGCTTCCACTCCTGCTACGTCTCCGGTAATAATCAGGGATCCGTTAAAACGGTCTACAAAACCGATTTTTACGTCTGCGGCCTTGCTTGCCACATCTGCTGCGATGATGGCGGCTTCACTGGGGGTAATGGTAAAAATCCCAATGGCGCCTTCTGCATCAATCAGTCCCATTTTCCCATACAGCGCTTCTACAGGGTGGGGAATCACATGGGCCAGCGTCACCTGCTTGCCCGGAACAAATTCCTGTATAATTCTCTCTTTTTTTTCTTCATACATGACTGTCTGCCTCCCCTTAAATCAGCCGTCCCGTATAGGCTCTTAAAAATACGCCCCGAATATCTTCCTTTGAGCATGCTCTTGGATTCGTCTTTGTGCAGGCGTCCTGATAAGCGGCTTCCACCATCTCATCCAGCACTGCGTCAAAGTCCTCCCTGGAAACCCCCGCTGCTTCAATACTGTCAGGAATATGCAGTTGTTTCATATACTGCTTTGTGGTACGAACAACGCTGAAAGCACTCTGGCGGATACTCGGTCCGTCCAGCCTCAGCACTCTGGCAATTCTGGCATAACGCGCCGCCACTGGCGTCAGCTGCTCGTGGCAGCCTGCGTTAAATGCCATCACATAGGGAAGTAAAATACCGTTTGCCCGTCCATGGGGAATATGGAAATGCGCGCCCAGGGTATGGGCCATTCCATGATTCAGTCCCAGTCCCGCGTTGCTGAATGCAAGTCCCGCCAGGCAGGATGCGTGGTGCATCTCCTGTCTTGCCTGCAAATCGTCAGGATTTTTGTAGACCTTCATCAAATTGCTTCTGACCAGCTTCATCGCTTTCTCAGCCGCAGCGTCGGTAAAATCATTGGCCCCTGTGGATACAAAGGCTTCCACGGCGTGTGTCAGTACGTCAATTCCTGTGTCTGCCGTAACGGCCGGCGGAACAGAACGTACCAGTTCAGCGTCCAGAATCGCTGCGTCAGGAAGCAGTTCATCGGATACCAGCGGATATTTCGCCGACTGCTCCGGGTCGCTGATAACCGAGAACCGGCTGACCTCAGAACCGGTGCCGCTTGTGGTAGGAATGGCAACGAAGATTCTCTTCTTGTCCAGACCGCCCTGTACGGACAGCCAGTTCATGGCTTTCGCCGCGTCAATGGGCGAACCGCCTCCCAGTGCAAATAAAACCTGTGGCTGAAATTCCAGCATTTTTCCAATGCCTTTGGTAACCGTAGCAATGTCCGGGTCAGGCTTTACTTCAGAAAATATCTGATATGCAATCTTCCTTGCTTCCAGCGGTTCTGTCAGATAACTGACTTTCCCGCTTTCATGCATAAACCTGTCCGTTACAATAAACGCCCGGCTGACACCCTGCAGAATTTCGTCCAGCCCGTCTTTCCCCATGAAAATCCGGGTCTTTAAAACAAACTCTCCCAATGTAATCCTCCTTTCTGAAACGAAAAAAGTGCCTGGTTTTCCCTTCGCATCCAATCAATACGAAAAACCAAGACACTCCAACGCTCTTAGATTAATCCATTCGCACCTGCTGCGTCGCAGATACTCCTAAATTGCTGTTATTGTAGCACACGAAAGTGCTTCTGTCAACTTTGTTTAGTTTTTTCCTCTTTTTTTCGTTTTAATATACATTTCCACCATATCTTTTTATCCATTTCAGAAAACTAGTTAGCTAACTTACTTTTTTCTCCGTATTTTCATTTTCTCTTCGTACAATTTTACTTTTTACGCTTCCCGTCTTTACCTTAATTCTTCATCTTCGGACGGAAGAGAATGCTTGCGACGTATCCGAAAATCAAAGCTGCAGAAATTCCCACTGCACTGGCGGTAAATCCTCCCATGAAAAGTCCCAGAAAACCGTGTTCCAGCACAGCCTTCTTCACCCCTTTAAATAAAGTATTGCCAAAACCCAGCAAAGGAACACTGGCTCCGGCTCCTGCAAAAGAAATCAGCTTGTCGTACAATCCCACACTCCCAAGCACTGCTCCGGCACATACCAGAAGCACCATAATTCTTCCCGGCAGCAGCTTTGTCTTTTCCAGAAGAATCTGTACCAGAGCGCAAATCAGCCCGCCTACCCAGAATGCATTTACATAATCCATCTTCTCTTCTCCTCAACAATGTTCTATCACAACAGCCTGGGCAATGCCCGGCACGCTTTTTCCCTCGTTGTAGCTGACCTTGGAGAGCAACGCTCCCGTAGGAACAAAAAGCACCCGCTTCCATTCCCCCTTTTCCACCTTGGGCAGAATATAGCCGGCCAGAGTAACGGCTGGACAGCCCCAGCCGCTGCCCCCGGCATGGGTATCCTGGGTATCCGCGTCGAAAATTTCTATGCCGCAGTCCATATGCTGTTTCTCAATATCAAATCCTTTTTCTTTCAGCAAGTCAAACAGAATTCTCTGCCCCACCTGTCCCAAATCCCCGGTGATAATCCGGTCGTAATCTTCTGGAAGCCGGTTAAAATCCATGAGATTCTGATAAATGGAATCACAGGCTGCAGGCGCCATACAGGCTCCCATATTCATGGAATCCTTCAGACCAAAGTCCACAATTTTTCCTGTGGTGATTCCCGTAATCCTTGCCTTTCCGCCCTTTGTTCCCAAAATGCAGGCCCCACTTCCCGTCACCGTCCAAGTAGCAGAAAGAGGTCTTTGGCTTCCGTATCCCAGGGGAAAACGGAATTCCTTCTCTGCACTGGCAAAATGACTGGACGTGACTGCTGCCACATATTCTCCATATCCTCCTGCCACAGCCATGGACGCCAGAGAAAGTCCCTCTCCCATAGTTGAGCATGCTCCATACAGACCGTATACCGGAGTATGAAATCCCATAATACCGAAAGAGGAGGCAATGGTCTGCGCCAGTAAATCTCCAGCAAAAATCATCCGCAGCTGCCACTTCTCAATCCCCGCCTTTTCAATCGCCATGGAAACCGCTTCTTTTTGAAGAAAGCTTTCTGCCTCCTCCCAGGATTTGCGGCCAAAAAGTCCGTCCGCTTCTCCTATCCGGTCAAAACACTTCCCCAGAGGACCGTCCCCCTCTTTTTTTCCTACAATAGAGGCTGCGCTTAAAATATGCACGGCCCGTTCAAACTGTATGCTTTGTTTCCCTATCATCTGTTCCATTACACAATCCCCCACATATGCAGAAAGTAATAAATCAGTCCCAGAAAGAATGAGGTTAAAATCCCATAGAGAATCACCGGGCCGGCTATGGTAAAAATTTTACAGCCGATGCCAAAAACCTGTCCTTCCTTCTGGTATTCAATAGCCGGAGCTGCTACGGAATTTGCAAATCCGGTAATAGGCACTAAAGTTCCGGCTCCACCCCATTTTGCCAGCTTGGGATATATGCCGAATCCGGTAAGCAGGACACTGGCCAGTACCAAAAGCAGCGAAGTCCATGCACCGCTTATTTCCTGGTTCATCCCCATGTTTTTGCAGATATTTAAAATCACCTGTCCTGCCACACAAATCAGTCCACCCATGATAAAGGCTCCTGCCATATTCAGAAGCAGGCTGTGGGTAGGTGTTTTTTTCTTTACGTATGCTTCGTATTCCTTGGCTTTTCTCTTTTGCTCTTCACTTTGTGGTGTTGGCATGAGAGGATACCTCCTTTTTGTATTTTGAGAGAGGAACTGTGTCCTTAGAAAACGAACGCTTTCCCACTCTGAGTTAGTGTGTGCGGGTTTTCGATTTTTATTCCAGTTTGTTTTCCCTGGTTATTTCCAGAGAAAAAACTGCAGAAGACTTCCCAAAATCTTTCCCAGGGCTATGGACAGGATAATGAGCGCCGTTCCTTTTTTCAGACCCAGGCGGCGGGACATAATGGCAAAGACATTGACCACTTCGCCCAGCGCAATAATCCAGCTTCCCAAAAAAATGCCAAAGCACAGCGCCATAATTCCCAGAAAAATCTTACCAAAAGGCAGCGAAAACTCATAGACGGATACCAGATTTCCCAAAAAACTGCCCAGCATAAGGCAGGTTTCGTACAAAAGGATGTGATTGGCTGTATGGGTGATTCCTGCAAAACGGGGGATGATACCCAGCTCAATAATAAAAGCGGCGAGCGCGGTAGCTACCACAGCGCCGCCGCAGAAAGCCGCTGCTGCCGCCACAGCTTCACCGGGCCACATCACAGTTTTCCTCCTCTGTTTTTTACCGCTATGAGGGTACGGTTTACATCATCTTCGTATACCCGCATCTGCACCTCCATGGGGGTTGGGTCCTGGGTCAGCTTTCTGTGTCCGAAGTGGTTGAAAAAGAACACTACCCCAATACCGATACCCACGGAATAGCAGAATTCCAAAATGGTATGACCCGTGGAAATTTCCCCGGTAAACTGACGGTAAAGCTGAAAAAACAAACCAGACATATTTACATCTGTATTAAAGGTCATAATGGAAAAAGCGCCTCCAAAGAAGGTCAATACACATACCAGAACTGTTTTCAGCCAGCTTATCCACTTTCTGGGTTGATTTTCCCCCTCATAAGTTACAATAAAATCCGCTTCTCCAATATGAGTCACGTCTACGTTTGGTTCCGCTTTTGCCACTGCGCAGACCAGGTCTGCCGCGGAAATCACATACCGCCCCGGCTTTTCATCGGGAATGGAAAACACTTTGCGGATTTTGTTGCGGTTTAACACTTTAGAATCCCCGCAGGCCAGCTTGGCCACATCCTGCAGATACACCTCCGGCTGATAGACTTCTACATTTTTCTCTGTCTGTATATATAAAATTTCACTCATCTGACAGCCTCCTTGCTTTTGCTTTGGAGATTAGTATGGCTGATTTTCCGTAAAATATGCCTTTTTGTGCCTAGAGATTTGCCCGCAGTCTGTTTAAAATTTTTTTCTCCATGCGGGAAACCTGTACCTGAGACATTCCCATCTGCTGCGCAATGCTGCTCTGGGTTCTGTCCTGAAAGAAGCGCAGGTAAATCAATTCTCGCTCTTTGCGGTCCAAAGTTCCGAGAGCCTGTTCTAAAAACATACGGTTCACCACCATTTCCTGCTGGTTTTCCTCCAAAGGCAGCTTGTCCTCCAGCGAAATTTCATTTCCATCGCTTTGGTAAATGGTTTTCTGCAGAGATTCCACCTGTCCCTGAGAGTCCATGGCCAGTACCAGCTCCTCTCTGGTGATTCCAAGTTCCCGGGCAATTTCTTCCATCCGGGGCTCTTTCCCCTCCTTGAGGAAAAGTTCTTCCCGGACCGTGTAGGCTTTAGCCGCAGTTTCCTTTAAAGACCGGCTGACTTTTACCATGCCGTCATCTCTTAAAAACCGCTTGATTTCTCCGGTTATCATAGGCACGGCATATGTGGAAAACCGCACATCATAGGAAGTATCAAATTTGTCAATGGCCTTTAAAAGACCGATACATCCAATCTGTATCAAATCCTCCATCTCCACGCCCCGGTTCTGGAACCTTCTGGCAATGCTGTGAACCAGTCCCATATTGTTTTCTGTCAGTATCTCTCTTGCTCTCTTATCTCCCTGGTGCGCGCGCCCGATAAGGGCAAGAATCTCATCCATATAACCTCCTACTCAAAAACCGAATTCTGCCTTCCGATGATTTTTTTCATGGTTACGGATGTGCCCCTGCCCGGACAGGATTCCACCGATACTCGGTCCATAAAGGCCTCCATAAAGGCAAACCCCATACCGGAGCGGTCCTGTTCCGGCTTCGTGGTAAAAAGAGGTTCCATGGCCCTTTTCACATCCTCGATGCCTTTTCCCGTATCCCGGATAATGACTGTCAGTTCTTTATTCTGACAGAAGCACTCAATGCGGATAAGCTCTGTTTCTTTCTCGTATGCATGGACAATACAATTGGTAATGGCCTCAGACACTGCGGTTTTAATATCCGCCACCTCCTCCAAAGTAGGATTCAGTTGAGTGGCAAAGGCCGCCACAGCTATTCTGGCCAGCCCTTCATTGCAGGAACGGCTCTCCACTTCCAGCACCATTTTGTTTTTATGTTCCATTCTTCTCCCCTCCTATCGCATCTTGCGGTTCCATACCGCTTCCTGGCTGATTTCAATGTGTTTATAAATCCCGGAAAGCTGCATAATGCGCCAGATTCTATCGTTGACATGAATGGCGCTTACTGTGCCTCCGCAGCAGCTTAAAAGCCGCTTTCTTCCCATAATCATACCGATTCCCGAACTGTCCATAAAGGTTGTGGCAGAGAAATCAAAGACCAGCTGGCGGACAATCCCCTTTTCCAGCTCCTGATCCAATGTCTCTGTTATCTGCTCTGCAAAATGATGATCCAGTTCTCTGGGCACATAGACAATCAGCCGATTTCCCCGTTTTACCATGTTTTCTTCCATTCTTTCTTCCCCTTTCTGCAATCACTTTCCCTGCTGTGCCAATAGGTCTGTCTTTGTAGTTAAGAAGAAAAGGACGCATACTCTTTCGTATGCGCCCTTTTCTTCAAGGTTTCTCTGTTGTTTTCTATTCTTCGCCGTCCTGAGTTACAGGTTCTCCTGTGCTCTGCCCGGACTGGGCGTCATCATCCCCGGAGTTTCCTGCCGTCTGACCGCCGTTGGCCTGCATATAGTCTGCAGCGTCCTGGGCGGTATCGGTTCCCGGATACTCGTCTATGATTTTCTGATACCATTTGTTGGCATTTTCCGTATCGCCTTTCTTGTCATAAGCCTGAGCCAGGTTAAACATGGTATCGCTATCCTGTTCTCCGATGTTCAAAGCCTTTTCCAGATTGGAAATTGCTGTATCATAATCCCCGGATTCCATAGCAGAAGCCGCTTCATTTTCATAATTAGACTTCACGGTACTGCCGATTTCGCTCATCATACTGTCATACATACTTTTCGCCTCTACGGAAAGCGACTCTGCATTGACACCCTCTATGGCGTTGGCTGCTGTGCTGTAGCTGCCCTCCCGGTAAGCCTGCCATGCTTTTATAAGGTTTTCGTAGCCGGAAGCCTTTGTATTTGCCTGCTCAATCTGGCTTTGCGCTGTGCTGACAGAATCTGTAGAAGCGTCCATCTCTTCCTGCATGCGGTCTAACTCCGCAGACAAAGTTGCCATTTTATCGCTGTATTCCACCACCTTTTTGTTGGCTTCCTGATTGATTTTCTGGGTTTTGGCCGGCACCACCAGAAACCACAGGGCTGCGGCTCCTACCAGGAGTCCCAGAACCAGATTTACCAGAGTATTGGTAATCGACTTTTCCCGGTACTCCGGAGGCTGGATAATGGTATCATTTCCCGAACGGTAAACCACACTTCCATCCTGCTTTTCCACTTCCTTTTCCTTCATCTTAAATCTGGAATCCAGATTGGTTGCACGGCCGGTCTGTTCCTCGATTTCTCTTAAAAACCGCAGGGTGGTGGTATTGGTTTTATCAATGCGGGCTGCAGCTTTTAATCGCTTTCTTGCCTTTTCGTACTCCCCTTCCTTCATGTAAATCAACGCCAGAAGGTGGTACCCCTTAATCAGCTTGGGGTTGTTGGAAAGCACTTTTTTCAGCTGTATCTTCGCCATATCGGGATTGTCATTTCTGCAGTATTCCAGACACTGATTATACTTTTTAATACTGGTGTTAATCATATCCAGACGGTTGGCGTTCTTCTGCAGTTTATCAATATACCCGGAAGCAGGATTTCCCTCAGGCATCATATTTTTGCTGATAACCCACTGGCTTAAAGCTGCCACTACTTCCCCTGTTTCAAAATAAACCAGTCCCAGCAGATTTCTGGCCTGAATATTCAGCTTATTCATTTTCAGACTTCGCTTCAGACAGGTAATGGCTCCTGACAAATCCCGAATCTGGGCTTTTTCCAACCCCTGATTATAATACAGACCGGACAGGGCATAAACCTTTTTCAAGGCCTTCACCTTGCACCCGCACTTTGGGCAATAGTCCGAAGCCGTCAGTTGTGCATGACATACAATACAATTCATAATCTTCTCCTATTTATCCGAAGTGCTTTCGTTCTCTTTCAGCATTTCTTTCAGAACATCTATGACGTCTGTCAAATCCTGTTGGTAAATGGCCCCTTCTGCGTCGTCCACATCAAGACAGGGCTGGAATTTCTTCAGTTCTTCCTCATAATTTATCATGTATATTCCTCCTTACATAATCCTTAATCTCCCCCGCCAGATACAGTGAACCTGCCACAAACAACAGGCCGTCTCCCTTCTTTTCATAAGCCAGTTCGAAGGCTTTCCCCGGATTTGGCTCTACAAACACCTGACTGCAGCCGTTTAAGCGGAACAGTTCTGCCAGTTCCTTTGCAGACTGCTTTCTGCTGCCCCAGATTTCCGTAGTTACCACATTGGCAAACTGCAGGCCTTTGCAGACTCTCTTTATCATATCGGGAAATTCCTTGTCCGCCACAGTAGAAAATAACAGAGTAATCGGATACTCCTTCTGGAAATAAGACACGGTTTCCACAAATCTGGCGATACCGTCTTCGTTATGTGCGCCGTCTACAATGACGCCCGGAAGAATGGTCTCCATGCGCCCCTGCCATTTTGCGCCGCCAATGCCTTTTATCAGAGTTTCTTTTTCCAGACCATGCTCCTCTCTCAGCACGCCCATGGTTTCCAGTGCCAGTGCCGCATTCATCATCTGGTATCTGGCAATAAATGGAACGAAAAGCTCTGTTTCGCCATAAACCCCGGAAGCAGACAAAAAGCGAATTCCCTCCGGTGTGTAATTCAGCAGCTTCTGCCGGCTTTCCTTCACCTCATACCAGGGACAGCCCAGTTCTTCCGCTCTGGCTTTTATCACCTCTGCCGCCTCTTTCCGGTTGCCGTCAAAAATGACAGGTACTCCTTTTTTCATAATACCCGCTTTCTCTCCTGCAATTTTCTCAATGGTGTCGCCCAGATATTCCACATGGTCCAGACTGATGGATGTAATCACGCAGGCCATGGGAGAAAGCACGGAATTGGTGGCATCCAGCCTTCCGCCCAGTCCGGTTTCCAGAACAATGTAATCCACATCCTCCTGTTTAAACACAATCATTCCCATCAGAAACAGAAATTCAAAATAGGTGGGGTGATAATCCCCCTCCTCTACCAGACGGTCAGCCAGATTCTTTACTTCCGTAAATGCCTCTGTAAATCTCTGGTCTGAAATCATGACTTCATTAATCTGAAACCGTTCATTGATTTTCACCAGATGAGGGGAGGTAAAAAGGCCGCAGCGAAATCCTCCCTGTTCCAGCATGGAGGACAGAAAAGCACAGACGCTTCCCTTTCCGTTGGTTCCCGCTACATGAATAATTTTTCTATCTTTATCAGGACTGCCCAGAAGGTCCAGACATTTCCTGGTGTGCTCTAATTTATTTTTCGTTGTAAATTTCGGTATATTCTCAATATAAGCCACTGCTTCTTCGTATGTAAACAAGATAGTTCCTCCTGTCTTTTGCCTCTAATGCAAAGTACCACTTCACTGTAATGGAGCGCCATACCCTTCGGTACGGTCACTTACCATTATAATGAAGTGGTGACAATATGCAAGCAAATTATGTCGGTTTGCTAAAAAGTTTTTCGCTTTATTCTTCCTTTTCCGTCTGGCTCTCTTCTGTCACTTCCGTCTCCGGCTCTTCGGTGCGGATGGGTTCCAGGACAGCCTGGTTACTGCCCTCTGCGGGCTCATGATAAATATATTTCTCTGTTCTCGTGAGAACTCTGTGGGTGGAACTGTTGCTTCGGATGGCAATATCCACCGTATCGTTTTCCTTCAGTTCTGTATCCAGAAGCAGCAGCGTATTCTCATCTACAAAGTTGGCTGCCACCAGTTCGCCGTTGACCTCCAAAAAGGCCGACTGGGTCAGGTTTTTACCCTTGATATAATACTGTCCGTCGGAAATTTTCTCTATGCTGTCAAGCTGTGCATCTTCCACACCCAGATGCATTTTCACCCGTTCAAAAGGATTTTTGCCTCCGTAGACATACTTCTCTCCATACAGAATGTCATACTGCAGCATTTCCAAATCCACCTGATAATTCTTAGTATTTCTTCTGGCTTGATGGAAGCGGAATACATTGCCCTCGTGAATGCCTACCCGGTCCATGACCTCTGCGGCCATCTGATAAGCGGCCAGGTTTTTATCTTGCTTCTCCAGCCCCATGTTATCCCAGATAACATACTCGGTCTGGAAAAGGTATTTATTCTTCACATCCGTAACGGTCAGTCCCATGGTGGGCAGATGGTCGCCGTACATAACCAGCACCACATCTTCGTCCAGCTTGGACAGTTCATCGGTCAGTTCTTTTATAAACTGGTCCATTTCATAAATCTGGTTGCAGTAATACTCCCATTTATAATTTTCTGCCTGACTGCTGGCGCCGCTGACCGTAATCTTGGGATTTTCCAACACAGGTTCTTCCGGATAATCCCCATGTCCCTGCACAGAAATGGTATACACGTAATCCGGCCCTTCTGTAGACTCCATGGCCTGCAGGATATACTTGGTCAGGTTATGGTCTCTCACCCAGTCATTGGGATTCGTATCGTCCTGTTCTGACATATACTCCTCAGACGTAAAACTGTCAAAGCCAAGATTGGCAAATACATTTTTTCTTCCGTAGAAGTTCGCCTCATTATTATGAATGGCATGGGTTCCATATCCCAGACTTTTCAGCACGTACGCTGCGCTCTCACAGGTGGTTTCCTTCAAAATACTCTTGTAGGGATATTCTCCTGGTCCGAAATAGCGCATACTCATGCCGGTAATGGATTCAAACTCCGTATTTGCCGTACCGGCTCCTACGGAAGGAACCTTAAAATACCCCGAAGAATATTCCTGCATAAGTTTGCGGAAATTAGGAATAGGATCTTCGGAAATATTCAGATACTCCACCAGTTCCGGGTCAAAAAAGGATTCCAACTGCAAAAACAGAATATTGGGTCTTTTCTCTCCCGTTTCCGGCAGACTTTCCTCGCTTTTCACAATGTTTTCCACAGCTTCTTCTGAATAATCTCTTGGAAGCCCAATCCCTGTATTGAAAACTGTAGTAGCCAGACAGTACGGATATCCATAATCTTCATAAGCAAAGGCGATATTTCCGAAATAATTCGATAACACCCTTTTTTCCAGCGCCAGCTTCGTAGTACCTGCAAAAGCAGCAATTCCCACGGCAATCAGAGGAATATTCAGCTTATAACGCATTTTCCCCTGATATCTGGGTCCTTTGAAAAACAGGATAATGAGCCCGATAACTGCCAGCACTGCCACAATGACCACTACCACGAAAAAGAAAGGGGACAGATATCTGTCCGCAATCTGAAACGCATCGGTAATCAAATGCAAATCCGGTCCCGTAAACGGAGTTACACGGTTGCTCAACAGTACACCGTTAATAATACCCAGTCCCATCCAGAAGATAAAAAGAATGGTTCTCCAGAACACTCTTCTTCTGAACAGATACACAATCAGCGTTGTTGTAAAAATTAAAAAGGCATTATAAAGGAACACCAGAGGGCGTTCCTTCATAAAATCCACGGCTTTCCAGAGGGAATGTCTGGAAATTGCCTCGATAAAGAAGTATCCGATGCAGACGGCCAGCATCTGCAGCGGAACGGAAAACATATTAAGATACTTAATACTTAATATCTTTCTGATTTCTTTCATAGCGTTCTTCTCCTTAATCAGGGCTGAAGCTGTGCAAGTCTTAACTTCACCTGTTCCATCATATTGGTATAACGCTCTAATTTCTCGCGTTCTTCGGCTACCTTGCTTTCCGGTGCCTTACTGATGAAACGTTCATTCTTCAGCATACCATTTACGCGCGCAAGCTCTTTTTCCAGTTTTTCCTCTTCTTTTTTCAGTCTTTCGATTTCCTTCTCAATATCCACCAGTTCGGCAAAAGGCATGTAAATCACAGCTTCTGAGGTCACTGCGGACACCGCGTCGTCTGCAATGCCTGTCTTGTCTGCCTGTACCAGCACTTCGCTGGCATAACCAAGAGAGGCAAAGAAAACTTTTCCGTTTTCAAATACTTCTCTTACCCCTTCGTTTTCAGACACTACATAAACTTTTGCTTTCTTGCTTGGCGGTACATTCATGCCTGTGCGGACATTACGGATACTTCTTACCGCCTCTTTCATCATTTCCACAGCTTCTTCGTCTGCTGTGAAATTCCATGCTTCTGTAAATTCCGGCCAGGAAGAAATCATAATGGATTCTTCTTCCGGACACAAAGTGCAGAAAATTTCCTCTGTGATAAACGGCATGTATGGGTGCAGCAGTTTTAATGCATTGGCCAGAACCGTCTTCAAAGTCCACAGAGCCGCGGCTTTTGTGGTGTCTTCTTCGCTGTAAAGACGGGGTTTCACCATTTCAATATACCAGTCACAGAATTCCTCCCAGATGAAGTCGTAAACCTTCTGTACGGCAATACCCAGTTCGTATTTGTCCAGATTCTCTGTCACATCTTTGGCCAGTGTATTGACTTTGGAGAGAATCCACTTGTCTGCGCCGGTCAGTACAGATAAATCAATGTCTGCCGGAACCTCTGCTTTTTCCAGGTTCATCATAATAAATCTGGAGGCATTCCATACCTTATTGGCAAAGTTTCTGCTGGCTTCGACCCTCTCCCAGTAGAAACGCATGTCATTTCCAGGCGCATTTCCTGTCATCAGAGTCAGACGCAGGGCGTCGGCGCCGTATTTGTCGATGACTTCCAGCGGGTCAATGCCGTTTCCAAGGGATTTGCTCATCTTGCGTCCCTGGGAATCTCTTACCAGACCATGAATCAGCACATGATGGAACGGTGTCTTTCCTGTCTGTTCCAGACCGGAGAATACCATACGGATAACCCAGAAGAAAATAATATCATATCCGGTTACCAGTACGTCTGTCGGATAGAAGTAATCCAGTTCCTCTGTGTTTTCCGGCCAGCCAAGGGTAGAGAAGGGCCACAGTGCAGAGGAGAACCAGGTATCCAGGGTATCCTCGTCCTGATGCAGGTGGGTGCAGCCGCATTTTGGGCATTTTTCCGGCATTTCTCCTGCCACAACAGTCTCCCCGCATTCCTCGCAGTAGTAGGCCGGGATTCTGTGTCCCCACCAGAGCTGACGGGAAATACACCAGTCTCTGATATTTTCCAGCCAGTGCATATAAATCTTGTCAAAACGCTCCGGCACAAATTTCAGATTACCGTCCTGTAAAGTCTGAATAGCCGCTTCGCCCATTTCCTTCATGCGGACAAACCACTGCGGTTTAATCATAGGTTCTACCGTAGTCTTACAGCGGTCATGGGTTCCTACGCTATGGGAATGAGGAACTACTTTCACCAGAAGTCCCAGCTCCTTTAAGTCCTCTACCATGGCCTTTCTGGCTTCGTAGCGGTCCATACCTGCGTATTTGCCGCCCAGTTCATTGATGGTAGCGTCATCGTTCATGATATTGATTTCCGGAAGGTTGTGTCTCTTTCCTACCTCAAAGTCATTGGGGTCATGGGCCGGAGTAATCTTCACACAGCCGGTTCCGAATTCTTTGTCTACATATTCGTCTGCCACAACCGGAATTTCTCTCTCTGTCAGCGGCAGCTTCAGCATTTTGCCTACCAGGTCTTTGTAACGCTCGTCTTCCGGATTTACCGCGACTGCAGTATCTCCTAAAAGGGTTTCCGGACGTGTGGTTGCGATTTCTACGAATTTTCCTTCTTCGCCCACTACCGGATAATTGATGTGCCAGAAAAATCCGTCCTGGTCCTCATGCTCTACCTCTGCGTCAGAAATAGAGGTCTGACATACCGGACACCAGTTGATGATTCTGGAGCCTTTGTAAATATAGCCTTTTTCGTACAGTTTGATGAAAACTTCCTGCACCGCTTTGGAACAGCCCTCGTCCATGGTAAAACGCTCTCTGTCCCAGTCTGCGGAAGCACCCAGTTTCTTCAGCTGGTTGATAATTTTTCCGCCGTACTCTTCTTTCCATTCCCAGGCATGTTTTAAAAATTCTTCTCTTCCGATTTCGTTCTTGTCAATGCCCTGCTCTTTCAGCTTCTCGATTACCTTTACCTCAGTGGCAATAGCTGCATGGTCGGTTCCCGGCTGCCAGAGGGCTTCGTATCCCTGCATTCTCTTAAAACGGATGAGAATATCCTGCATGGTTTCATCCAGGGCATGTCCCATGTGCAGCTGTCCCGTAACGTTTGGCGGGGGCATAACAATGGTAAATGGTTTTTTGTCTCTGTTTACCTGGGCATGGAAGTATTTGTTGTCCAGCCATTTCTGGTAAATACGGTCTTCCAGCCCTTTCGGGTCATAAGTTTTTGCAAGTTCTTTGCTCATAGTTCCTCCTCTTTGCGGTTATTGGAGACTGCTTTGGAATTTTCTGCAAACAAAAAGCCCCTCCATAACCATCTTTCAAAAAATAGTTACAAAGGGCGACTGTCATCGCGGTACCACCTTTATTTATCACTCTGAAGTCCCTTAACGCAGACGACGCGTGGAAACCTACCAAACCCTTTTCTCTACTTTTTTCTGTATCAAGCCGATTCTTCAGTTCCCCGGTTCAAAAGCTACCTTCCGTCTCTTCCCTCCCAGACAATCTTTCAGCCGGTGAATTGTCCTCTCTGCCGGTTTCCAAGACGTACTCCTCTTTCTCATCACCTTTTTCTGAAAAATATCATAAGCACAAAGCCCGTCTTTGTCAAGACGGGAAATTCTAAAATCTTTCTAATCTTCCTGCTTTCTTCTTACTTTCCATGTTCAATTTCTGTGCATTGTGTTACAATGAGCGGAGAAAAATAAAATCTATATAAAGTGCTTTTACTTTATATTCAGGAGGTAACCATATGAGCAAAACAAAAAAAATCCTGAAAGCCGTGGGGATTCTGCTTTTATTTGCAGTAATTCTGCTGATTATCGGCATTGTCTGGCTGACCATTCGGGAATACCGTCCAAAAGCCGTGGAAACGCTGACTCCCCCTTCCGGCGTCCGTACGATTTCCAATGAAGATACCTTCCGCGTGATGACCTTTAACACAGGGTACGCAGGACTGGATAAAACCGAAGATTTCTTCATGGACGGCGGTCATGAAGTACAGCCGGACAGTCAGGAACAGGTAGAGGACAACTTAAAGGGCATTGGGGAAATTCTCTCTGCCAATCCTGCAGATGCCTATTTTCTGCAGGAAGTAGACACCGATTCCAAACGCTCTTATCATCTGAATGAAGAAACGTATTACGAAAATATCCTGGACATGGACGGTGTGCTGGCTTACAACTTTAAATGCGATTTTGTTCCCTATCCCCTGCCACCTATCGGAAAGGTAAACAGCGGAATTTTAACGCTTACGGATTTACATACTTCTTCCGCTTCCAGAATCTCTCTGCCGGAATCCTTCTCCTGGCCGGTGAAAACCTGCAATCTGAAACGGTGTATGCTGGAGACCCGTATTCCTTTAAAGGGTACCGAGGCTGAACTGGTTCTGATTAATTTCCACCTGGAAGCCTATGACAGTGGGGAGGGCAAAGCAGCCCAGAGCAAAATGCTGGCAGAAAAACTGGCTCAGGAATACGCTGCGGGAAATTATGTCATTGCAGGAGGCGACTTTAACCAGACGTTTGAAGGCATGGATACCTATCCCATACACAACAGCGAAAGCTGGGTTCCCGGCACTATCGGTCAGGACGACCTTCCGGAACATTTTTCTTTTGCCACCGATGACAGCTATCCTACCTGCCGCCTGTTAAACGCCCCCTATACCGGCTCTTACGAAACTTCTCAGGTGTATGTTCTGGACGGCTTTATTGTGTCTGATAATTTAAACGTTTCTGATGTTTCTGTTGTCAATACGGATTTCGCCTACACAGACCATCAGCCTGTTATGCTGGAAGTGGAGTTCCAATAGGAACTCCACTTCTTTTCGTCTCTCTTTAATTTTTTATGCAAATAATTTCTCTGCCACCTGAATCAGATATTCCGTGTCTTTCACCCCTACTGTTTCATAAGGAGAGTGCATAGCAAGCTGCGGCAAGCCAATATCTACTGCATTCAATGCCACTTTCGTGTTAGAAATATTTCCCAGTGTGGAACCGCCCAAAATATCAGAACGGTTGGTAAAGGTCTGACAGGGAACTTCCGCCTGCTGGCACAAATCCTTAAACATGGCTGCTGAAACGCCGTCTGTGCAGTATTTCTGGTTTGCGCTGTATTTGATAACAATACCTTCGTTTAAGTACGGGCGGTTTACCGGGTCCGCCTTTTCTGTATAATTTGGATGAACTGCATGGGCATTGTCCGCAGATACCATAAAGCTGCCTGCCAGATATCTGAGGTAATCCTCATAATCCCCTCCCAGAGCCCGGTTAACGCGCACCAGCACATCATACAGGAAGGTAGACGCTGCCCCCTGCTTCGTACCGCTTCCTACTTCCTCATTGTCCAGTACACAGTGTACCCCCATATATTCCTGCTTCTCTCCTGCCAGGAATCCCTTTAAGGAAGAAAAGGCACACTGCAAATCATCCAGTCGTCCTATGGAAACATATTCCTCATTTGCTCCCCAGATACTTCCCTTTTCTCTGTTATACAGGAACAAATCATGTCCCAGAATATCCTCTGCTTTTACACCCGCTGCTTCGGCTACCGTCTTCATAAACGTATCCTTTGCCGCAATATCACCGAAAAGAGGCAGTAAATCCTTCTGTGCATTGTACTTGTATCCATCATTCACTTCCCGGTTCATATGAATCGCCAGGTTTGGAATCATGAGTAAGTCTCTGTCTACGTCTACCAGTCTTGTCACCAGTTTTCCGTTTTCTTTCACAATAATACGTCCTGCCACAGACAACGGTCTGTCAAACCATGGGGCGCAAATCATACCGCCATACCGCTCCACATTCAGCTTTACATACTTGTTGTCCACAGTCATTTCCGGATTTTCTTTCATTTTAAAGCTGGGAGAATCGCTGTGACTTGCCATAATGCGGAAGCCTTTCATCTCTCCTTCGGGTACAGCCAGGGCAATGAGCGAAGAGTCATTTCTGGTAACAAAATATTTTCCACCCTTTTGTACTGTCCATTTATCCGTTTCCTTTAATTCCACATAGCCTGCCTTTTCCAGTTCTTCCTTCATGACCGCTACTGCATGAAAGCAGGTCGGGCTTTTCTCAATAAACTGAATCAATTCTTTTGCTGTTTCTTTATACATCTTTCTACCTCCTGAAACACAGCAGGGGACTGCTGCCGCAATCCCCCTGTAATTTTTATTTATTTGTACGTTTTGCAATAACCGGCATAATAAAGCCCAGTCCGATAAGTACGAACGGTGTTACAATATTCAGTACCAGCTGGAAGGTATCTTCGGAATAGATACCCAGAATACATGCGATTGCTGTAAAGGCAAAGCACCATACACCAAAGACAATACCGACTGTCTTATTCTTTACAAAGCGGTATTCTGCATGGAATTTGTCTCCCGCTTTCTTCAGAGCAATGTATGCGGCAAATACCCACAGATAACGCAGAGGCATACATACAGAGTTTACTTTTACCAGCCATTTTACCAGTACGTCTACGCTTTCAATACCAAAAGCCGGAACGACAATGAGAATGGATACAATCACGGTAACCATTTTGTGTCCGTTTGTATAAGTACCGTATTTATTCTGTTTGAACAGAGCCTTTGGAATATATCTTTCATCTGCGCTGTCCAGAAGCATACGAAGAGGCGCATCAATAGACAGAATCAAAACTGCAAACTGTCCGATTAAGTTTGTAATGGCATATACCACTACAAAGAAATCGCCTACATGATAATATTCGCCCAGAGTCTGGAATGCATAATAAGCACCGTTTGTCATCAGGTCTTCCGGAATGTTGTTGGAATCGAACATCATGCCCAGGGCAATGGTTCCCAGAACAGCACACACAGTAACCATAATGGCCAGGGTAATCATACCTTTTGAGAAATCCTTAGAAGGATTTTTCATCTTGTTTACATAAGGTGAAATCTTCTCACATCCGCCTACGGCAAATACCAGAATAGACAGGTTTAAGAAGAACTTGCTGTCAAAGGTCGGCATAAAGGTTTTGATGGACCAGTCAATATTTCTGACATCTGCCCCTGTAATAGCCGGTGCTGCAATCATCATCACGATAAACAGCAGAGACATAACAAACATGGTAGAACCTGCTAAAGAAGTAAGTTTCTTCAGTACTCCGATACCTCTTGATGCTACCCATACTGCAAACAGGAACAATACCAGACAGATAACAGCCAGAACTCTGACGTTCATCTGGCTGACTCTGGCATCTCTGAAAATAGCCCAGCTTGCCGCAATAACAGAACCATTCGGCTTCTGTGAAATATAAGGCATATGCACAATCCAGTAAGTCCATCCTGCCAGATAAGCCATTCTCGGTCCGATTGTTTCCAGAATCCATGAGCTGACACCGCCGCCGGCATCTTTAAATGCGCTTCCCATTTCGCCTACCATTAACGCATATGGTACAAAATACACCGCAAAAATAAGTGCCCATGAAACGATTGCTTTTAAGCCGCCGTATTCAGAAAACCCATTTATGACATTTCCGAATCCCCACACAGTGGAAAAGGCCATAAAAGCAAGACTGTACCACATAATCTTCTTTTCACTTTCGTGGTTACTCATCACTTTTTCTCCTTAACTATGATTTTTTTGACGCTTTGTGATTATACTCAAAAAAGCGTCTAATTATAGTCAAATTTTAACTGCCATTCGGCATTTTTCACTTTCTGCTTCTTTCTCACTCCGTATTTTTCGGCATTTTCACGCTTTAACACTTTGCATTTTCAGCTAACGCCATGGCAATTTTTTCCGGTTTTATGGGCATTTCCTGTACGCGGACACCTACGGCATGATACACAGCGTTGGCAATGGCCGGACAAGGGGTGTTGATAACGATTTCTCCGATAGACTTTGCGCCAAAGGGGTGGGATTTCTCATAACTCGGGGCAAAATCCACCCGGATTTTCCGAATATCCGTACGACTGGGAATCTTATACTGCATAAAGGAATTGTTCCGCAGCTGTCCCTTTTCATTATATTGGATATCCTCGTACAAGGCCATACCGATTCCCTGAGCCAGACCACCCTCGGTCTGCACTCTTGCCAGATTTGGATTAATCGGGGTTCCGCAATCCACCACTGCCACATAGTCCAGTAGTTCCACACTTCCGGTTTCCTTATCCACTTCCACTTCTGCCATACCTACCATAAAAGGCGGCGGGGAAATTTTAGAAGAACGGTTCACTGTCACATGGAGAGATTCATTGTTTCCGCAGGTTCCCCTTACGGCAATGTCCTGCAGAGAGACTTCTCTTTCCCCATCCAGTGCATAAACTCTCTTTCCGTCAAAATCCACATCTTTTGCTGCCAATTCCAGCATTTCCGCTCCCAGCCCCTTAATTTTTTCTCTCAACTGTCCGCAGGCATCTGACACAGCCATTCCCGTTACATAAGTGGTTGCAGAAGCATAGGAACCTGAATCATAGGGAGAAATATCCGTATCCACACCAAACACTACAATATTTTCCAGTTCCGTTTCCAACACATCTGCTGCCATCTGGGCCAAAATCGTATCACAGCCGGTTCCCATATCCGTAGCGCCAAGACTCAGCGTATAGGAGCCGTCCTCCCCCAGCTTGATGGTTGCGCCGCCTACATCCACGCCTGCAATGGCAGAACCCTGCATGGCCAGAGCAACCCCTACACCGCGGACTTTTCCATTGCCCATATCCCGGCGGGGATATTTTTCGTCCCATCCCATCATGGCTTTTGCCTTTTCCATACATTGATCCAGCGTACAGCTGGTTACCCATGGACTTCCGTCGTATCCGATAAATTTTCCGCCTTCTTTTGACATATTGATTTCCCGGAAACGCACGGGATCCATATTCATCTGCTCTGCCAGTTCATCCACGGCCGATTCCACAGCAAAGATTCCCTGGGTCGCCCCGTAACCCCGGTAAGCGCCTGCAGACATATGGTTCGTATACACCACGTCATAAGCAAAACGGTATGCTTCTGTATTTCCGTACATGCCAAGAGGCTTGTGCCCGGACAGCCCTACCGTTGTAGGACCGTGCTCTCCATACGCACCGGTATTGGATAACGTATAAATATCAATCGCTTTTAAAATCCCCTGCTCATCAGCGCCCAGACGCACAGACACTTCCATTTCATGACGAGGGGAAGAACAAATCTGGGACTCATATCTGGAAAAAATCATTTTTGCCGGACGTTTTGTTTTCAAGGTTACAAGAGCCGGATACACTTCTGCTACCGAAGTCTGCTTGGCTCCGAAGCCTCCGCCGATTCTGGGCTTAATAACTCTTACATTAGAAGCGCCGATACCCAGGGCACGTCCCAAAATTCTCCGGATATGAAAAGGCACCTGAGTGGAAGCCACCACATTCAGTCTGCCGAAATAATCCAGATACGTATAGGCGCGGAAAGTCTCCATCATGGCCTGCTGATTGGCTTTTGTATGATAGGTTTTCTCCACCACATATTTACATTCTTTTAGCACAGCATCCACATCTCCCAGCGTTTCCACCTTAGATGCACAGAGATTCCTCTTATTGTCCGCCCCCACAGGCACCTTGGATTCCCAGTTTTCTTCCGGGTGCAGCAGCACCGGATTATCTTTCGCCTTATGAAAATCCAGTACGGGCTCCAGAAGTTCATAGCGCACTTTGATGATTTTCATGGCCTTGTCTACTGCTTTTTCTGTTTCACCTGCCACAATGGCCACCGCATCTCCCACAAACCGGATATGACGGTCCAGAATCAGACGGTCATAAGGGCTCAGTTCGGGATAAGTCTGTCCGGCAAAGGTAAATCTCTCCTGAGGCACGTCTTCATAAGTAAGAATACAGGCAATGCCCGGCACTTTTTTTGCCGCCTCCGTGCGGATTTCTTCAATCATGGCATGGGCATGGGGACTTCTTAAAACCTTTACAATCAGACAGTCCTTTGGAGCCAGGTCATCGGTATACACCGGTTGTCCCGTTACCAGAGCCTCTGCGTCTTTCTTTTTCACAGGCTGATTTACATAACTCATTTCTGCGCGCCTCCTTCCTTTTTATACTGCAAAAACTTCAAAATACTTCTGGTCTGTCCCATAAAGCCGGAGCAGCGGCACAGATTTCCTGCCAGATATTCGTGAATCTCTTCCTCAGAAGGGTCTTCCAGTTCTTTCAGCATGGCAAACACATTCATAATAAAACCGGGATTGCAAAAGCCGCACTGTTCTGCGCCCTCCCCTGCAAGAAAATCCCCAAATTCTTTCGCTTCTTCCTGCATGCCTTCCAGCGTTACCACATGCTTTCCTTCTGCTCTTGCTGCCAGCATACTGCAGGAAAGAACCGGCCTTTCTTCCATTAATACCGTACACAGCCCACAGTTTGCCGTCTCACAGCCGCGCTTTACGCTATAGCAGCCTAAACTCCGCAGCACATCTAAAAGCAGCGCATCCGGCTCTGCCTGTATCTGTGTTTTTTCGCCATTCAGCCAGAATTTAATTTCCATTGTCCATACCTCCTGCTGCCAACAGCGCCCGTTTCACCAAAACGCCCACCAGATGGCTTCTGTATTCCTTAGAAGCGCGCATATTGCCTCCTGTTTTCACCCTTTCCTTTGCATACTGTGCAAAAGAAACTGCGGCCTGCTCCTGCGCTTTTAAATCTTTGCTGCAAAAATCTTTTAAAATCCCCTGTTCATCCTGAACCAGTCCGGCTCTTTGGGGACAGGCTCCCACAACTGCCCGTGCTTCCCCGTCTGCAAAAAGTCCCACACAGCAAGTCAGCACCGGGAAATCCGTACTGCTGTTTCGCTGGCTGAGATAAACCGTTTTTATCGGTCTTTTCTTCACAATCACCCGAACCAGAATATCTCTGTCCGGCTTTTTCTTTGCGAAATCTTCCAAAGGCACAATTCCGCCTTTATACAGTTCCACGTAAGAATCCATAGCCAGGAACATGGTCAGCACATCAGAAAATCCATATCTGCCAAAAATGCTGCCCCCCACAGTGGCACAGTTGCGAAACTGCACTCCCACAATATGGCGCAGACTCTCTTTCACGGCTCCCTGTGTGTACCCTTCCAGCCCTTTATGGGTTTCCAGGGTTCTCAAAGATGTCATGGCTCCGATACGGAACTCCTCTTCTGTTTCTTCTATCATATCCAGGTCCAGTCCGGACAGGTCAATGGCTGTACTGATATTGCGGTTTCCCATTTTCAGCCAGACCATACCACCAAGTACGCAGGCGGTTTTCTTCTGATTTAACAGATATGCCTCTTCCAGGTCTTTTACCTTTACATACTCTTTAATCTTTAACATTGGTTTTCCTCTCTGATTTTACATTTAACTCCAGTATAATACAGAGATTTTAGAAGTGGCAAGTATTTTCTCTTTCCTTTTTGCGAAAGTCGTATTAAAATGAATACAGTCTATGTCTGTTTTTTGCAGATACAGAGGAAAAGAAGGAGATTTTGAACATGTCACATACTACTGATTTGGGAAAAGACAGAATTCCCATTCTGGTTCTGAAACTGGCCATTCCCTCCATGATTGCCCAGTTTGTTACGGTTTTGTACAGCATTATTGACCGTATATTTATCGGAAATATTCCGAAAATCGGGGACGCTGCGCTGGCCGGCGTAGGGGTCTGCGGCCCTATTGTCACTTTACTGACTTCTTTTGGCACGCTCATTGGCCTGGGCGGTTCTATCCTCATGACCATGCGCATGGGTGCCGGAAGGAAAAAACAGGCGGAGTCCATACTGGCTCACAGCTTCGCCCTGCTGGTGGTTTTTTCTGCGGTGCTGACCGTACTGTTTCTGGTCAGTAAACGGTATTTGCTAAACTGGTTCGGGGCAAGCCCTGCAACCTTTCCCTATGCTGACTCCTACCTGACGATTTATACGGCAGGAACCTTTTTTGCCCTGCTGGCCATCGGGCTGAATTATTTTATTACCTGCCAGGGCTTTCCGGCCATAGGCATGATAACCGTTCTTATCGGAGCCGTTACCAATATCATTCTGGATCCGGTTTTTATCTTCGTTCTGGATATGAAAGTTGCCGGAGCAGCCATTGCCACCGTTATCGCGCAGTTTGCCTCCTGCGCCTTTGCTTTTTGTTTCCTCACAGGGAAGAAAATTCCCATAAAGATTACGCGGCTTCGGAAGAAGACATTTTCTCCCCTGATTGTGAAAAAAATTATTGGTCTGGGAATTTCCCCGTTTCTGATTCTGGCTACGGACAGCGTGATTATCATTGTACTGAATACCGTTCTTCAGAAATACGGCGGCCCTAAAGAGGGCGATATTCTCATTACCTGCGCCACCATTGTCCAAAGCTACATGATGCTGATTACCGGTCCCATGCTGGGAATTTCCAGCGGCACCCAGGCCATTTTAAGCTACAATTACGGAGCCAGAAACATAAAACGTGTAAAGAAAGCGGAAAAATATGTCTTAATTCTCTGCCTGTGCTTTACCACGCTGATGTTCCTGCTTTCCAGAATCGTGCCGGAATACTTTATACGGATTTTCACCAAAGATGCCCTGCAGCTGCAGCTTTGCACTTGGGGAATCGGTGTTTTCACCCTGATGATTATCCCCCTCAGCTTCCAGTACGTCTTTGTGGATGGGTTTACCGCTCTTGGAAGAAGCAAAACAGCCCTGGTACTTTCCCTCTGGCGAAAGGGAGATTACATGCTTTTTACCATTGTACTTCCCATCTTCTTTGGAGCCAAAAGCGCCTTTTATGCCCAGCCTCTTGCAGACGGTATCGGCGCTGTCATGTCCACCATTGCGTTTCTGTTGATTTTTCGGAAACATCTGGAAAAACGGGAAGCACAGCCTTGAGTGTTTCTCTTTTCCTTGCGTCATAATTTTGTTATTTGACTGATATATTATTTTGCTGTATATTATTTTCAAATTCTACCAAACAGGAGGTCTTGTTTATGGCAAAACAGTTCTCAAAAAAATATGCCCTGCTGCTTTTCACCATGGGATTTCTCTTTTTGTCCGCCTGCGGCAAGGATAAAGAGGCCCAGGAGGAAGCGGAGCTGGATGCAGTATCCGCTTCTGTAAGCGGTACATTAACCAGCTTCACGGGCTCTGAACTTTCTCTGAAAACAGATAAGGGAGAAAAACTGACTTTTGACAACTGCTCTGACGCCAGCCTGGAACTGGAAAACGGCATTATTCCCGGCAACAGCGTTACCATTGTCTATGTGGGCGCAGTAACCGACGGGGATGCCAGCAAGGCAAAGGTACGGAAAATTATCTCTACAGATGACAATTCCGGTGTCCTGAACCTGGCTGAAAAGGCAGAGGAAAACCTGACCGGTATCAGCGGCTCTGCTATTACCAGCGAAGACGAAGGACAGGACGAACCGGCAAGCGGCGTATCCGTAATTCAGTGCAGCGGCACCGGCACCATTGTCAGCAGTGTAAACGTCCGGGCCGATGCGCAGAGCGGTTCTGAAATTCTGGGACAGTTAGACGGAGGAGCTTCTGTAAGAGTTACGGGTATCTGCGAGAATGGCTGGTATCGGATTATTTATGAAAATCAGACAGGATATGTATGGCAGGATTACATTTCCTATTGACGAAAAGAGGCTGCCGCATGCAGTGTACAGCAATCCGAAATCTTCTTGCTATACACTGAATGCGGCAGCCTCTTTTTCTTTACTATTTCTGAAACAGTACGTGAAGCTGTCCCGCACTGTCGTATACAATTTCCGTTTCCACACGGTAAATCTTTTTGATAAATTCTGCAGTCAATACTTCCTGGGGAGTTCCCTGCCCCACGATTTCCCCGTCCTGAAGCACATACAGCCGGTCACAGAACATGGCAGCTATATTTAAATCATGAACAGCGGAAATCACCGTAACCTTCAGATTTTTCACAATCTTCATCAACTGTATCTGATGGGTAATGTCCAAATGATTGGTAGGTTCATCCAGTATCAGACAGGGCGTCTGCTGTGCCAGGGCTCTTGCCAGAATCACTCTTTGCTGCTCTCCTCCCGACAAAGTAGAAAAACTCCGGTTCGCAAAACCTTCCATTTCCACGGTCTCAAGGGCCTTTTGGGCTATCTGAAAATCTTTGGCATTGTCTCTTTCCATGGTCTTTTTGTGAGGCGCTCTTCCCATAAGCACCACTTCCATAACGGAAAAATCAAAATTGTAATAATTGTGCTGTGCCACCACAGCCATTTTTTTTGCTGAATTCCGGATACTGATACCGGAAAGTTCTTCTCCGTCCAGAAAAACCTGTCCTGCATGAGGCTTTAAAATGCGGTAAATACACTTTAAAAGCGTGGATTTTCCACTTCCGTTTGGCCCTATGATTCCAATAAATTCTCCGGTGTTTCCGTTTATGCTGACCCCTTTTAAAATCTCCTGTGCCCCATAAGACAAGCGGATATTTTCCGTTGAAAGATTCATTCCCGTCCACCTCCGAATCCATAGGATTTCCTTGCCATAAGGTAAATAAAGCAGGGCGCTCCAATCAGAGAAATCAGAATACTCACCGGAAGTTCTGCGTTTTTCAGGATAATTCTGCACACTACATCTGCCCAGATAAGAAACACCGCCCCGGAAAGAGCGCTTAAGGGAATCAGCCTTTTGTGGTCTGTTCCAAAGAGCATACGCATGGCATGGGGAATCACCAGCCCTACAAAACCTATCATACCTGCCGCACATACCGTAAAGCCTACCATAAGCGCAGACAGCAGCATACAAAAAATTCTGGTTGTATGCAAATCCGTTCCCAGCGTAATGGCCGTTTCATCGCCTAACAGCATAAGGTTCAGCTTCCGGTACTGACTCCAGAACACAGCAGAGATAACCAGTATCATGGGCAGCAGTATCCGGATATTGTCCCAGTCTGCAGAAGCCAGACTTCCCATACTCCAGTATGTAATTTCTGCCGTAGCGTTTTTATCCTGGGCAATATAGATAATGAAGTTGGCAAAAGCCGCGCAGACCGAACTCACAGCCATACCTGCCAGAATCAGTTTTCCGGCATTTGACCGGCCTCCCATGCCGGATATAAACAAAACTGCAAAAGAAGCCAGCACAGCCCCTGCAAAGGCCAGAATACCTACCGCATTGTCACCAAGAGCGGAACCAACTCCCAGCATAATGGCCAGCGCCGCTCCCAGATAAGCCCCGGAAGATACCCCCAGTACATAAGGGTCTGCCAGCGGATTTTTCACCACAGCCTGCATAACAACACCGCAAATGGAAAGTGCCATTCCTACCGCAGCAGCCAAAAGAACTCTGGGAAACCGTATGAGCCATACCACATCATGCACAGCTCCCCCGGAATACTCGGACAGAGCATCTATATGAAAAATTTCGTAAAAAATAACGCGATACACTTCTTTTATAGAAATATCTGCATTTCCAAACGTAATGGAGGCCAGTATTGAAAATACCAGCCCCGCCACCAATGCAAGGACAGCCACCCTATAAGCAGAAGTTTTTAAGCCCTTCTTTGTCACAGCACCTGCACCTCTATTCTCCTAATTTCAAATCCGGATAAAGTCCTTTTGCAATGGTTTCAATACCGTCCTGTGTCCTTGTTGCACTGGCATACATTTCGCTGAGCATAATGGGTACCACTCTCTGATTTTTCACTGCATCCAGACTTGCATAAGTCTCGTCCTCCAGGAGTACATTCAGCTTTTCCTGCTTCACCGTTTCCGGGTCATCTCCGGAATATGGCATATATACTACAAAAATCACATCCGGATTGGCGGTAATCACATCTTCTTTTCCGAGAGAAGAACCATCCGGATTCGCCAGTGTTCCCCCAAGCTGTGTTACCATATCTCCCGCAAGAGAGTCCTGTCCATAATTGGTAAATCCGTCCTTTCCTGATTCCAGTACCAGCACGGAAGGCTTTTCCGTCTCTCCCTTTGTCTCCTCTTTCACGGTTGCTATGGTATCCTTCATTTCATTTACAATTCCTTCCGCCTTATCCTGTACATCGAAAATCTTTCCCATGTTCAGAATATCCGTATATTCATTCTCCAGAGATTTTTCTGCCACTGCCGTGTTGCTGCTGATGTATACATTCGTTCCCTTGTCAATCCATTCCTGTGCGTCTCCCAGTGTTTTGTCTCCGAAAAGAGAACTCCAGGAAAAAATCATATCCGGCTCCAGCATGGTAACGGTTTCCTTAGAGGGTGTAAATTCATCTAAATATTTCACCTTGGAAAAAGCGGATTTCTGTGCTTCGGGAACCTCATTGTCCAGACCTGCCGTGGCCGCAAGATGGTCTTCCAGCCCCAGCTCCAGCATGGTTTCTATACAGCCCTGATACACAGCCAGCACTTTTTCAGGCGCTTTTTCGTAAGTTGTGGAGTATTCCTTTCCATCTTTACCGTAAGTGGTAATCGTCAGCGGATATTCCGTCTTTTTCGTATTTTCTGTCTGTGGGTCTTCCTCTTTTGCGGAAGCACTGTTCTCTGCCTGGTTGTCTTCTTTAATACTTTCCGCGCTTCTTCTCTGTTCCTCTGTACTGTCGCTGCTGTTTCCCTGGCAGGCAGTCATTCCCATTGTCATACCTGCGGCCAGTAAAATGGCGGTCACTTTGCTGCATACTGCTTTTTTCTTCATTGTCGTACTGCTCCTTTCGCCTTTCCATCCGCGTAAACGAAAAGGCCTGCCTTTCCTGTAAAAAGAAAAACAGACCTTTTCTTCCGCAAATCCCTCGCCTGCGGTTTTATAGATGTGCACTTTTACCCGGAAGTTTCATCTTTTTCTGCCAAGCAGGTCTCCTGACTTACAGCTCCTCATCTGCTTCTGCCTTCTCACATATTTGTATGCAATGGCGTCTCTGAAGCAGACTCCCTGTTTACAGTGGCCGGACCGTCGAAGATTCTCACTTCGTTCCCTTTTCAGATAATTTCGCAAAATTATTCACTCAACAGAACCATTCTTTGTTTAAACATCCTTAATCTAACACATTCCGGCAAAAGTTGCAAGAAAGTTAAAGAATTTCGATTCCCGCCTTTTCACAGGCTTTCAATGTCTCTTCATCCCAAAGAGAGGCCTGTACCTCTCCCACATGGGCTTTTTTCAGAAGCAGCATACAAATCCGGGACTGTCCGATACCGCCGCCAATGGTCAGAGGCAGTTTTCCCTCCAGCAGCATTTTGTGGAAAGGAAGATTTCTTCTGTCATCACAGCCTGCTTTGGTAAGCTGCTCATCCAGGGCTTTTTCGTCCACACGAATTCCCATGGAAGAAATCTCCAGCGCACACTGCAGAGGTTCGTGCCAGAAGAGAATATCACAATTTAATTTCCAGTCGTCATAATCCGGCGCTCTTCCGTCATGTTTCTGCCCTGAGGCCAGCACATCTCCAATCTGCATAATGCACACGGTTTTATGCTCTTTTGTATAGGCATTTTCCCTTTCCTTTGGTGTGAAATCAGGGTATAAATCTTCCAGTTCCTGTGTGGTAATAAAAGAAACTTCTCTGGAAAGCTCTGTGTCCAAATGCTCATACTGGTATTTAATTTCATCCAGGGCATTACAGATGGCACCCACAATACGATTCACTGTATTTTTCAGGTATTCCGGATTCCGGTCTTCTCTGGTAATGATTTTTTCCCAGTCCCACTGGTCTACATAAACAGAATGCAGATTATCCAGTTCTTCATCCCTGCGTACTGCGTTCATGTCGGTGAGAAGTCCCTTACCTACATGAAAATCGTAACGGTACAGCGCCATACGTTTCCATTTCGCCAGAGAATGTACCACCTGTGCATTTACTCCTGCGTCCGGAATATCAAAGGTAACCGGGCGTTCCACGCCATTTAAGTCGTCGTTCAGACCAGAAGCCGGGTCTACAAACAGCGGCGCAGTCACCCTCTTTAATTTCAGTGCCATACACAGCTTTTTCTGCATAAGATTTTTAATGGCACCGATTGCTTCCTGCGTTTCGTATCTGGATAAACAGGACTGATAATTTTCCGGTATGATTACTTTTCCCATGTGCTTTCCTCCTGTAAGATTTTACGTTTTTATAGCATTAAAATACTATGCTTAGTTTAATACAAAAATCAGGAGATGTAAATATGGAATTTTTCCATAATTACTTTTCTATCCCCAGATAGCTGTCCTCCATTTCCGCATCTCCTTCCAGCACCACAAGCCTTTCCAGCACAATCCCCGCTTCCCCCGCGTACACGGTAATACGGTTGAGGCCTTCTTGTAATGAAATTTCCATCTCTGCCACATGCTCCTGGTTCAGCACAGCGCGCTCCCAGGCAGCGCAGTCGTTATCTCCGCCTTTATACCTGCTGTCTGTAAGCACAAGCTTTTGTATCTCGCCGGCATTGCAGGAAATGCCCACCCGCAGCTCTCCTCCGTACATCAGCGGATTAGCCGGAGATGTAAAAAGGCGCAGCCTGCCTTTCCCTGCGCTCCTGCTCCAAAGCTCATAGGTCAGAGAAGGCGCGTGCAAATCTCCATCAAAGGCAGCTGTCACAGGAAATACCTTCATACCGCTTCCATATTTCCCAAAATCCGTCAGCAAACCATATTCAGCGGCTTCGCCCTTATAGTCCCCGGCCTTTTTCTCCGCATAATTTACCGCGTCTATGGCAAAAATCCCTTTCCTGCTTATGGCTGTATGCCCAGGCAGAGCAGGCAGTTCCTCTCTTTTCGCCCTTACACACACCGGAACCTTTTCTTCCCCTGCCACCACATAAAAAGTACAAGTCTTTTCCTCGCCAGACAGTTTTTCCCTGTCCACAGTCAGGAGAACACAGTCCTGTAAAGCTGTTTTTCCCTCTTTTTCAGAAAACAAAAGCCAGTCGCAGGTTTCTTTTATTTCCCAGCAGATTTCCCCCTGTCCTCCATTGGCAATCTCCAGTCCCACTTCTTTGCTGTTCTCCTCCAGAAAATCCTCAATAACCAGAGGAGTGGGAAAATACTGATTGGTAAAATGTGCTTCTTCATCCCAGCGGGATACCACCAGTCTGGGTGTCTGGGGCAGGCGCAGGACGTGGCGCACCGGATATCTCCAGTCCTCACTGTTCCAGTTGGTAAACCCGATGTGCAGCGCCATTTCCATACCTGCCCATTTTCCTTCTGCAAATGCGGCCATCTCCTGTGCCAGCGCTTCATCCCGCTCTATGCACTGCTCCATTTTCTCTCCCATCAGATTGGCAATGGCTTTTCCCTGACGCGCATAAAGATGGTTAAATCCTGCATATAAATGCATCTGCAGCAAATTCGCAGAAGCCGCCGCCGGATAGTAAACCATACTGTAATAAGCCTCTTCACAGCGTCTTCCTTTCAGCGCTTCTCTCAGCCTTTCATTGGTTTCCTCTAATTCCTCACACCGTTTCCGCATACGGCTGCCTTCCCGGTAATGTACCGGATGATAGACTTCACTGCTGCAGGATTCCGGACGGCGCAGATGATTCAACCGGATATATTCCTCCACCACATTTTTTATGCTGTTTCGTTCTTCAGGAGAGGTTTCCGGGCCAAACTGCTGCTGAACCCATTTTTCCGTATAAGCCTTAGGGCTTTCCGGATGGGCGCTGCCCCAGGTATCAAAGTCATAGGCCATTTCCATAAAATAGTTCAGCGGGTATTCCTGAAACTTCAAATCTCCCACATTGACAATCCAGAGTTCCCGGACGCCATATGCATAGGCCTCTGTCATCTGCTCCCAGATTTTTGTAAGAGGCACTGACGCCACCCACTCATAGGAAACCGGACCGCCATGGTAATCCAGATGATAATACATGCCAAAGCCGCCCTTGCGGCTTCTCTCCTCCTCTTTTGGCAGAGCGCGCATATTGCCGAAATTATCTTCGCAGAGCAGCAAAGTAACACCCTCCAATTCTTCAAAGTGTTCCAGTCCTTCTGCCTGGTTGTCCCCGAAATAATAATCTTCCACTTCCTTATACACAGCAAAGAGCTGTGGAATCTCTTCTTCCTCCTGCAGATATTCCCGAATCAGAGTTCTCTGGTCCGTCAGAATGTCCTTCAGCACCCGGATATTGTCCGCCACAGAAGCCTCTCCCATCATCTTGCTGTCTCTTTCTCCTCTCATGCCAATGGTGGGAAATACATGATGTCCCCTGCTGCGCAGAAGCCCGTCTTTCCAGTATTCCAAAAGCCCTTCCCGGTTACTTAGATAACTCCAGTCCCTGCCGTATTTCTCTCCTTTTACCATGTCCCATTCCTCACTGGAACGCATACACGGCTCATGGTGGGACATGCCGATATAAATTCCATAGGAATCTGCCAGTTCCATAGACTGCATTCCCGGCCCGTCCACCAGGAAAGAAGACGTCCACATGGCCGGCCACAGGTAATTTCCCTTCATGCGCAGAAGATATTCAAACACCTTGTCATACATCTCTGCTGTAAAGCCGCCGAAATGCGAAAACGTCCAATTCCCAAAACAGGGCCATTCATCGTTAATAAAAAATCCTCTGTATTTCACAGACGGCTCTTTGGAAATCCGAGGTTGTTCCGGCACTGACAGACACAACTGCTTTTCCTTATTCTGTAATTTCTCTTCGTCTTCTGTACTGCATAAAAATACTTTTTCATAAGAAGGGGCTTTCACATCTCCCCAGTAATGGCAGGGAGACACTCCCAAAATCTCTGACAGATGAAACAGCCCGTATATGGTTCCCAGGCGGTCACTTCCATATATGACCAGACAATTTTCTATGCCCAGAACCGGCCTGTCTGCGAGAAAAAAGCCATATACCTCTCGCTTTCCTCTGACCTTTGCCAGGGCAGGAAACTGCTTCTCCAGCCATAGGGAAACCTCCCCTTTGTCTGCAGAAAGCGCAAGAATCCCCTGCTCATAGAGCCCTCTCTCCCCTGTAACCAGCGGACAGCAGCCAGCCACCGTTTCCACATCTTTTGCCACCTTCTCTGCAATTCTTACAATTCCCTTCTCCTTTTCAGCCGGAATACAAAAAACCATTTCTTTTTCTCTGGAAAATTCTACCATGCTCCTACATCCTCCCGTATACAGAAAGAGGGCCGCGCATAACCCTCAAGTTCTCCTGATTCTTATGCGGCAGCCCCTTACTCTGCGTATTGCTCTTTCTTAATAACCTAATGTATCTTTTGTTCTTTCAAAGATTTCATTTGCCTGGTCTACATATTTGGTGCTTCCCTTGCTCTCACAATCTGCCACATAAGCATCCCAGTCTTTGTCTAAATCTCTCTTGCCGGAAATGAATTCCAGTGCTGCGGTATTGACATAGTCCATGAGAGACACCTTAATCAGGTTCATCTCTTCTTTCTCCAGCTCATCAGCCAGTACCGGAGGCATCAGTTTTGCATTTTCCTTATTGGCGTCAATTCTTTCGTTCCACTCTTTCTCACCTTCTGAGAATTTGGAGTACTGTAACTCCTTGGAACCGCCGTATGCGAACACACCGCCGCCGAAACCGTAGTCTACGTTTAACTGTTTTTCCGCACCTGGATTAATGCCGTTAAAGTAAATATCCGGATTCAGTGTAATGGTACCGTTTGCATCTTTGGTATAAGTTTCTCCTTCTACACCCCACAGACAGAGTGTCTGACCTTCGTCAGAGTACCACAGCCAGTCAATGAAACGCAGCATTTTAATGAATTCTTTTTCGCCCAGTTCTTCCAGCGCATTGGTAGTAATCATAATACCATTCTCAAGACGTCCTGCATAACTGGATAATTTCATCTGTCCTTCCGGACCTCCCGGTGTTGTCATAAAGTATAAATCAGCGCCGTCTACCTGCATCTTGTTCTGAGACTGAATATCTGCAACCTGCTGATAGTTTACTGTCAGCACATAGGATTCGCCTCTGTAGAATTTCGCCTGTGCCTGTGCACTGTCCTGTGTAAAGGTCTCCGGGTCTAAAATTCCTTCTTCATACATTTTGTTAAACAGTGTCAGATATTCTTTGTACTCGTCTGTGGTATCTGCAAAGTAAAATTCATTCTTGTCAAAGTCAAATTTCATACCGTCCTTTAATCCCCAGTCACCGCCGTCCTGGGAATTACCGCCGGTTACACCATACACGCTTGCTGCCAGGTTCATGGTACAGCCAAACTGATACTGGTCAGACCATACATAATCGCTGCCTGTATACTCTTTTACTTTCTTTAATGCCTGATAAAAATCTTCCCAGGTCCAGGTAGGCTCTGTAGACATGTCCACACCTGCTGCCTCGAAAACATCCTTACGGATAAGGAAAGAATAGCCGCCTGCTGTGGTCTCCCACATACCCGGAAGTCTGTAATATTTTCCGTCAGAGGCCAGAATCTGTTTCAGGTCATCTTCCAGGCCCCATTCTTCCACACATTTCTGGTAGTTCGGCATATACTGTACCCAGTCACTGATAGCCACAACCTGTCCACTGTCTTCGTATGCCTTGGAATCATAGATTTTGGGTACAATATACGGTGCGTTTCCACTATTTACAGACGCGGATACCTTATCGTTGTAGTCTGTTCTTGCAACCGTAGTCAAGTCAAAGGTTACGTTTGTCTTCTCTTCAATTGCGCTCCAGAGCAGCCAGTCGTCCTGCATTGGATAGTTTTCATGGTCAGAAAACATCATAGAATATGTCACCGGTTCGTCAGAATGGAAGGTTTCTCCCTCTCCGTAGGTGTAGTCCAAATCCTTGTCGGCTTCTTCTGCGGACATTGTAGGGCCATCTTCTCCCTTAGAGCTGCTGTTTCCGCCGCAGCCTGCAAGTGTAGTGCCTGCCATAAGCAGACTCAGTGTCAATGCAATCACTCTTTTTTTCATTTACTCTTTCCTCCTCTTATTTTTCAACGGACTGTCCTGCCCGTTTCATTAACCTTTTACTGCACCGATTGTCATACCCTGTACAAAATATTTCTGTACAAATGGGTAGACACAGATAATCGGAATGGATGTCAGCACCATGGTTGCTGATTTTAAAGTCGCCTGTACACTGCTGGCCTCTGCAGAACTTCCGATTTCCGTATTGTTTGCCCCTTCTACCAGCTGTCTTACCCAAAGAGCAATGGGCCATTTATCTCTGGAATCCAGGTACATCATAGGTGCAAACCATTCGTTCCACATACCTACCATATAGAACAGAGCCATAGTTGCCAGAATCGGTTTGGACAACGGAAGAATAATCTTTACAAAAATACCGTACACGCCCATACCATCAATGGAAGCCGCTTCCTCCAATTCTTCCGGCAGCCCTGCGAAGAAGGACTTCATAACCAGAAGGTTGAAAGTGCTGATAGCGCCCGGAAGAATAATAGCAAGCATACTGTCCTGCAGCCCCAGCCACTGTGTTACCAAAATATAGTTCGGAATAATACCGCCTGTAAAATACATAGTGAATACCACAAACGGTGTAAAAAACTTATTCAGCCGCAGTCTTGGTTTGGACAGCGGATAAGCCAGCAGCGCGGTACCGATAACCGAAATAAGCGTTCCTACCACAGTATAAAGAATGGTATTTCCGTAATATTTAAAGAAAGAATCATCTTTTAAAAGGTACTTGTAAGTATCCAGTGTAAAATCTACCGGAAAGAAGGTAACCTGGCCTGCGCTTACTGCCGCATCGCTGCTGAAGGACTGTGCAACCAGATATACAAATGGATATAAGGTAATAAACAGTATAAGAATCATAAGAACTGTATTAAATACCTGAAAAACTCTGTAAGATTTTGATGGTTTTATACTATTCATGTTTGCACTCCTTTCTACCACAGGGATGTTTCTGTAAGTTTCTTGGACAGGAAGTTGGCTATACTAACCAGTATCAGCCCCAGAAGACCTTCAAACAAACCTACTGCAGACGCATAACTGAAGCTTCCCTGGCTGATACCCATTCGGTATACCAAAGTACCGATGATGTCGGCTCTGCTCTGTGTCATTGGATTGTACAAAAGCAAGATTTTCTGCATATTTCCTGAGGTTACAATGCCTCCGATATCCATAATCAAAAGCGTCATAATGGTTGGCAGGATTCCCGGTATGGTAACGTGAAGAGCCTGCTTGAATTTGTTGGCCCCGTCCATGGAGGCTGCCTCATAAAGTTCGGTATTAATACCGGTCATGGCTGTCAGGTAAAGAATGGTGCCCCAGCCAAGCGCCTGCCATACACCGGAAAGGATATAAATGGCATCGAACCATCCGGGTTCTGACATAAATGCGATTTTGTCTCCGCCTAAAGAAGCAATGAGCTGGTTAATGGGACCGTTAGAAGCCAGAAGTTCTTTCACCATACCGCACAGCACAACAAGAGAAATAAAGTGAGGCAGGTAGGAAACCGTCTGTACCGTCTTTTTCCACCATTTCTTTCTGATTTCATTTAAAAGCAGGGCAAAAATCAGGGTTGCCGGGAAACGTACCAGAAGGTATCCGATACTTAACCGCAGGGTGTTCCAGAAAGCCTGCCAGAAATCCGGGTCTGTGAGAAACTGTTCAAAATAACGGAATCCCACCCAGTAATCACCTAAGATATTGGAACCGCCCCGGTAACGGCGAAAGGCAATGATGTTTCCGATTACAGGTATGTACTTAAAAATTACATAGTAAAGAATGGGAATTACCAGAAAGGAATACAGTTTCCATTCTTTTCTTACATGTCTCAACAGGGAATGTTCCTTGTATTTGACTTTAGGCTGCTTTTTTTCTTTTGTTTTTGTCATATCAGCACCACGTCTCCTTCCTCTTCTCTTAATAAATCGTTCTGTGCTTCTCATCCGGAATCATGCTCTTGCGGTAAAAATAGGAATTAATCTGGTCCCGCCATTCCTTTGCATGCTCTTTCTGATGTGCCAGACGTTTCTGCACTCGCTCAAAAACTTTTGTTTCTATTTTTCCTTCCAGGGAATCCCAGAGGTCTGCCATATAGGCCGCCTCTTCGGCGCCTTCAAAATGTGTGTCGTAAATATGCTGAATCATGGTCTTCCCTGTCTTCAGCTGATAGGTGTACGGAACATAGTGGAAAAACAGCAGAAGTTCTTCCGGACAGGTCTGCACATTTTCATACATGGAAGCATTTGGCTCCCGATACTGCTGTGCGTAACCGGTTCCTTTTTTACCCCGGCAAACTCCCATCCCCAGGTGGTCGGCCCGGTGGTAAGTGCCCCATCGGTCATATTCGTAGCCGTCTACATTGGGACCATAGTGGTAATTGGGGTTTACCATCCAGCCGATTCCCAAAGGAGAGGTATACTTTTCATAAGTCTTCCAGGACATCATCAGCATTTGCAAGATCTTTTCCTGTACTTCCCTGTCATGACCAAAGGTACAGACAATCCATTCTTTCGCTATCTCTTCTGCGGAAAGGGAGGTGTTGAAACACAGTCTGCCGAATCCGAAGAAATTGGCTGCCGCCAAATCATGCCCTGTCCAGTTCTCGTCATTTCCGGTGTTGACCACTGCTGCGATTCCGCAATTGGTGTTTCCCATGGTTTTTCCTGTCACAATGTCTTCCACCGTATCCCTGTCTTCCTGACAGTAAGTACGGAACTTTAACACTTCCTGAAACATGGGAATGAGGTAACAGACATGTCTCTGCTGCCCTGTATACTCCTGTGCAATCTGTACTTCCAGCATTTCATTGGTCTTTTCCATACCTCCGAAAAGCGGGGATACCGGCTCTCTTACCTGGAAATCCATAGGCCCGTTTTTCACCTGCAGGATAACATTTTCCCTAAACTGTCCGTCCAGAGGCCTGAAGTTGTCATATCCTGACCTGGCACGGTCTGTTTTCCGGTCTCTCCAGTCCTGCTGACAGTTGTAAACAAAACACCGCCAAATAATCTTTCCATGATAGGGAGCCACGGCATCAGCCAGCATGTTGGCTCCGTCTGCATGGGTTCTTCCGTAAGTGAAAGGCCCCGGTCTTCCCTCGGAGTCAGCCTTTACCAAAAAGCCGCCCAGGTTGGGAAGTCTGGTATAGAGCTCCTGCATTTTATCGTTCCACCACTGCTGCACCGCTTCCTTACAGGGATCTGCGCTGTCCAGATTTCCCAATTCCATAGGCGCTGCAAAGTTCAGACTCAAAAACAGCTGAATTCCGTAAGTCTCAAAGATTTCGCTCATCTGCTGCAGTTCCTTCTGGTAAACCTCATCAATCAGCCAGGTTGCCCGGTCTTTCACGTTCACATTGTTAATCACCACTCCGTTGATTCCCACAGAAGCTGCCAGTCTGGCATATTCTCTGGTTCTTTCATTTACCAGAATTTTATTGTCTTCAAAGAAAAACGAGTTTCCCGAATACCCTCTTTCAATGGAACCGTCCATGTTGTCCCAGTGATTCAACATTCGGAGGGGAGCGGAAGGCTTCTCTGTTTTTTCTTCCGCTGAAAACTCTTCTTGGGTCTGCAGCATACGGATACAGGCGAAGCTGCCGTAAAGCAGTCCCTTTTCCCCTTGGGAAGTCACAGTCAGTCTGCCGTCCCGGCACTGTATTTTATACCCCTCTTCTCCCAGAGCATTATCCTGCTCCTTTTTCAGAAGAATTCCTGCTTCCTCTTCCTGTCCGGTGATTCCCATATCCATACCGCAGATTTCTTTCACTGCTCTTTGCAGTTCTGTCACAGCGGCTTCTATGGTCTTTCCCCATGTATCTGCATAAATCTTGCTGCCATTCCAGGGTATTTTCAACGTATGGTTTTCTTTATAAGACAGCCATGCACTTTCATATCCCATCTCTTTTCCTCCTGCTGCTTTTGTTCAACTTTCACGGATTTATTTCATTTTTCCTGTTATGTTGTACACTTTTTTGCTTTTCTAAGATATATTATAGGTGATATTTTTCTCTGGCACTCACCTATTATTGCCAAAATTTATGCAGATATTGCGTGATGTTTTGAGGTACTGCGCAAATATTGTGCAGATTATTTACTTTTCGCCCTGTTTTTTAAAGCAAAACCAGCGGAAATCAAAGCTGCTGCCCGGAAGAAAGACAAAACTGACGGTTTTTGTCCCATATACCGGTTTTAAGACAAACTCCTGTGTTTCCTGTCCTCCTGCAAATTCCAGCATCTGCCGTTCTTCCTTTCCATCACTGATAAACCGCACAATGATGGTATTTTTCTCCAGAGGTGTGGAGCCGCACAGAATCAGTTTTCCTGCCCCTTGGTCTCCGAATTCCAGATTTTCAAATTCTATGGTTACATTATTTCCGATTTTGCAGATAGCCTCCTCCTGTCTTTCAAAACTATCCCCGTAAATCCGGTCGCACTCTGTCACCGGCACCTGCTGCCATGCCCGGTTGTACTTCTTAAACCGGAATCCTTTTATATGAAGCTTCTCTTTTACCACAAAGCAGATTCCCGTAACGCCTTTCAACCGTTTGTTCAGCTTATAGACTGCCTCCTGGTACACATTCCACATCTTTGGCTTCTGATAAATCACATCCGCAATCAGCTCTCCGCCTTCTTCCGGAATCCCCTCATAAATCTGAATTTCATAAGGGTCATCCGTAAGAGCAAAAATAGGAAGGATAATTTCGTCTGAACCGTAAGGGCCAAAATCAATATCCCGAAAGCCTACCTGGCTCTCCCCGTCTCTGGCTGTGGCAACCCCGTGCTCATTGCCGTTTCCGATATCGCCTTTGCTGTAGTTGTAAAGTCCGGCGCTGACAAACTCATAGGGATTGGTAAAAGCCGTTCCCAGTCCGCTTATCATAAACTCCAGCTGAGAAATAATTCGTATCTTATCGGTTCCGCATTTGGACATACAGCGCAGACGGAAGGAGCCGTCACTCTTGGCCCGCACCTTCACTTTCCGTCCATCCGGCTCAATTTCTGCGATTTTCAGCGGAATACCTCCGTCATCCACCACACTCCAGAACACTTCCCGGTCTGTGGCATTTTCCGGGCAGAGATAAGCCTGTACCTCCGTTTCCAGATTTTCTGCATACAAATGCAGACCATTGCTGCTCACCATGCGGATATTGCGCACAGGAATTTCTTCTATAGGAACCGGTTTTTCTTTTGTCAAATCTTCCCCTGCCAGATAAGCCAGAGGACTGATACCTTCTCTGACCTCTGCCTGTACCACAGGTATGGATACCACCGCAGGTTTCAGTCCCGGCGCAGTAACCGTCAGCTTCAATACTCCCGGCTCACATCCTGCCTTGCACACAGCCAGCAGTTTTCCGGAAAACAGACGTCGGCTGTAATCTTTATATCCATCGGTATCCGTGCTGTCGCCATTGTCCGTACCAGCCAGTGCGCCTGCACCTTCCACAGAAATATGCACCCGGTTGTTGGCATTTTCCACAGGATAACCGTTTTTATCTTTTACGGAGATCTCTGCAAACAGCAAATCCTCTCCATTTGCCTTCAGCTCCTCACGGTCGCATTTCACACAGAGCTCTGTGCCTTCTCCAAAAGAATACCGCACTTCCTTTGCAATGATTTTTCCGGTCTCATCACAGGCAATAGCACAGATTTCTCCTTCCTTATAAGGAAGCTGCCAGTGGCCTGTAAGGTCTGTGCCGTGTTCATGGTCAATAGAAAAGGTTCCCTGGGTCTTTCCGTTGAAGAAAACCTCCACAACCGGGGCATTGGAGCATACCCGCAGGTCAATAAACTGCCCTTCGTTGAAATCCCAGTACGGGAAAATATGTACCATGGGGTTTTCCCGGTAATCCGTCCAGCCCGCCTGATAAATATAATAGGCATCTTTTGGAAATCCTGCAGTATCTATCTGACCAAAGTAAGAATTTCTGGTGTGATACGGCGTAGGCTCTCCGATATAATCAAACCCGGTCCACACAAATTGCCCGCAGGAAAATTCGTGGTCTCTTTCTGCCAGCAGGCAGGCTTCCGTAGACTCTGCTCCCCAGCTTGTGGTGGAGTTTCCCAAAGAAGAACACTGCTCATCTTCATCGGCCAGCACAGACTGCTGGTAAGGGAAATGGTAAATTCCACGGCTCTGTACAATGGACCCCGTCTCGCTGCCGTAAAGAATCCAGTCCGGATGTTCTGCATGGTGTTTGTCGTAATATTTTTCTCCATAATTATAGCCTGCAATTTTTACAATATCTGCACACTTCTGCGCATTTTCCCAGGGCATATAATTAGAACCAATGGTAATGGCTGCATTCTTTTTCGGGTCATATTTCTCTACTTCGTCCATCAGTATTCTGGTCCACTCCTGGCCCTTTTCACTGATATGGGTATCATAAATCTCATTTCCGATACTCCAGAGAATCAGACTTGGGTGATTCCGGTCTCTCTTCACCCAGGATTTTATGTCCCGTTCATACCACTGCGGGAAAAAACGGGCGTAATCATAAGGTGTCTTGGAAGATTCCCACATATCAAAGGATTCCGATACGATTAAAATTCCCATCTCATCTGCCATTTCCATAAGGTCAGGAGCGGGCATATTGTGGGAAGTCCGCACTGCATTGACCCCCATGTCCTTTAAAATTTCAAACTTTCTTCTCATGGCCTGGCTGTGGTAAGCTGCTCCCAGACAGCCCAAATCGTGATGTTCACAAACACCCTGCAGTTTCACCTTTCTGCCGTTTAAAAGAAATCCTTTGTCCGGGTTAAACCCAAGGGTACGAAAGCCTACCGTCTGTATCTGGCTGTCCAGGATTTCTTCGTCTCTTTTCAGCCTTACCCGCAGTTCATAGCAGTGGGGATGTGCAATGTCCCAGACAGCCGGGTCTTGTACCGTACACTGAAAGAGAACTTTGCTCTCTTTGTCTGCTTCTGTACTTTTTTCATTTCCCGTGAGCATGCTCCACGCTTCTGTGCCCTTTCGCCGCAGCGCATAGTCCAGCGTAAGATTTCTGCCCACAATTTCCGTCTCGATTTCCACATTCCAGCAGTTGTTTTCCAGAAGTTTTCCACTGAAATAGATACCGTCAGACACAAGATGTTCCCTGCCTCTGGTTTTCAGCCATACATCACGGTAAATCCCTGCCCCGGAGTACCAGCGGCTGTTGGGCGCCTGGAAGTTTGCGGATACCAGAAGTTCATTTTCTCCATTCTGCAGAAATTCTGTAATTTCCACCTCAAACGTGGAATATCCGTATTTCCACTGACAAACTTCTTTTTTGTTTACATAAAGGGTACTGTCCATGTAAATACCGTCAAAGCGCAGAACTACCTGCTCCCCTTCTTTCTTTTCCCAGGAAAACTGCTTTCTGTACCAGCCAGTTCCGTCCTCATACAAGTCCTGTGCCTGATAAATCAGCCAGTCATGGGGAATTCCCACAGGCTGAAAATCCTCTTTGCGTGTTTCCATTTCCTCTAAAGAAGTATGCAGCGGCTGCTTGCTGAACTCCCAGTTATCGTTAAATAATCTCATATGCCTAACGCTCCCTTCTTTCTGTTTCTCTGCAAAACGGCCCTGCCGGCAGTCCCGCCCGGTTGTACAGAAGTTCTTTTCCCGGCGCGGATTTCCATGCATACCGCACTGCTTTTACCGTTTCTGTATCTTGACATTTCAGTATCACCCGGTTTTCGCAAACCAGTCCCGGTACGCTCTGTATGTTTCCTTTTTCATCCATGATTTCAAAAACCTGTTCCAGCGTCTTTCCCTGAGGCTCCAACGCATTCCCGTCTCTGGTATCAAACTGTAGTATCCAATCTCTTTCCTGCTGTTTTATCTCCTCCAGTACAGGGCCTTCCCATACCACATTTTCTTTATAAATCAAGCTCTGCGCCGCCAGAAAGGCTCTTCGGGCCACCCCTTCTTTATTCAATGGGTGCAGGTCATAATCTTCTCCCAAATCCAGATTCACGGTCACCGCCGTGTCACAAAGTTCTCCTGCCCGGCTCTGTGCCTGCCGGATTTTCGGCCAGGCCTCTCCCGGCGCAATATCCACATCACAGTTTGGAAGCTGGATAATGATAAAGGGCAGCTTTTCCTGTTTCCAGTGCGCTCTCCAGTCCCTTATCATGTTTTTTAAAAGTGCTTCATAAGAATCCGGCGCCACGTCATTGGATTCTCCCTGATACCAGACCGCACCTTTTACCGTATAGGGCAGACAGGGGGCCGTCATTCCCTGAAACATGACCGAAGGTATACGGCTGAAGAAAATCAGTTCCTGTCCCGGCTGGGACACCGCCCGAATCTGGCAGTCCCAGGTTCCTTCCAGAGGAATGCGCACTCCCGTCTTTGTCACAAGTTCATAGGCCTTTTCCGGCGTTACCCTGCCATTTCCTTCCCGCACCACAAGGCGGATTGCAATTTCATTTTTTCCCTTTTTCAAAAGTCCTTCGGGAATCTGGTAGCGGCGGGGCGGGTAGAGGGGAGCCGTCTCCCCCAACAAAGGCTTGTCTGCCCTGGGGGGGGGGTTAGCGGTAGCCTGTCTCACCTACCATTACTCCGTTGATATAAGTCTTATCGCTTTCTGTCAAAGTCCCCAGACGCAAAAGCCCGGCCTCACCTGCGCCTTCCGCTATCTCAAACTCTCTTTTCAGCCATACCAGACCGGAAAAATGATCCAGTCCCTGGTCTGCGAAAATCCCCGGAACCTGCAGTTTCTGCCAGGGCGCCTCTGCCGTCTTTGTTTCCTGCTCTGCAAGAGCCTCGTGCCACTGCTTCTCCCGCTCGTCCTGTCCTTTCTGATACTGTTCCCGAAAGCCTTTGTCCCGGTAATACGCGGTCTTTGCCAAAAGCTCCGGGTAATCCTGCAGCCCCTCTCTGCTTGTCCAGGCCTCTGCCGGAGTTCCTCCCAGACTGGTATTGATGATTCCTACCGGTATCTTATATTTTTCTTTCACAAATTTTCCGAAAAAGTAGGAAAAGGCAGAAACATCCTGTAATTCTTCTCCCATGCAGGTATGCCAGGCCCCTTCCCGGTGGTCCTCAAGCGGCGCAGTAAACTCTGCGTCTTCCACAGCCTTATAAACGAAAATCCCCGGACATCCTCCTTTTGCAAATTCCTCCGGATAGCGCTCCTGTACCCGGTTCATAGGCAGTTCCATATTGGACTGTCCTGCGCAGACAAACACATCTCCTACATACACCGGTGTCACTTCCTGCATTTCTGTGCCTGCCTGCAGCTTTAATGTAAACGGACCGCCCGGCAGCAGATTTTCCAGGTATGCTTCAAAGCGTCCCTGCGCGTCTGCCAAAGCGCTTCCATTCTTTCCCTGTAACTGAATCTGCACCTCCTGTCCCGGGTCACACCAGCCCCAGACTCTGGTTTTCTCTCCCCGCTGCAGGACACAGCCCTTCTGCAGCAATTTCGGAAGCCTGATTCCATATGTACTCATATATTCCACACTCCTTTAACCTCTTCTTTGTCTTACCTTTTCCCTTTCCGGCATAGTTTTTCCATTTTCTCTATCATATCCTGTTTCTGTCTGATACACCGCTGAAATCTTGCCTCTTTCTGTGCATTTCTTGCTTTTTTCTGCTGAAATATATTTAGTTTTTGTGCAAAACGGCAAAGTAGACGATTATCCTGCCTTATGGTAAAATAAATAACAGACAGAAACAAACGGAGGTAAAAAAATGGCTATTACAGTGAATATTTATTACAGCGGAAAAAATGGAAATGCGAAAAAATTTGCAGAAGAAATGATTGCAAACGGAGTGGTGGATGCTATTTGTGCAGAAGAAGGAAATCTTCGATATGAATATTTTTTTCCCATGAAGGATAAGGAAACCGTGCTTTTAATTGACAGTTGGAAAGACCAGCATGCATTAGATGTTCATCATGGCTCCCCTATGATGACAAAAATTGCAGAACTTCGGGAAAAATACGACTTACATATGAAAGTAGAACGTTATATATCTGAGGAATCCGGTATTCCGGAGGCAGATAAGGCTTTTATAAAAGAGTAATCTTTCGGGAAAGATTACTCTTTAGAAACAAACAGCTTATTTCTGTATTCGCTGGGCGAACATCCTTTCATGGTCTTAAATGTCCGGTTAAAGGCGCTGATAGAGGAAAAGCCTGACTGCATGGCAATGTCCGTCACACTGAGCACAGTGGTATAGAGCAGCTCCTCCGCTTTAGTAATCCGTCTCTCGTTCAGATATTCATAGAACGTCATATCCATACACTGTTTGAAAATTCTGGTGAAATGGAATTTGGAAAACCCACTGACAGACGCCACCTCTTCCAGCGTAATATTTTCCTGATAGTGCTGGTTGATGTAATTACAGGCTCCCATAACAGTCTCCATATACTCCTTATGCTTCGTCGCCTGACCGTCCGACACAATCTCATTTTTCTCATACAGCCCTTCCATAACCACTCTGCCCAAAGTCACAAACATTTCAATCAGCTGGGCATAGATAAGGGATTCCCGAAACGTCTTCTTCTCATCATATTCCGTCACAATCCTGTCCATTCTGCTCCGCACAAATTCATACAGTTTTTCGTCCTTTGCATCATAAGGAATATACACAATGGGAGGCAGCAAAGCCAGCAGGGTCTCCATTTCCTTTACTGAATACAGCAAAGAAGCACTGAACTGCAGGATAATTCTTTTGCCTGTTTCCGGTGCTTTCAGACTGTGGAGTACTCCGGTATTAATAATAATTACATCATTTTCTCTAAGTTCATAATTTTCCTTGCCTGCGCAGACCGTATAACCATTTTCCACAGGCATAATCATCTCAATCCCGGTGTGCCAGTGTTCAGGATAATCCTCATATTCATCATTATGAAACAGCCGGATTCCCAGAGAATCTCCGTAGTTAATGGTTTCATACATTCCGTCTAATATTTCTATCATCGTTTCTTCCACCACCTTTTTCTGCTGCCATGATTGTAACATACTTTCTTATGTTGTACCAACATATTATTGCAAATAGGCTTTTAGTTCCTGTACCTTTGTGCCCGGATAATGAAATCTCACAGATTTACCTATATAAAAAGCAGGATATCTGTTTCCAGATTTCCTGCTCCATACTTTTATACACAAACGGTCCGCCTGTATAACATCATTTACAATAGTCCACATGAAAGCTGTCTTAAATACTGTCTTCCAAATCCGAAATCATAATATCCAGCGCTGTAATGCCGCCTTCTGCTGTATACCAGACAGCCGGATGCTCCAGATACACCAGATGTCCGTTTTTATAAGCGTCGGTTCCCATAATCAGTTCATTTTCCATGATTTCTTTTGCTGTCTGTGCCCCGTCTGCCCCAATAGCGCTGTCCCGGTCCATAACAAAAATGTAGTCCGGATTTTTCTCTACAACGGTTTCAAAGGAAGCCTCATTGCCATGGGTAGAAGTGCTTTCTGTGGCTGTGAGATTGTCAAAGCCCACTTCCACACCAATCATAGAGCATCTTCCGTCATTACCCATCAGGTTAAAGCTGCCGCTTGTCGTCATACCCACCAAAGCTGTTTTTCCCTTTGCTTTTTCAGCCAGCGCCGCAATTCTTTCGTCAAATCCTTCTGTTTTTTTCTGCACTTCATCTTCCAGACCAAACATAGAAGCAATGGTTTCTGCATTCTTTTTCACGCTTTTTACCACACCCAAATCACTGTCGGTAGAAAGATACACTACAGGCGCAATTTCGCTTAAAGCATCATAGGAGGAAGCCAGGCGTCCGCCAATAAAGATAACATCCGGGTCACACTCCATGACCGCTTCCATATCCGCCTCTTTGATTGTTCCCAGATTTGTCACCTTGTCATTATCCACATAATCTGTCAGGTAGTCCAAAGACGTAGTCGCAGAGCCGACTACACGGTCTCCCAGGTCCAGATTGTCCAGAATATCCAGTGACGCCATATCCAGCACAGCAATTCTTTCCGGGTCATACGGCACCTCTAAATCCACCTCTTCCTGATTGGCATTCAGAGATTTAATCGTAATACTTTCAGGTGTCTCTGTTTCTTTTGCCGTTACCCCTGACGTTTCTGCTGCTGTTTCTTTCGTGTCCTTCTGTGTGTCCTCGCTCTGTCCGCAGGCTGTCAGTCCCACAGCCATCACTCCTGCCAGTAATACACCTGCAAATTTTTTCATTCTTTGTCTCCTTTTCTCTGTTATTTCTCGTTGATAGTTAATAATAGATACACAATGGTTTCCCTTCGATTTCCATAATCTCAAAGTCCACCTGATAAATTTCCGAAAGCACCTCTTTTTGAATCACTTCTTTTACGGTTCCGTACTTTGCGATTTTTCCGTTTTTAAAAGCACAGATATAATCGGAATAGAAAGAGGCATAATTAATTTCATGAAGCACCAAAATCACGGTTTTTCCCAGTTCATCACTTAATTTTCGCACCATTTTCATCATGTTGGTAGCATGATAAATATCCAGATTGTTGGTGGGCTCATCTAAAAGCACATACTGGGTATCCTGGGCAATAACCATGGCAATATAGGCTCTCTGCCGCTGTCCGCCGGAAAGTTCGTCCAGAAAACGGTCTTCAAATTCTTTTAATTCCATATAATCGATAGCCTGGTCGATGATTTCCCTGTCCTTCGGGGTAAGTCTTCCGCCTGTATGAGGAAAGCGTCCGAAGGCAACCAGCTCTTTCACCGTCAGTTTCATCTGGATATGGTTGCTCTGTGTGAGAATCGCAAGATGTTTGGACAGTTCCCTGCTTTTCCAGTTCTCCAGACTTTTTTCCTCTAATTCTATCAGCCCTTCATCCTTTGCAATCAGCCGGGAAATCATACTCATAACCGTAGACTTTCCTGCCCCATTAGGTCCAATCAGGGCTGTCACCTTTCCCTTATGAATCTCAAAGGATACGGAATCCACCACGGTTTTCCCGTCATATTCTTTCTTCAGTTCCTGAATTTTCACTGTCTGACACCTCCTCTTCTCAGCAGAAGATACAGGAAATAAATTCCTCCTCCTACTGTAATAAATACGCTGACCGGAACTGCGTATACAAATACCTGTTCCACAATCATCTGCCCGCCTACCAGTACAATCATGCCAAAGAGGGCAGACCCCAGAATCAGCTGGGAATGTCGGTAAGTCCGCATAAGCTGCCGGGATAAATTGGCAATAATCAGTCCCAGGAAGGAAATCGGTCCTACCATAGCTGTGGCTACGGCAATACAAAGGGCTACTCCCAGCAGAAGTTTGCGGATGGCACGGTCATAGTCCACTCCCAGATTAATGGCCTGGTCCCGCCCCAGTGTCAGCACATCCAGAAGCGCCAGTTCCCTGCGAAGCCAGAATATAATCATTCCCAGAAGCACCAGAGAGAACAGAATAATCTCCGAATTTACATTACTGAAGCTGACCACCAACGTTGCCAGAAGGCTGTCGTATTCATTGGGATCCATCACCCGGATAAGCGTGCTCTGAATACTTCCGAAAAAGGATGTCAGCACGGTTCCGATAAGCAGAACATACAGAATGTTGTTCTTGGTTTTCTTAAAAAGATAACTGTAAATCACCGTAGCCGCTATGCCCATCAGTGTCAAATCTACGGCAAAGGAAACATTGGCGTTTACCACCAGAAAGCTTCCTGAGCCTGCCACAAAGACCACAGCCGTATGAATCAGCGTATACAGGGAATTCATACCCAAAAGGCAGGGTGTTACAATGGTATTGTTGATAATGGACTGAAAGACAATAGACGCGCCCCCGATTGCAAAGGCTGTAATCAGCATGACAATCAGCTTGGGAATCCGGATTTTCATGGCGTAGCGAAACAGCCTTTCATTGGAAAAAGAAACATCCACAGTCAGATAGGCTGCTGCCGCCACTGCAACCAACAGCAGCATAAGGAACAGCTTTCTTTTATTTGCTTTATGCACCGCACTGCCCATGTCCAGTCCCTCCTTTTCCCAGCCGAATAGCTTTTCTTCCGTTTTTCAGACGGTATAACAGCAGTAAAATAAACAATATGCTGCCCAGACTTCCCACAATCAGTTCTATAGGAAGTTCGTAAGGCATAATCACCACTCTTCCGATGATGTCGCACACCAGAACAAACAAAGCTCCGAAAAGCGCAGTATCGATTAAAGTCCCCCGAATCTTGTCCCCCTTAAACATGGCTACAATGTTTGGAACAATCAGACCGATATAGGAAATCGAACCTACCACAACCACCACAGACGCCGTAATCATAGCCGCAATGGTAATTCCCATAAAGAGCACAAGATTATAGGGAATTCCCAGGTTTTTAGAAAAATCTCTTCCCAGCCCCACAATGTTAAAATGATTGGCAAAGACAAAAGCCAGAATCACCAGAGGCACGGTCATGTACACAATTTCATACCGTCCTCTGAGCACCATGGAAAAATGCCCTACCAGCCAGGTAGATAACGCCTGGGTCATTTCATACTTGTATGCCAGAAAATTCGTAAGTCCTCCAATGACGTTTCCGAACATAATTCCCACAAGCGGAACCAGAACCACATCTTTAAATTGTATTCGCTGGATAAACCAGACAAAAATCCAGGTTCCCAGAATTGCTGCTGTAAAGGCAAAAAACGCTCTTCCCCACAATGTGGAATTGGGAAGAAACACTAGGGCCAGCAAAATTCCAAACTGCGCAGAGGAAATCGTAGCCCCCGTAGATGGGGATACAAATTTATTCATACACAGCTGCTGCATAATCAACCCTGCGGTGCTCATACCGATTCCGGTACACAAAATCGCCAAAAGCCGCGGTATTCTGGAAATCAGAAATACTTTCCATACTTCCGGTTCTCCTGTAAGCAGAGAGGATAAATCTGTATCAATGACACCGATGAACAAAGATACCACAGCCAGCACTGCCAGAACCGAAAATAAGAGAATCGTTGATAAATGTTTTCTTATCATGACACCTCCCGTTGTTTTCATCCGCGCTTTTGTTAGCTGAGGCTAACCCAGACTCAAAAAAATTTTGCCCGGTTACGCGGTTCGTGGATAACTATACACAATCCGGCCCCTCCGTGCAATACCTTACTTTCTGGTAAGTATCTTCCTGTATCGGTTCTCCGTTTTTGTCGGCATGCCGTTTCGCCAGCTTACAGATGGCACATAAGATTTCTTTTATTTCCATATATTCTTCATTAAGATGATAAAACACAATGGCCGGCTTTTGCTCCTTCACCACCTCTTTATGCAAAATTCCCTCTTCCTCCAGTTCCCGGAGATTGGTATAAAGCACCTTTTCCGAAATTTCCGGTATACACTTTTTCAGAATTCCAAACCGGTTCTCTCCGTGAATAATATGCCACAGAATTCTCATTTTCCACTTCCCGCCTATGATACGGTTAGCAAAAATCAGAGGGCAGACAACTTCCGTTTTTCTATTTGACATGCATGTCTCCTTTCACATTTTTTGCAAAATCACTTCTGCATTTTATAGTATCCCGGGAAATTTTGCAAGGAATTTCTCTTTCCATATATCCACCGGATTTTCCTCTGCTTTTCCCGATATCTGTTTTTTTGTTTGAACTCCCAAACAAAATATGCTATCCTGTTAATAGTATATTTTACGGAAGGAGCAACAACATGGAAATACATGAATCCGCTGAAAACTACCTGGAGACCATTCTGGTTATCGGAAAACGAAAACCTCAGGTGCGTTCCATAGATATTGCCAACGAGCTTTCTTTTTCTAAACCCAGCGTCAGCGTTGCTATGAAAAATCTCCGTGTAAACGGATACATCAACGTGGACCGGGAGGGCTTTATCACACTGACAGAAGCCGGACGCGCTATTGCGGAAAAAATATATGAGCGTCATGAGCTTTTAAGCGCCTGGCTGGTACATCTGGGCGTGGACCCCCAGGTTGCCGCCGAAGACGCCTGCCGTATTGAGCATGTTATCAGCACAGAAAGTTTTCAGGCTATTAAACGGCATACGGAATCCCAGAAAAAATAATACCTGGGAAATTTTAAACACCAAAATCCATGAAAGGCAGTCAGGTAAGGATGCGCACCTGACTGCCTTTCACAATTTTACTTTTTTCTATATCCCTTATTTTTCTGTTTTGAAACTCTTTATGCCAGGCCTTTCGCTTCCAGCCACTCACCCAGGGTATGCTTCTTCGCTCTGATTTTCTTTGTTCTTATCTGGAATTCCAAAATAGTCAGCGCTGTGAACACTACGAAAATCACTGCCAGGAACACTATGGCTCCCTGTATGCTCTCTCCGCCGGAAATCGTGCTTCGGAACGCTTCTACCGTATAGGTAAACGGTACCCAGTCATGGAGATACGGCACAAAGGAACCGGACAGTTCCAACGGATAGGTTCCCACCGAACCAGCCAGCTGAATGACCATAAATACCAACATCAGGAAGCTTCCCACCTTGCCAAAGGTGTTGGTAAAGAAATACATGACAGACATAAAGGCCAGGGATGCCACACATGCTACTGCAAGCGTTTTGCCCATTTCCACAGGCTCAAATCCATCACACACATGGAGCATAAAGACCATAACGATTGCCTGCAAAATGGCAATCAGATAAAGTACAGAGGCCTTGCTTGCCCACCAGGCAGTACCGGAGGTAAGTTTGCCTGAATATTTTGTCAGCGGATACATAAGGCTGAATGCGATGCAGCCAACCCACAAAGCCACAGACATCATATAAGGCGCCATAGCGTGACCGTTGTTTTCCACAGTGGTAATCTGTGTCTCGTGAATATCCACCGGAGCAGCAAACATGTCAACGGTGTCCTCTCCCATTTTGGTATCTTTCACTGTTTCAGCGCCATCTGCCAGGCTCTCTTCCAGAGTCTGACTGCCTTCTTCTATCTGTTTCATGCCATTTCCAAGAGTCTGACTGCCTTCATAAAGAAGATTTGCACCATCACTGATTTGCTTAGCACCGTCTCCCAACTGGCTGCTGCCGCTTAACAAAGTGCTGTTGTTCGCAGTCAGCTGGTCTGTGCCCTGTACCAGGGAAGCAGTGCCGTCCTTTAACTGAGAAGAACCGTCTGCAAGCTGGCTCACACCTCCGGTCAGTGTAGGAACGCTTCCTGCCAGGGTCTGTACGCCATAATCCAAATCCCGGCTTCCCTTCTGCAGCGCAGCCAATCCATCGTCTAAAGCTGCCGCACCGGACTTCAATGCCTCCGTTCCCTGAGTCTTCAACTGCTGTCCTCCTGCTGCCGCCGACTGAATACCTTCCGTCAGTTCACCCGAAGAAGCTGCCAGAGCAGAAGTCCCTGCCTTAACAGCCGAAGTACCCTGGTTTAAGCTTCCGGCTCCTGCTGTCAGCTTGGCAATACCCGGCTGAATCTGCTGGGTTACACCTTCTTTCAGCTGACCCAGACCATAGCTTACACCAGCATTCAACTGAGCCTCTGCTGCATTGGTGCCGTCAATAATCTGCTGCAGTCCTGCTGACATCTCCTGGAGCTGGCTCTGCAAAACGCCTGTTCCTGCTGCATTGGTCTCCGCTGCCCTTCCCAGCGTTTCTCCTGCCTGCGTAAGCGCCGCGCTGCTGTTATTCAGCGCTTCGCCTGCTGCCGCAAGACGGTTTGACGCATCATCCGCTGCCTCTTTATTGCTCTGGGCTGCCGCGATGGCCTCGTTTGCAATAGCAGCCACTGCATCCATATCCTGGGCTTCTACCGCCTGATTCAGAGAATCATACAAATAAGAAACATCTGCAGCGCCTGCCCCGCCGGTATCTGCTGCTGCCTGAGCTGCTGCCGCCGCACCGGCATCTGCGCTGTCTTTTCCTCCTGCAATCTCATGCAGTTCATTCTGAATTCCGGACACATCCGCAGTCTGCACCGTACCTGTAGTCTGACCGCCGCCCATGGCTCCCAGAAATGCGTCCACCTTATCCTTCATGCTCTGTGCGCCTGCACGGATTTGAGCAAGCGCCTGTGTATTGCCTGCCTGAAGCTGGCTGCTGACTGTATCTGTACTCTGCGCCAGTTGTTCCACACCACTTTGCAGGTCCTGCAGTCCTGCCTGCAGGCTTTCCGTACCCGCCTGCACGCTTCCCACGCCCTCATCCAGCTGTGCTGTCTGCGCCGGCAGATTTGCAGTAGCAGCCTGGAGGGTAGAAAGTCCGGCATTTAAGGTTTGCAGATTGTCATCCACCTGCTCTGTACCGCTTTTCAAAGCAGCACTTCCCTGCTTTGCAGTTTCCGCTCCCTGGGCAAGCTGTGTCGTTCCGTCAGAAAGTGCGGCAATACCGCTTGTCAAAGTGGGAAGCTGGCCATTTAACTGGTCCAGGCCGTCTTTTAAGGAAGCGGCGCCGCTGTCCAGCTCTTTTGCCCCGCTGTTTACTGTGCTCACGCCATCTACATAGGTTTTCAGCCCTTCTGTCAGGGTTTTGCTGCCGTCCCGGAACGTCAGGGAACTGTCTGCCAGGGTTTTCAGATTGTCCGTAATGGTCTGATTGCCTTCTGCCAGTTCTATGGCACCATCCTTTAATTTTCCGGAACCATCGGCCGCCTCCTGCATACCGTCTCCCGCTTCCGAAATCTGCTCAAAAACTGCCTCCGTATATGTCTTTGTCACTTCTTCCCGAATACTGCTTTCGATTTTTTCCATGGCTGTTGCACTCATCTTGGAAGCAATATAGTTTGTACCCGGATTGGTGTCATAACTCAATTCCATTTTCTGCGGTTTGTCGTCTGTCAGCGTTGCCGCATTGGCAGAAAAATTCTCTGGAATGGTAATAACCATATAATAAGTACCGTCTTCCAGCCCTTCTCTGGCCGTATCTGCATCTGTAAAATGGAAATCCAGGGAACCGTCTTCCTTTAAATTGTCCACCATCTGTTTTCCTACGTCCAGAGTTTCTCCTTCATAAGTCACCGGCTGGTCTTCATTCACCACCGCCACCGGCAGCTTATCCACGTTACCGTAGGGGTCCCACATAGAGCCCAGAAAAAGCGTTGTGTAAATAGTAGGAATTGCAATAATGGCAAGGACGACTATGAGCATCATCTTATTGCTTAAAAGCTTTTTCCATTCTCGCCTGAGCATTGTTTTATCTCCTTTCTCATTATAGACTCAACATAGTTTAATAGATATTGTGTTGATTATTTTTTCAAGTTGCATTATACTAAAGGAGATAGGAAGTGGCAACCGTTAATAGCCCTATACTTTGTCTATTACTAGACACTTAGTATCTTTGTGTCTATATTTTATATTTTTTTAAGATTCTACAGAAGAAGGGGGATTTACCATGGCAGAGAAAACTGACCGCCGTGTAAGAAAAACAAAAAATCAGCTGAAACTGGGGCTGGCAAAGCTCATGCAGCAAAAAAGCATCAAAGAGATTACTGTAAAAGAACTGGTAAACGAAGTGGATATTAACCGCTCTACCTTTTATCTGCACTATACAGACATCTACGATTTGCTCCATTCCATTGAAGACGAACTGACCATAGAAATCCGGGACGCCATTCACGCCCACCCGGTAAGCCCTTTTACTGAAGACAGCCTGCCCTTTGTAGAAGATATCTTTCGGATTCTGGCTGAAAACAAGGACATCTGCAATGCTCTTTTCGGCACAAACGGAGATATTGCCTTTATCCACAGAATGGAAAATCTGATTTCCGTACACAGCCTTGATGTGCTGAAGACAACTTTCCCGGATAATATCCAAACCCTGAAATATTCCTACGCCTTCTGCCTTACCGGCTGTGTTGGTTTAATCAAAGCCTGGCTCAATTCCGATACTGGTGAATCCCCTCAGGAAATGGCCCGGATTGCTTTCCAACTCATTATGCATACAATCGAAGCCTTCACTTCCCAGACTCCGGCTGAGTAAAGGCTGCTTCAAACATCATGAAAAAACAGAACTGCCGCATGAAGGTCGCCTTTGCCTTTCATGCCACAGTTCTGCTTTTTTATTTTGCTTCTTCTTTTTCTCCGGTCATCTTCGCCGCCAGTTTTTTCTTAATACTGTTCATCCCCTGATAAGTATCTGCCAGACTTTGCTGCGTTTTATTGATTGCATTCACATACTCTGCAATCTTATACTGCACTTCGGAAACTGCATTGTGAACCGCTTCATAATCTGCCTGAGAACCAATCTGGCGCTCTGCTTCCTTCCATTTTTCCCGCAGGGTCTGATTTTCACCCCGCAGACGGAGAATTTCTCTTGCCAGTTTATCCTTTAATAGGCATTTCTCATTATCCGTGCGGACATATTCTTCGTAAGCGCTCTTCCACTTGGCTTCCATCTTGTCCAGGTCTTCCTGCAGCCTCTGATTCTCCCCTTCCAGTCTCTGCAGCTTCCGGCTCTGTTCCTCTGCCAACTGAGAACTGTTGGTCTCCTCCTGCCGTAAAAGCGCCTCCAGTTCCTGGATTCTCGCCTGATAACCTGCGGCCTCCTCTTCCCTCTCTTTTTTCATGCGGAAAATTTCCTCATTTGTATTTTCCACATATTCAATCACATCATCTTTTTTGTAGCCTCCTACAGAGCTACGAAAATTCACTTCCTGTTCCATGTCGTTCTCCCCTTTATCCTTCATTCTCTAAATTATAAATTCTCCCCCTGCATTCCCTGTCCATCACCCGGATTCTTCCTTTGCAGCCATGCATTTCGCAATACTGCATAAAGTTCTGCTTCCGTTGCATAGTAATACGGAATAGACCAGAAAATCCCCACAATTCCGCAAGTGAAAACCGCCAGCAAATCCCATCCGATAAAAGAAAGGTGCAGCACAAAAGCATCAAATTTCTGATTCATCATCAACTGTCTGGAAATCGCAAAGGCGTCTGCCTGGTCAATATCCGGCTGCTCTGCCAGAATGTAGGGAACCATCATATATTCATAGGTCTTGATAATTCCCGGAATGATAAACAGCAGCGTCCAGAGAACAATCTTCAGACCCATGAGAAACATCACCCATACCACATTTCCGTAATGGCCTCCCTGGAAACCAAACAAAACCTTTGACACCGGAGCGTTATAATCCCTGTTTTCTACAAAGAAACGGCAGCCGCCCACCATGAAAACATTCAACACCAGAATTTCCACCAGCAGGGCAATCAAACCGATACTGATTACTACACCCCATTCGATATAATATTGGTCTGTCTGCCTCTTCTGTACTATACTTACAGCCCCTGAAAGCAGCGACAAAATCACACCTGCAAGAACACATGAGCCATAATTTCTCCGAAAGACTTCTTTTGCGCTTGTTTTCAACTGCACCCTGCTCCAATTCGGTCCATATTCCATGCTCGCTCCTCCTTCTCCCATTTTCTCACCTTAAATGCACTTACAAATTTGCCTTAATGTCAGAAAATTTCTGCTTTCTACTTTTTTATTATTATAGTACTACAGATTCTATAAAATTTCCACAATATTTGCCTCGAAAAAAAATAAATATTTTTCGAAAAAAGTGTTGACATTTCATTATTCTTCCCTTATAATAATTTTTGTTGCTGAGGAAAACAGTTAACAAATGTGCGTTTAGCTCAGCTGGATAGAGCGTTTGGCTACGGACCAAAAGGTCGGGGGTTCGAATCCTCTAACGCACGTAAAACCTTATGTCTTAGGACATAAGGTTTTTTTGTTATACAGCAGAGTATTCTACCGCGAAAGGAGTTTTTATATGTTTACTTCGTCTCAGTTAAAGCAGCAGCTTTCGTCTATCAACCGAAAAAGCTATCCTGCTTACAAAACCCTGAAGGGTGTTTATGATTTCAGAGATTATCAGCTTTCCATTGACCATGTGCAGGGCGATCCATTCGCTTCCCCTTCCCACATCAGTATCCGCATTCCCCAAAGCCGCGCCGGATTTCCGGACTTCTGCTTTGCCTCTGCAGAAACCCGCACTGCTCTCCAGGATTATCTTCTCCGCAAGTTCGAGGAGCAAATTGCCGGCTATAGCTTTAAAGCCAAAGGCTCGGGAAAAAGCGGTCTGATTTCCACCACCCACTGCGGACAGGAAATCTTAGACCGCACAGCCTGCCAGATTTCCCAAAAAGAACTGGTTGTCCGCTTTACAGTAGGTTTTCCTGCCAATGGAAGAACCATCAACGCCTTTGAACTGGAAAAAATCTTCTTTGAGTTTCTTCCGGTATGTGTACAGAAATCCCTGTATTACAAAAATCTGAACAAAAAAGCCGTAGAAGAAGTAATTTTTCTGGCAGAAGACCAGAGTTTTATCCGCAAGGAACTGACAAAACAGAATCTTGTGGCCTTTGTTGCCAACGGGGCCGTGCTCCCGAGACAAAGCGGCGTTTCTCAGAAACCCATGAAAAACAGCGTTCCCTTTGTCTCCCCCCTCTCTCTGCAGGTAGAAATGCACCTTCCCCATAAGGGAACTCTGGCAGGTATGGGGATTCCCAAAGGTATTACGCTCATTGCCGGAGGCGGATACCACGGGAAATCCACTTTGCTGGACGCCCTGGAAACAGGAGTCTACAATCACATTGCCGGAGATGGCAGAGAGTACGTTATCACTGATGACACAGCTCTGAAACTTCGTTCTGAAGACGGACGGTTTATCAAAGATGTGGACATTTCCCTTTTTATCAACGACCTGCCGAACAAAAAGGACACCCACTGCTTCTCCACCTTAGATGCCAGCGGCAGCACCTCCCAGGCGGCAGGTATTGTGGAAGGCATGGAAGCCGGTACAAAACTGCTGCTTCTGGATGAGGATACCTCTGCCACCAACTTTATGGTACGGGATACCTTTATGCAGCAGGTTATCAGCCGGGAAAAAGAGCCTATTACGCCGTTTCTGGAACGGGCCCGGGATTTATACGGAGAATGCGGTATCTCCACCATTCTGGTGGCCGGAAGTTCCGGGGCTTTCTTCCACATTGCGGATACCATTATCCAGATGGACAGCTACCAGGTTTTGGACATCACCAAAAAAGTCAAAGACCTGTGTGCAGACTATCCTCTTCCTCCTGCTTCCGTCCCGGTCTTTTCCATGCCGGATTTCAAAAGAGTAATGACTGCCCCTGCAGTCAAAAGAGATTCTTATAAAGAGTTGAAGCTGAAAACACATGGAAGGGATTCCTTTTCTATAGGAAAAGAAACGGTAGATTTGCGCTATATCGAGCAGCTTGCAGATTCTGAACAGACTGCTGCACTGGCACAACTGCTGAAATACGCCAGAGAACATCTCATTGACAACAAGAAAACCGTTTCCCAGGTTATCCGCCTTTTGGAGGACAAACTGGAGAAAGAAGGTCTGGCAGGAATTTGCAGCAGTTCCTATACCCCCTGCGGACTGGCCATGCCCAGACGGCAGGAAATCTTCTCCTGCTTTAACCGGTATCGGAGATAACCTTCCAATAGATGAAGCTCACAAAGAAAGCAGGCAAAAAGTGGTGGTTTCAGCACAACCTTTTGCCTGCTCAAAAAATATTTCTGACTCAATTTTCCCTCTTACATTTCTTTAAAATCCCCACGCCCAGCGGATACGGCCCCGTATGTACGCCAATGGTGGCTCCAATCTGTATTTCTTCCCAGGACTCCATTTTGCAGCCGTGTTCCCAAAGGGCTGATTTCAGTTCGTCCTTAAATATCTGGTATTCCTCAACAGCCAGCCCCTCCCCGGTTATCAGATTATAGTCCTCCAGGGAAATTTTGTTGCTTTCCACATAGGCAAGAAATTTTTCTATAATTTTATGCAGAGATTTTTTCCTCCCTCTGCAAAGCTCTGTAGAACCCAGTTCTGCATCACAGAAGTGGAGAATAGGCTTAATATTCAGCATACTTCCCGCCAGACATGCCGCTTTTCCGATTCTGCCGCCATGCTCCAGATATTTCAGGTCTTTTGTCGTAAAAAAGATATGCCCTGTACTACGGATTTCCTTTAATTTCTCTAAGGCCTCGTCCAACTCCGCCTCTGCATTTCTAAGACCCACGGCCTCCTTTACCAAAAGTCCCTGAAGTCCGGTCACAAGCTGGGAATCCAATATCTCAATTCTGGCTTCCGGAAATTCCTCTTCCAACTCTGCTTTTGCATTGATTGCCGCCTGCATAGAACCGCTGAATGTCTGCGTCAGACAAATGCACAGCACAGGAAGTCCCTGCTCTGCAAACGGGCGGAAAACCTCCATATAATCTTGCACAGAAGGCATGGAGGTTTTAGGATAGCAGTCCGGATTATCGGCCATCTTCTGATAAAAATCTGTAATCTTTGCTTCTTTTCCTTCTTTCAAATAATGCTCCCCGTCAAAGGATACATAAAAAGGCACAATTGAGACCTTTTCTTCTTCTGTATAACGCTCCACCAAATCACAGGAGCTGTCGCTGACAATTCCAAATTTCATTTTCTCCAGCCTTTCTTGCTTTCTTCGCAAATTTTTGTTATTCTTTCTATAAGATAATGTTACGATTGTAACACTAAATCTCTTCTAAAACAACATGCAGCCTTTAAACTGTTACAAAAAGGAGTTTTTGTTCATGAAAACCACATCTGCCTCGAAGGAATTTACCAAAAACTGCATTATGGACGCACTGCTCCAGCTTATGCAGACCCAGGATTACAACTCTATCAGCATTACAGACCTGACCAGCCGCGCCGGGGTATCCCGCATGTCCTACTATCGCCATTACAAATGCAAGGACGACATCCTCATGGACTACATGTACCGTATTGTCAAAGAATATGCCGAGGAACTGCAGGGTCCTTCCTTTCTCTCTGATTTTCAAAGTTATGAACATATCCTATACAGCCTCAAATATCTGCAGAAATACAAGGACTATGTCCTCTGTCTGAAAAAAGCCAATCGAGCTGAGATTCTGCTGAAAGGACTGGATTTATACATGATTTCCGTTACCGCCGCCCAGCAAAGCACCTCTTTGGACAAATACCGGCTTTATTACTATTCCGGCGCACTCTATAACCTTTTTATGCATTGGATAGAAGACGGTATGGAAGAAAGGCCGGAAACCATTGCCTCCCTTGTTTATGACCAGGTGAAAAACCACCGCTTTCCTGACAAAAAATCTTAAAAAATACTTGCATTTTCATTGATGTGTGATATAATTTGAAATGGTCAAAGACAATATGACATGGGCGATTTCCCGAGTGGCCAAAGGGGACAGACTGTAAATCTGCTGGCAACGCCTTCGGTGGTTCGAATCCACCATCGCCCATTGTGTTTCAAAAAGACACAAAATGCCGCAGTGGCGGAACAGGCAGACGCACAGGACTTAAAATCCTGCGGGACTTATACTCCCGTACCAGTTCGATTCTGGTCTGCGGCACTTTGATGATGTGCTTCAAAATCCTGTACAAAGTTGTACATCCTGTCATGGAAACGTACTACTGCTTCCCATAAAAATCTTCGTACAATTCATTTCCTTTTTCAATGATTTCACTCATTTTTTCTTCTGAAACACCCAGTTCCTCTCCCAACTTCTTCGCATCCGCAAAATCACTTTCTGTAAATCCGGATGTGCTTCCTACTACTTTATTATCTTTTTTTGTAATGGCCGAAGCAGAAAACTCATGACTGTCTCTCCACATAATTTCCACATAAGTATCTTCAAGTTCCATATCGCAATACAAATTGCTCAGATGAAAGTTCAAAGTAAAATCCAACAGTCCTGGCATAGATTGATTGGGAACACTATACACCACTCCATCCGCATAATTCATAGAATAGTATCCGTCTCTGTTTTTATAGAAGTCATTTTCCTGTAACTGTTCCGCGAAATTCCCCTCCAATTTACTTTTTGTATGGAAATACACGCATGAATAAATCACAAAACTTCCAACCAGCAATGCAAAAGCACTCGCTATTATCGTCAGCGCCTTTGCATATTTTCTGGTACTCTTTACTTCGCTATCAAATGTTTTTACCATAACCAAATCCTCCTTCAATAAAATATCCAAGGAAATGTGAAAACTATCACTAATCTTTACTATGGTTTCCAAATCCGGATAACTTTTTGAATTCTCCCAATTCGAGATGGTCTGCCTTGAGACGTGAAGCATCTCTGCAAAACTTTCCTGGGACAGATGTGCCTCCTTTCTTATTTTTTGAATATTCTTTCCAAGTGTCATGATAGTTCGCCTCCCTTTACGGAAATTCTATTGAAGAAAATGAATCGTGTCTATCAAAGGCCTTTTACATTGCAAAAATTCCTGTGCAAATATTCTTTGCAGCCCCTGATTTCAAAGGTTTTTCGTCCTATTTTCCAATTTTCTACTCCAGCACACACTTCACCAGGATAGCCCCATGTGCCGGCACCTCGAGATGCAGCACACCGGCCCTGCACTCGTGAATTTTTTTCACCGGACTGTACCCAAAGTCTCCGGTTACCATAAGCTGTCGGAATTTCACCGTTCTGGTTCTCGGAATCCCCAACTCCCATACGGTCAGTTCCACCATTTTCGTCTCACTGGTGTTATTCAGCGTAACCACCATTTTTTCCTTTTCTGTAAATCTTCCGTAGCTTAACTGCTGATAATCATTTGCCAGAAACCGCAGGGATCCTGTAATCAATTCCCGGTTTTCCTTGTGAATCTTTATCATTTCTTTGTGATAAGCAATCAGTTCCTTATCCTCCCGGCCCCAGGGATACGTTCTCCTGTTATCCGGGTCTGTAAAGCCGCACAAGCCCGCCTCGTCGCCGTAATAAATGGTGGGTGCTCCCGGCCAGGTCATCTGGATGGCAACTGCTTCCCGGAAAACCGCTTTATTCACGCCTGTTTCCGCCGCCTCACTTCCCAGAGTTCCCACGCGTCCTACTTTAAAGTTAGTTCTGGTCAGAAATCTGGAATGGTCATGATTGGAAAGCTCATTCATAGCGGTCATGAGAGACGGCCCATAGAAGCTGGCCATATGATACTTCATTGCCCCGATAAAGCTGTCACTGTTTCCATACATGCCCTCATTGTATTCGTCGCTGTGCTTCTCCATTCCGGTGAGGAACCAGGTCACCGGCTCCATAAAGGCGTCATAATTCATGACGGTATCCCACTGGTCTCCTTCCAGCCAGGGCCTTGCATCTCCGTAATGCTCTGCCAGAATAATGGCATTGGGATTTGCTTCCTTTACATTTTTTCGGAAATCCCGCCAGAACTGATGATTGTACGCGTCACTGTGTCCCAAATCAGCCGCCACATCCAGACGCCAGCCGTCTGCATTATAAGGCGGGGAAACCCATTTTCTTCCTATATGCATAATGTAATCATACAATTCCTTTGATTCCTCATAATTCAGCTTAGGCAGGGTAGCATGTCCCCACCACCCGTCGTAATCCTGATTATAAGGCCAGCCATTGGGATTGTTGAAGCGGAAAAAGGAGCGGTACGGGCTGTCCGCGGACACATAGGCCCCCTTTTCATACCCCTGCTGGTTTTCGTAAATCCGCTCTCTGTCCAGCCACTTATTAAAGGAACCACAGTGATTGAACACACCGTCTAAAATTACCTTCATTCCTCTTTTATGAATTTCTTCCACCACTTCTGCGAAGAAGGCATTGCTGGCTTCCAGATTATCCTTTCCGGTCACACGGCAGATATAACGGGAAGCATGGGAATTGTCCTTATCCCAGTCTGCCAGCACCTCACCTCCATCATGGACAATTTTCCCATAATGAGGGTCAATGTAGTCATAATCCTGAATGTCATATTTGTGATTGGAGGGGGATACAAACAGCGGGTTGAAATAAATAACCTCCACGCCCAAATCCTGGAGATAGTCCAGTTTATCCATGACCCCCTGCAAATCCCCTCCATAAAAGTCCCTGACGTCCATAGCCTGGGGCGGACGGTTCCAGTCTTCTATCTTCTGTACTTTTTCATTAATATAACAATACTCTCCGGTTACCACATCATTGGACGGGTCGCCGTTACAGAACCGGTCTGTAAAAATCTGATACATGACGGCTCCCTTGGCCCAGTCCGGCGTTTGAAATCCCGGCACAATCCCGAAGGAATAATGCTCATCTATCTCCCTGGTAATCCCTGCCTGGTTATAATAGCAGTGGATTTTTCCGGAAATAATCTCAAAAAAATAACGGATTGATTCATTCTGCAGTTCTACGTCTGTTCCGTAATAATCAAAACCGTCTTTTGTATTTATCAGCTTCATCTGCTGTTTTTTTTCTCCTGATACCAGATAAACGGCATCTACGTTCTTCTCTTTTGTCCGGATACGGATATTCACCGTATCTCCCGGTTCCGGTTCTGCCGGCGTCCGGTAATTTTCCGTTTCATCGCTGAACACGGCACGTTTATGAAAAGCCGAGCGCATATTTGCCACATATTCCTGAATCCTTTTTGTTTCTGCCAGATTATTGTAATCCATACTGAATCCTCTCTATTCTCGCGCAAAGCACAGAAATATTTCCTGATTTGCCGAATTTCTGTCATGCTTTTATTTTATCCCACCCAATCTGCATATACAACTACTTTTTCCCGAAAACATCATCTTTTCACAGCTTTTCCGGATAAAGTAAAAACGCCAATCTTTCGACTGGCGTTTTTGGAGAAGGTATTTCTTCTTATGGGGTGTAGCAAAAACTATATAATGTATTGGGGGGTTTTTACAGTTATTATAATACCATGGAGGCCTGAAAAAGTCTGCACAATCTTCTATTTTTTTGAAAGTTTTTTTTGACCAATTTCAACATAACCGGTTCTTTTCATTTTTTATTTTTCCCAGTATCCTGCACAAAACCCGTCTAAAACAGGGCTTCAAACTCTTCCCTGCCGATTTTTTCCTTCTCGATTAAAAGGTCTGCACACTTATGCAATACATCTTCATGCTCCTGCAGAATCTTCTTTGCCTTTGCATAAGATTCGTCAATAATACGTTTCACTTCACTGTCAATGAGAGAAGCTGTTTCCTCCGCATAATTTCTGGTGTGGGCCAAATCTCTTCCAATGAAAACTTCATCTTCATCACTTCCATAGTGAATCATGCCCACTTTCTCGGACATCCCGTACTGTGTCACCATGGCTCTGGCCATCTGGCTGGCCTGCTTAATGTCCTGTGAAGCCCCGGTTGTGATGTCACCGAAAATCAACTCTTCTGCAATTCGTCCGCCCAGAGATACCACAATATTCTCCAGCATTTTATTTTTGCTGTTAAACATTTCATCTTTTCCCGGCAGCGGCATGGTATAACCGGCAGCTCCCATGCCTGTAGGAATAATGGAAATGGTATGCACCGGCTCCATTTCCGGCAGCACATGGAATAAAATGGCATGACCTGCCTCATGGTAAGCAGTAATCTTCTTTTCTTTCTCGGAAATAACCCGGCTCTTTTTCTCCGCACCGATTCCGGTCTTGATAAAAGCCTGGCGAATATCGTTCTGATTAATAAAATATCTGCCGTCCTTTGCCGTGAGAATCGCTGCCTCATTCATCAGGTTCTCCAAATCCGCACCTGTATAACCGGCTGTGGTTCTCGCCACTTCTTCCAGGTCTACGTCTTCCCCTAAAGGTTTCTTGGCAGCATGCACCTTGAGAATTTCTTCTCTTCCCTTGATATCCGGTCTGCCTACCCCTACCTTACGGTCAAAACGGCCCGGACGCAGAATCGCAGGGTCTAAAATATCCACACGGTTGGTCGCTGACATGACAATAATACCTTCATTGACTCCAAATCCATCCATTTCTACCAAAAGCTGGTTTAAAGTCTGTTCTCTCTCGTCATGTCCGCCTCCCATACCTGTACCTCTTCGTCTGGCCACAGCGTCAATTTCGTCAATAAAAATAATACAGGGAGCATTTTTCTTGGCTTCTTCAAATAAGTCCCGGACTCTGGAAGCGCCCACACCAACGAACATTTCCACAAAGTCAGAACCGGAAATTGAGAAAAACGGTACCCCGGCTTCTCCTGCCACGGCTTTTGCCAGAAGGGTTTTACCGGTTCCCGGAGGGCCCACCAGAAGTACGCCTTTGGGAATTCTGGCTCCTACCTTCACATATTTCTGGGGTTCTTTTAAGAAATCTACGATTTCTTCCAGCTCCTCTTTTTCTTCCTGCAGTCCTGCCACGTCTTTAAAGGTTACCTTCTTATCCTCATCCGTAGACATTCTGGCACGGCTTTTTCCGAAATTCATCATCTTGGCATTGCTTCCGCCTCCGGACATCTGCCGGTTCATCATGCCAAAGAGGAAGAACAGCATCACGCCTGTAAGTCCAAGGGACAAAATAGAAGTCAGAAGAGTATTGTCTCCAGGTACATCTCCCACCTTCACAGAAATATCCTCCCCGGACTTTTCCACCATTTCCTGTATTTCTTTTACATCCAGCGCCGTAAATTCTTTTTCCTCTCCTGTTTTCAGGCGCACCAGTATTTTACCTGTGGGCACCTCTCTGTTGGGCCGTATATAAACCTCTGTCACCTGATTCTTTTCCATCGCCTGGTTTAATTCCTCCAGAGAATAATCATTTCTCTGGGTAAACCGGCTGATAAGGCCTCCACCGATACACAGGAGCAGGGTCAAAAACACCACAGGCATTATCCAGCTTCTTGACTGTCTCTCCACCTTGTTGTTCTCCTTTCTGAAAGCTTACAGTTCTACCACTCCGATGTAAGGCAGGTTTCTGTATTTCTGTGCATAATCCAGTCCATATCCTACCACAAATTCATCCGGGATATTGAAGCACACATAATCCACCTTCACATCTTTTACTCTGCGTTCCGGCTTATCCAGAAGGGTACACAGACGCAGGCTCTTGGGATTTCTCTGTTTGAGAATTTCTATGAGATGGCTAAGCGTACGTCCGGAGTCAATAATGTCCTCCACAATCAGCACATCTTTTCCTTCAATGGTTTCATCCAAATCCTTTACAATGCGGACCACACCGCTGGAACTGGTATCGTCTCCATAGCTGGACACAGACATAAAATCCATGCTTACCGGCACTGTAATTCTCTTGGCCAGTTCACATGTAAAGAATACGCCTCCCTTTAACACACAAATCAGATGTACGCATTTTCCTTCGTAATCTTTGCTGATTTGCTCTCCGATTTCACGGATTTTACGGTCTACTTCCTCTTCGCTTAATAACTGACGAATTTTTTCACTCATCTTCGTTTACTCCTTTTACCTGTACTTTTAATACTTGTTTTGTCTGACTGGTAACTTTATAATATTCGCTTATGCGGTATCCCACAATCCACAGAATATGGGAACCGTCTGCCAGAAGAGTGAGTTCTTCTCTCTTCTCTCTTGGAATCTTACAGTCAATAAAATAGTCCTTCAGCTTTTTTCTTCCCCCCTGCGCATTTACAGTAAGAAAATCACCGGTTTTCCGGTGTCTGATTTCCAGACTACTCCTTATTCTATCATAATCAAACCATTTCGTATATGTTTTTTCCTCAATTTGCCCCTTTTCCCAGGGCAGTATCTGAAATTCCATTTCACAGAGCGTTTTTTCCCTCTCGTTCCCATAAATGATATGAACATCTCCGTAGACCTGACGGGCCAAAAGCCCGCCGGGCAGAGACAGGGAAGTACCGGTGCGCCCCTTGGCCAAATCCAGCACCTCCTGAATATGTGTGGACGTAAGATTCTTTCTTCCCCCCGCAGCCCGGGACAATACTTCCCTCACCACATAAGACTGCATCAATTCTTTTTCCCCGAAAAGTTCTTTGCGGATACCATATCCGTTCTTTTCCGGTTCTACATGGGCTTTATACAGTATGTGCGCCTGGCTTTGCAGATATTCTTCTATCTGCAGCATAGTCCCGGCTGTATGCCCGATATGCTGCACCGCTGCCGGATTCATGCTCTCCAGCACCGGAATCACCTGATGGCGAAGTTTATTTCGGGTATATTCCGTTTCCAAATTGGTACTGTCTGTCATCCAGGTAATCTGCTGTGCTCTTAAAAATTCTTCAATTTCATTTCTGGAAACCTCCAGAAGAGGTCGGATATACCACAGGCTCCCCTGCTCTGTATCCGTGTCCCATACGGGGCGGATTCCCCCAAGCCCCGCTGCACCTGTGCCGCGTATCAGATTGTGAAGCACGGTTTCCGCATTGTCATTTTCATGGTGTGCCAGAGCAATCTGTACCTTTTTTTCTCCGCTCCCCCCTTGCGGCTTCCCGTATTCCCCTGCCAATTTCTCAAATGCTGTTCTTCTGGCCTCTCTTCCCGCTTCTTCTAAGGACAGCTTCTTTTCGGCAGCCATACGGGGTACATCTGCAGCATATACCCGGAAAGGTACCTGGAGTTCTTCGCAGATTTTTTCTGAGAAGTTCTGGTCCCGCAGGGCTTCCCCTCCCCGAATTCCATGATTGACATGCAGGGCACAAAGGGAAAATTCCCGTCTTTTCTGATACTTCTTTAATAAAAACAACAGGCATACCGAATCCGCACCACCGGAAATTCCGACTATGACCTGGCTGCCCGTTTCTATCATGTTGTATTTCTCTATATAGGAAAACACCTTTTCTTCCATGTTCATTTTATTCTTACTTCCTCCATAGTCCTGCCGTAAGAACCGTCATATCGTCTGTAGCTCTGTATTCGCTGTATGTAAGCACCCGTTCCAGAATCCCTCTGCCCAGTTCCTGCGCTGCACTTGCACGAGTCTGGAGAATAATTTCTTTCATCAGTTCCTCCGGTTCTTCCGGCGGCAGCGCATCCAGCACTCCGTCTGTCACCATAATCAGAAAATCCCCCTCATACAGCTTCTTGGCCGAGGATTCAAAGTCTGCCTGCTGCACCAGCCCCAGAGCCAGACTGGTAGAGGAAATGGCTTCTACCCAGTGGTCCCGCTTAATAAATGTGGTTGCCGCTCCTGCTTTGAGAAAATGGCACACACCGGAATACAAATCCACCATGGAAATATCCACAGTAGAAAATCTGCCGTTGCGGCTTTTCAGATTCAGTACTGAATTTACCATTTTTGCCGCCGTCTCTCCGGAAAATCCCGCTTCTACCAACTGCTCCAGAGTATCCACAATACTCTCACTCTCCCGGCACGCCTCAATCCCGGAACCCATACCGTCAGAAAGACACATGAAAAACTGCCCGTTCTCCTCCGTGGCACAGGTATAATTGTCTCCGGAAATGGTTTCTTTTTCCTTGGTTATCTTCACAGCCCCGTAGAGCATTTTGAAATTGACTTCCTCTGCAAATCCCATAATGGCAAAGTCCCTGTTAATGAGGGTTTTCCCCTCCGCCCTGGCAACCATGCGGCTGCCGCACATGCCGGAGAGAACGGCCGCCGCCTCTCCTGATGAAATACAGCCGCCTTTTGTCTTTAATTCCGCATAGTACCGGACTTTTCCGTCCGGCTGGTCCAGTCTCCACACGTTCCGTACCAGAATATGTTTCTTCTTCAGTCTTCTGGCAAATTCTTCCCGAAACTGCACGTCCGCCTCTGCCATATCAAATAGATCTCTGGAAAGGCTCTTCATCAGCTGTGCCATCTCAGAAAGCTGCTCTGCCACAGCCACACGGTTTTCCAGAAGCTTGTTATTCCAGATAAGATTCTGCCTCTCCCGTTCTACCATTCTCTGCAGTTCCTGCACCAGTTTTCCCTGGCTGATACAGACCTCCATCAAATCCGCCTTGGCCTTTCGGAACTCTTCCTCGTCATTTTCTTCCAGGACGCGAATCAGATGATAAACGCTCTGATAGGACTGGACAGAATGTTGAATCCAGCAAGTCTGGTGCAGATGACACCTGCGGCACAGCCCTTCCTGTACCTCTGTCACCATGGCGTCGACCTCTGAACTGGAGAGATAATCTTTCCGGTAAGGCAGACCATAGAAGCTGTCCGCCAGCTTTTGAAAAGAATCTGCATAGCGCTGCATTTTTTCTTTTTGCGGGTGCTGGTCATAAGCCAGAGTTGCCGCACTTTTCTTCATCTCTGAAAAAATAGTTTTTGCCATGTCCCGTAATATAAGCAGTACGCTGATTACGAGCATGGCAATTATCCATTCCTGCATCTCGTTCCCTCCCTGCATAAGCAACCGCTATCCATGGAGTATTATAGATGCTTTTGTTTTCAAACTTTGTCAAAAACCGTCTTCCCGTCCGGAAAACTTTCAGACAAAATCCGTCTTTTGTTTTCTACTTTTCCTCTTCTTTAAATACAATTTCGTTGTCTTTCACAAGACCCAGCTTTTCTCTGGCTACCTCTGCCACATACTCATCCGTGTCCATACGCTCTTTTGTCTCATCAATTTCCTTTGTACGCTCGTTTTCCTCGTCAATCTGGCTCTGCACTTCTTTCATTTCTGTCTTACAGTCCGAAATCTGCTGCTGCAGATTCAGGCTCATGGTCATCATGGCAATAAACAGGACACCGACTACAAAAGTAATACTAAGCATCGCGATTCCGTTCTGGTTCATTCTTTTTTTTCTTTTTTTCATTTTTCCATTTCCTGATTTTCTGCATAACTTTTGCTTCATATAGAGAGATTTTAACTCTATCCCATAAAAATTTCAACCTTTTTCTCCACTTTCTCAAGGGGTTTATAAGAACTCCCAGAAAATGAAAAATCTTTCGGAGCACTTTTGGCAGCCAGGTCACCAGAACGCTTCCGGGACCTGCATGGAAGACAAAGCCGCCAAGGAACACGGCCAGAAGGGCATACGTCCGAATCACACCGTCATTTTCCCTGTAAATCATACCAAAAAGATAAATCCCGGCACAGCACCAGTACAAAATGTCCTCCGCACCGGTCAAAAAGGGGCTGTGGGACACCAGCCTGCGAAAAATACGAAGGAGGTCATAGCCTGCAGCCAGGCAGGCTCCGGCCCAGAAAGCCCGGCAGAAGAAAAGCAGTTCCTCATGCATATAGGCGCTCACGGTTTATCCCAGAAGCCTTTTCAGCATACCTTCTCCGCCCTTCATCTTTGCAGTGCCCTGGCTGTACAGCAGACTGTCCACCCGGCCTGCAAGGTCTACCTCCTGTTTTTCCAAATCCAGCCTTGTCACATGGAGGTCTTCACCTTTCACAGTAAGTACTCCTGCCTCGGTTACCAGACTGATTTCCTTTTCGTCAAAAGAATTCACATCCTTCACCCCTGTGACACTCCCTGTATTTCTGTCTGTAAGCTGGATTTTATGAACTGCTTTTCGCTGTTTTTCTTCCAAAACCGACTTCCCCCATACACTTCTTCCTGAACCATTATATGGGAAAAGCAAGACAGATATACCTGCCCTCTCTTAGAGATATTGAAACAACTCTGCAGCAGCCTCTTTCTTCACTGTTTCCTGTACGTCCAGCACTTCTACCCGGACGTTTTTGCTTCCAAAGCGGATTTCCAGAATATCTCCTGCCTTTACCTGAGCCGACGCCTTGGCAGGTTTGTCATTAATCAGTACCCTTCCCGCGTCGCAGGCCTCGTTGGCTACGGTTCTGCGCTTAATCAGACGGGATACCTTCAAATATTTGTCAAGTCTCATACTCTCACTCCTTTACCAAGAGCCTTCTTTTCATTTCCTGTACGCAAATGAAAAGAAGCTGTCACATCCTGAAATGCAACAGCTTTCCTTGCCTAAAATAAATAAGTTGCTTATGCGTTTACTAAATCTTTTAAAGCTTTTCCTGCTTTGAACTTTGGAGATTTAGATGCTGCAATTGTCATTGTTTCACCTGTCTGAGGATTTCTTCCTTCTCTTGCTGCTCTTTCAGAAACTTCAAAAGTACCGAATCCAACTAACTGGATTTTTTCACCTTTCTGCATTTCTTCTGATACAACATCAATGAAAGCCTTTAAAGCTGATTCTGCATCTTTTTTAGATAACTGTGATTTTTCTGCCATAGCAGCAACTAATTCTGTTCTGTTCATGAGTATTTCCTCCTAAATAATTTAGCCTTGCAGAAAAAGCCTGCCGTGGCGGCCTATCCTGCTTCTGATAATCTCTTATAGTTACCGCCTATTCGCGCGGTCTACAGATATTTATACCTTGTTTCTACAGGTTTGTCAAGCATATTACCATGTTCTTTACAGGACATTTACGGTATTTACATCATTTTGTCAATCAGTTCTTTCACTTCGTTTCCAAGTGCTGCGGATTTTGCATCTGCATCCTCTAAAGAAGTGCCTTTGATACCGTAATAAATCTTAATTTTCGGTTCCGTACCGGAAGGACGAACGCAAACCCAGGCATCATCATTTAAGTCATAATACAGCACATTGGAGTTTGGAAGACCGGTTGCCTTCACTTCCTTTGTTTCCATATCCACAATAGTGTCTGCCTTGTAATCTCTTGCGGAAAGCACCTTGTAATCACCAATCTCTGCCGGCGGGTTCTTTCTCAGGTTTTCCAGGATGGTCTGAATCTTTTCCAGTCCTTCGATGCCTTTTAAGGTAATGGACTGAATGTCGTCTTTATAGTAACCGTATTTTTCATACATTTCAATCATGGCGTCCCAAAGAGTCATGTTTTTGGTTTTATAGTAAGCGGCTGCTTCGCACAAAGCCATAGTAGCCACAATAGCGTCTTTATCTCTTGCATGGGTACCGATAAGGCAGCCGTAGCTTTCCTCAAAGCCAAACAGGTAAGTCCCCTCCCCTTTGGTCTCAAAGCCCAGAATCTGCTGTCCGATGTACTTAAATCCGGTCAGTACTTCGATAAATTTCACGCCGTAATGTTTTGCAATGGCAGCGGCCATATTGGTGGTAACAATGGTGGAAATCATTGCGCCGTCAGCCGGAAGTGTGCCGTTTACCGCTTTTCTCTGTCCGATTTCATAATCGGCCAGCAGACAGCCGGACATATTTCCGGTCAGGGTGTGGTATTCCCCTGTCTTGCTGTCTTTTACACGGACACCCAGACGGTCTGCGTCAGGATCGGTTGCCAGTACCAGGTCTGCGTCCACTTCTTTGGCCAGTTTCAGACCCAAGTCAAAGGCTTCGTCTGCTTCCGGGTTGGGATAGCTGACAGTAGGGAATTCTCCGTCAGGCAGTTCCTGCTCTTTTACCACATAGACATGTTCAAATCCCAGCTCTTTTAATACACGTCTTGCAGGAATATTTCCTGTGCCGTGCAGAGGGCTGTACACAATTTTCAGTTCTCTTGCCATGGCTTTGATAGCGTCCATATGAATCACCTGGCTCTTTAACTCTTCCATGTAAGCATCGTCAATTTCCTGTCCGATGACTACGAAAAGTCCTGCTGCCTTTGCAGCTTCTTCGTCCATGGTTTTCACGGTATTATAATCTGTTACTTTCTGCACTTCTCCCATAATACCGGAGTCATGAGGCGGTGTAATCTGTGCGCCGTCTTCCCAGTATACTTTATAGCCGTTGTATTCCGGCGGGTTATGGCTTGCAGTGATGTTAATACCTGCAATACATCCTAATTTGCGCACAGCAAAAGACAGTTCCGGTGTGGGTCTTAACGAATCAAAAATATAAGCTTTCACGCCATTGGCTGCCAGGCAGAGGGCTGCTTCTTTTGCAAACTCCGGTGACATACGGCGGGAATCATGGGCAATGGCAACGCCCTTGGCCTGTCCGCCCACGGCTGCAATATAATTTGCCAGTCCCTGTGTTGTCTTTCTCACCGTGTAAATATTCATACGGTTTGTACCTGCACCAATGACACCGCGCAAACCGGCTGTACCAAACTCCAGCTCTTTATAAAAACGTTCTTTAATCTCATTTTCATCCTTTTCAATGGCTTTCAGTTCTGCTTTTGTATTTTCGTCAAAATACGGATTGGCAAGCCACTCTTCATAAAGTTTTTTGTAGTCCATCTCTATTACCTCCCTGTGCAGCTTTCTTTTGCCGCGCAATTCTTTTTGTGGTTATTATACACTATCATAGGTCAAAATTCAAATACTGCACAGGCATTTGTCACATTTACATCCCTGTTTTTTCTGAAAAATTTCGCCATTTGTCGTGTTGTGACGTGATTTTCTTTAATTTTTCCACATTTTTTTCCGAAATCCACGCCTTATTATGCGTGTAATAATAATTGGCCAATTTCCAGTATTTCTCCGGATAGGAAAAGCGAATGGACAGATATTCTCTCTCCTCTTTAGAAAGCGGGCGGATTTCTTCATACGTCTCCAGAAGCTTTTCCCCCAGTTTTCTGTCCCAGTCATATTTTTCCATAATTTTCCTCATAAACTGATATAAGTCTGCTGCCTGTACATCGAAGCTCCATTTATCAAAATTCGTCACTGCCGCATGTTCATGGTCTTTTAAAATCCAGACGTTATGCTGATTATATTCCCCGTGGCAGACCGTACCCTCCCCCAAAGCATGCTCACGCAGTTTCTCATATCCGGAGGACTCCAGCCTGTCAAGGGCTGTCTCTCCATGCTGCAGAAAGCACTGGATACTGTCCAGAAACTGCAGTTCAAAATCATTCTTTTTTTTCTTGGCGGACACAAATTTTCTGATTTTGCGAAGTTCCGCATTGTGCCTTCTGTATTCCTGGGACAGGGATTCCCGGACATAATGCTCCTGCACCGGCATTTTCATTACTTTATGTAAACTTGCCAGAGCAGCCGCCCCGGTACAGATGTCCTCTTCACATCTGGTATCACACTCTCTCCCCTCATACCACCGCTTCACAATATACGGCACATTCTCCTTGTCCAAAGACATATAGCCGCCTTCCAGATTGGGCAGAATTTCGTCTGTCAGCACCTGGCTTTTCCCGGAAATATCGGACAAAAGAAGAGCCTGGCATTCCAATTTTCTGGGTGTACCGCCAAACTCTTTTATCAGCACTCTTCCCTGTCCTGTTTCACAGACAAGGGCTCCTCTTGTGCGGTACACGGCATTGGACTCCAGGCCGTATTGCTCTAAGACACTTAATCCACGGTCATACACTCGCTTCTCCCCCTTTTATTCTTGCTTCGCGCTCTTTTCATTCTATGCACGAAACCTGGGGGTTAGAAGCCGTGTTCACAAGGATTCTCTTACCTTTGAGAGCAGATATTCTTTTGTATTTTTCTCCGGGTCTTCCAGAACCAGTTCCAGAAAGGCATTTAAGGTATCTCCTATTTCTTTTCCCGGCTTCATGCCTGCGGCAATCAGGTCTTTTCCGGACACTGCCAACATCTTTACGGAAATGCACTCCTGCTTTCTCTGGATTTCTTCATAGAGCCTGCGGCTCTCTTCCAGTCTTTCCAGCTTTTCCTCTCTGCGGTATTCGCTCTGAGCCAGCACATCCGCCCTGCGGATTTTCAAAAGTACGGGAAACAGCTCTGCATCCATTTTGCTCAAATCCCGTCTAAGAGACCTTGGCGTACACTCCCATGGACATTCATGCCAGGATACCAGCTCCGTCACCTTTCGAATGGTATCATTGTCGAACCGCAGCCTGCGCAGGATTTTTCTCGCCAGTTCTGCGCTTACTTTGGGATGTCCATGAAAATGGTCAAGGCCCTGCTCGTCTGTGGTCCGCATGGCCGGTTTTCCCATATCGTGAAACAGTACAGCCAGCCGCTGCACCTTGTCCGCTTCTGTGTATTCCAGCGCCTTTAAGGTATGTTCCCCTACGCTGTAACAGTGGTGCGGTGTATTCTGAGGGGTTTCCATCATGGCATCAAACTCCGGCAGCACAATTTGGGTGATTCCCAGTTCCCACGCAGTTTTCAGATACTGGGGATGAGCGGAGACCAAAAGCTTCACCAGTTCTGTCTGTATCCGTTCCGCACTGATTTTCTCCAGGGTAGGTGCAAGCGCCTTTGCCCAATATGCAGTATCTTTTTCTATGGCAAATCCAAGCTGTGCAGAAAACCGTACGGCTCTTAAAATCCGCAGGGCGTCTTCTGTAAATCTCTCCCGTGGATTTCCCACACACCGGACAATTTGGCTCTCCAGATCCCGGATTCCGCCAAACACATCCACCAGACCTGTTTCATCATTGTACGCCATAGCGTTGATGGTAAAATCTCTGCGTTTTAAATCCTCTTCCAGATTTCCCGTGAAAATCACTTCCTTGGGGTGGCGGCTGTCTTCATACTCCCCGTCAATCCGGTAAGTGGTAACCTCAAAGCCTTCCTTTTCCATAAGCACGGTTACAGTTCCATGCTGCAGGCCCGTGTCCACGGTTCTTTTGAAAATTTCCTTTACTTCCATAGGCTTTGCAGAAGTGGTAATATCCCAATCTGCGGGAGAACGGTCAAGGAGGCTGTCACGAACACAGCCTCCTACCGCATAAGCATCATATCCCTGTTCCTGCAAAGTCCTGATAATCCTCTGTACCTTTTTCGGAACTTCAAGCTTCATAATTAATATGCACGCCCCCAGTAAACCATTTTTTTGGCCGGTTTTCCGCAGACAACACACTTATCAGACAGATTTTCCTGCTCAAAAGGAATACATCTGGAGGTTGCCTGTACGTCTTCTTTAATCTTATCCTCACATTCTCTGCAGCCGCACCACATCGCTTTCACAAAGCCCGGTTTTTCTTCCACGGTCTTCTGAAAGCTTTCGTAATCGGTCGCTTCATAAGTGTGCGCTTCTCTGTGTGTTCTGGCTCTCTCCAGCATGTCCTTCTGCATGGTATCCAGAATCTGCTGTACGCTTTCTGCCAGATTATCAAGGGAAACCGTAATCTTTTCTCTGGTATCTCTTCTTACTACAACGGCCTGATTGGCTTCCATATCTTTAGGACCACATTCGATACGAACCGGAATACCTCTCATTTCCTGCTCTGCGAACTTGAATCCCGGACTCTTGTCTGTCACGTCTGTCTTCACGCGGATACCTGCTGCCTTTAACTGTGTCTCCAGCTTCCGGGCATTTTCCAGCACGCCTTCTTTTCTCTGCTGAATCGGAATGATAACTGCCTGCACGGGAGCAATTCTCGGCGGCAGTACCAGACCGCTGTTGTCCCCGTGTACCATGATAATTGCGCCAATCATACGGGTTGTCATACCCCAGGAAGTCTGGTGTACATACTGCAGTTTATTTTCCTTATCTGTATACTGAATACCGAAAGCCTTTGCAAAGCCGTCGCCGAAATTGTGGCTGGTACCGGACTGCAGCGCCTTTCCGTCATGCATAAGGGATTCAATGGTATAAGTAGCCTCTGCACCTGCAAATTTCTCTTTGTCTGTTTTCTTTCCCTTGATAACCGGAATCGCCAGCACTTCTTCGCAGAAATCTGCATAAATGTTCAGCATCTGTATCGTTCTTGCCTCTGCCTCTTCTGCAGTTGCGTGTGCAGTATGTCCTTCCTGCCACAGAAATTCTCTGGAACGAAGGAACGGTCTTGTGGTTTTTTCCCAGCGCACAACAGAACACCACTGGTTATACACCTTTGGCAAATCTCTGTGGGATTGAATTTCTTTTGCATAGAAATCGCAGAACAGAGTTTCTGAAGTAGGACGCACACAAAGTCTTTCCTGCAATGGTTCCAGACCTCCGTGTGTTACCCATGCCACTTCCGGCGCAAAACCTTCTACATGGTCTTTTTCCTTCTGTAAGAGACTTTCCGGAATAAACATAGGCAGATATACGTTCTCCACCCCTGTTTCCTTAAATCTTCTGTCCAGTTCGTGCTGAATGTTTTCCCAGATTGCGTAGCCTGCCGGTTTGATAACCATACAGCCTTTTACACTGGTGTAATCAATCAAGTCCGCTTTCTTTACTACGTCTGTGTACCATTGCGCAAAATCTTCTTCCATAGAGGTAATGGCCTCTACCAGCTTTTTGTTGTTTGCCATAACATTTCTCCTTTTTTCTTATTTGCTTCTTTGTAAGTGTGTCTCCGGCGCAGCGTGTGCTTTCTTAAATAAAAATAAAAAAAGACACGCTCAGCCCTGTTATCAGGGACCGATATGTCTTCGTCTCGGCGGTACCACCCTTCTTAGCCGTCCTGTCTTTCTCTTCTATATCTAAAATCCGGACTGCTCACTTCCTTTGCTCTTTTAACGCCAAAGCCCGCGTTCTGCTTTTCGCAGACAGCTCCAAGGCAGGTTCTGTATACTTCCCACAAAAGCCTTTCACCGGACGGCTTTCTCTCTTTGGAGTTCCGTGTACATACTATTCCTCTTCTTCGCCTCTTTGATATTTTATCCAATTCAAGGGCAGAGGTGTTTCTGAATCTATATGAAAAACCTTCTGCTATTTTGAATTTTATTGGAATTTGAAGCGTTTGTCAAGAGGCGGCACATATTTGTTGACAAATCTTTGAAAACCCGTTATACTGTAAACTACCGTGCAGCTGGGGAGATAGCGGTGCCCTGTACCTGCAATCCGCTACAGCAGGGGTGTTGCCAAACCGAGGGATTTCTTCTTGTGAAGCTGCCCTCTATAAGTGGCGTTGACGTTTGGGTCTTACGCAACAGGAATCTGTGAACCGTGTCAGGGCAGGAATGCAGCAGCACTAAGCAGAAGCTCTTGTGTGCCGTGAGGGTGCCTGGGCCGAGTTAACTGTAGAGGTAACGTTCATGAGAGAATTTCGAAGGGCGGCGCACGGTGAAAAAATTTGAATTACGTTCTGATAACACATTTCCAGGGGCAGATAATCCTGCTTATATTTCCACTTTCTATTGCATAAACTGAAAAAAAGAGGTTCTTTTGGTCTATGAATCACTGGATACTCCAACTCATGGGTACATATGGCTATGTGGGAATTGCGTTTCTGATTATGATAGAAAATATCTTTCCCCCCATTCCATCTGAAGCCATCCTCACCTTCGCCGGATTTCTCACCACTTACACCACTCTGCACATACCGGGCGCTATACTTTCCGCGACTTTTGGCAGTCTGCTGGGAGCTATTTTTCTGTACGCGCTTGGAAAACTGCTTTCCCCTTCCAAAATGGATTCCCTGATTTCCGGACCCGTGGGAAAAGCTCTTCGTTTGAAAAAAGAAGACATTCAAAAAGCCATGGCCTGGTTCGACAGCAAAGGAAACTATACGGTCTTCCTCTGCCGCTTCATTCCCATTGTCAGAAGCCTGATTTCCATTCCCGCAGGTATGGCAAATATGAATTTTCCACGTTTTCTGTGGCTCACTGTCTGGGGCAGTCTGCTGTGGAATACCATTCTCATTTCCCTGGGAGCCTGGGCCGGCGCTTCCTGGCAAAAAGCAGCCCGGTATTTTGGAAATTATACCAGGGCTGCCAAAATCGTTCTCCTTATTTTCCTGTTTACAGGTCTGTTGCTCTTTCTCCGAAGACAATGGGCAAAAAAACCTTCCGACTAACGCTGTCTTCCCAGGGCTTCTTTCACCTGCCGGATATATTCCGGAGTTGTTCCACAGCACCCGCCTACAATATTCGCACCGATTTCTGTCATGCGCTTCATATGTCCGGCAAACTCCTCTGCTCCCATGGAGTATACCGGACAGCCGTTTTCATCTATCACCGGCATACCGGCATTGGGTTTCACAATCAATGGAATCTGCACTCTTTTTCTCATATTTTCTACCACGGAAAACAACTGATCCGGTCCGGTAGAACAGTTGATTCCCACAGCAGCGGCTCCCATTTCCTCCAAGGTCTCCACTGCTTCATAAATATTTCCGCCGAAAAACAGACTGCCGTCCGATTCCACGGTCAGCGTGCACATAACCGGAAGTTCCCCTGCCGCTGCATCCAGCACAGCCATAGGCTCTGTCACTCCCAGCATGGTTTCTGCCACCAGCAGGTCTGCTCCTGCTTCCATCAGCGCCTCGATCTGCTCCCTGTATGCGCCCAGGAGTTCTTCATAAGGCAGTTCCTGTTTTCCCGTGGTAGTCAGGTCTCCGGCAATGAGGCAGGAATCCCCCACAGCCTGTCTGGAAATGTCCACCAGACGCAAATTCAAGTCCCGGACATGTTTTTCCAGACCGTGATTTTGCAGGCTTATGGCATTGGCCGAAAAGGTAGGGGCATAAACAATCTGAGACCCTGCCTCTTGATAGGCCTTCTGCAGCCTGGTAATAGCCTCCGGGTTATCGCAAATCCACTGTTCTGTGCAGACCCCCCTCGGCATACCGGCTTTCATCAGATTGGAACCTGTAGCCCCATCTAAAATTACAATGTCCTGTTTCACCAGATTTTGAAATTCCTGTTTTGTCATAGTCCCAGCTCCTTTTCTTCCTGTTTTTTCTTTGCCTTTTCCTCTCTCAATTCTTTAAAGAATCCAGTCAACATACTGCTGCACTCCTCTTCCAGAACCCCTTTTGTCACTTGTGCCTTGTGATTAAAGCCATCCATTTCCAGCAGATTCAGCACCGAACCCGCACATCCTGCTTTGGGATTCATGCTGCCTATGACCACCCGGTCGATTCTGGCCTGGATAATGGCTCCTGCACACATCTGACAGGGTTCCAGAGTCACATAAAGGGTACAGCCCTCCAGTCTCCAGTCCCCCAGTTTCTTGCTGGCCTTCCGGATTGCGTTGATTTCCGCATGGGACACAGTATTTTTATCTGTATTTCTCCGGTTATATCCTCTGGCAATGATCTTCCCTTCATATGCAATGACACAGCCAATGGGAACTTCTTTCAATGCATACGCTTTCATAGCCTGCTTCTTTGCTTCTTTCATAAACTTTTCATCTTCTGTCATACTCTGTCCCCTTTCACGGAACTATCCTGTTATACAAAAGGAGCATCGCTTGACATGCGTGAAAAGCAACACTCCCCATTTTCCAAGCGGAGACAGTGGGATTCGAACCCACGTGCCCTTGCGGACAACCGCATTTCGAGTGCGGCTCGTTATGACCACTTCGATATGTCTCCGAACAGCTTTTATTATATATCGCACTCCCCCGGCGGGTCAAGTAGAAATATTGCTGTTTTGCCCGGCGGCTGCCAGAACCATGTTGTTTGCTGCAGCCACCGGCCCTCTTTATTCCATCCCCTGGGGTCTGTCTATCATGCGGTACCAGTATCCGAAATACCGGGAATGTCCGTTGGCTCCTCCTGTTTCCTTGAAATAAGGAAACCCGAACATTCCCGCCATCAAAGCTTCCTGGCTCTCGTAAACCCCCGGAACACCCAGAATGTACCTGCCGTCTTCTTCCCGTTTTCCTATAAGCAGGTGTCCGTACCTGGAAAATCCATGCCTGAGAAAACGATTCGTCAGCAATCCTCTGTCTCTTCTGTTTAAAATTCCCAAATCCCCGGGAGTAATTTTCCGGCACTGGGTAATTCCATTATCACAGAAAGAAGGCAGTTCCGTCTCTCGTTTCAATATTTCATCTGCACGTTCAACTTCTTCCGGTTCTGCGTCAAAATCTTCCTCCTCCATCTCTTCTCTATACTCTGCTGTCCCATTCTCTTCTGCATTTTCAGGTTCTCTTTCCATATCTTTTCCCGGATTCTGCATCGGCTCTTTTACCGGCTCTCTTACAAGCGTTTCTTCCTCCGCCTCTTCCTGCAGATTTTCCTCCCTGTCCTCCTTTTCCGAAAAACGGCTATCGTTCTCCTCTTCTCCCTCTATGTATTCCTCCGTCTGCGCAGCCTGCACTTCTCTGCTCTCCTTCTCTATTTCCCGCTGCTGTGCCTTTGGAATCTTTATTTCCTGCAGGTTTACCGGCAGTTCATCCCAACCGCTTCCATACAGTTCTCCGGAATCCGCCAGCAATATCAGGCCGCATAAATCCCCAAGCCCATATCGGCTCTCTCCCATATGTTCTTCGGGCGTCTCCAGTTCAAATTCTACCCGTTCTCCTGCCAGATTGCAGTCTCCCAGAAAAATGCCCGTACACCCGCCTTCCTCCCGCACATATCCATATACTTTCGCCGGTGCTGTTTCCTTTTCATAAATCCCTGTGAGTTTACAGCGCATACGGCAGGTGCCATTACGGGCTTCCACTTTGATAAAACCTCTGCCCTCCCCCTTTCTTCCTTCTCGGTATTCATACACATATGCTATAAATCTGCGATAACCGGACATATATCCTCTCTTCTGAAACTTTATCCTTAAAATATATGTATTCCCATCCTGCCTTAGAACCCGAAGGATTTTCTCAAATTTTTTTTCATATTTTTGTTGACATTTCCAATTTTCTTATATATAATATCATTTGTTGAACACACATTGACATCGAAGCGTGGCTCAGTTTGGTAGAGCGCTGCGTTCGGGACGCAGAGGTCGCGTGTTCGAATCACGTCGCTTCGATTCGTTATGAAAGGTGCCGGGAAGTCTTATTTTATAGACTTTCCGGCGTTTTTTCTTTTTCACAGCTCCACTTGAACCCCCTCTTTTTAAGGAGTTACACAGAATCCTCTCAAAAAACGCATTGTGCAAACTATTACTTTGCACTTCTTTCACTTTTTTCTGGATTTCCTGCTCAAGTAGTTTTATAATAGTAACCAATAGTAACTCTGGGGTTACAGTAAGGAGCGTATATGAAATGTCAAAAGCAGATGAATTCAAAAAAAAATTAATGTTAGATGAAATTGTATTTTACAGCATTTGCGGAGAAGATGACCGCAAGAAAATATTAAATGAAATGAATATGTCCTTTGATGATTTTCGCCGTCTGTCTCTTCTGACAGATTATCTGGAATTAAATGCCCTGCATAAATTTATTCAGGACATGTATGAGTACAAATTCCTGGACGAAATCGAAGAACTGTGGCAGAAATGCCAGAACAATCCTGAGCTCTTATCTTCTATGATTCTGGATACAGGCACATGGCTGGACAATTTCTGGAAACAGGCCCCTAACGACACTGTGTCCTATCTTCTGCATGAAATTTTTGAAGCCGGGCTTTCCAAAGAGAAAGATACCACGTTCGATGATTTGAATTTGAATGAATATAGCTGGACATAAAACGATTTATATTTATTTAAGAAAGGAATCTGTAATGGAACAACTGCCATCCTCATTTTTATCCCGCATGGAACAAATGCTGCAGGAGGAATACCCTGCTTTTTATAAAAGTTATGAAGCACCGCGTAAATTCGGTCTGCGCGTAAACACCAACAAGATTTCCGTGGAGAAATTTCTGGAAATCTCTCCCTTTTCTCTGACCCCCATTTCCTGGGTGTCCAATGGTTTCTTTTACGGCGAAGAGGAACGGCCTTCCAGACACCCCTACTATGCCGCCGGGCTGTACTATCTTCAGGAACCAAGTGCCATGACCCCTGCAGAACGGCTGGAAATCACACCGGGGGAATATGTGCTGGACCTATGCGCCGCACCGGGGGGAAAAGCCACGGCCCTGGGCGCCAAACTGCAGGGAAAAGGCTTTCTCGTGGCTAATGATATCAGTAATTCCCGTGCAAAGGCCCTGCTGAGAAACCTGGAGCTTTTCGGCATCCGCAACTCCATGGTCACCAACGAAACACCCGGACGTCTCGCCGGATATTTCCCGGAATTTTTTGATAAAATTCTGGTAGATGCTCCTTGTTCCGGGGAAGGTATGTTCCGCAAAGACCCCGATGTTGCCAAGACCTGGGACGAAACCCGTCCGGAATTTTTCGGAAAAATCCAGAAAGACATTATTGCCAACGCCATTTCCATGCTGAAACCCGGCGGCAGGCTGCTGTACTCCACCTGTACCTTTTCCCCCGTGGAAAATGAAGGTCTGATTTCCTATGTTCTGGAACACTTTCCTGAGATGAAACTGTTGGATATTGCCCCTTATGAAGGCTTTGCCCCCGGCTATCCTTCTCTTGGAAACAACGATGAACGACTGGCAAAATGTGTCCGCATTTTCCCTCACCGCATGGATGGAGAAGGCCATTTTCTGGCTCTTATGGAAAAAGAAGGAACCCTGACTCCCTCTTCTGACAGACCAAGAACCAAACTGGACAAGATTTCCCAAAAACTTCTGGAAGATTTTTTCCAAAATGTATCCGCGCCCTATGATTTTCAGAAAATGGAAGTCCGGGGCAGCAATGTATATTATCTGCCGGATAAAGACACCTGCAGCTTAAAGGGTATTAAATTCCTGCGGAACGGACTGTTTTTAGGCGAATTAAAGAAAAATCGCTTTGAACCTTCCCAGCCCTTCGCCATGGCTCTTTCGGGAGAGGACTATGCGCACGTGATAAACCTATCTTCCTCTGATGAAAGAATCGCCCGCTATTTAAAAGGAGAAACTCTGCTTCTTTCCGAAGCAGAAACCCCGGCCCAAAACGGTTGGCAGCTGGTATGTACTGACGGTTTCCCTCTTGGATGGGGAAAGGCTGTGGGCAGCACTCTGAAAAACAAATATCCATCCGGCTGGCGTCAGATGGGATAATTCCTCTTTTCGCACGTAAAAAAAGCCCCAGACCATTTCCGGTCCCAGGGCTTTTTTGCGTTTTCCTTATTCTTCTGCTGTTTCCTCTAAAGGTTCTTCTGCAAGTACCTGTTCATATTTTTCCAGAATAATATTCTGTATTCTTTCACGTGTTGCTGAATTAATCGGATGTGCAATATCCCGATATTCTCCATCTGTGGCTTTACGGCTTGGCATAGCAATAAACAGGCCCTTCTCTCCCTCAATGACTTTAATGTCATGTACTACAAATTCCTCGTCAATGGTAATGGATACCACCGCCTTCATTTTGCCTTCCTTTGCTACGCGTCTTACTCTTACGTCTGTGATGTTCATACAACCTTCCCCTTTCCTAGCCGCCTTATGCAGTCGTGCTTTTTGTCTTTTTAAAGAACATATCGTTCGTTCTTTTCTATCACTACCTTGATGCCTTCTTCCGCACTGTAATAAGAATTGGCCCGAATCGTGCCCCTGCTTTCCACAATGCAGTTTTCAATGTGTGTGTTATCGCCCAGATATACATCGTTTAAAATAATAGAGTTTTTAATCACACAGTTATTTCCTACAAAAACCTTTTTAAAGAGTACCGAATTCTCCACCTGTCCGTTGATAATACATCCGCTGGATATCAGACTATTTTTCACAGAAGCTCCCGGATTGTATTTTGCAGGAGGCAAATCGTCAATCTTGGACTGTACTCCCGGATACTGACGGAAAAAATACTCCCGGATTTCCGGCTTCAGGAAATCCATATTGGTGCGGTAATAAGATTCTACTGTAGAAATATTACTCCAGTAATTGTGAATCTTATATCCGTAAATCCTCTTAAGATTTTTATAGCGAATCAAAATATCGTTTACAAAATCGTGGCGGTCTTCCTGTCCGCATTTTTCAATCAGTTCAATGAGCTGTCTTCTGCGAATAACGTAAATACCGGTAGAAATAGTATTGGACTGTGCCACCATCGGTTTTTCGTCAAATTCTTCAATTCTGCAGTCCTCATTCATCTTCACACAGCCAAATCTTGTGGCATCATCTCCGTGCACATCGGTGCATACCACAGTAATGTCTGCTCTCTTGGCAATGTGATATTCCAGAACTTTGTTGTAATCCAGCTTGTACACGCAATCTCCGGATGCGATGACAACATAAGGTTCATGACTGTTTTTCAGAAAATCCAGATTCTGATAAATAGCATCTGCAGTCCCCTGATACCAGAAGCTATTGTCCGGTGTAATAGTCGGAGTAAAGGTGTAAAGTCCCCCCTGCTTTCTTCCAAAGTCCCACCATTTGGAAGAACTTAAATGTTCATTCAAAGACCTTGCATTGTACTGTGTCAGCACAGCTACTTTCTGAATATGGGAATTGGACATATTGCTGAGAGCAAAATCAATGCTGCGGTAGCTGCCCGCGATAGGCATAGCCGCAATGGCTCTCTTCTGTGATAATTCTTTCATTCTGTGATTATTGCCGCCGGCAAGAATAATACCTATCGCTCTCATTCTGTCTCACCTTCCTTATTCAATGTTTCACCGCTTTCCAGAATACCTTCCGGATAATCTTCAGCAGAAGTCTTTCCTACAATCGCTGTATTTTTTCCAATTTTCACGTTGGAAGGAATGATTGTATTTTCTCCTACCGTTACCAAACCAAAAGAATACACGTTAGGTTTCAGCTTATTGGGCACTTCTTCTCCCACACCCATAACCACATGGTTCCCTACTGTAACATTTTCGGCAATAATGGCTTTATCAATCACATTGTTTTCGCCGATAGTGGTCTGCTTCATAATAATGGAGTCCCGAATAACAGCCCCTTTCTTAATGGTGACGCCGGCGCCGATAACCGAATTATGTACCTCCCCGTAAATTTCTGTCCCCTCTCCGATGATGCTTCTTTCTACAACAGCATCTGCGGCAATATACTGTGGAGGAATAATATCACCTTTCGTATAAATTTTCCAGAACTCTTCGTACAGATTAAATTCCGGGATAATATCAATGAGTTCCATATTGGCTTCCCAGTAAGAACCGAGAGTTCCTACGTCCTTCCAATATCCATTGTATTCGTAAGCGAAAAGCCTCTGTCCTTTTTCCTTGCAGTACGGAAGAATGTGTTTTCCGAAATCGCAGCCGGACTGGTCTTTTAAAGCAATCAGCGCCTCTTTCAGCACCGGCCAGCTAAAGATGTAAATCCCCATAGAAGCCATGTTGCTCTTGGGCTCTGCAGGTTTTTCCTCAAACTCTGTAATTCTTCCGGTTTCATCAGTAATAGCCAGTCCAAAGCGAGATGCTTCTTCCCATGGCACCGGCATACAGGCTACGGTAACATCTGCTTTATTTGCCTTGTGGAAATCCAGCATCACCTCGTAGTCCATCTTATAAATATGGTCGCCGCCCAGAATCAGCACATAATCCGGATTAAAATTTTCCATGTATGCCAGGTTCTGGTAAATAGCATTGGCCGTACCGGTATACCACTCGGTATTTGTCTTCTTCTCATATGGGGGCAGAATGGAAACCCCTCCCACATTTCTGTCCAAATCCCAGGGAATTCCAATTCCGATATGGGTATTCAGACGCAGCGGCTGATACTGTGTCAGCACACCTACGGTATCCACTCCTGAATTAATGCAATTACTGAGTGGAAAATCTATAATCCTATACTTTCCACCAAATGTCACGGCCGGTTTGGCAACTTTTGCAGTCAAAACGCCTAATCTGCTGCCTTGTCCGCCTGCCAGCAACATTGCAATCATCTCTTTCTTTATCATGCAATCACCTCTTGTATATTCTATGGTTCTTTCATTATAACATACCCCCTGGCAAAAGTGAACAATTTTAACAATTTTTTTTCGACATTTTACTTCTTTTTGTAACATTTTACCTGCTTTTAACCATACAAAAGAAAGGGGTTTCCAACTTGGGGAAAAGTGGGTATAATTTACTATAACTATAATAATAGAAAAAGAAGGGATTCTGTATTATGTATCAGATTGATTTTCATAAACCCATTCATATTCACTTTATCGGTATCGGCGGTATCAGTATGAGCGGACTGGCGGAAATACTTCTGGGTGAAGATTTCCCAATTTCCGGTTCCGATTCCAAAGAATCCGATTTGACAAAACACCTGGAAGCCAAAGGCGCCAGAGTTTATATTGGGCAGAGAGCTTCTAATATTAAGGAAGATGTGGACCTGGTGGTTTACACTGCGGCCATTCACCCGGACAATCCGGAATTTGCCTGCGCAAAAGAAAAAAACATTCCCATGCTCACCCGTGCAGACCTGCTTGGACAGATTATGAAAAACTATGAACTCCCCATTGCGGTTTCCGGAACCCATGGCAAAACCACCACAACTTCCATGATTTCCCACGTTCTTCTGGAAGCGGACGCTGACCCTACCATTTCCGTAGGCGGTATTTTACCTGCTATCCACGGCAACATCCGGGTAGGCGAATCCGAAACCTTTATTACGGAAGCCTGTGAGTATACCAACAGCTTTTTAAGCTTTTTCCCAAAAATCAGCATCATTCTGAATATTGATGCGGATCATCTGGACTTTTTCAAGGATTTAGATGACATCCGCCATTCTTTCCGTCTCTTTGCAGAAAAACTCCCTGCAGACGGAACACTGATTATCAACGGTGATATTCCGGATTTTGAAGAAATCACCAGAGGGCTTCCCTGCGAAATCATTACTTATGGACTAAATGCTCCCGCAGAATACAAAGCAGAGAATATCGTCTTTGACGAATTTGCCCATCCGTCCTTTGACTGCACCAGAAACGGACAGTTCATCGGACATTTCACCCTGGCTGTGCCGGGTATTCACAATGTATCCAACGCACTCTCTGCCATTGCGCTTGGTATCAAGACCGGCATGGATACTGAAACCATTCAGAAAGGTCTGCTGCACTTTACGGGCACAGACCGCCGTTTCCAGTACAAGGGAAAAGTAGGCGGTGTCACTGTAATCGATGACTATGCCCACCACCCCACGGAGATTGCCGCCACACTGAAAACTGCCGCAAAATATCCGCACAAAACTACCTGGTGCGTATTTCAGCCTCATACCTACACCCGTACCAAAGCCCTGCTGCCGGAATTTGCCGAAGCTCTGGCTCTGGCAGATAAAGTTGTCCTGGCAGACATCTATGCGGCGAGAGAAACGGATACCCTGGGAATTTCCTCCAGGGATTTGCGGGATTTGATTGCCGAAAAAGGAGTGGATGCTTATTATTTTTCCACTTTTGATGAAATCGAAGAATTTTTATTAAAAAATTGTATCCACGGCGATGTGTTGATAACTATGGGGGCCGGAGATGTGTATAAAATAGGCGAAAACCTCCTTGGTATGTAAACTTATCCACATTATCCACCAATTCATCCACATGTTCTTATCCACGAACATGTGGATTTTTTTGTGTATTCTACAGTTGACATAATCCGACGACATTTGTGTTAAAAATATGTTAAAATCCCTATAATTTCGACAATTTCAGGTTTCCCATAAAAAACCATCCACTTTTTTATCCACATTATCCACATTTCCCACATACTTCTCCAAAATACGTGGTTTTTCGATGTCGCAAAAAAAAACCTTGTTCTCTTTTTAAAAATTGTGTGCTATACTGAAACTGATTCATTATGAACAAAATTCTGATGTAAAGGAAGTTCGACATGGGACAGTTTGAAGTTTACACCCCCTTTCCCGGGGACTATACGTTTATATCCAACGTTTTTCTGGATTTCTACATGCCTTCAGCCAACGGCGAATTTGTAAAAATCTACCTTTATCTGCTGAGACACGCGTCCCAGACCAAAACACTTCTGGATTTTACGTCTGTTGCAGACGCTTTAAACTGTACAGAAGCTGACATTCAAAGAGCGCTGCGGTACTGGGAAAAAGCCGGGGTTCTGGACCTTGCCAAAGACAGCCGGGGAAATCTGACCGGTATTGTCTTTGTTCCTCTTAAAGCCGCTGCCCCGCAGATGCAGGAAGCCGCAGTTTCTGCCGCTTCATCTGATTCGGGAAATCTTTCTCTGGACAAAATACAGGAATTAAAAAACAAAGATGAAGTACGGCAAATCCTGTTCATTGCAGAACAGTATCTTGGGAAAACGCTTTCCCCCACAGATATGGAAACCCTTTTATATCTTTATGACGAAGTACATCTTTGTGCCGACCTGATGGAATACCTTCTGGAATACTGTGTATCCAAGGGCAGCACCAGCATGGCGTACATAAAGAAGGTGGGATTGGCCTGGGCGGAACAGGGCATCACTACGGTAAATCAGGCCAAAGAAGAAACGAACCTTTACAATCGAAATTATTTTACTATATTGAGAGCTTTCGGCATTAAAAACCGCAATCCCCTGGATAAGGAAATTCAGTACATGAATCTGTGGCTGAACCAGTACGGTTTTACCCTGGAAATTATTTCCGAAGCCTGCAGCCGCACGGTTCTGGCTACGGGAAAAGCCAGCTTCTCCTACGCAGACAGCATTCTGGAAAGCTGGTTTAAGCAGGGCGTACATCATTTATCAGACATTGATTCCCTGGATTTGAATTTTCAGCAGAAAAAATCCGCCAAAGCAAAAGCGGCTGCACCAAAGCCCAAAGCTCCCGCTTCCAAAAACAGATTCAACAATTTCCAGCAGAGAAATTACAACAACATGGCAGAACTGGAAACACAGCTTCTGGGCAAATAAGCACCAGGTAAGGAGATTTTACTGTGTCACTGAAAAATTTTCAATACGACGCGCTCATGCGTAATTACAACCAAAAACAGCTTCTGCAGAAACACCAACAGGATGAGAGAATCCGCCGGGCAGAAGAACAGCTTCCCCGCCTTAGGGAAATCCGCAGGGAAATTGCCGGACTTGGACTTTTAAAGGCACGTCTTCTTCTGGGTGCCCAAAAAGGGGACGACTTTGACCTGGCAGAAAAAATACAGGCTCTTTCTCTGGAAAAAGCAGAAATTCTCCGGGCAAATGGATATCCTGCCGATTATCTGGATTTGCATTATGACTGTCCTCTGTGTAAAGATACCGGCTATATCGGGAACGAAAAGTGTACCTGTTTCCGGAAAGCCGCTGTGGATTTGCTGTATACCCAATCCAATATCCGGGACATACTGGATACTGAGAACTTTGCCCATTTTTCTTTTGATTACTACTCTTCCGAAATCACAGACCCTGCAACCGGCATTACCTCACTGGAATCTGCCCGGAATGCCTATGACAAAGCCTGGGACTTGATTGAAAAGTTCCGGGAAGAGGCAGGAAACCTGTTTATATATGGAGAAACCGGGGTAGGAAAAACTTATCTCACACACTGTATTGCCAAAGAATTGCTGGACAGGTCTTTCTTTGTGCTGTACTTTACTTCTTTTGATTTATTTGATTTACTGTCCAAAAATGCCTTTGAAAAGGATTCTGAATCCGCAGATATGGCAGCCTTTGTCTACGACTGCGATTTGCTCATCATTGATGATCTGGGTACAGAACTCACAAACAGCTTTGTTTCTTCCCAATTGTTCTGCTGCATCAATGAGCGAATTATGAATAAAAAATCAACTATCATCTCCACCAACCTGACTCTGGCCGATTTTATGGAAGCCTATTCCGAAAGAACCTTTTCCAGAGTTACCAGCAATTACACCATGCTGAAATTAGTTGGAAATGATATACGAATCCAAAAAAAACTTTTAGGAGGAAAATGAACATGTCACCAAAAACTGCAACACCTTTAGATTCCCTTCCCGTAGGACGCCTGGGTATTATCCCTTTAAAAAGCTGTGAAAAGCTGGGGAACAAAGTCAATGACTACATCGTAAAATGGCGAAAAGACCGGGACCATCAGGAAAAAAATAACCTGACTTTTGAAGGTTATGAGAGGGATTCCTACCTCATCAGCGCCAAGGCTCCCCGCTTCGGCTCCGGCGAGGCAAAAGGAGTTCTGCAGGAATCTGTCCGCGGTGATGACCTGTATCTCATGGTGGATGTGTGCAACTACTCTCTCACTTATTCTCTGTGCGGAGAAGTTAACCATATGTCCCCGGATGACCATTTCCAGGATTTAAAGAGAATCATCGCTGCTGTAGGAGGCAAGGCCCGCAGAGTGAACGTAATTATGCCGTTTCTCTATGAAAGCCGCCAGCACAAGAGAACAGGAAGAGAATCCCTGGACTGTGCCCTGGCTCTGCAGGAACTGACGGACATGGGTGTGGACAACATCATTACATTTGACGCTCACGACCCCCGTGTACAGAATGCCATTCCGCTTCAAGGATTTGAAACTGTTCAGCCGGCTTATCAATTTGTCAAAGGACTGTTCCGTGCAGAACCGGATTTGCAGGTAGACAGCGACCATTTAATGATTATCAGCCCGGACGCAGGAGGTACCGGACGCGCCATTTATCTGGCCAATGTACTTGGTGTGGATATGGGTATGTTCTACAAACGCCGTGACTATTCCACCATTATTGACGGAAGAAACCCCATTGTAGCTCACGAATTTCTGGGAGCCGATGTTTCCGGCAAAGATATGATTATCATTGACGACATGATTTCTTCCGGTGACAGTATGCTGGAGGTTGCCGCCCTTTTAAAGGAAAAAGGTGCAGGCAAAATCTTCATGTGTTCCACCTTTGGCTTATTCACTAACGGTCTCGAGCGTTTTGACAAAGCATATGAAAATGGTGTATTTGACCGCCTGCTCACTACCAACCTGGTATATCAGACAGAGGAACTGCTGCAGAAACCATATTATGTAAACTGCGATATGAGTAAATACATTGCTCTCATCATTGATACCCTGAACCATGACGGTTCCATCAGCAAACTTTTAAATCCTGTAGAACGTATCAATAAACTGCTTCAGAAGCACAACCGTGCACAGGGAAAAGAATAATTTACCAGTTTTTTCTTTATTTTCATTGAAATTGACTGACTATAGTTGTATAATAAAAGAAAAGCAAAAATATAGTCAGGAGGTGCCATTATGAGAGATAAACTTATCCCCATTTTAAATCTTTGTGTTTCGTTTTTTTTGATTCTCTATGCAGCATTTGTTTACAAAACCACTTTCGACATCACGCTGGTAACCATTATAGTGCTGATTGCATGTTTGGTGCCATTCCTGCCTGTCCTGTGGAATTATATCAAAATTAAACTTGAGGAATACGAAGAGCAGCATTCCCATCATTATCACAGAGGATAAGCATAATCAATGGATGCGCAAATGAAAGCAGGTAATCAAATGATTACCTGCTTAAAATTAACTTCGCACTCCCATAAATCCCTGCGTCATTCCCCAACTCTGCCAGTCTAATCGGCGTTTCCTTACACGCCGAGAATGCATATTTTTCATAATGCCGTTTTACACACTCCACAAGCACTTCTCCCACTCTTGAAACCCCGCCGCCGATTACAATGACGTCCGGGTCTGAGACACACGCAAAATTGGCAAGGGCATAGCCCAAATATTCTGCGAATTTTTCAACAATTTCTCCCGCTAATTCATCCTATTCCCCAATTGAAATTTTTCACAATATCTTTTAGTTGATCTTTATCCTTTTGATTTCTAACCTTTATACCAATCATTATGACACGCTCGCGTTCCTGTGGTACGCCATATTCTAAAGAATTCAATAATTTATCCAATAAGTAATATCCTTGTTTTTTCATCTTATTGTACATCTTATCATAAAATTTTATATCTAATTTTCGATTATCCGCATAAACACTATACTTTCAAGTATTT